>ENA-OQHY01000064-OQHY01000064.1-human-gut-metagenome-genome-assembly--contig:-NODE-64-length-55925-cov-5.879870_pt1 | contig 55925 bp, 58 predicted proteins | sample MGYA00242570_ERZ504733 | MGnify/ENA primary metagenome ERZ504733 (study PRJEB26092, sample SAMD00036219) | human gut metagenome | host: Homo sapiens | study: EMG produced TPA metagenomics assembly of... | reverse complement strand
CAGTAAAACTGTAAAAAAATCTACCGCAACCTAAAAATCATTCTTCTGCCCATCGGAAAGAATAATATCGACATTTCCGTGCGTTTCACGAAAACGGCGGATCTCACATAATATTTCACTTTCGGACAGTCCATGCGGCAGCAGGACTTCGGAAGGCTCGCAGGATTCGTTTTCCTTTAACAGTGCCTTTCTGTTTTCTTCAAGAAATCGATCCAGCCTGCTCATAAGATAAAATCCGAAAACAAATACGGCAAGCAGGCTGACAATCAGCAATAGCTCAGCCATCCTCATTCACCTCTGTTAAATGCGAAAACACTTTTGCAGTTCTTTGTAAGCACCGAGAACCAAAAGAGTGATCTTGTCCGTAAAAACGGTTTCCGGTGAAACTGCCATATTGATTTTTCCGTTCTCCTTGGTTGCCATAATATTGATGCTGTATTTTCTGCGGATATCCAGTTCTCCGACGGTTTTGCCGATCCATCCCTTCGGCACCTCTACCTCAAAAATGGCATGACCCTCATCAACCTCAATGTAATCCCGAATGTGGTCGGCGGTGTACCGAATAGCAGCCCAATTTGCTACCTGTTTTTCCGGGTAAATGACCTCGTCCGCTCCGTTCCGCAGAAGGAATTTTTCCTGCACATCACGCTCGGCACGGGATACAACTAATTTTGCGCCGAGTTCTTTCAGCAAAGAAGTGGTTTCCAGCGAGTTTTGAAAATTTCCGCCGATGGTGACGATGCACACATCAAAGTTTCCGATGCCGAGCGACCTTAAAAACTCCGTGTTTGTGCTGTCGCCGATCTGTGCATTGGTGACAATCGTCAGACTTTCATTGACTCTTTCTTCGTTGATGTCTACCGCCATCACCTCGTGTCCGAGCTTATTCAGCTGCAAAGCAATATGCCTACCGAATCTGCCGAGACCTATTAACAATATGTTTTTCATAATATAGTAACTCCTTTATCCGACTGTGATTTTTTCGAGCGGCAACTTTGCTCCACTATGATTTTTGTTGGAAACCGCCGCGTAAATCAGGGTAAGTCCGCCGACTCTGCCGAGATACATCAAGACGATCAAAATAAGCTGAGAAAGAACACCGAGCTGCGGTGTGATTCCAAGGGTAAGCCCGACCGTTCCGACAGCGGACGCCGTTTCGTAAAGGCAGGTGCTAAGCGGCAGACCTTCTGCCGTGCTGATAACAATGCCGCCGACAAAAAACAGCAGGAAATACATTACGGCAACGGCTGCGGCGTTTTTCACTGCCGAACCGTCAATGCGCCTGCCGCAGACTTCGGCATCGTCCTTTTTGCGACAGACGGAGAATGCACTCATAATCAGAACGGCAAGCGTGGTCGTTTTCATACCGCCTGCCGTGGAGCCGGGCGAGCCGCCGACGAGCATGAGCAGGGTCATAATTGCCTTGGAAGAACCGGTCATAGCGGAAAGATCAGCGGTATTGAAACCTGCGGTTCTCGGTGTGACAGACTGAAAAAGCGACGCAAGAATCCTTTCGGCGAGCGGCAGCCCCGTAAAATCGCAGAAGAAAAAGAATACTGCGGGAGCGATAATGAGGATTGCCGTTGTTACCAATATGACCTTACTTTGCATACGGTATTTTTTGAAATGCCACTTGTTTGTGTAAATATCGTCCCAGGTCAAAAATCCAATACCGCCCACAATAATTAAAAGCATAATTGTAATGTTTATCGCCGGATTTCCTATGTATCCCGTAAGTGACGGGTATTTGTTTTCGGCGGTGCCGAGTATGTCAAAACCGGCGTTGCAAAAGGCGGAAACCGAATGAAACGCCGCCATCCAAATTCCCTTAATACCGTAGTTTCCGCAAAATGTCGGCAGCATGACGATCATCCCGATAAGCTCGATCAAAAAAGTTCCCCGCACAATAAAACGAGTCAGGCGGACGATCCCGCCGACCTTAGGGGCAGAGATGGCATCCTGCATGGTACTGCGCTGCATCAGCGATATTTTTCTGCCGGACAGCATAGCGAAAAGTGCCGCAACTGTCACAACACCGAGCCCGCCTATCTGAATCAGCAGCAGTATTACCGTCTGCCCGAAAGCGGACCAATAACTGCCCGTATCCTGCACGACCAGCCCCGTAACGCAAACGGCGGAGGTCGATGTGAACAGCGCCTCGTGAAACGGCGTAACAACTCCGGCAGTCGATGAAAACGGCAGCATCAATATCAGCGCTCCAAGCACTATGACGCCGGCAAAGCCCAAAACGATCAGCTTAAAGGATGACAGCCGCTTTTTTCTATGTGTAATTTTAGGCATATATACTTCTCCTGTTTCTACTTGTTTACAAAGAGTATACCGTGAAATATAAAAAAACGGTGTAATGATTCGGCACTCTGTATTAAGATTGCATTAAGGCGCTCATTCTTTAAATAAACAGCGCAGAACATAGCAAACGGCACAGACAAAGGCGGATCGTTTGTAACCGTTGTGCGGCTTGAAACAAAGCTCAGAGCCACTCTCACAGAACAACAAAAGGCTCTGTTCGAACAAATTAACAAACGGATGTAGAAATTACGACCGGAATGAGCTACAAGCGTTCACAAACGGATTTCGATTTGCATCGCGGCTAGCGTTTCAGGCTTTTCTCCAGCAGTATCAAAGCAACTCATAAATAGCTATATATAAATGTAAAAGGATGTTCCGTTTGGAGCGTCCTAATTTTTCCTTGCCTATGTTTTATATTTGTGTTTTGTTTTTCTTGGGATTGTCGGGCATATCAGTCATTTTTGACATTCTCACAAGCATTTCTTCTATGCCTTTTCTTCCTCTGTCTCTGTCGTCAATATTCATAACAACACTAAAATATGAGTGTCACAATGCGTGGTACTCCTTGATTTTATGCGGATATTTAGAAATACTTAAAAATCGTAACGCAGAATTTCACAGTTTTTAACACCGAAATCTGCATACTCCTCATTTGTCATATCGTTAAAATATGAGTTGACAACTCTTGCAATGCCGTTGTGAGCAACTAAAACACAAACCTTTCCGCTTGCTTTCACATCATCAAGCAGATTGTAAATTCTTTGTGCAAGGTGCAGCATAGACTCTCCGCCGTCATAACGGCTGACGAAATCTCTTTTGGCAATGCGAAACTCTTCGCCGTTTCTTGGCGTTCCCTCATATTTTCCAAAGTTTTGCTCGGTTAATCTCGGCTCTGCTTTTGCAGGAATTCCCGTGATTTCCGAAATGTGCTTTGCGGTTTTTTCGGCTCTCATAAGCGGAGAATAGAGGATGATATCTGCTTTTATATTCTCTGAAAGAATTTTCTTGCCCGTTTCAACAGCCTGTTCATGACCTTTTTCCGTGAGGTCAATATCCGTTGAACCGCAGATTTTATTTTCAACATTCCACACGGTCTGTCCGTGTCTGACAAAATACATATGTCCCATAAGCGTTCTCCTTGCAGTTTTTCTAAACACTATTTTAATTGAGCCGACAACGAAAATCAAGTTACAAAACAAATTTTTGCAAATAAATTGACAGCGGCAAAGTCAGCTGATATATTTGATATGTACAGTTCAAAATTAAAAACGGAGTGATTTGTATGAAGAAAACTTTGATTGTAATAGATATGCAGAATGATTTTATTGACGGCAGTCTCGGTACTGATGAGGCTGTGAAAATTGTGCCTAATGTACGCAAAAAGATTGAAGAATACCGTTCAAACGGTGATGAAATTATTTTTACAAGGGATACTCACGGTGAAGATTACCTAAACACTCCCGAGGCAAAAAACTGCCCGTTGTACATTGCGTAAAAAATACTCACGGCTGGCAGATTGCAGACGGACTTGATGTTCCCGACGCAATTCATATTGACAAGCGTCATTCGGCTATACTCATTGGGATAAATTCTGCTTTGAAAAAGTCGAGCTTGTAGGACTTTGCACCGATATCTGCGTTGTGTCAAATGCGTTGATTCTAAAGGCACTTTTCCCGAACGCTGAAATCAGCGTTGATTCGGCTTGCTGTGCCGGCGTAACCCCCGAAACCCACAATTCCGCCCTTGCAACAATGAAAATGTGCCAGATTGATGTGGTGTGATTTAATAATAAAATATATTGTGATTTTAAGTTCGTGATATTGAATATATTAAAATACTTTGCGATAATTACTTGGTAAGGAAACGGTGGCAGCTGTTTCGACTCCCTTATCAAAGGGGGGGTGATTGCGTGGAATACATAGCTGTGAGAATCATCTTCACATTTTTTATTGTGTTCACCATAAAGAAATAACCGCCCTGTGTCGTGAACAGAGCGGTTAATCTTTAATTAATTTTTATTGTTCAAACTTACGAAACAGCTAAAGCCGTTTTCTTACTTGTATATTATCATTGATGAACAATTATGTCAATAAAAAACTTCAATTTTGTTTGACAAGAGATTGAAGTTTTATTTTTTGTATGTGCTAGTTTTTTAGAAAATTGAAGATTATTCAAAATAAATCAATTGTAAAATTTTTTGTATGAAGCTACTCGGAAAGTTCAAATATTCTTTCTATAACAGCTTTGAAAAATGGTAAATCTTTTTCCTGCTGATAATCCATATAACTCCAATGTGTGATATATCTCCATTTTGAAATCAACAATGATGTGGCTGTGCTGTAATCCGTATGTTTCAGCATTTTCTTAAGCTGTTTGTAATCGGTAATATTTAAAATGTTTTTGTTATTATATTCATATTTTGAATCATTGAAACTGCCTAATTTAAATCCCATTTTTACCAAATCATTACCGAAATTCATTTCAAAATCATGAATATCCATAGAATTATTGATGAATTTTTCGTAGTATGGTTTTAGCAGCTTAGCGGTATTTTTTCTTCCGTTTATGTATGAAATAGGATTTTGCGTCATATTTACTAAATCGGCAATGTTTTTGTTTATGTAAATATTCGGCTTATTAACTGCTTGACAGGTGCAGTATTTGCGATTTGACCTTGAAAGATTTTCTTTGCACAATCGTGGATAGAATGGAGTTTCCACACCTGAAGAATACCACTTCATATTTTCATAAACTCCGACAATCAGTCCGTGATTCACAGCAATAAGATAGTCGCAATTTTCTGCTCGTTTGGTGTCGATTATCCAATGACCTCTCGCACATTCCATAACTTGGCTGTCTGACATATCGTATTTATAAAGTGAATTTATTTTAACAATTAAAAGATTGCGGAAAATATCTTCTTTTGAAAGAATTTCGGCACCGTAAATTTTTTCAAAATCTTCAGCTGTAATAACAGGTGCTGTGTGGTGTCCAGAAACTACATTAGTCAGTGATTGAGTGTCAATGTAGTTCATTATATTTATCAAAGCCGATTCGGCAACGAATGCCTCTTTTTCCGAAAGACCATATGATATAATTAGTTTTTTGATTTTGTTACCCGATGAGAGTATTTCTTTTATACGATTCGACTTATTTGAGTTATCGAGTTTTTCTTCGTGTTGAAAAATACGGTTGTTAATTCCTTTGCCTATGTAAAATATTTTGTTATCTCTTGGATCTGCAAGGGCATAAACATAGTAACCTAATTTTTGTTTTACCTTATCGGAAAAGCCATTCATAAGAAACATACCTTTCAGCTTAATTTATTTAATGATACCATAAATGTTAAATACGGTAAAGCGTTGTTTTGTGTACTTGATTTATACAAATACGGTCGGGAAAATTCGGTGTATTGTTTTACACCTGTCTTCCCGACCGCATTTTTTATTATTACCTATTTTTAAAAATCATTCTTCCATTTGCTTGCCGAGGAATGCGGCGGCTGTTTGTGCAAGCTTGATTTCGGCATTTGTCGGGATTTTGGTCTGTTCGCCTGTGAGCATAACTACCGCACCCGAAACATCTCCGGCGGCGATAATCGGATAGATTACCGATGCATAGTGTTCAATGCCTCAATCGGCTGAATATCGCCGAGCGTCTGCTGTGTTGCCGAATAGGTTTTGCGATTTTCCATATATCCCTCAAGCACGGTTGTTACCCGGCGCTCAAGAAATTCACGCTTTGAAACTCCTGCGGCGGCGATTACATGGTCACGGTCTGTTATGATTGTCGGCATTGAGCTGATTTTGGCAAGCACATCTGCATATTGTGACGCAAACTCCGCAAGCTCTCCGACAGGCGAATATTTTTTAAAAATAACCTCGCCGTCCGTTGCGGTATAAATTTCGAGCGGATCTCCCTCACGAATACGAAGCGTCCGCCTGATTTCTTTCGGTATAACCACTCTTCCGAGATCGTCGATTCTTCTGACGATTCCTGTTGCTTTCATATTAAAAACTCCCTTCGGACAATTTTGCCCTTTGTCTGATACATATTCAGCAAATTATTTGCAGTAATATTGTTTGATTCATACAGTTTTTTATACCGAAATTTTCTTTGGTGACATATTTTTACAACATATAAAAAAATATAACTTTATCACGATTTAGTTAATCGTAACCACCTAAATTGCAAAATAATCTTGACTTAGCAAAAACAGTGGTTTATAATTTAGTTAATCGTAAATAACTAAATCGTAGATGAGTAATTTGCAAACGGTCAGAGGTGAGAATTTTGTTTATAGGCAGAAAGTATGAGCTTTTACAGCTTAACAGATTGTATAACAGCGGAAAATTTGAATTTGCCGTCATATACGGTCGCCGCCGTGTAGGAAAAACGGCTATCATAAACGAATTTGTCAAGGATAAAAACGCAATTTGTTTCACAGGAGTTGAAACAAATGCAAAGCAAAATCTTGAAAATTTGAGCGAGTGCATTCTTGAATTTTCAACAGGAACGAAAACGGATACTGCTTTTTCAAACTTTCAGTCGGCACTTGAATATGTTTTTAAATTGTCAGAAAACAAAAGAATCGTCCTTTGCCTTGACGAATATCCGTATGTAGCAAGGGCATCAAGAAGTCTTGCGTCAACATTGCAAATGTTGATTGACAAATATAAAGACAGTTCAAAGTTGTTTCTTATTCTCTGCGGTTCGTCAATGTCATATATGGAGGACCATGTACTTGCATACAAAGCACCCTTGTATGGCAGAAGAACGGCTCAGTTTAAGATTTTGCCGTTTGAATTTTGCGAGGCTTGTGAGTATTTTAACGGAATGTCACCTGAAGATAAGGCACTTGCCTACGGGCTTGTGGGAGGTACACCGCAATATCTTTTGCAGATTAACAACAAAATTTCAATAGAGGATAATATAAAAAATATTTTTCTGAATCCTGTATCGGCTCTGTATGAAGAACCTAACAATCTTTTGAAACAAGAGGTAAGAGAGCCGGCTATTTATAATGCCGTGATTACGGCAATTGCTACGGGTGCATCAAAAATATCGGAGATTTCAACAAAGGTTGGAGAAACCTCAAGTACTTGTGTTGCTTATGTCAAGAATCTTGTTGCTCTCGGAATTGTGAGAAAAGAAGTGCCGTACGGTGAAAAATCCACAAAGAAAACAATTTATTCTATTGAGGATAATATGTTCAGATTTTGGTATCGTTTTGTACCGGAAAATTCTTCGATAATTTCAAGAGGTGCGGTTGAACTTGCGTACAGTCGAATTGCACCGTATTTGTCGGATTATATGGGTGCTGTGTTTGAAGAAATCTGTAAGCAGTATTTGTGGAAAAGGTTGCTGAACGGTGATTCCGAAATTGATTTTACGGATATCGGCAGATGGTGGGGAACAAATCCAAAAACAAGACAACAGGAAGAAATTGATATAATCGGCTCGGCAGATAAAAATACGGCTCTTTTTGGTGAATGTAAGTGGCGTAATGAAAGTGTTGACCTCGGTGTTCTTGAAACACTTGTTGAACGCAGTAAACTTTTTAATTTCGACAAAAAGCATTTTTATATTTTTTCAAAGTCCGGTTTTACAAAGGGTTGCATTGATAAGGCAAATGAACTCGGAAATGTCAGCCTGATTGCTTATGATGATATTTTAAAATATAATAACGAAAATTAAATGTAAAAATCCCCGTCGGAGAAATCTGACGGGGATTTGACTTTGTTGTAAGCGATTACGCTTTTTTGGATTTTGAGGTGATTTTATCTGCTATTTTGGTAACTATGACGCAGAGGATGATTGTGAAAACCATATCTGGCAGAGTGTTGCCGACGATAATGTCAACATTCATCAGGAAACGATATGCCGCAAAGCCTGCAAGCCATACTATGATGTTGCAGATGTCAACGGCTTTGCTTGCTCTGTCTTTTTTGAGAATGAAAAAGTCTGCAATCTGAATGGCAATCATCGGAGCAAATACCGAACCGATGAGATAGAGAAAATCGGTGATGTCATCCATAGGATAAACAATTGCGGCGATTACACCTACTATTGTTACTGCAACGGCAACATATTTTCCTTTGAGTTTTGAGAAGATTGATTCGCTTGAAATGCCTGCCGAATAAGCGTCAAGGAAGGTTGTTGTAACTGTTGAAAGAATTACAATTACAAGACCTGCAATGCTGAGTCCTGATTTAAGCATGATTTTTGCAATATCGCTTTCGCCTGTAAGGATAGATGCACTCATACCGATTATGTACATCCAACAGCTTACCGCACCGTAAACAAGTGTGCTTGCGAGAGTTGCCTTGAACGGCTTTTCCGCCTCTCTTGTGTAGTCGCTGATGAGCGGTAACCATGAAAGCGGCATTGCTACCGAAAGCTCAACTGCCGCACCGAATGACATTGAGTCATCGCCTGCCGCACCCATACCGTTGCCGTTTCCGAAAATAAAGAAACACATCACGATTGTGAGAATGAACAGTGCCGCCATTGCGATTGTGTTGAGCTTGCCGAGGTTTGAAATGCCGACAAGAATCCAAAGTACAATCAATGCGCCGATTACGATACAGGCAATCCACCTGCCTGTGTCGCCCATATTCAGAATACTGTTCACGGAAAGTGAGCCGTCATAAATCATAATGGCTGTCCAGCGACAAGCTGAATAACATTGAGGACAGAGAAAAGAAGTCCGCCCTTGTTGCCAAAGCTCATTTTTACGGTTTCCATTGAGCTTTTACGGCACTTACCGCCGATGAGTCCTGCACAAAAGAGCATTGCACATCCGATTATGTGACCGATGATTACGCTAAAATGCCCTTTTCAAAACCTAACGGAGCAAAGTATGTACCTGTGAGAATTTCGGCGATTGAAACGCCTGCTCCGAACCATATCAAACTGTTTTCAAATACACTTGTCTGCTTTTTCATTGCTCTGCCTCCGAATTTTCTTTTGTAAATTTACTTTGAATGTCAAAAGCGTGGTTCATGGGACCGCTGCCTTTGCCGAGGTCAAGCATTGCCGCAAGTGCGCCTGAAATATAATCCTTTGCACGCTTTACGGAAGCGTCAAGGTCAAAGCCTTTTGCAAGATTAGCGGCTATTGCACTTGAAAGTGTACAGCCTGTTCCGTGTGTGTTGGGATTGTTGATTCTTTTGCCGTTGTACCATGTGTATGTGCCGTCTTTAAAGAGCAAATCATTTGCATCGTTAATCTGATGTCCGCCCTTGCAAAGAACCGCACAACCGTACTTTTCGCTGATTATTTCAGCGGATTTTATCATTTCTTCCTCATTTGAAATTTTCATTTCAGAAAGAACTTCCGCCTCCGGAATATTCGGTGTAAGAACTGTTGCAAGCGGAAAGAGATGCTCTTTGAGAGTGCTTACCGCCTCGTCGCTGATAAGCTTTGCTCCGCTTGTTGCCACCATAACCGGATCGACAACAATATTTTTTGCATCGTACTTTTTCAGCTTGTCCGAAATTGTTTTGATAAGGCTTGATGAAGAAACCATTCCGATTTTTACGGCATCGGGATAAATATCCGTAAAGATACTTTCAAGCTGTTCACCCAGAAATTCGGGTGTGGATTCCATAATTGCCGTAACGCCGGTTGTGTTCTGTGCGGTAAGTGCGGTGATTGCGCTCATGGCATAAACACCGTTTGTTATCATAGTTTTGATATCCGCTTGAATACCGGCGCCTCCGCTGCAGTCACTGCCAGCGATTGTTAATGCTGTTTTCATTTTAATCTCCTCTTTGCATTAATTTTTTACAGCGACAAAAGGTGGTGCCCCCAATCTGCCGCTTTTTCAAAGCTGTCTGCGTAGTAATCGCAAACGGCTTTTATTCTGTTTTTATCATTCCTGCTCGATTCGTCATACACTCCCACCGTTTTGAAACCTGCCTTGTGAGCAGTTTCTGTGGCAAAAACAGCGTCCTCGAATACAAGCGTTTCACTCGGAGCTGTTCCGAGTTTATCTGCACAGGCAAGGTAAATGTCGGGACTTGTTTTGCCTTTTCCGATTTGTGAACAGGTCACAATGTCCGTAAAATATTTTAGAATACCGAGCCTTTCAAATGCCTTTTTAATATGCGTTTTGTCGCTTGATGTTGCAATAATCATTTTGATATTGTTCGATTCCAAAAACTGTAAAATTTCTTTTGCATCGTTTTTTAAACCGACCTCATAAAAGTAAAAATCTTCAATGATTTTCAGCACGCCCGAAACTATTTCATCAGTTGAAAAGGAAAGAGCATACTGCTTTTTCATATACTCCGCACCCTCCGTCAGACTCATATCACAAAGCTTTTCGGAAAGTCCGTTTTCGGCTGTTTTGCCGACAGACGAGAGGTAACGCTCTCCTGCATCATCCCATATCTTCATTGAATCGAGAAGTGTGCCGTCAACATCAAATATTGCAGATTTAATCATTTGCAACCGTCTTTTCCGTAAGTGCTTTAAGCTCTGCTGTTGCCTTTGTAATATCGGGCTGAGCAAAAATAGCACTGATAACGGCAATGCCTACGATACCTCTGCCCTTGAGTTCCGTAACATTTTTGGAGCTGATTCCGCCGATTGCGATTACAGGAATGTCAACAGCCTCACAGATTTTCTGAAGTTCATCGTGTGAAACATCGTCTGCATCGTCCTTTGAGCCTGTTTTGAAAACTGCTCCGACCCCGAGATAATCTGCTCCGTGCTTCTGTGCAAGAAGAGCCTGTTCAACAGTCTGAGCCGAAACACCGATGATTTTGTCGTCACCGAGAATCTTGCGGACATTGCCTGCCTCCATATCACTCTGACCGACATGAACACCGTCAGCGTCAATTTCTTTTGCAATTTCTACATTGTCATTGATTACGAACGGAACATTGTGCTTTTTGCAGAGTTTCTGAATTTCAAGAGCCTCTTCAAGAAAATGCTTTTGGTCAAGATTTTTTTCTCTTAACTGAATGAATGTTGCGCCGCCTTTAATAGCCTTTTCAACCTGACTGCAGAGTGTTTCACCGTTAAGCCATGCCCTGTCGGTTACGGCATAGAGCAACAAATCTTTTTTATCGCAATTCATACTTTGCTCCTTTTTCAAGTGTTTCGGCATCCATATTATAAATAGCGTCAATAATTCGGTTGCGGTATGTTGAGTTGCCGTCTGTTTCTGCCATATTTGCAAAAGCGATTTCACCTGCAAGTCCCATTGTGCAAACTGCTGCGGCAGTTGCCTCAAGAACATTGTCGGGGTTTGCAACGATAAATGCAGTTGTCATACCCGAAAGCTGACAGCCTGTTCCTGTGATTTTGCTCATCTCGGGACGACCGTTGCGGATTACATAGCACTTTTCGCCGTCACTTACAAGGTCAATAGCGCCTGTGATTGCAATTACGCATCCCGACTTTTTGGCATAATCCTTTACAAATGCAACTGCGTTATCGAGATTTTCTTCTGTTACCGCATCCGATACATCGGCATCAACACCCTTTGTTGTGCCGCTTCCGAGTGCAAGAGTTTTGATTTCCGAGATGTTACCTCTGATAACATCAAATTTGATTTCTTTTGCAAGCTTAACCGCTGTGTCTGTGCGGAGCTTGCTTGCGCCTGCGCCGACAGGATCAAGCAGAATCTTGTGAGAAAGTTCATTAGCTTTTTTGCCCGCAATGAACATACCCTCAATTGAGTTTTTGTTAAGTGTACCGATGTTGATGTTAAGACCGCCGCAAATGCTTGTGATGTCGGCAACATCATCGGGTTCGTCTGACATAATCGGACTTCCTCCGCAAGCGAGAAGTACATTTGCAACATCGTTTACTGTTACATAGTTTGTGATGTTGTGTACAAGCGGTACATTTTTTCTTACATTTTCAAGACAATTTCCAATCATAGCGGATTCTCCTTTATAAAAATAAAACGGACGCACCAACAAAAGGTGTGTCCGTAAAGGCTCGCTGTTTCCCTCCGTTGGCATTATCCAAATCAGGTCATAGGTCGAGGCATTCAGCCTCCTCTCAGCCGACTAACTTGTCAGCTCCCTTACTTATAATATACAATTTGTGTCGTAATTTGTCAATGAAAACTTGACAAATAGTCACCGAGAACGATTAGTACGAATCTACCATCAGTAAAATCTTCTGTATTCAGTATATCTTTTATGTAAAAAAACACTGATTTTTAAATATCAGTTGACTTGAAGAAGAAAAAACAGTACAATAAAAATAAACAGATAATATGGTTGAATTTGCTGTTGTAAAGGGGTTTTCCTCGAAATTATTTTTTGTTGAACAGGAGAAGAAGTATGTTTTGTAAAAATTGCGGAAGACAGTTATTGCCTAATGAAAAGTTTTGTGCCGATTGCGGAGCGCCTGTACCCGTACAGGAATCAGCTGTACAGAACGAACAGCCGATTGCAGAAAATCAGTCGGTTGAACAGACTGCCGATATGAATGTTCGGAATGAGCAGACACAGCCTGTTGGAAATCATCAGACTGACGCATATAATCAGATGCCTGCAAATGATTATTCCGCACCGCAGTATCAGACAGTTAATGCACAGGCGGATATAATCAGTATCAGAACGGTCAGCAGGGCGGATATTCTTATGATTATAACAATCAGGGCGTTCAGCACAGTATGCACAGCCGATTCCAAAGAAAAAGTCAAAGACACCGTTTATAATTACAGCGTGCGGCATTGCGGTTGCACTCGTTGTTGCAATTGCGGCATTCTTTATATTTAACGGACTTAACAAAGCCACTCCTCAGGGACAGATTCAGGGTACATGGATTGCCGAGGAGGACGGAGTAAGCCTACAACTTGAGTTCAAGCCTGACGGAACAATCGGTATTCCGAATGCAAAAGAGCTTGGCAAGCTTATTTCAAATTATGTTGGCAGCTCGGAATACAGCGACATTATTAACTATGATGAGATTTTTAATTTGATTGATATGAAGTACAGCATTGATGATGAAAAAACTCTTTCAATCAGCCTTGAGGTTTCTTTTGTAAATCAAAGTCAGTCGCAGTCACTCAAATGGTCTGACGATCCCGCAAACGGCGGTTCGGATACATGGGGAATCGACGGCGATACTCTCTACATAGCCGGCACAAAGCTGACAAGAATCAATAACTGATATAGTCTTAAAAAACAAGGTCACGGTTCAAAATCGTGACCTTTTGTTGTGTGGAATATACAGGCTCTGCCAAAGGGATTCCGTCGTTGTCCGATGAACGATACTGTATGACAATCATTTTGTGTTTTTAGATAATTCTATTTATTTTATCACAAAATTTGTGTGCTTACTTGCGGGCGGATAATATTCGCACCTACAGATTTGTACAAAAAGAAAAGACAGCACGATTCTGTACTGTCTTAGTTGGAGCGGATGACGGGGCTCGAACCCGCTACCTCCACCTTGGCAAGGTGGCGCTCTACCAGATGAGCTACATCCGCATTTTATTGGTGCCTCCGGGCGGAATCGAACCACCGACACGGGGATTTTCAGTCCCCTGCTCTACCGACTGAGCTACAGAGGCAAAAATTGGCGACCCGGAACGGGTTCGAACCGTCGACCTCTAGCGTGACAGGCTAGCGTTCTAACCAACTGAACTACCGGGCCAAATGTGGTGGGAACAACAGGGCTCGAACCTGTGACCCTCTGCTTGTAAGGCAGATGCTCTCCCAGCTGAGCTATGCTCCCACATGCCTTTGTCGCTCTATCGAAGTTCTGTTGAATTTCGAATATCTCTCAGCGACAGATATTATAATACTACAACTTGTTCCAAATGTCAACACTTTTTTGAAATTTTTTTCATTTCTATGCGTGACATCACGAACATTTGCGACAAGGCCTTTAAAAATCTTTATTCTTTGCTGTTTTTCTCTGTAATCAGCTTTTCAAGGTCATCCTTTGTAAAGACATATTTCTTATTGCAGAAGTGACAGGTTGCAACGGCAACACCCTGTTCATTGACCATAGAACGGACATCGTTATCGCTAAGGGTACAAAAATAATTTTCAAGCTTTTCTTTTGAACAACCGCAAACATACTTAACAGGGTTTTCGTCAAGCACTTCAACCTCAAAGCCTTTGAGGGCTGTTTTGCAGATATCGAGAATACTCATACCCTTTGCAAGCATAGTTGTAACGGGTTCAAGCTCTGCAATATTCTTTTCAAGCTTGTCGATAACAGTATCGTCTGCACCCGGAAGAAGCTGAATAAGCAATCCGCCTGCAAGCAAAACCTCGCCGTCCTCTTTGTCAATCAGCACACCCAAGGCGCAAACTGTGGGAATCTGTTCGCTTGTTGCGTAGTAGTTTGCAATATCCTCGGCAATTTCACCGCTGACAAGCTCAACCTGACCTATGTACGGATCGCCTGAACCGTAGTCACGCATAACATTTAGCATACCTGTTCTGCCGACTGCTTTTGCAACATTGATTTTGCCGTTTTCATAATATTCCGTCGGGCAGTCTGCATTGCCGACATAACCCTTTACATTGCCGCTGCTGTCGCCGACTGCGATAACGGGACCGAGTTCACCATCACCCATTACACGGAGGTTGACTGACGCATCTTTCTGTTTGAGCATATCGCCCATAATTGAGGTTGCACACAAAAGTCTGCCGAGTGCGGCTGTGGCACTGCGTGAAAGATGGTGAATCTTCTTTGCAGTAAAAACTATGTCGGAGGCATCAACGCAAGCCGCCATAATCGCACCGTCAGATGTAATACAACGAATTATTTTATCCATATCGGTTATCCTTCGATTCATTAAACTCTTTGTTGCGTGATTTTTTCATCCTTGCAACATAAATTGCCCTCTGTTCATCCGCTTTCGGGCTTTCAAAGGTAAGGTCGCCGTAAACAGCCTCTACTTCAAAACCTGCATCCGTTAGCATTTTTTTGATTTCAGCATCTGTATAGGCTCTTTCCGAAAAGCTTTCGGACGAACGATAATACACACCGTTTTCTTCCTCAAAGAAATCAAGGTCGATTTTCACCTTGTTATCATCTTCGGGAGTGTTTTGCCATACGCAGAAAACGCTGTCGTTTTCATACACAAAGGTATTATCCGCAAGAATATTTTTATGCTTGTACACCGTGTTGACATCAAAAATAAACAGACCGTCATCGTCCATAAAAAGTCCCACACGGTCAAATGTTTTTGCAACATCTTCAATTTTTGTAAGATGATTTATGCTGTCGAGAGTACACACACAGGTATTTATTGTACCATACAAGTCAATACTCTGCATCTTCTGCCTTAAAAACAGGATATCAAGCCCTTCTTCGGAGGCACTTTGCATTGCCTCGCTCAGCATTTCCATACTGTAATCAATTCCGAAAACATCCACTCCCCGCTTTTTCAAAAGTCGGGTAAGAGTTCCCGTTCCGCAGGCAAGGTCAAGCGTTATGCCCATATCATGACCGAAACTTTCGGCAAGCTTTAAAATATAGTCACAGCGTTTTTCATAGCAGGCGTCCTGCATAAGTCCGTCATAAAATCGGGCAAATGACAAATAGCTCGGCATTACTCTTTTTCTCCGTTTTTAATTCGGTCAAGCACAAGCGTGTAGCCGTATGTATCGTTGTCGAACAACGCTCTTTTCACTCGGCTGATAGTTGCGGTTGACGCACCTGTTTCCTTAACAATTTCGGTATATACTTTTTTTTCGGTAAGCATTTTTGCAACAACAAGACGCTGTGACATGGCTTTAAGCTCTGCACTTGTGCATAAATCTTCAAAAAGCGATAGCAATCTTCCTCGTTTTCAAGAGAAAGAATTGCCTTGAATAAATAGTCGGTAGAATCATTTTTCAGCTTTGAATTCAAAACCGTTTCCTCCTTAATTTTGTTTCCGTAAATTTTGCAAACAATATGTTTTCATACACTAAAATTTTAACACACAAAAGTACGAAAGTAAAGTAAAAACTGCTTTTTCGTCTTTTTTTACGAAATTTGCCTGTGATTTTTTACACATAAATTTATGCAAACACAAAACAGCCGTCCGACTGAACAGCTGTTTTGCACTTACGGTTAAATGTTTTTCTTTATAGTATCGAGAGCGCCTTTTTCAATACGGCTGACCTGTGCCTGTGAAATTCCTATTTCAGCCGCAACCTCCATCTGAGTTTTGCCACGAAAAAACCTCATTGAAAGAATCCGCTTTTCCCTGTCCGAAAGATTTGTAATTGCCTCTTTTACGGCAATTTCTTCAAGCCATGTTGAATCGTCATTCTTATCGCCTATCTGATCCATTACATATATAGTATCGTTTCCGTCCGAAAACACGGGTTCATAAAGCGACACCGGCTCGACAATTGCCTCAAGCGCAAGCACCACCTGTTCCTTTGGCATCTCCATAATTTTGGCGATTTCTTCAACAGTCGGCTCACGGTTATTTTTATTTGTGAGCTGTTCTTTTATCTGCATTGCACGGTAAGCCGTGTCCCTCATTGAGCGTGAAACCCTGACTGAGTTGTTGTCACGCAGAAACCGTCTGATTTCACCGATTATCATAGGCACTCCGTAGGTGCTGAATCTTACATCAAGCGTCGGATTAAAATTGTCAATCGCCTTGATAAGCCCGATTACACCCACCTGAAACAAATCGTCGGGATTTTCGCCCCTGTTTGTAAATCTTTGAATTACGGACAGCACAAGCCGCAAATTTCCGTTAATCATCTTGTCTCTTGCCTTTTTCTTTTCGGCAGGAGAACCGTTTTTGATTATATTAAGCAGTTCCCGTTTTTCGCTTTCTTTAAGCAGTTTAAGCTGTGATGTGTTTACTCCGCAGATTTCAACTTTTCCGTATTGCAAAGAATTACCCCCGAATCTGAATTTTAATCGGTTTTGTCTTTACAATAGTTATTGACGGTTTTATCGCTTTTATACTTTGAGTAATTTTTTTAAAAAGTTTTCTAAACTTTAAAATTGTACATTGACAATGGTACAATCAAATGGTACAATTTAAGTGTAGAATTAGCCATGTTATACAAATTCGCATATAAATCATTAAAAGGAGGACGGCTATGTTTACAATTGATTTCACAAGCCGTGTGCCGATTTACGAGCAGATTTGCAACAATGTAATCAGACTTGCATCGGCGGGTGTGTTCAAATCGGGTGACAGACTGCCGCCTGTACGAACGGTTGCAAAAGAAATCGGAGTAAACCCGAATACCGTTGCAAAGGCATACCGCACGCTTGAAATTGACGGCTACATTTACTCAACTGTCGGCAGAGGAACATTTATGACCGACAAGCTGACAAAAGACACGGCATACAGAGATATGGCTCTGAAAGCATTCAGAGAAGCCACCAAAAATGCAGAACTGTACAGCGTTCCCCGCCAACAGCTTATTGACATTATTGACGCCATATACGAAGGAGGCGGTAAGAATGATTGAGGTTAATCACATAACAAAAAGGTTCGGTAAGGTAACTGCCGTTGATGATTTTACGCTCGACATAAACCGAGGCTCCGTGCTCGGCATTGTCGGAAGCAACGGCGGCGGAAAATCAACACTTCTGAGAATTTTGTCAGGTGTGTTTGATGCTGACAGCGGTGAAGTTAAAATTAACGGTCAGAACATTTATAACAATCCGTCTGTTAAGGGCGAATGTTTTTTTATTCCCGATTTTCCGTATTTTTCAAACAGTGCAACACTCGAAAACACGGCATATCTTTACCGCAGTCTTTACCCGAATTGGAACGAGAACGCTTTCAGACAATTTTGCTCCGTGTTTCCTATTGACCCTGATGCAAAAATAATTGATATGTCAAAAGGTATGCAAAGACAGGCGGCTTTGATATTGGCGATTTCAACCTGTCCGAGATATCTTTTGCTTGATGAAATTTTTGACGGACTCGATCCGGTTGTCCGCCGTCTTGTAAAGAAAATTCTCATTGACAATGTTTCCGCAAACGATATGACCGTTGTCATTGCGTCACACAATCTGCGTGAGCTTGAAGAATTGTGCGACAGAATCTGCCTTATCCACAAGGGCAAGTTGCTTCTTGAGCGTGAAATTGACGAAATCAAGCTTGGACTCCGCAAGGTTCAGGTTGCGTTCACGGAAGTTCCCGACAATTCGTTCTTTGAAGAAATCAATGTTATCAATTTGTGGAGAAACGGAAATATATTCAACCTTACAATCAGAGGAACGGAAGATGAGTTTATGCCAAAGCTTGAGGAGCGTAAACCTCTTTACATTTCAGCCGTTCCGATGACATTGGAGGAAATTTTTATAAGTGAAATGGGGGCAGCAGGTTATGACGCAGAAAACATCATTTAAAAGCAGAATGAAGCAGGCATTTTCATTCTTCCGCAGTGACCTGAGAGCCTGTACTCCGTTGCTTGTGGTATTCGGACTTATCTCGGCTGTAACGGTTGTAATCTGCTACACAATATGCGTTGTGCTTGGCGAGGATATGACCTTTACAGGTACATTGTCAAGTCTTAATTTTCTCGGAGTTACGAACTCAGGCACAGGCATAATCGAGATTTTCCAGTATTCATCGGCAAACCTCATTTATCTTATTTCAATAATATTTACAATCATCTACACGGTGCGAATTTATTCGTATCTGCACAATAAACGCAAGGCTGATTTGTACGGTTCTCTGCCGATTGGCAGGTCAACGCTGTTTGTCACAAAAACAGCGTCGGCATACCTCATGTCAATTATCCCGACATTATTTTTCCTCGGAGTGATTTCAATTATCACGGTCTGCACGGGAAATTCCGTAATAAGCGAGCTTAGTTCGATGTTCCTCAAAACATGTCTCGGAACACTTGCATCAATCTCGTTTTTCGGTCTTATTGCAATTTGTTGCGGAACAATGCTCAACTCCGTGCTTATGTTCATTGCGGTTTGCGTGGCTTATCCGCTTTCCGCAATCTTCATCAAAGGCATTGTTGTGGGTTGTTTTGACGGCTTTTATGTCGGCATTTTCAAAGACAGCATTATCATGAACGCACTCAATCCGCTTGCCGCATATGACGGAATCAACATTATTTACTGGCTGATTTTCTCGGTTGCTTGTATTGTTCTCGGTGCTTTTCTTGCAAAAAAGAGAAAAGCGGAAAGAGCACAGTCGGCATTTGCATTCCACCTTCCATGCTACATAATCAAGGTACTTGTTTCGTTCCTTGCAGGTATGTTCCTCGGTGTGCTTTTTGCCTCGGTAAATGTTCTCGGCGGATATGCGGGTTTTGTTTTCGGATTTATTCTTGCAAGCGTTCCCGTTTACATAATCGTTCATCTTATTTTGTACAGAGGCTTTTCAAAGCTTATCAAAACTTCGATTCCGCTCGGTGCGTTAATTATTGTAAGCTGTGTCGGTGTTGCTCTCTGCTGTTTTGACGCATTCGGCTACAACAGTTATGTACCGAAAACTCAGGATGTCAAGAGTGCCGGATTCTATGACGCAAATTCAAACTATCAGGCAAAAGGCAGTGCTGTCGGCAAAAATCTTAAAGATATGGCTGACGATATCACGGACAAAAACACTATCGGACATATTACAGAAGCTCATTTTAATTTTATCAACACACGCAACTATACCGTACAGAACAAGTTCAAAAACACTTGGGTTTCAATGTTCAAGGACAATGTTCCTGTATTCAGCGAGATTTCAAAAAATCCCGATTACGCATTTGCCTACACTCTCAACAACGGTAACATCGTTACAAGAACATACAGCTCTGCATCGGCTTTTGAAGAAACAGAGAGCTATCTTTCAAGCACTTATAACGAACTTGACACATCCGACATCATATATTCAAAGGGCTATATCAAGGCATACAGTCCGCTTGTAAAAGCTGATTACAAGGATATTAACACATTTATCGTTGCAGGCTTTGACGGCAAAGCAACTGACGATAAGCATCCTGATTTTGTATCAAGCAAAATTATTTATATTGATGATGACGGAACAGTAGGTTATTCTAAAAATTACAAAAATACAGCCGAAAAAATTAAAGAGGCTTTTCTCAAAGACCTTGATAATTGCAGTGACGAGGACTTTGCGAAAATAGATCAAATGACCGAGTATGCAGATCATGCGCTTGATGTTGCCTATGTCAATTACGGTTCATACGAAAGCTTTATAGAATCCGAACCCGATGCTGTATGTGTGATTGCGATTGCAACAGGCGATGTTAATTCGTATTACGATGGAATAAGAAATATGGATTCTTACAACGGCAATACTGCTGCAAGAACACAGGTTGTTTATACTGTTCCCAAAAGCTTTAAAAACACTATAAAAGCGTTGCAGGAGCTTGGTATTCTGAACAGCAAGCTGTATATGGACAAGGATTATCTGCCGGGTGATTCAACATCTTATAAGGAATACACAGGCGAATATTACTACGATGATTACACCTCCTCATCCGATTTGTATGACTATACAGACGATTCTTATATTGACGACAGTGAATATTGATACAGGCATTACACTACAGGAAAGCAGGATTTTAAATGGAACTTTACAACGGACGACCAACCGACTTAACAGGCAGAGAAGACCGTGAAATCAGAGTATATGACCTTCTCGACAGCCTTGAAATTGAATATCAGCGAACCGACCACGGACACGCTGACACAATGGAGGCTTGCAACGAGATTGACGCTGTGCTTGATGTGCTGATTTGCAAGAATCTTTTTCTGTGCAACAGGCAGAAAACCGACTTCTATCTTCTTATGATGCCGGGTGACAAACCTTTTAAAACAAAGGAGCTGTCAAAGCAAATCGGAAGTGCAAGACTTCGTTTGCGACTCCCGATTTTATGCTCGAATTTCTCGACATCAAGCCGGGTGCGGTGAGCGTTATGGGGCTTATGAATGACAAGGACAACCGAGTAAGACTTCTTGTTGACGAGGATGTTCTCAAGGGCGAATATGTCGGCTGTCATCCGTGTGTAAACACCTCAAGTTTAAAAATCAAAACAGCCGATGTTTTCGGAAGTATCTTGATGCGGTTCACCACACCGCAACAACCGTAAAGCTTATCGGTGAAGATTAAGTATAGAAATCATTAAAGTATTAAACGGCAACGGGATAAATTTTTCCGTTGCCGTTTCGTTTTTTACAGAACATAACTGCCCCCGAACCTTTGAAAGATTCGGGGGCAGTTGTCTGAATATTAAGAAAAATGAGTGTCAATTATTTGATTTACTTTTCAATCTTTCTTCTGTAGCAAACGAACATTGCACCGCTTGCAACGAGCATTACAAGAGCAACCGAAACAGCAGTTATCGGGTTGCCTGTCTGAACTGCACCGTTGCCGCCTGTTGCAGATTTTGTTACTGTATCCTTTGTTGCAGTATCTTTTGTTGAAGAAATATCTTTTGAAGGAACTCCGTTTGCATAGTAGTTAACCTTGAATGTACCTGTAACCTCTGTTGAATACTCTTCATCTTCGGGAAGATTGAGCCATTCGTTTACATCACCCATAACATAAACTTCAAGATTTGTCTTTGTGTCATCGGGGCGAACATAAACAGTACTTATATATACCATATCTTCCTCTGTGCCGTCAAAAGTCTTTGTGTAAGTTTTGCCTGTAATTTTATCCTTTACAGTAACTTCAAGACCTTTAAATTCGGGATAGAAATATGTTTCATCGTAGTATTCCTTGCTTTCGGGACTTCCGTCATACGGCATATCAGCCTCATAGAAGAAATCTGTATCAGCCTTTGTGTAGTTCACCTTTTCGGGTGCTTTACGGAACCACTTCGTAACGGTCATCAAGTTCAGGTACATCCGGCCACATGTTTTTAAAGTTGATTTTATAGCTTGTCTGTGCATCCTGATATGATACATTTACAGTATACTCTCTGTAAATCATACCGTAAAGCTTTGAGTTTAATTCAGTAACAATTTTTTTAAACTCATCCTCGGTCATATCTTCTGTAAAATCAGGCATATTTTTCTCAGATTCAATCAATGCCTTAATTACTTCGCCGTAATTAAACGGATCAGCAAGCTCAGCTTTGCAGTCCTTAGCATCAACCTTTTCGGTTGTACCGTCACTGTAAACAGCTTCAATTTCCATACCTGTAAGGTCAAGTTTGAGTTCAAGATTGAACTGACTGAAATACTTGATTAGGCTTTCTTCTGTTGCATTTTCGTCTGCGATTTTTGATAAATCAATATCCGGTTCAATCACATCCTCTGATGTGTATGTAAGCTTGTCGGGGAGCTTTGTAATTTTAAGCTCTGTTACCTTTTTTGCCTCATCGGGTGACGCTGTGTCGTCTGTCTGTGCAAACGCTGTGAACACGCATGAAAATGCAAGCATCAAAACGATTGCAAGAGATAATACTCTTTTCATAAATTTTTCCTCCTGAAAACTAAAAATCATTGTATGATAAATGCATATACAATTACAACATCATTGTACCACACTGTTTTACAAAAATCAACTGTTTCAACAAATAATTGTCGCAGAAATTTGTCGCAAAAATTCTTCACTTGCTGTTTTTTATGAATTTTTCATATAATTTATTATCGCAATTGAGATTTAATTATAATTGTTCAAACAAATTTGTATTTATTGCAAATTTTCTATTGTAAAATTCTGTCATTGCTGATATAATTGTAGGTAGAATTAAAAGATTACCGAATACCCGAAAATCGGCATAAAACCTAACCGGCAAATATGGTGATTAAATTGAAAATTCTGCTTAATCCAGACAAAGAAATTGTAAAAGAAGTTCGCAAACAGCTTATACGCACGGGCGGTTATTGTCCGTATATGTTAATCAGAAGCCCTGCAACACTGTGTATGTGTGAGGATTTCAGGGCAAAAATTGCCGATCCCGAATTTGAGGGATACTGCCATTGCCTGATGTATTATAAACAAAAATAGAATTTTATACATAACAAAATAAAAATAATCGGAACAGCCGTGATTGGGTTTACGGCTGTTCCGATTTTTTAGGCAGAAAAACTCAATCGAGTGAAGTAAATCTGAACTTAAATGTTATAATCCCGTTTTCAAATTCGGCTTTATATTTGAATCCATGCATTTCAAGGGCGGATTTTACTATTGAAAGTCCTATTCCGCTGCCACTCTTATTATCTCCCTTTGCGGCTCTGAAATAAGGCTGCCACAATTTTGAGAGATTTTCCCTGTCAAATGACGAGCATTGATTGCTGATTGACAATACATCATCCAAAACATTAATTGTGATATCCGAACCGTAATCGGAATATTTTTCGGCATTGTCAATCAGATTTTCAAGCACCGTTTTAAGCATGGCAGGGTCTGCTTTGATTTTTGCCTTTGAGTTGTAAATGAAAATAATTTCGTGTTCTGTGTGAACATAATAATTTTCAAGAATTTTCTCAATAAACGGTTTAAAGTCAAATACTTCGCAATTCAGCTTTAATGCGGGCGAATCGAATCGTGACAAATCGAGCATTCTGTGAATAAGAATGTCCATTCCCTCGGTCTGTTGCTGAATGATTTCTATGTTGTGAAGTTTCTTTTCGGTATCTTCCTCATTTTTAAGATTTTCCGCAAAACCGCCTATGACAAACAAGGGGGTTTTGAGATTGTGCGCAATTGCATTTGTCATTTCAAGACGGGTTTCCTCCTGTGCGGTTCGCCTTTTAAAATCTTTCCACGAGAAAATTTCAACCGTAATCACCACCGCCATTATAGTAAACGCAACGGCAAATATCGTTATAAACTTCCATAGGCAATCATCAAGCAGATTTATTTCTTTTACTGCATTAAAATTATAATTACCGTAAATTATTGTTTCATATACAACATTACCGTCATCATCTACAACATCTGATGATATGGGACTGGCAAAGTCTCTACTCATGTGTGATTGACTCACACTGAATACATCTCCGAATATTACATAATATTTTAAAAATCCGTTATTTACCGTAACAGGTTTATCGTAAATTTCAGAATTTATATCATTATCTTCAAAAATCTTTTCAACGCTTTCAACGGAAAATTCAGGCTTGTTTTTCCCGAAAAAGAAATCCTTATCAATTATCTGGCGATGCTTTCCGTCGCTTTGCAAAGGTCCTTCAGAAAGCTCGTCTTTGCTGACATATCCGGACTTTGAAAGGTCAAAATCATACTGCTTTATTTTCTTGTCCTGAACAGCCCACGCAATATCATTGTTGCTTTTTACAACTTCAAGCCTGCTTGGAACACAGCCGTACTTTTCTGTACTGAAATAATTATCAAAGACTAAAAGATAATAGTCACCGTCATTGTCTGTTGCGGTTTTTAAATATTTACAAATTTCATTGTATTCATCATCCGTGAGTAAATTTTTTAAAACATCAAGTCGGACATAATCTCTTTTTTGCAAAATTGTTTGTGAAATATCATAGCAATACACCGTAAGCACATTGTCTGTTGATGCAATATATTCTCTGGAATTATCCGTCACTTCATAATATGTATCCGCTTTATCAATATCTTCATTCAACAGTCCTTCGACATTGTTAAAATCCGAATTAAGGTCTGAATTGATGCTGTTTTCTACATCATTTATCTTCGTTTTAAGCTCATTTTCGGCATTGGCAACGAACAAGTCTTTGGAGCTGTTCAGTATTGCAAGAGAGGTAAGAACCGTTCCCAGCAGACACACAATTATTGTTACGGAAATTATAATGTAATGAAACTTTTTTCGACGTTTGATATATCTTGATTTCATTTTTTATCCTCCGCCTTATACCCTCGCCGTATTACCGTTTTCAAAACAGACGCATTTTCGCCCAATGCTTTTCGGATATTTTTGATATGCGTGTCAAGCACTCTTTCATCAATCATCGTGTCATAGTGCCAAACGGCTGTGATGATTTTTCACGGGACACAACGCTGTTTTTATTCTCTAACAGAATTTTAAGAATAGCATATTCCTTTGCGGTAAGGGTTACTTCTTCACCGTCGGACACAACAACACCGTTGTTCGGATTGAGCGAAACATTCCCCACCGTAAGCAAATTGTGCCGCACAAGTCCTTTTGAACGCTTGATGAGGCTTTCACCTTTTCATAAAATACGGGCAGAGCAATCGGCTTCACAATGTAATCGTCACAGCCGAGAGCGTAGCGTTTAGCATATCAGCCTCGCTTGTTCTTGCCGTGATGAACATAATCGGCACATCGCTGTATCTGCGGATTTCTTTGCAAAGCGTAAAACCGTCCATTTCGGGGAGCATTACATCAAGGAGCAAAAGGTCATAGCTGTTCTCGTATGCCTTATCAAGTCCCTTTAAGCCGTTTTCCGCAAGGGTGATATTAAATTTTTCTTTATCTCTTTTTGAAAAATATTCGACAAGCATTTCACGAATATTTTTATCGTCCTCAACCAAAAGAATGTTGTACATTTTCCTCACCGTACTTTGATTGTAATATATTAATCTGAAGTTGATATGTAGATTTCTGTATATTTAAAATTCAGTTTCTGCCATAACTAAAACGGCGGATGCAATTTTCAGCATCCGCCTTGTTTTATGTATCTTATTTATTGACAAAATATCTGATGATATCCTGACGGGTTACGATACCGATAAAAGTACCGAGGTCATCGGTTACGGGGATAAAGTTCTGATTCATTGCCCGTGCAAGAAGCTCGTCCATACCTACCGAAATTTTAACTGCCGGATTAAAGTCGGGACGGAGTATGTCACGGATACGAAATTCTTCCTGTTCTTCGATATCGCCCGAAGTCTTTTTGTCAATTATATGCCACAAAAAGTCACCCTCGCTCACCGTGCCTACATATTTTCCGTCACGGGTTATAACAGGGATAGCGGTGTAGCTGTGAGCACGCATTTTTTCAAGTCCCTGTCTTAGGGTATTGTCCTCATAAATATATTTTAAAGAATCTTTATGCTTTAAAAGCATAATAACATTCATCTTTTCACCTCCAGTCAAAAAACAAATATTTGTCAGCCAAAGGTCATTATAGTACCAAACAAACAATATTGCAATATCTTTTTACAATATTTTACACAATTATTGCATTTTTGATTTTACATACTTATTTGTAACATAAAGCTGTCCGATAAGGTACACCACGCCTGCCGTGAGCAAAAGCGTTTTAACCTGCAAAAGTCCGCTCATCATAAAAATTACTGCGGTTACGGCTGTAAGAAGATATGCCCATAATTTTGAAAATCTGTTAAAGCATAAAAACCACAAAATAAGTGCAACGACCGTCAGAACACAGGTTGAGATTATCCAAAAGGTTTCCATAATCGGCTTTGTAAAACCGCCCTCAAGCACGCCGATGTTGATTCCCATAAGGAAAATACTGCAATATTTTCCGATTCTTTCTATGTAAAGCATAGCCCTGTTATCAAAAATTGTTCTGTCTATTCTGTTGCTTTTTATATAGACGATGTCGGGTACAAGCAAAGCAATTGCAAAAGCAAGTCCGTACCAGTTAAAAAGATTTGTACTGAAAAAGTCCATAAGTTCACTCCGTTATTTATTGTTTTCCTGGTATTCACAAAATTCCTTCGTTTTGCTCCAATACTTTATTCCCCAGTTTTCAAAATTCCACTCTTCCATATAATCGTTACATTCGTAGTCGATGTACCACAAAAGTCCGTTGTTTAAAATGAAATTTGTCGGGAAATAATCTATGTTAATTCCTTTTGGATTCAACAATCTGCACATTTCACGAATCTGCTCAATATATTCGGGTTTCATCTCATTCTGCAAAACAAGCTCATATGCGGTTTTGCCGTCAATGTAATCTTTAAGAATCCTCCCGTTTTCCACATCGCAGTCAATAAGCTTCGGCAGTCTGAGCCCGGCATTTTTCAGCCGTTCGTAATCGTTAAGCTCACTTTGAATTTTGTTACCGAAGGTATAGTATGAACACGGCTCGTGGTGAATCTGCTTTAAAACATAATTGTGTTCTCCGTCTGACACAAGGTAGGAATAACCGCCCTTGCCTTTTCCGAGAAGCTTAATGACGGTAAAAGCTTTTCCGTTCACACTCATAGTATCCATACGAACACCTCCGCACATATTACCGTATTATTTTATCACAGCTAAAGTTTAGGTGCAAGTTTTAAATTCTTTATGTGTAATGAACAAATGCTAAAATAAGTACATTCGATAAAATAAAAAAGCGTGGATTTATAAATTTATTTTCTCAGGTGGCAATTTATTACAAATTTGTTGTTGATTTTCTTATTAAAAAAAAGTATGATATAGAATATATTATTCTGCCCAAATGCCACAGTTGTGACATTTGATGCCCACTACAATTGAATAACAACTTTTAACACACAGGAGAAGATTCATTTGGAAAAGAAAAAATTCAGAATCAGCGGAAAGCTGATATTTAATCTCGCTGTTGTGGCAATCTCGATTTATCTGATCATCTACTTCTTTGTTTCGGAGGACGGTCTGATCGACTTGCTCAAAAAGCCTGACGGCTGCAATATGCTGATTATCCTTGCGGCTTTGCTGATTTATGATTTGAACATCCTTGTTGACGCTGTTGTCACGCTGATATATGTGCGGTCAAAATATGAGAATTTCAGCTTTATTGAGGCTTTGAAGGTCGCATTTGTCGGAGTATTCTTCAGTGCGATTACACCGTCAAGCACAGGCGGACAGCTATGCAGCTTTACCTTATGTCAAAAAAGAACATAAGCGTAGGTTTCGGTTCGGCTTGTATGACGCAAAAGTTCATTGTGTATCAGATAGTAATGACCGCTGTCAGCGTTATTGCTGTTATCACAAGGTTCAACTATTTCAGCGATGCTTTTACAAACATCTGGTCAACACTTTTCATTATTTTCGGATTTACCGTTCAGCTTGCAATGACGGCTTTGTTCCTGCTTGTTTCATTCAGCCACAAGGTTACAAACAAGCTCATCAATCTTATTTATAAGATTATGAAAAAGTTCAAGTTCATTAAAAATCCCGAAAAGAAGATTGAAAGACTTCACAAAGAAGTTGATATGTTTCACGACACAAACAAACAGCTTTTTTCAAGCGTAAAACGGCTTGTTGTAATTTATGCACTTGTATTCATTCAGGTAATTTTAATTCTTTCAATCCCATACCTCATCTATGTTTCATTTGGAATGGCTCCGATTGCAAGAGCGGCAGGTCAGCCGACACTTTCGTTCTATGATTCAATCTGTATTCAGTCATTCGTGCTGTTCACGGCAAACCTTATCCCTCTCCCCGGTGCGTCGGGCGGTGCGGAGCTTGCATTCACAATGTACTTCGGTTCATTCTTCAAAATCGGTGCAATAAGCAAAATCAAGCCGGCAATCCTTATGTGGAGATTCATTACATACTACGGAGCAATGCTGATTTCTGCCCCGTTCTCCTACTTTACAAAGGGTAAAAGGCGTGACGATGAAATAAAACAAATTGAAGAAGAACTTGAATCGGAAATGGATAATAAAAAAACTGAAGAAAAAGTAACTCAGTAGTATTTTCATAAATATCTCTTTCAAAAACGGAGCAGACACAATTCAGTCTGCTCCGTTTTTTGTTGTATGACAAACCGTTAGCCATTTTTTACGGTCAATTGTTGGGAACAATTTGTAGTGGCGAACCGTGTTCGCCGCTACAGTATATCATCAAACATTCTGTTTAAGGCAGGTTTTCAGGTCATCTTCTGCGTTGCTGATTGGACGCAAGCCGAATGTTTCTGACAAATACTGCAACACATTCGGGCTTAAAAATGCAGGGAGTGTCGGGCCGAGGTAGATATTCTTTATTCCGAGGCTTAAAAGTGCCAGCAAATCGGCAACCGCCTTTTGCTCATACCACGAAACAATCAGCGACAACGGCAAGCCGTTTACATCTGTATCAAACGCATCGGCAAGTGCTACGGCAATGCAGATTGCGGAGTAAACATCGTTGCACTGACCGATGTCGAGTAATCTCGCAAGCCGTCGATGTCACCGAATTCGAGCTTGTTAAAGCGGTATTTTCCGCAAGCGAGCGTCATAATTATGCAGTCTTTCGGCACATTTTCGGCAAATTCAGTGTAGTAATTTCTGCCCGTCTTGCACCGTCACAACCGCCGATAAGGAAAAAGTGTCTGACTTTTCCGCTTTTGACGGCCTCGACAATTTTATCGGCATATGAAAGCGTAGCGTGATGACCGAATCCCACAAGAATTTCGTGCGGTTCAACATCTTCCTTAAAACCTCCGAGTTCAATTGCCTGCTGAATAATTTCGCTGAAATCTTTGTCGCCGTTTTCCTTTTTGCCGATGTGCTTAACACCCTCCCAGCCGACAACATTTGTACTGTAAATTCTGTCTTTGTACGAATCTCTCGGCCGCATAAGGCAGTTTGTCGTCATAAGAATACAACCGGGGATATTGTCAAACTGCTTTTGCTGATCTTGCCATGCACCGCCGAAATTGCCGATAAGATGCGGATATTTTTTTAAACCGTCATAGCCGTGACACGGCAGCATTTCGCCGTGAGTATAAACATTTATGCCCTTGCCCTTTGACTGTTCAAGGAGCATTTCAAGGTCTTTCAAATCGTGACCCGACACAATAATAAACGGACCTTTTTTGATGTGAACATCAACCTTGTGCGGTGACGGATTGCCGTAGGTTTCAGTGTTTGCTTCATCAAGTTTTTTCATAACTTCAAGAGCATTTTCACCCGTTCTCATCGTCATTCTGATAAGCTCCTCAACCGTGAGCGAATCATCCGTTGTCGCCTCAAGTGCAGTGATGTAAAAATCGTCAACCTGATCGCTGAAATAGCCGAGTTCACGAGCCTGATGACCGTAGGCGCTTATGCCTTTGAGACCGTAAACAATTGTCTGTCTTAAAGAGCGGATGTCGGGGTCAAGCGACTTTTCGTACATAATTCCCGCAAGCGGTGCGTCTTTGAGCATTTCCGACTTTGTTTCTGGAAGATTGTAGGTTGCGTGCAGAGTATGATTTTTGATTTCGCCCACAACTTCACGAAGTTTTTCCTTGATTCGCTGAGATTCACGCAAAAGCGACACATGCACATCGGCATCAAAGTTTACATTCGTCAGCGTTGTAAAAAGGCAGTTTTCCACAAAGCGAACAATGTCCTTGTCAATGTGCTGACCTTTTTCAATAAGCACCTTGCCGTAACAGCTTATGCCCTTCAGCTGAAAGATAAGTAAATCCTGAAGATTTGCAATTTCGGGAGTTTTTCCGCAAACACCGAGCCGTGTGCAACCCTTTCCGTTCGCAGTCTGCTCACACTGATAGCAAAACATCTCATAACCCAAGTCCATATTATTACTCATAAAAATTACCTCCGAAACATTTTGCAAATATTATCTGCAAATTTTCGAGGTTTATTCTTAATTTTGATATTCTGTTTTAAAGATTTGCAAAAACCTTTGTGCCTTTATTCTTAATCCAAAACCAAACCGGAAGGCTGATGAGGATAAAATAAAACGCTGTGCAGGCGAGGAAAATTTCAGTCGAAATTTCAATTTCAAAGCTGAGAAGAACCGGATACGCAATAGCAGGTACGCATACGGCAAGAACTGAAAGCAATAACGAAAGCATAACACTTGCACTCTGTTTTACTGCCTCAGCGGTTGTGTTCCAATCAAGCTTTGGCCTTTTCAGGTCAAACATAAGTCCGAGAAGTCCCGAGAACAACGAGAAAATTATCGGAATAAGAATTGTGATAATAATATTAACCGGTTTCATTCCGAGCATTATTGAGAGAACAACCGAGGGTACAAGTGAAACAACACCGTTTATAATAAAGTGCAGTTTCAGCTTTTGTGTAAGCACCTGCAACGGTGATACAGGAAGCGACTGCATAAGCCAAAGGTTTTTAGCTTCCATTGAAATTGATGCCGCAGAAATCGGTCCCATTGAAATCACAAAGGCAATCACAAGTGGAAGATATACTGAAATCATTTCAATCAATGTACTTGGAAATTGCTTCAGCGTATTAAGCTGGAACACCGCATAAATTGTTCCGCCTACCATAATTAACGCACTGAGTCCGCTGTTAAGCATATAGGTCGCGTTGCCTGTGAACATCATTCTTTCTTTGCGTAAAAGCGCCTTTGATGCAGAGCTTACTTCAAAGTTTTCTCTTTATACACGGCTTTCTTCGCACCCTTTTTCGCCGTTGCAAGCTTTATGAAGCTGTGAGAAAGCACCGCATAAACAACTGCAAAGAACGCAATAATTACGACAACAACACCAAAAAGCGGAAACAAGTCGCCCGATGAGCCAAGTCCTGTGAGATAAAGCGGATATGCACTGTCCATTATATTTGCACCGATACCAATTGAATTTGCAGCGAGTGTTTTTACAAGATCCTCTGCCTGATAATAAAGGTAAAAATACAGTGCAAAGAAAACAAGTGAAAATACGATTGTCACAACATTTTTATGTCTTGTCCTTGATGTTACAAATGCAATCAGCCAGCCGAGAATGCACGAAACGCTCAGGCTTAAAAGCGGAACTAAGAGCAGAATCACAATCTGACTTACTACAAGCGAAGCCGAAACAGACACATTTGTTGCATAGGCCGCAAAAGCAGGGACCTGTACAAGTGCACAAAAGAGAAGATTTTGTGCATACAGTGGCAACATTCTGCAAAAGAGAATACTGCGAGGCGGAATAGGCATTGAAAGCAAAAGTTCATTATCCTTTGCCTCATAAAGCTGTGAGAGCGAAAGGAAAATACAGCCTATTGTGCTGATTACAAACGACGCACCCATAACATAGAGAAAATACAACCAACTGAATCCCGATGTTGCAAGCATAGGTGCCATCATGCTGAACATATTGTAGAACATAAATGCAAATACAACACCGACAAAAGCGAGAAGAGCAAGATAAACAGCCGGTGAGTTAAACGAACTTTTTTTGCCGTTCTTTTTCTTGTTTGACGAGTTTGTGGTGTACCGTGCAAGTGCCTTTTGAAATTGGAGTTTAATTAAGGTTTTAAGCATCTTTCTCCTCCAGTTCAAGGAATACATCTTCAAGCGAATCATCGCCCTTGACCTCATCCATTGTACCCGACTTGATAAGTTTGCCGCTTTTGATGATAGCAACCTTGTCGCAAAGCTTTTCGGCAACTTCAAGCACATGGGTTGAGAAGAAAATTGCACCGCCGTTATCGCACATCTCTCTCATCAAAGCTTTGAGAAGGTGGGATGATTTTGGGTCAAGACCTACAAACGGTTCATCCATAATGATAAGCTTGGGGTTATGTATGAGTGCGGAAACAATTGCAAGTTTCTGTTTCATACCGTGAGAATAGCCGTCAATTGTCTGAGCAAGTGCATTTTTAATTTCAAACATTTCAGCATATTTACTGATTCTTGCCTGACGGTCAGACTGGCTGATTCCGAAAATATCGGCAATAAAATTGAGGTACTTAATACCTGTCATAAACTCATACAAATCGGGATTGTCGGGAATGTAAGCAATTTTGCGCTTACATTCGAGAGGTTTTTCTTTTACCGACACACCGTCAACATAGATTTCGCCCTCGTCAAAGTTGAGAATCCCACAGCAGGATTTGATTGTTGTTGTCTTTCCTGCACCGTTGTGTCCGATAAAGCCGTAAATCTCGCCTTTTTGAATATGAAGTGACAAATCGTCAACAGCCTTTTTGTCACCGTATTTTTTAGTTAAATGTTCTATTCTGAGCATAAGCGCTCCTCCTATAGCCAAATAAATTAAGCAAATTATACTACGCAAAATATTCTTGTGTCAATATGTTATAAAAATTCAACAAGTTTGAATTACAAACCAATAAATCTGCGAAATTTGGATAACAGAAACCATTTTTGATGAAATGTAAAATCTATTGAAATATTTTGCATTACGAATCATCTTGAATATGTGCAGGAATGATTTATAATATTAGTACAGATTATTTTTTGGAGGTTCATCTTGGCAAAGTTCAAAAGAAAATATACACTCGGGGAAGAAATTTTCAACTCTGTATCACACGGAATCGGTGCAGGTCTGTCAATTGCGGGAACGGTTGTGCTTATCGTTACGGCGGCAATCCACACAAATGCGTGGGGTGTTGTCAGCTCTTGCATTTACGGTGCATCGCTCATCATACTCTACACAATGTCAACTCTGTATCATTCTTTCACAAATGAAAAGGTAAAAGCATTTTTCCGAATAATGGATCACAACACAATTTTTCTGCTGATTGCAGGAACATACACACCGATTACTCTTTACTACCTCAATGGTGTGACAGGTTGGATTCTGTTCGGAATTGTGTGGGCATCGGCAATTTTCGGAATAGTTATGAACTCAATCAACCTTGAAAAAGCAAGGATTCCGTCAATATTCTGCTACATAGGAATGGGTTGGGTAATAATCTTTGCAATAAAACCGCTTATGGAGCATATGCCGTCAATTTCGGGAATCTTCCTCATAATAGGCGGAGTATTCTACACGGTGGGGATTATATTTTACGCAATTAAAAAGGTAAAATATTTTCACTCGATATGGCACTTATTTACGGTTGCAGGAAGTGTGTTCCATTACTTTGCAATTCTTCTCGGATTTTTTCGTATTTAACGAAAGCGAAAGCTGACCGCATAAAAATCCGCAGGTAAATCTTTCACACACAAAAAAATGGGCTACAGAAAAACCTTTCGTTTTTCTGTAGCCCTAAATTTTATAAAAAGATTTGTTTAGTTAGCGGGAACGCCTACGGAAACCTCTCGTACAGACAAAGCTTCCTTTGGAAGTGTGTACTTCTGCTTGTAAGCCTTGTAATCTGCATTGTACTGAATATCATCGGAATTTTTGAGTTCGTGGAGATATTCGTGTGCATCGTAGCCGTTGCGATTGATTTCAATAACACCGATTGCAATGTTTGAGCAATGGTCGGAAACTCTCTCAATATTTGTGATAAGGTCAGAGAATACAAAACCGAGTTCGATTGTACAGGTACCGTTAGTAAGACGCTTAACATGGGCGTCTTTAAGCTTGTCACGCAAACGGTCGATAACCTGTTCAAGCGGTTCAACCTTTGAGGCAAGTGCAAGGTCATTATCAACAAAAGCAACAGTAGCGTTGTTGATAATTTCACGAAGTGCGTCAACCATAACGGCAAGTCCTGCTTTTGCCTCTTTTGAGAACGAAATGTTCTTTTCGTGAATTTCCTGAGCAACCTTTACAATGCTTACCGCATGATCGCTGATACGCTCAAAATCACCGATTGTGTGAAGAATGAGCTGAATAGTTTTACTGTCGTCAGCCGAAAGCTGTTTGGAACTGAGCTTTACAAGATATGTTGAAATAACATCCTCATAGGAATCAATCATATCTTCGTTTTCATGAATTGTTTCCGCAACCTTTTCGTCATAATGGTCAACAAGTTCAAGTGCGCCGAGGAGCGTACCCTCAGAAAGACGAGCCATCTTTTCAGCAAGTGACTTTGCACGCTCTGTTGCAACAGAGGGAGTGTTGAGAAAACGCTCATCAAGGAACGGAACATCCGAATCCTCTTCCTTGTCCTTGATTGTAAGGCAGGCAAGCTTTTCAAGATACTTGTTGAACGGAAGAAGAATTGCAGTTGCAAGCAAATTGAATGCTGTATGGATAACCGCAATGTTCTCCGGACCTACGATATCATTAAGGAAACCGTAGTTGATAAAGAGGTTAGAACCGTAGAATAATGCACAAATTACGAGTGTGCCGATAATATTGAAGTAAAGATGTACAAATGCGGCACGCTTTGCGTTTTTCTTTGCACCGATACAGGAAATAAGTGCAGTTACGCAAGTGCCTATATTCTGTCCCATAACAATCGGGATTGCCATTGAATAGCTGATTGCGCCTGTTTTGGACAATGCCTGCAAAATACCGACAGAGGCGCTTGAGCTTTGTATAATTGCGGTCAGCAATGCGCCGGCAAGAATACCGAATACAGGGTTGTTAAAGAGTGTGAGGAAGCCTGTGAATGTCGGATCATCCGAAAGCGGTTCAACAGCCGCACTCATCTGATCCATACCAACCATAAGAATACCGAATCCGAGGAAAATTGTGCCGAGATGCTTCTTCTTTTCCGAATTGCAGAACATAAGAAGAATAATTCCTACAAAGGCAAACACAGCAGAGAAAGACGACGGCTTTAAAAGCTGCATAACCAAACTGTCGCCCTCAATACCCGAAAGGCTGAGAATCCAAGAAGTGATTGTTGTGCCGACATTGGCACCCATAATAATACCGATTGCCTGGCGGAGTTTCATAATTCCCGAGTTTACAAAGCCGACAACCATAACGGTTGTTGCCGAAGAGGACTGAATCACCGCAGTAACAGCCGCACCGAGAATGAATCCTTCATGGTGCTGTTAGTCATTTTTTCCAGAGTTTTTTCAAGCTTACCGCCGGAAAGGCTCTCAAGACCATCGCCCATTGAATTCATACCGAACAAAAAGAGCGCCAGACCGCAGAGCAGTTGTAAAACCATAAACAAATCCATAAATACATACTCTCCTTTATCATCAATAATATTAAACTAAAGTCATAGGATTGTCAATGAATTGTAAAGAATTTGTAAAGTCTGAAAGCTTGGTAATTATCTTTGAAATTTGTCAAAACGGAGTATTTTTTATGTGAGATTCGTGAAATGGTATTGTTTGAGCAATAAAAAACGGTACTGCACAATATAGTATGCACAGCACCGCTTGAAATTTATTTTCTCTGCAAAAGATTGTAAAAATATTCACATCAGAACATTGCGGTAAATGTTGTTCCCTGTTCACTGCTTTCAAGAGAAATCTCTCCGCCGTGTCTTTCGGTAATGTGCTTGACAATTGCAAGTCCAAGACCCGTGCCGCCTGTTTCCTTTGAACGGCTCTTATCAACACGGTAAAAGCGTTCAAACACACGCTTGTGGTGCTTTTCGGGAATACCGATTCCCGTGTCGGCAACTTTAACAAACGGATGTTCATTGTCATCGCCTGTTATGATTTTTACTGAACCGTTTTCACGATTATAACGGATTGCATTGTCACAAAGATTGTAGATAAGTTCGTAAATCTGATTACGGTTTCCGTTTATGACGGCAGTTTTTGTATCAACAGTGATTGTAATTCCGTGCTTTTCGGCATTTGAACGGAGATCCTCGGCAACCTCGGCTGCAACCCCTGCAAGGTCAACAGGGGCAAATTCTTCATCGCTGAATTTTTCGTCAAGCTGTGAAAGCTCCATGATATCGCTTATAAGAGAGAGAAGTCTGCCCGATTCCTTGTGAATTTTATTTGCAAAATTCGGGATATCATCGGGCTTTACAAGACCGCTTGCAATGATTTCTGCATAGCCTGAAATTGAAGTCAACGGAGTTTTCAGCTCGTGAGTTACATTTGCCGTGAATTCACGACGCATTTTTTCAGCCTTTTTCTTAGCCGAAACATCAATAATAAGACAGATTGCACCGTTTTTTTCGCCGTTAGAATAAACAGGATTGGTGATAATCTGCAATGCTCTTCCTTTTACGGTTGTGTCGCCGTTTTTACTCTCGCCCGAAAGAGCCTTGTCAACGCAATCGTTAAGAACCTCGTTGCGTGAAAACGCAATCAAAGTTTTGTCGGTAACACCGTCATCATCAGCACCGAGAAGCTTTGACGCCGAATAATTGCTCATAAGCACCTTTTTGTCAACATCAATAAGAATAAAGCCCTCCGCCATATTTTCGATAAGCGTTGAAATTTTATCCTTTTCAAACTGCAGTCTGCGCATCTGACGCTTGATTTGTCTTTGTTGGCTTGCAATTTTCTGTGAGAGCGGCAAAAGCTCATCATACGGCGAGCCGTTGCCGTTGTCCGCCATTTCCTTAATCGGTTCAACGATTTTCTTTGTGGAGCGCTTTGTCAGAATTGTACAGACAACAAATACACCTATCATAATTATAAGAATCGACGGAATAACAAAAAGAAAAATTCCGTAAATGCTGTCAATTGTCTTTGCAACACGGATTACAGAACCGTCTGCGGTTTTTTCTGCATAGTAGTATGTTATTTTATTCAAAGTTTCCGACATTCTGTGGCTTGAACCGTTGCCGTCCTTAATTGCCTGTTCAAATTCGGGGCGGTCGCTGTGATTCGGCATAGAATTAACATCTGTGTCAACGCTGTCGGATACAACCGAACCGTCACTTTTTATGAGAGTAACACGAAAATCGCCTATTCCGTAATATTTTGAAAGGTCGATTTCGCTGTCAGAATTATAAACGCTGATGATTTTATCGGTATATTGCCGAACCTCTGCCTCCTGTTCATCGGAAAACACAAACCAGAAAGTGGCTGTTGAAAAAACAGCCGTCAGAAGAATGGACACCACAGCGATAACCGAAAAGTTTTTTAAAAGCTTTTTACTCAGTTTCACTTTATTCCCCCGCCTTATATCCGACATTTCTCACGGTTTTGATAAGGTTTCCGCAGCTGCCGAGTTTTTGCCTGAGGGTTGTAATGTGCATATCAACCGTTCTGCTCTCGCCCTCAAAATCATATCCCCACACATTGAGAATGATATTTTCACGGGTAAGCGCCATCCCTTTATTTTTGAGAAGATACTTTAAAAGTTCGTATTCTTTGAAGGTGAGGTTACATTCCTCACCGCAGCTTGTTACAATGTGCTTGGAATCGTCAAAAACAATCTGACCGAGCTTTATTACATCCTGTCTGTCATCAACAGAACATCTGCGGAGGATTGCACGGACTCTTGAAATAAGCTCAAGGACTGAAAAAGGTTTTGTAATATAGTCATCGGCACCCATATCAAGGCCTTTGACTTATCCATTTCACTTCCCTTTGCAGTAACAAGGATAACGGGAACATTTTTTGTCACGGCGTCCCTGCGCATTTTTTCAAGCACGGAAAGTCCGTCAAAATCGGGTAACATAACATCAAGAATTACAAGCTGAGGAATTTCGGCTGTACAAGCCTTAAAAAAGCTTTTGCTTTCACCAAAGCTCTGAACCTCATATCCGCTGCTTTTCATGGCATAAGATTCAAGCTCTCTGATATCGGTATCATCTTCAACAATGTAAATTAACATCTAATACTCTCCCTCAACAAATGTGTATTTAAATGCACCGCAAAGGGGCGTTTGCACTTAAATTAAAATCGGAACATCCGCCATAATTATAGACTTTTTTTGCAAAATGTAAAGTTTAATAAAACAAAAATCAGGAGCATACAGCTATGCTCCCGTTTGTTAAGCAAAATATATCAGTCGGGCAAATCGCAGCTACCTGTAATTGAAAAAGCAACCCACTCTGCAACATTAACCGCATGGTCTGCAATTCTTTCAAGATACTTTGCAATCATAACGATATCGAGAGCCTCTGAGCCGAGTTCCTTATTCTTATGAATGAGTTCAACCGTTTCATTCTTTGAACGGTTAAAAAGTTCGTCAACGATATCATCCTGACGGGCTACCTTTTTAGCAACCTCAATATCGCTCTTAACAAAAGCGTCAATAGCCTCCGTTACCATTTTTGAGGCATTGTCTGCCATTTCCAAAATGTGAGTAAGATTGAACACCTGCTTTTTGTCCTTGATGTAAACAGACATTTCAGCAATATCAACTGCCTGATCGCCGATTCTCTCAAGGTCGGTAATCATTTTGAGTGCGGCGGAAACATATCTGAGGTCGTGTGCAACCGGTGCCTGATGAAGAAGAAGGTGCAAACATCTGCTTTGAATGGATTTTTCCGCCTCGTTAATACGATTTTCGTGTCCTCTTGCGATATCAAGCAAATCTTCGCCGTCAACAATCATCTTCATTGTATTTTTGATTGCCTGTTCAACAAGACCGCCCATTTCAATAAGGCTGTCGTTAAGCTGTGTAAGCTCTTTATCAAAATATTCTCTCATTAGCCAAACCTTCCCGTAATGTATTCTTCGGTACGCTTATCCTGCGGATTTGAGAAAATTGCGTCGGTTGAATTACATTCAACCATTTCACCGAGTAAAAAGAACGCTGTTTCATCTGAAATACGCAAAGCCTGCTGCATATTATGTGTTACCATAACGATTGTATAATCGTTTTTCAGTTTAAGGCAAAGCTCCTCAATTTTACCCGTTGAAATAGGATCAAGTGCAGAGGTTGCCTCGTCCATAAGCAGAACTTCGGGTTTTACGGCAAGTGCTCTTGCAATACAAAGTCTTTGTTGCTGACCGCCCGAAAGACCGAGAGCGCTCTTTTTGAGTCTGTCTTTAAGCTCATCCCAGATTGCGGCGTCACGCAAGGATTCTTCGACAATCCTGTCAAGTTCTTTCTTGCTTTTGATTCCGTGTGTGCGAGGACCGAAAGCGATGTTATCGTAAATGCTCATCGGGAACGGATTGGCTTTCTGGAACACCATACCAACCCTTTTGCGGAGGATATTTACATCCATATCTCCGTAAATATCCTCGTTGTCAAGGCGAATGTCGCCTGTTATCTTACAACCCTCAACAAGGTCGTTCATTCGGTTGAGCGACTTTAAAAGAGTTGACTTACCGCAGCCTGACGGACCGATGAAGGCTGTGATTTTGTTTTTCTTCATACGGATATTTACATCCTTTAACGCATGAAATTTTCCGTAGTAAAGATTCATGTTTTCTATGGTAAATTTATCCATTGTAAAATAATTATCCTTTCCTGTTACTTCTTGTTGTTTCCGAGTTTCTTTGCAACAAATGCCGAGAGTGTATTGATTGCAAAAACAAGTACAAGAAGTACAACTGCGGTACCCCATGCCTGATCTGTATGAAGTCCTTCGTTGGTAAGTACATACATATGAACGGCAAGTGACCGTCCCGAATTGAGAGGGCCTGCCGCATAGCCTGTTGCCGAACCGTAAGTATAAATAAGTGCGGCTGTTTCGCCTACTATTCTGCCGACAGCAAGAATGATTCCGGCAAGAATACCGGGCATCGCACTCGGAAGAATAATTCTCATAATTGTTCTGAGCTTACCCGAACCGAGTCCGTAACTGCCCTCACGGTATGAATCGGGAACTGTGAGAAGTGCCTCCTCGGTTGTACGCATAATTGTGGGAAGTACCATAATTGCAAGCGTAAATGCACCGGCAAGAAGTGAATAACCCCAGTTAAGGCATACACAAAGAAAAGCATACCGAAAAGGCCGTAAACAATTGACGGAATACCGGCAAGGGTTTCTGCCATTGTTCTGATTACCTTAACAAGCTTGTTGCCACGCTTTGCATACTCTGCAAGATAGATTGCCGCTCCCACACCGAACGGTACGGAAATTATAAGGGTTACAAGCGTAAGAACAATTGTGTTGATAATTGACGGCATACACGATACATTGTCGCTGTTGTACTCAAGTGAGAACAGCTCGGGGGTAAGGTTCGGAATACCTCGCACAAGAACATAGGCAATGATAAATATGAGAGCCGCCGCAGAAAGTGCCGCCGCAAGACCTACAAGAATGAGCAATACAAGTGAAAGGGGCTTTCTTTTGTAGGCCTTCATTCTCTGTTTAAACGATACTTTGTTGATTGCCTTAATCTGTGACACATCAACCAAAGCGGCATCGTTTTTTATGTTATCGCTGTTAGCCACGCTTTTCACTCCTACTCTTTATAGCCTGCATTGAAAGTGTGATGAGCAGAACAAATACGAACAGAACAACACCCGTTGCAATAAGTGCCTGACGGTGCAAGCCTGTTGAATAACCCATTTCAAGAACAATGTTTGCGGTCAGGGTACGAAGTCCGTCCGTAACGCTGTGCGGAATCTGAACCTTATTGCCTGCAATGAGTACAACTGCCATTGTTTCGCCCAACGCTCTGCCTATGCCGAGAACAACTCCTGCAAGAACGCCTGATTTTGATGCCGGAAGAATTGTCTTGAACACACTTCTTTCCTTTGTTGCTCCAAGTGCCAGAGCACCTTCGTAGTAGCTTTCGGGAACTGCCTTGATTGCCGACTCCGACACACCGATGATTGTCGGAAGAATCATAACTCCGAGTACGATTGACGCCGCAAGCCAGCTTGAACCGTCACCGCCGAAGTTATCACGGATGAACGGTACAACTACCACAAGTCCGAAGAAGCCGTAAACAATTGACGGGATGCCTGCCAAAAGCTCTGTTGCCGGTTTAAGCACCTTGTAAAGCGGTGCAGGACAAAATCTTGCAAGAAATACTGCTGTGAGAATTCCTATCGGGACGCCGATTATGATTGCTCCCGCAGTAACATATATGCTTGCGATAATCATATCAAAAATTCCATATGATGCAGGCACATTCGTAGGCGCCCATTTCTGTCCGCCTACGAAATCAAAGAAGCCTATTTCTGCCATTGCAGGAACACCGTTACAGAATAAGAATATACAGATTATGACAACCGCCGCTATACTTGTTACAGCTGTGAGGAAGAAAACTCCCTGCATTGCCTTTTCACGAAATCTGTTTAATCTCATTTAATTATGTCACTCCAAACAGTTGTTTCACCTGTGTAAATTGATTTTACCTGATCAAGTGTGAGGTCATCACATGTGTTTGCATTGTTTACGATTACTGCGATACCGTCTTTTGCGATTGTTTCAACCTTGAGTGCGCTCTTTTCTTCATCCTTAAGGTCACGGGACGCCATACCGATATCACATGTGCCGCCCATAGCTGACTGCATACCTGCCGATGAGTCGGATGTCTGGATTTCAACCTTAGCGTTTGTGTTTACCTTCTGATAAGCCTCGGCAAGCTTTTCCATTACAGGTGATACCGAAGATGAACCTGCTACGCTGATTTTGCCTGACGGCTTCTTACCGCTGTATGCGGCATTTTCCGAAACTGTTACATAACCGTTGTCCGAAACAATCTTCTGACCGTCTGAGCTCATTATGTAATCAACAAAATCCTGAGCAACATCGCTGAGTTCGCCCTTGTAAGCAATGTTGAACGGACGGCTTACTGCATAGTCGCCTGACTTTACATTATCGGCTGTTGCCTCAACACCGCCGATTTTAAGAGCCTTTACCGTATCGTTGAGTGAACCGAGTGAAATGTAACCGATTGCCGCATCGTTATCCTTAACATTTGTAATAACAGCCTCTGTGCTGTTGATTGTTACAGCCGAAGTAGTTGTGTTGTCTGTCTTGTTGTCGCCGTCCTTAACAAGAACGCCTGTAAGCTCTGTGAATGCGTCTCTTGTGCCTGAGCCTTCTTCTCTTGTTACAACAGAGATTGTTTTTGATGCGTCAAACTTTGCGGCATCCGAACCTGCGTCGGATGAGCCGTTTGATGAAGAGCCTGCACCGCCGCAGCCTGCAAATGCAGAAACTGCAAGAACACCGAATAATGCTGTTGCCGTAATTTTTTTAGTCATAGAATTCATTTGAATTTTCTCCTTAAATTCATATCATTTGTGTACCTCTTTCGTACAACATCAGTCTATGACTGTTTTGTAAAATACGCTGTTTGTCAATTGTAAAAAGAGTGTAAATAAAAATATAGGTTTTGTATGCCAAAATAAATTTTTACAAATTTGCGTGACAAAGCCTTTTATTTGTGGTACAATATTACAGAAGTGTGCAGGATGTAAAATAATTCCTGCAAAATTTCAAAATCAACTTACATAAGATTTACAGAGAAATATTATTCCAAGGAGGTCATTTTAGTGGCTGAAAACAAAATCCCATACAAAATATACCTTGACGAAAGCGAAATCCCGACAAAATGGTACAATGTTCGTGCAGATATGAAAAACAAGCCTGCACCGCTTTTAAACCCTGCAACACTCAAGCCTATGACACATGCAGACCTTGCTCCCGTGTTCTGTGATGAGCTTATTGATCAGGAGCTTAACGATACAGATGCATACATTGACATTCCGGAAGAAATTCAGAACTTCTATAAAATGTACCGTCCATCTCCGCTTATAAGAGCATATTTTCTTGAAAAGGCTCTTGACACTCCCGCAAAGATTTACTACAAATTCGAGGGCAACAACACAAGCGGAAGCCACAAGCTCAACAGCGCAATTGCCCAGGCTTACTACGCTAAAAAGCAGGGACTTAAAGGTGTTACAACCGAAACAGGCGCAGGTCAGTGGGGTACTGCCCTTTCAATGGCCTGTTCATATTTCGGCCTTGACTGCAAGGTATTTATGGTAAAGGTTTCATACGAGCAAAAGCCTTTCAGAAGAGAGGTTATGAGAACCTACGGTGCAAGCGTTACTCCGTCACCATCAACAACAACGGAAGTCGGCAGAAAGATTCTTGAGGCTCACCCCGGTACAACAGGAAGCCTTGGCTGTGCTATTTCTGAGGCTGTTGAGGTTGCAACTCATACAGACGGCTACCGTTATGTACTCGGAAGTGTGCTTAATCAGGTACTTCTTCATCAGTCCGTTATCGGTCTTGAAGCAAAAGCCGCTCTCGAAAAATACAATGTAAAGCCTGACATTATCATCGGCTGTGCAGGCGGCGGTTCAAACCTCGGCGGTCTTATCTCTCCGTTTATGGGTGAAAAGCTCCGTGGCGAAAATGACTACAAATTTATCGCTGTTGAGCCGGCATCATGCCCAAGCCTTACAAGAGGTAAGTTTGCATATGACTTCTGCGACACTGGTATGATTTGTCCTCTCGCAAAGATGTACACGCTCGGCAGCGGATTTATTCCGTCAGCCAACCACGCAGGCGGACTTCGTTTCCATGGTATGAGTTCAACACTTTCTCAGCTGTATCATGACGGTCTTATGGAGGCAAGAGCAGTTGAGCAGACAAGCGTATTTGCAGCAGCAGAGCAGTTTGCAAGAGTTGAGGGTATTCTCCCTGCTCCCGAAAGCAGTCACGCAATCAGAGTTGCAATTGACGAGGCTCTCAAGTGCAAGGAAACAGGCGAAGAAAAGACAATTCTCTTCGGTCTTACAGGTACAGGCTACTTTGATATGGTTGCTTATCAGAAGTATAATGACGGCGAAATGAGTGACTACATTCCGACAGATGCCGACCTCCAGCAGGGCTTTGACGGCTTGCCAAAGGTTGACTAATGCGAGTGTCTCGCACCCGGTTCGTGAAGACAGTTTCATTTTTCTAAAACTTATTATGCCCGAGCATTACTCGGCACGCACATAACTTTTCAGAATGCGAGTGCATTTTTAGAATTACATAAAAAAGAGGTCAGCAATGCTGACCTCTTTTTAACTGTATTATTTCGGTAACTGTATCTCATTTATACAGTTTGTTTTCATCATAAATTTTCTGTCATTACTTGGCGGGCGTCCAATGAACGCCCCTACTGGATTGTGGAAACAATTACAATACTACGCTCGGGCATAATATGTTTTTTACATTACAAACTGTCTTCCCGACATTAATTTTCCATTTTCAATTTTCAATTTTACATTTAATTAAAACTGTCTACACGAACTGGGAACGGCGGCTCGCCGTGCGGGCGGATATTGTCCGCCCATACGGTTCTAAAAGAAAAATTACAAAAACAAAAAACGGTTGGATTACTTTTTTCGTAAATCCAACCGTTAATTTTTTATTTGGTAATCTAAAATCCGAACTTATTCTCTGCCGGCACGAACGCTTGCGGAGGCAAGTATATACACAAAACCGAGGAGAATATCAGTTGCTATGTCGAACACTTCAATCACAAAAACAACCTGTCCGTTGACAACATTAAATATGATGTTAAGCACTCCGATAAGCACAAGCACTACTGCGAGTTTGCCCGAAGTTTTCAACATTTTTTGCATATCCGGCGGTGATGTCTTTTTTGAAACGGCTCTCAGTCCCATTGAACCTACTGCGAGCTTCAGCACCATTGAAACGGTGACAGTCACGATTAGCAGATAGTCGAATACCGATGCCGATCCGCCGTCAAATGACGGGATAATCGTATTAACCAGCTTGTATGCAACCAAAATTCCCGAAAATATAACTCCGAGAAACATTACAACTGCCGTTACTTTGATTTTTTCTTTCATAAGACACACCCCCGTGAAGGTTTAAGTTATCAGCCGATAAGCTCCTTGATTTTTGACTCTGCAAGAGCAGGATCTGCCTTACCTCTGCTGTTCTTCATAACATTTCCGACAAGCGACTTAATTGCCTTTTCCTTGCCGTTTTTGTAGTCCTCAACAGCCTTTGGATTGCTCTCAACAGCCTGCTTGCACAAATCGTTGAGTGCGTTTTCGTCAAGACCGCCCATATCGCTTTCGCTGATAAATTCAAGAGCACCCTTGCCACTGTCAAGCATTTTTTCAAGTGTTGCCTTTGCAAGGTTGTTGCGGATTTTACCGCTGTCAAGAAGTTTTACAAGCTCGTTAAGCTGTTCCGGAGTAACCGCAACATCAAAGATTTCCTTGTCAGCCTCGGTTTCCGTTCTGCGGAAAATCTGACCGATAATGAAGTTTGAAACTGTCTTTGGTGACTTAACGCCCTCGCAAGCCTTGTCAAAATATTCGCTGATTTTGCGGTACTTTGTAAGAAGCTGTGCATCCTTTTCGGGAATTGCAAGTTCATCAATATATCTTCTGCACTTATCGGCAGGAAGCTCAGGCATTGCAGCTTGATTTCTTCAACAACATCTTTCGGAACATGGATAGTAACAAGGTCGGGATCACGGAAATAACGGTAATCGTGAGCGTCCTCTTTACTTCTCATTGAAGATGTTGTGTTGGTTGCGTCGTCATAACGGAGAGTTTCCTGAACAACACTTCCGCCGTTTTCAATGAGGTCAACCTGTCTTTCAAACTCATACTCCATAGCCTTTGCTATGTTGTTGACTGAGTTCATATTTTTAATTTCGGTTCTTGTACCAAGCTTTTCGCTGCCCTTTGGACGAACCGAAATGTTTACATCACAACGCATTGAGCCTTCCTGCATCTTACAGTCGGAAATTCCGATGTAACGCATAACCTGCTGAAGCTTTTCAACATACTCTCTTGCCTCGTCAATTGAATGAATGTCAGGCTCTGAAACGATTTCGATAAGAGGAACACCGCCACGGTTATAGTCAACATATGTGTCGCCGTGCTGATGAATGAGCTTTCCTGCGTCCTCTTCGATGTGAATGTGGTGCAAACGGATTTTTCTGCCGTTTGAAAGCTCAACATAACCGCCTATAATAAGCGGAGCATAAAGCTGGCTGATCTGATAAGCCTTTGAAAGGTCGGGATAGCAGTAGTTCTTTCTGTCCATTTTTGAAATCTCTGCGATTTCACCGTGAACTGCAAGACCTGCACGGATTGCATAGCGAACTACCTCACGGTTAAGCTTTGGAAGTGTTCCCGGCAGACCGATACACACGGGACAGCAATGGCTGTTTGGCGCACCGCCGAATTTTGTAGTACAGCCGCAGAAGATTTTTGTCTTTGTGGCAAGCTCAATATGGGTTTCAAAACCCGCAACTAATTCGTAACTCACAGCTTAACACCCCACTTTGTATCCTTAAAGTTTTCAGCAGCAGCCTGCTGATATTTGTATGCCGCATTAAGAATTTCAGCCTCGCCAAAGCTCTTACCGATAAGCTGCATACCAATCGGCATACCCTTTGCGTTGAATCCGCACGGAACCGAAACACCCGGCAGACCTGCAATATTGACAGGTACAGTGCAGATATCCGTAAGATAGGTTTCAATCGGATCGCTTACAGCGTGTCCCTTTTCAAATGCTGTCATAGGAACTGTCGGAGCAAGGATTACATCGCACTTTTCAAATGCGTTGTTGAATGCCTTAACGATAGTTCCACGAAGATTCTGAGCCTTTTTGTAATAAGCGTCATAGTAACCTGCGGAAAGAACATAAGTACCGAGGAGGATTCTGCGTTTAACCTCTTCGCCGAATCCCTCCGAACGGGTACGGCAGACCATATCGTGAGTGCCGTTGTAATGCTCGGTTTTGTAACCGAAACGGATACCGTCATATCTGCCGAGGTTTGAAGATGCCTCGGCACAGGCGATGATATAGTAAACAGGAAGGGCAAATTTGAGTTCGGGCAGGTCAAAGTAAACAATCTCTGCGCCCATTGACTTGTAGATATCGGCAGTCTTTAAGACAGCCTCTTTTACATCGTCACGGACACCCTCAAGATATTCCTTTGCAATACCGATTTTCATGCCCTTGATGTCATTGTTGAGTTTTGAATAAGTGTCACCGACAAAGCCCTTTGAGGTTGAATCTTTTTCATCTCTCTTTGAAATTGCATCAAAAACAATTGCAGCGTCCTCAACAGACTTTGTAATCGGTCCAATCTGGTCAAGTGAACTTGCATATGCGATAAGTCCGTAACGGGAAACCGCACCGTAAGTAGGTTTAAGACCTACAATACCGCAGAATGATGCCGGCTGACGGATTGATCCGCCTGTATCAGAGCCAAGACCGTAAGCGGCAATGTTTGCGCCTACTGCACTTGCAACACCGCCTGATGAACCGCCTGAAACATAGTTTGAATCAAACGGATTCATTGCACCGCCAAAGTATGATGTTTCGCATGAAGAGCCCATTGCAAACTCGTCCATATTCGTCTTGCCGAGCATAACTGCGTTTTCGCCCGCAAGAGTTTCCCAAACGGTTGCGTTATAAATCGCTTATAGCCTGTGAGAATTTTTGAACAACAGGTTGTTTCTATTCCCTTTGTTGAAATATTGTCCTTGAGCGTCATCGGAACACCCTCGAGCATACCGATTTCCTCGCCGGAGGCAATTTTTCTGTCAACAGCCTCGGCAGTTTCAGAGCTCCTCGCCTGTTACATTAACATATGCGTTAAGCTCGCCGTCAGCCTTTTCGATTTCGTCAAGATAGCTTTTTGTAAGCTCGGTACATGAACACTCTTTTGACACAAGCATTTCATGAATTTTTTCAATAGAACCCATTTTTACACCGCCTTACTCTCTGTTTCTTACAAGGAAGTGATCCTCTGCCTGCTCGGGAGCATTTGAAAGAATTTCCTTTGTATCGTAGGACTCAACAACCTCATCCTCACGAAAAACATTTGACAGATTGTTAATATCGTCAAACTCCTCGCCGTCTGTCGGAGCGTTATTGATTGTGTCGGCAAAATCTATGATTTCCTGCATTGACTTTGTAAGGCCGTCAAGCTCCTCTTCGGGAACAAAAAGCTTTGAAAGCAACGCAATGTTTTCAACATCTTCTCTTGTTACCATAAAAACCGTCCTTTTTAAAGAAAATAGGGCAAGTCATATAATATATAACTCGCCCTTTGAGTTTGAATATATGACTGCAAATGCAGTTTTTATCTTAATTTAATATGAACCTCACGGAGCTGCTGTTCTGTTACCTCACCCGGTGAACCGAGGAGAAGATCCTGAGCATTGGAGTTCATCGGGAATGCAATAACTTCTCTGATGTTCTCTTCCTCTGTAAGGAGCATAATCATACGGTCAACACCCGGAGCCATACCTGCATGCGGCGGAGCACCGTACTGGAATGCATTGTAGAGTGCAGAGAACTTAGCCTTGAGGTCATCCTCGCTGTAGCCTGCAAGCTCGAACGCTTTCTTCATAATTTCAATATCGTGGTTACGAACAGCGCCTGATGAAAGCTCTACACCGTTGCAAACGATATCGTACTGATAAGCAAGAACCTCTTCGGGATCCTTGTTAAGAAGCTGTCAAGACCGCCCTGTGGCATTGAGAAAGGATTGTGTGTGAAGATAATTTGATTTGTTTCTTCATCTCTCTCAAACATCGGGAAGTCAACGATAAAGCACATTTCAAAACGGCTTGTATCGATAAGGTCAAGACGCTTTGCAACCTCTGTTCTGATCTGACCCGCAAGCTTTGGAGCTTCCTGAGCAGTATCGGCGATAAAGTAGATTACATCGCCTGCTTTTGAACCGTTACGGCTGATAAGTTCTTCACGGTCGCCCTCTTTAAGGAACTTGTCAATCGGACCGTCAAATGTGAGGTCATCTCTAACCTTAACATAGCCAAGGCCCTTCATGCCGATTGAAAGAGCGAACTCCTCCATCTTCTTGAACCATTTCTTTGACTGACCTGCGGCGTTCGGAACATTGATTGAACGAACTGTCTTCTTGCGGAACGGAGCAAAGTCTGTTTCCTCAAACATATCGCTGATTTCAACAATTACGAGCGGATTGCGGAGGTCAGGCTTGTCTGTACCGTACTTGAGCATACTCTCGGCATACGGAATACGGGCAAACGGAGGCTTTGAAACCTCTTTATTTGAAAACTTCTTGAATGTTTCGTAAAGAACCTCTTCAGCAACAGCAAATACATCTTCCTGTGTTGCAAAAGCCATTTCAAAATCAAGCTGATAGAACTCACCCGGTGAACGGTCTGCACGGGCATCCTCATCACGGAAGCAAGGTGCAATCTGGAAATACCTGTCAAAGCCTGACACCATAAGGAGCTGTTTAAAAATCTGAGGAGCCTGTGGGAGAGCGTAGAATCTGCTTGTGCTTTCTGCTCGGGATAAGGTAGTCACGAGCGCCCTCCGGAGATGAAGTTGAAAGGATAGGAGTTTGAATCTCCATAAAGCCCATTTCGTTCATCTTGTTGCGCAGAAATGTGATAATCTGCGAACGAATCATAATATTATTGTGAACCTTCGGGTTACGGAGGTCAAGAAAACGATATTTAAGTCTTACTTCTTCGTTGGTATTTGTAGAGGTTGCAACCTCAAACGGAAGAACATTCTTACACTTACCGAGAACCTTGATGTCCTCCGTGTGAACTTCAACGAAACCTGTTGCAATCTTCTTATTGATTGTTTCTTCGTCACGCTTAACAACAGTACCGCTGAGAGTTACTGTACATTCCTTGTTGATATCTTTAAGGAGTTCATCGTTGTGAACAACAACCTGAAGCACACCGTACTGATCACGGATATCGAGGAACATTACACCGCCGTGGTCACGGATATTTTCAACCCAGCCCGCAACTCTGACCTGCTGTCCGATATTTTCTTCTCTTAACTCACCGCAGGTGACTGTGCGGTATTCATTAGCTTTTATCATTACTGTAACTATCCTTTCACAGATATTTTGCCTGTCAGCCTATTTATTTAGCCTATTCTTCTGTATTATAACACAATTGCTGTATTCAATCAATATTTTACAAAAGATTTTTTAAGCATACGGCAAAATATTCCGTTATTCAACGCTTTTAAGACTTTCAACCATATTAACGGCTTTAATCTTAAAGCTCATAACCGCATTTACAAGAATTGAAAACAGGAATGTCAGCCCTGCCGCATAGAGGTATGAAGTGAAATAAATATCTCTTCCGAACATAACGTTGTCAACCTCAACCGTCTGAATGATGAAACCTGTCAAAAGGTTTCCGAGAAACAGACCTACGATAATTCCGAGAATAGTCAAAATTATGTTCTCTTTGTAAATGAACGATGAAGTTTCTCGGTTGTAGAATCCGAGAACCTTAAAGGTTGCAATTTCACGGACACGCTCGGCAATGTTGATATTTGTAAGATTGTAGAGCACAACAAAGGCAAGTGCCGCTGCGCAGATTATCATAACTGTAACAACCATATCAAGCGAGTTGAGCATATTTTTAAATTCGTTCAAGCTTGATGCAATGTAGCTTACCGCCGCAATTTTATCATCGGATAAAACCTGTGAACCGAATTTGTCGCAGGCGGAATCCGAGGTATCTTTGAGTGCGACATCAGCCATATTATAGGTGCAGTCACTGCCGAACAAGCTCTTATAGGCGGTTGGCGTCATGTAGACAAAATTGTAAATGTACTGTTCAAAAATTCCGCTGACCTTGACCTCTGCCTTTTTGCCGTCAACATTCAGTGTGATTTTGTCGCCCGTTTTTATTCCAAGCTCACTGCACATTTTTTCACTGAGCATTACTCCGCTGTCCGAAAGCTTGAGTTCTTCTTTGCCTTTTCTTGTATGCAGAGAAACAATTTCGTCAAACTTTTCGGGATTCTGCGGTACAACAAGATTTGTGTCGCTGTCCTTAACCTTACTGCCGTGTGTTACCGTGCATTCCTGCTGTGAAACAAGCATTGAGTGTTTGACATTGCTGTTTTTATCAAGTGTATCTGTCAAAAACGAAAGATTGTCGGCACTTCCGCTGTCTTTCGGAACAACAACGGCATCGTATTTATAGATTGTTTCAAACTGATCGTGTGTCATCGGTTCAAAGCTGTTGAGCAAACCGAATGCGGCAACAATCAGAGCCGTACAGCCTGCCACACCGATAACAGTCATACAAAGTCTTACCTTGTATCTGAACAGATTTCTTGCGGTCAGCTTTGAGTTAAAGCTCATATGTGACCACAACGGTTTTATGCGTTCAAGCAAAATTCTCTTGCCCGCCTTTGGTGCTTTCGGCCGCATAACAGCCGCAGGCTTTTCGTGCAGAGATTTAGCACACACTACAACCGACACAACAACCGTGCAGACAACTGCGGCAACAATTCCGAAAATTATGCTTGTATAGTCCGGTATCAGCGTTATATCGCCGATGTAGTACATAATTTTGTAAGCATCATAAATTACGAACGGCAAGGTGAAAATGCCGATTAAAATACCGATTACACTTCCGATAACAGCCGCAAGCAATGAGTAGATTACAAACTTCATTACAATGCTTGTGTTGCTGTAGCCGAGTGCTTTCAGCGTTCCGATTTCGGTACGCTTTTCTTCAATAAGTCTTGTCATTGTGGTTACGCAGACAAGCACCGCTACGAGCAGGAAGAATACTGGAAATACCGTTGCAACAGCGCCGAGTCTGTCAGCATTTGAAGAAAATGTTGAGTAACCCGGGTTGTCGCTTCTGTCAAAGACATACCACTTTGGTTCTGTAAGAGAATTGATTTCTTCCTCTGCGTCTTTGATTTTATCCTCTGCTTTTTTAAATTCTTCATCGGCTTTTTTAACGCCGTCATCGTATTCGCTCTGTGCATCGGAGAGTTTTTTCTCGCCGTTTTTCTTTTCCTCGGCAAGCTTTGCAACACCGCTGTCATATTCGCTCTGAGCGTCATTCAGCTTGCTTTCTGCCGAATCAAGCTGTGCCTGACCGTCCGCCGACTGTTGTGCAAGTTCTGCTTTTGCGGCATCAAGCTGTGTTCTTCCGCTTGAAATCTGTGAATATGCGTAGTCAAGCTGAGCCTGTCCCTCACTCTTTTTCTGTTCAAAAAGTGCCTTGCTTTCGGAAAGTCGGCTTTCGCTTTCTTCAAGCTGTGCCTTTGCGGAATCATACGTTGCGTTGAGTTCATCAAGCGTCTGCTGAGCCTGTTCAAGCTGTGCGTTCAAAACAGCAAGCGTTTCTTCATCGGTTGTCTGACTGATTTGATACTGCAAAGCCGAAACAGCGTCCTCAGCCTGACTTATTCCTGCCAAAAGCTGTGGTTCCTGTTCGGTTTGAAATGTATCCTTTGCCGACTGCAACTGATATTCCGCATTTTCTATTTCAGCCTGTGATTTTGAAATTTCTTTATCAAATTCTGCTTTTGAAGAATTATATTGTTTTTCGGCAGAATTAAGCTGACTTTCCTTTTCGGCAATCTGAGCCTGTGCATCGGCAATTTTTGTGTTATATTCGTTGCGTGAATTTTCAAGCTGTGTCCTGCCGTCCTCAATCTGCTGTTTTGCCGAATCAAGTTTTTTCTGTGCGTCATCGGTCTTGGTTTTCAGCTCTTTTTTGCCGTCATCAATCGCCGTCTTTGCATCGGCAAGCTTCTTTTCGGTTTTTTCTTTATTGTCCGAATACTCCTGTTTTGCATCTGCAAGGTCGTTCTTAGCCTTGTCGATAACCTCAACCGTAAAGCTGTTGCTCCTGTCCTCTCCCACCTTTTCAAAATCGGCGGCTTTATCTTCTATGGCATTATCATAATCGTCCGTGTATGCCAAGAATTTATCCGAAATATCGGTTTTTACATAAAGCTCCGTGTAGCGTTCAAAGGCGAAATCTTCGGGGCAAATGTAGAAATAATCTGAGATTTTTCCGTTGCCGACCGTCGTAGTTCCTCGCTGATATGCTATGTAAAGAGGTGACTGCACAAGACCGACCACCGTGTATTCAAGGGTTTTAAGTTCGGTTGAAGTATCTGTATCGCCCGTCTTTTTTGCAAATCTGATTTTGTCGCCGATTTTATAACCCTCTGCCGTAAACGAGCTTGAATCGGCTGCAATTTCACCCGACTTTTCGGGAAGTCTGCCTTCGTCAAAACAAGCTTGTTCTGAACGGAATTATCACCGTATTTTTCGGGAAGCGCAATGACTCTCATAGTCCTGCCGCCGCTGTCGGCATCGGTCTGAACATCGCAGAAATATGACGGCATAACAGAGGTTACTCCGTCCGTATTTTTTACCGCCTTAATGTCGTCCTCATCAAATCCGACCGTTGACACAAGTCGGTAATCCATAAGCTCCTGCTCGTCCGTGTAGGTTCTTGCAAGATTGTACATTGACGGAACCGTTGCCTTTATTCCGGCAAAAAATCCCACTCCGAGGGCGATAATCGCCATAATTGAGATGAATCTTGCTTTTGTATTTTTAATTTCTCTGAATGTGTTTTTTATCAAGGATTTAGTCATTGTGACACCTCCTTTTCATTTTTTACCACTCAATTTCTTCAACATTTTTCGGATTTTCATTGTAAATATCTTCAACAATTTTTCCGCTTTTCATTCTTATAATGTGATCCGCCATCGGCGTTATTGCTCCGTTGTGAGTGATGAGACAACGGTCATTTTGTCTTTACGGCAGGTTTCCTGCAACAATTTCAGAATCTGTCTGCCCGTGTTGTAGTCAAGCGCACCTGTCGGTTCGTCACAAAGCAAAAGCTTCGGTCTTTTGGCAAGTGCTCTTGCGATTGAAACTCTCTGCTGTTCACCGCCCGAAAGCTGTGCTGGGAAATTGTTTGCCCTTTCAAGCAAGCCCACACTGTCAAGAGCAGTTTCGCTGTCAAGAGGATTACTGCAAATCTGAGCGGCAAGCTCAACATTTTCCTTTGCCGTAAGGTTATGAACAAGGTTGTAGAACTGGAACACAAAGCCTATGTCGTGCCGTCTGTACTCAATAAGCTGTTTGTCCTTAAATTTGCTTATATCCTTTCCGCCGACAATGATTTCGCCCTCGGAACAGCTGTCCATTCCGCCGAGAATATTCAGAACGGTTGTTTTGCCTGCACCGGACGCACCGACTACAATTGCAAACTCGCCCTCCTCAACCTTGAACGAAATGCCGTCAACCGCATTGATGACAATCTCACCCGTTTTGTATCTTTTGTAAACATTATTAAATTCTACAAGACTCATAAAATCACCCTTTTCATATGTTTCTTACAGAAAAAATCACTGTGCTTTGCATACTAATTATACCAAATTAATGCCGCAATATCAACAGAAATCTTACCGTATTCGTCATCTGTATGTACAATATTTTGAAATTATACATATAAAAACAGCAGAGGTCACACTAAACCTCCGCTGCAAAAAAAATTATTCATATGTATGATTACAGACCTCGTTGATTTTATCACGGAGCTTTAAGAAATCGTCAAAAGCGTCGGGCTTTCTGCGTGGATCACGCAAAATTGCCGCAGGATGAAGCATTGCCATCATAAGCACACCGTTTTTCTCAATCCACTGACCGTGTTCCTTTGTGATTTTGATATCCGATTTAATAAGCCTTGCCGCCGCAATTCTGCCGAGACAGACAATAATTTTCGGCTTGATCATTCTCACCTGTGTTCTGAGCCACTCAATGCACATTTCCTGTTCTTCGGGCTTTGGATCACGGTTCTTCGGCGGACGGCACTTTACCATATTGGCAATGTAAATATTCTTGTTTCTGTCAAGGTCAACAGCCGCAAGCATTTTGTCAAGCAGTTTGCCTGCTCTGCCGACAAACGGTTCGCCTTGAAGATCCTCGTTTTCACCAGGACCTTCACCGATGAACATAACCTCTGCATTTTCGTTGCCGACGCCCACAACAACATTTGTGCGAGTTTCACATAGTTCACACCTGTGACAGTTTTCACAAGCCGATTTTAATTCTTCCCATGTATTATACATAATTTTCTCTCCCAAAATAAAGATTTAAATTTATCAAAAATGTTGAAATTCCAAGAATAAAGTAGTAAAATAAACACGAAGCCGTACGGCGAATTCTAATTGAATGGTGGTACACAAAATGAAAGTAATGGTTGAAACATCAGCGCATCATGTTCATGTTACCAAAGAAACTCTTGAGGCTCTCTTTGGCAAGGGCGCAACTCTTACAAACAAAAAGAATCTTTCACAGCCAGGACAGTTTGCCTGTGTTGAAAAGGTAACTGTTGTAGGTCCGAAAAGTGAAATGAAAATGTCAATTCTCGGTCCCGAAAGAAGTGCAGATCAGGTTGAAATCTCTCTTACAGACGCTCGTAAGCTCGGCATTGCCGCTCCTGTCAGAGAATCAGGCGATATTGCAGGCACACCCGGTTGCAAGCTTGTCGGTCCCGAGGGCGAAGTTGAAATCGAATGCGGTGTAATTGCCGCTAAAAGACACATTCACCTTGATCCGAAAACTGCCGAGGAGTTTGGTCTTAAAAGACAAACAGCTCGTTTCGGTTAAGGTCGGCGAAAATACAGGCAGAGCAACAACATTCGGTGATGTTGTAATCAGAGTAAACGCAAACTACGCT
>ENA-OQHY01000063-OQHY01000063.1-human-gut-metagenome-genome-assembly--contig:-NODE-63-length-56123-cov-6.589596_pt1 | contig 56123 bp, 57 predicted proteins | sample MGYA00242570_ERZ504733 | MGnify/ENA primary metagenome ERZ504733 (study PRJEB26092, sample SAMD00036219) | human gut metagenome | host: Homo sapiens | study: EMG produced TPA metagenomics assembly of... | reverse complement strand
GGCAGAACCGGCCACTGGACGAGGTCTATCCCATTCTCTACATTGATGCAATCCATTATTCTGTAAGGGATAATGGCGTGATCCGAAAGCTTGCTGCTTACGTGATTCTGGGAATCAACACGGAAGGGAAAAAAGAAGTTTTAACCATCAGTGTTGGCGATAACGAAAGCGCAAAATACTGGCTTTCCGTTATGAATGAACTGAAAAATCGTGGTGTCAAAGATGTATTAATCATCTGTGCCGATGGCTTAACCGGAATCAAAGAAGCGATCGCAGCAGCTTTTCCAAAGACGGAATACCAGCGCTGTATTGTACACCAGGTAAGGAACACGTTGAAATATGTCCCGGATAAAGACAGAAAAGCTTTCGCTACGGATCTGAAAACCATTTATCAGGCCACAGATGAAAAGAAAGCTCTGGCAGCCTTAGAGCGTGTAACAGAAAAATGGACACCGAAATATCCGAATTCCATGAAGCGCTGGAAGGATAACTGGGACGCAATCTCGCCGATCTTTAAATTTTCAACGACGGTCAGAACGGTGATTTATACTACAAATGCTATTGAATCCCTGAATTCTACCTACCGGAAACTGAATCGCCAGAGAAGCGTATTTCCAAGCGATACAGCTCTATTAAAGGCACTGTATCTTGCCACATTTGAAGCTACAAAGAAATGGACCAGTACGATCCGCAACTGGGCACAGGTGTATGGTGAACTGAGTATTATGTACGAAGGACGCCTCCCAGAGTAACGAATAAACGGGCGAATAAGACGGGCGGAAAACCGCCTGCTCTTGACATGCCATTCAACAACTGTTATATATAAAACAAGGGTGAGAAGCCTGATTTTCAGGCTTGCCACCCTTGCATATCATAGAAGAATCTTATTTACAGACTTTTTCTCACAGTCTCGTAATAACTTATAGCATAAGCGATATACCTTTGGGCCTCTCGTAATAATGAAATATCTGATCTGTTATGCTCAAGAATAATTTGTGCAAATTTTCTGCAGCAGTCACAAGCCCTATATGGAATATTGTATTTAATAGATAACTGATACCCCTCTCGTAAAGAATTAAGAGCTTTCTCATAATTTTTTTTCTAATATCTGAACACGTGCCAGCATCCTATAATATTGTATTCTCCTTAATGGGACAGGATATTTTTTTAGTATTTTCTCCATTTCAGTTATATAGTTTCTCGCCGATGATACACTATTAATTTGAAAATATTGGGCTATGGCACATAGTTCAATTAATTCAGCTTGAATTTCTAACTGCAGCAGAACATCGTCACATGTTTTGGCATAATGGTAAACAAATTTAAAAAATTCTTCAGTTTTTTTGTAATTTTCATAATCGGAAAACTTACATTTCCTTCAGAAATTCTTAATTGCAGTCTATTTTTTAGAATGATTCCTGTGTTTAACTTTAACCGAGCATTCCAATACGCAGATAAATTACATGTATTTTCTATTTTTTCATAAACTGTCATAGCATCATCAAATCGTGTTAATTCTCTGTAAATTGCACCTAATTCTAATGCTGTTTGACATGTTTTATCCGGGACTAAATGTTTTAATTGGTTATCAAGCACTTTTTTTTAAAAGTTCTACAGAATCATTAAGTTTACCTTCATATCTGAGAAGAATAGCATATAAAATGTCAATATCATCATGCAAGCTATTTTTTGAAGCAATCAACAAATTACTTGCTTTAGCACAGTGAACTTTGGCTTGATAAAACACGTCATTTTCAAATTTATAAGCAAAAACATATAAATATTTTGCATAGATAAATTCATAATAGGCCTGGTCATCAAAATCAATAATAGGATTTATATTATATGTTGTATAAATAATAGGATTTAATGAGTCCAATATTTTAATTGAAAATTGTTGCTTCTCATCCAAAAGATTATTTATTTCCTGTAAGATTGCTATTAAAAATTTTGAATGATAATCTAAACCGATTCTATAATCAATTTTGTTAAACAATGCAATCCAGAAATCTTCTACAGGTTGTTCTTCCTGCATTTTTAAGATTGATTCTATAAGTACTTTTGTTAATGAATAATTATCCCTTGTAAGAAAGCGTAATAAAATATTTAAATAATTCTCTGAATTAAAATATTTTTGAATCCTTAAATAGTCTAATAAGGATAATGTTAAAATTGTAGGACTTTTTTGTTTTTCATAAATTGATGCACAAAATTTTCCGGATTATCTATCTGTGTTAAATATTTTGTCAAAAAGATTTGTTCATAACTTTCATGTGAAAAATTTATCTGTCCCGTTGTTTTTTCGTATGCTAAAATACCAGAAGATTGCAGTTTTAATATGTCTTTTTCTAATTTTTCTTTTGCAATATGCATTTTTCTAACAATATCGTTTATGAACACTTTTCTTCCTTCATATTGATATTTTACTAAAATAATTGTTTCTGTAACATTCGATAGCTCGTTTTGTATCACTTCATCTTTGGCAATATTATTAAAAATTGCATCATACCATTTCAATGAAAAAATGGCAAATTCTTTTTCACCCAAATCAGAGAAAGAACATAAAATTTGTCCAAATAATTGAATATAAAAAGGTGTTTGTAATATACTAGAAAACTCATGGTATAATTTTTTCAAAATTTTGTCGATTTAAGGATGTTTCCTTTTGAAGTAATTTCAAATGACTGAGATTCTGAAAAAACTGGAAGTTGATATAGTGGAAAAATAGTTCTATTTTCTGCCAAAGGCGTATAAAATACACCTGGTCTGGGCTCGAGTGCTTCATTTTGACGCAATTGAAGATATGAGTCCGTTCTTAAAGAAAGAATAATTTTGATATTGCGATATTCCTTTTGTGATAACATTTCTGTAAATTTTATTAATTCATTATAATTGTCCTGTAAAAAATTAAAATCCCCAGGCATTTCATTTAACGCATCATAAACTAATACCAGTGTTTGCTCCCTGCATAAAAATAACTTATTAATTACTTCAAGTTTTTCAAAATCGGAAAACCAATTAGAAAATACGTTGATTCCTCTTTGTAATAAACGTTGTTCCCTTCCGCTAAATGGAAGTATAACGAAGTTACTTGTATTCTGGAGGTTTTTTATTAAATATCCCAACAAAGTGGTTTTTCCACTGCCACTAGCACCTAAGAGCATAAATCCAGAATTTATAGAATCGAGAAAATCATGCAGAACATTAACTACATCAGTGATGATAAAATTTTCTAAATTAATTTTCGAAAAAATTGCAGCAAAATTCCTTGCTTTTCTGTAAAAGTTCATCATATAAGCCTAATTCTTGACCAGATTTATTGTCAACATCATAAACTATGTAAATACTTTCTATGAAATATGTTTGACGTGTCCCAAGTGTACTATGAAAAGGAGCATACATATCTAAAAGATATTTACGAAGTATTCGATCATCTTCCTGAGTTAAATCCTCCAACGTTATAGTTGTAGCTCGAGCAGAAGGCTCTATTTTCTTACAATTATTTTCTAATAATATTTTGGCACGATATTCATAGGATGGAAGTTTATTGTGAGAAAAAGCAGTTTTTTCAAACAATGCTATGATTTTAATCATAGAAAATAATGATTGTATTTCAGAGAACTCACCCTTTTTCAAAACATATGAAAAATCTTTATTTATGTCAAAAGTTACAATAATCTCATAGTAATTTTGAGCATTTTTCTCTATAAGAAATAATTTTTTTAACAAATCCCAAAAATCATCATTAAGTCTTGGGGCATCGGGATGTATTTCATATCTTGCTTTGATATTATCAATAAACTTTATCGGAACTATAGGATAACCTTGTGTTTGAGCATAAATGTCTAATGCAAAGGCTAATATTAAGGCTTCAACACCATTGGCTATTTTAGATATACTATTTTGAGGAAGAATTTTATCCTGACAAATATTAATTAATATAGACAACAGTGAAGAAGAAGCTTCTGAAAAATAGGGGGCCTGTATTTTCCATTCATATATATCTAGTAATTCATGTTCGATTTTTAGTAAAATTGAGAATACTAATGAAATTCGTTTACTTAATGATATTGTATCAAACAAAAAACTGTTCTTCCAAATTTCAACCGTTTTAAAAGTTTCATTCGGTAATGCAGACAATTTTCTTACTAATGTGGGAAATAGGATATTAAAATCACCGTATTCTCCATAAATAAAGTTTCCTTCTGAATTGCGTTTTTTCATCCAGTCATAAATAGGGTCATTTGTATATCCATCATATATTTCTGGCTTTGTAGGACTCACCCAAAAGGCACAATGATCATCAGATGTATTTAATGAATTCATGATGCCAATATCTTGCCCACGGTATCCAACAACAATTACAATCCCTTTTGTTAACTGACGAATTTTATTTTCTAATTCAGCAGGTAATTTTTGCAGTTCAAATGGTGAAAAACGAAGATTGCCATATTTTAAATCTCCATGAGCTTTAATAAACGTGATTTTGGGATTATCACCCAGTTCACTAGTTAGTTCTCCTACGATTTTTCGATGTGGAATATTTTCTAATATCTTATCAATTAATGGATCAAAATTTGTTGTAATTATATTTTGAACATAACCATGTTCAATCAAATATTTTATTGCAAGATATCCCTCTGAAGGCTTTAAATCATTGAAATACGGCTTCAATAAATTTATCTTATCTTTTTTTCCCAATCCATTCCACGCGATATTTATGAATGTTTTATATAATTCATTCCAGGTATCAGGCATTCCAGAAATATCTTCAAGCTGAGTTTCCACAATGTTTTTTACAATACCATATGTAGAAATGTCATGAGGTGAACTTGCTAAAGAGCATCCTGCCCCTAAGAATAAAGTTATTCCATCATTTTCATCAGATTGATGTATTTTCATTTGATGGATCATTTTTCCGATTTTAATATCTGAATAATCATTCATTTACATTATCTCCTGCCAAATATAGATAGTTATATAATTCATTGCTTGTATGGACAAATTACAATGATGGATAATTAGGAATTATTTATATAATTATAACAACTTCATCTGTCTTTTTCCATAAAATTCATCTCAAAATCCAGTTATTTTCGTCTTCTAACATTTGTTCATCAATTACCCTATAATATTTATACGCCAAAAAGACCGCCCTTTTCCGCCGATCTCTTCTCCTGCATTTTATATATGTATCTTTATGCGTTCCTTTACGCTGCTCCTATGATCTTCATATTATTCCGTGGGTGCATATCCCGTAAGATTTCTGCCTGTTTTCTGGCTGCCACATGAATATAGATCTGTGTTGTCTTTATGGAAGAATGCCCCAGTATCCGCTGTACACAGCTTATGTCCACTCCTTCCTCAATCAGATATGTTGCAAATGAATGTCTGAACATATGCGGTGTGATATTTCTTTCTATTCCAGCCTGAGCTGTATATTTTTTTAGCATCAGTCGAATGGACTGTTCCGTATACCGGTTGCCCCTGCCATTTACAAAAAAATATCCACTTTTTTTAATCGCCGCTCTGTTTTCAGCATAATATTTCCGCAAAATATTCAACACTGAGGTACTGCCAATCTGAACATATCTTTCTTTCGCTCCTTTTCCCATGAGTTGAATCAGCCCAGTATTCAGATTCACATTTTCTGCCCGTATATTTGATATTTCATAAACTCTGGCCCCGGTTGCAAAGAAAATCTCGATTACTGCCACATCTCTCAGGCAATATTTATAAACCGTCTCCGATTCCTGCTGCAGACAGCCATACATATGGTTTAATAAATGTTCAATCTCTTCACGCGGTATAATTCTCGGAAGAATCAAATTTTCCTTAAATTTGACTTTTATTTTTCGAAATGGACTTTCTTTAATCAATTCATTCTCTTCCAAATAACTATAATATGCTTTGACAGAGGCTATTTTGCGTTTCACTGTTTTTTGCTTATATTTTTTATGTAATTCTGTAATATATTCCTCAATCTTCTCTTTGTCTGGCTCTTCGCAAGCAACAAAAGTAAAATACTGATTGAGATCGATTCGATATGCTTTTACTGTTTTCTGATCCAGTTCCTTTCTATATGTGCAATATTCCAGATACGGTACTAATTTATCCTGCAATCTCATTTTTCGTTCTCCCCTACGTTTTTTAACATTCTCCATATCATACTACCATTTCACCAGAATATTTTTCAGAAAATTTTACAAACAAAAAAGACAGACATATTCCATATCATATTTTCTTAAAAATAAAAAGTACAGCCTTTCGGTTCATCCAATTAGCTGTACTCGCATTTCTTATCTAGTTTTATGGTAGTATTCTTCAGAATATTGCTCAGAAAAATCTTCAACATTCAGATGATGTAACGTTAAAAATTCATGTAAAGTATCATCAGATATCTCATCCAGGGAAAACGGTTTTAATTCTTTAATAAACCCTTTTATCTGATCCTTCAGGATCTTAAGTTTATTTGGACGAATTATCTTAACTTTATGTGTAAAATCTCCCTCATAAGAAAGTGTCTTTGTCGAAATAATCATAAATCTGTCTACATTTGCATTTGGGCCATATTGATCTTCAAACCATGCACAATGGTTATTCATTTGTCCCGCTTCATGTTTCGTGATTTCCTGACGGGTTCCGGACACCTCACTTTTGCATTCAAATAATAAATAATGATCATTCGAACCACACCAAAGATTATCAGGTCCCTTCCGAATTTCTTTATCTGGACGCTGGCTGACATAGCCAAGTAAAGCGCCAACATCTTTTAATGCAGCTTCAAATTTAGTAGCTTCAATACCAAAAGACAAATTATCTAATGTCGCATTAACTGACAAAAACAATTCACCATAATCTGAAAATTTCCGCATATATGTTCTGATATTATTTAGGCGGTCTTGGTGTATATAAGAAATTTTTGTATAATCAATTCCTGTACTCGGTTTTAAAAGCTGTGTATTTTTCTTAAATGCACTTTTTTGAATTTTAATCGATTCTGCAATACTTGTCGGATATGTATATCTTGCTAATTGCTGTAAATACCAACCCTTTTCTGTGTCATCAACATTAAGCCCATCAATCAATCGCTGCATGGAAGAAATAGCTTTCTCATACTCACCTTCACAAAAAAATTGTTCTGCCTGCCGTTCTTTTAAAAGCCTGTCATATACCTGTGATTCTGCATTATCTTCTACAATCGTATCCATTTCAGAAGCATAATATTCTTTCCAGCCTTCATCACGCACTAACATCTGCTTTATCAAAGAAAGCACAACTTTTATAGGGCTTTCAGTTTTATCTTCTTTCGCCATGTCAGCAATTTCGATGCCAATGTCAATTTGTTTTCTCGTTTGTGGTGAAAAGAATTTATTAGTTGCAATACTCCGCATAAACCGAACCAATTCTGAGCCAATTATTAAAATGGCGCAATAATCTTTTTCACCACGGACACCTCTGCCAATACCCTGTTCAATTTTTTGAGCTATCCGTTTATTGATCAGTTCACTATTTGGACACGCCTGTTCTTCATAGCGATCTGCCAAGCTATCAAAATACGGAAGGCTATCCATAATCAGTATTCGACAACTTTCATCAGGCAAGTCAATGCCATCATATCTGTTATTAATTACAACGATTTTTGAAAAAATTCCTTTTTTTAACTTATCAAGTTCCTCAACAATATTTCCCGTAGTAGCCGTAATTGCTCCTAAATTTTGATATTGTCTACAATTTTTCGTACTAGGCACCAATGCCACTATGCCAAATTTTGAAAGAGAGCTCTTGCAAAAATTAGTGACAATTAAATCATGATCACAAGATTCTTCAACAAGCGATGGTATTATCAACATTTTTTCGCCAGACCATTTTTGTTTTTCATTCCGCAACGGATTCTTCACAGCCTCTGGCCTAAACTCTAAGCCCTTTACAAAAAATGAATCATCCTGAGTTGTTGCAGACATTAAAATTCTATGCGTAGCATATGAAAAAGAACCAAAAGTACGAATGCTAACATTATACGGAGAAATCTCAATTTTACTTCCGGATATGTAACAACAATAATTTTCTATCTGATCACGCATAAGAGGCCACGTATAATATATTTGACTGTTTTCCTGGGCAGCAGACAAAATCTTTAGCATTTCTGTTTTCTTATTATTCCAGCTCCAGTACGGGACTGCCATAAAAGTATTATAATCTCCAGCCTGAATATCAAGCCAGCTTCCTTCCCCTTGTTCAATCATATCATCATTGAAAAGTGTCAGAATCTTCGAGTAAATTTCAGGATTTTCACTTTTGCTTATTGAAATGGTAAAAGCGCTTTTAATGGTATCTATACAAGCATGTGAATCATCCATAAGAACGGCTCCCGTTTTTATATAGTTGTTGTCTGTTCCAAATACAGATCTTCCGTTAAATATTTTCTGTACATGAGTAATAAGTATTTTGGAACCTGCAAGAAAATCATTTGGGATTTCGGTACTTTCACCAAATGTACAAAAGGGAATACCAAATTTATCCGCTTCTGAACATACCTGCCTGACAAGATATTTATTAGGACATATATAAAGACATGGCCCCTCCTTTGAATTGAGTAAAGATTGAAGAAGTAGCAATCCTACTAATGTTTTCCCTTCGCCAGTATGCAATTTAATAATTAAATCCTTATCTGCACGTCGTTTTGTATACCACTCAGATAGAACAATTTCCTGTGCTGGGCGAAGAGGACCAGCAACGCTTTTTCGGTCTAAAGTTCCATATAACTCAATGGGATTAGTTTTCGGTGTTATTGTTCTGCTTGCTAATTTTTTCTTAAAATCAATTGCCATTAAACTCCCTCCTATTGTCTCTCTACAAAATATTTATCTGATCCATAGTCGCAATTATATGTACTTTTTTCTTTTGACAATCCATAACGTATCTTTTGAATTCTGCTCTTTTTGCCTCGTCATCATCCAGATATTTATATACCTTATCTAAAGCAATCAAAGAAAAATCGCAGACAAATGCAAATATATTTCCTCCATTTTGGGGATTTCTAATTCGTTGTAAATAAAGGCCATCTGCCACTGCCTGTATTGCTCGCGCAGCATTTAGTGCATGTATTTCATAAGAAAGTCCCCCATAAATCCCCTCATAATATTTTTCATGTCCAGTTTCTCTCATCATCTCTCGAAAGTTCTGTACATTAGTTCCGATTTCATACCATTGAATATGTATTTTGTTGATATTTTTTCGTTTCTTTTTCTTCCAGTATTTTCGTTTGGACTCTATGGCTTTCTCTCTGGCATCAGCCACTTCCTTAAACAGCTCATTTGTATCTATCAAATGCTGAAAAGCATCTTTTTTTCGCTGAAATCTTTTACTATCTTCCGTAAACTGCGCTTCACCCAGTAGTTTAATTGCATTTTTACTCTTTTCGGATTTTCTGGCAAAAAGCTTTTCCCCTGTCTCAATTTCTTTATAATGCTGTTCCAGATAATATGCAGCAGCCCTCTTTCTGGTATCTTCTTTTAAAATAAATTCCAGACCTACGGTGTTTTCAAGCAATGTCCTTACAATAACTTGCATCGGCGAAAAAGCTCCTGCATCTATAAGAATATTGAGTGCATCTAGCTGTTCCATTATTTTCCTGAGAAAAAGGCATATTACTGTGTCTACAAATTCATCCTGTGCAGATGTTCTTGCAGTAATCTCATTTATGAGTTCCCCATATTTTATTATAATAGAAGCAAGCACCTCACTCGCTTCCTCAATTATTTTCTTATTATCCTGATCTTCTTTAATGTTATAAAACATATTGCCAAAGAGTTTTAAATAATTGTCTTCCATGTTTCTCCCCATATAGATACTTTACGTTTTTCCCTCCTTTATTTTATCAGTTTTTTCTGATAATGCTACCCTACATCTTTAATTCTGCACAACAAAAAAAGGCAGTAACACCCTTTTGGTTAGGATATTACCGCCCTTTCACACTTCAAATACTGCGTATTCTCTAATTGAAGCCCTGCTTCATTCCACGCAATCCATTTTCGTACTGTATTCTTGAAAAATACCAGATTTTACCCTGGATTTTTCTGCAGATATGATTTTCAAACAAATAGCATTCACTGCACAATTCTGGATTATCCCGTCTCCATCCGCTTTTTTCCAGAAATTCCTCTATATTTTCATATACTTCAATGCAGCTTTCTGCAAGCAGTATTTTTTCCACCTCCTGCTCCTTCAGATAAAGTCCAAATTCCTTGGCAAGCAGAACTCTGAATCCATAGCTTCATATACCTGCTCATCCAGTATCTGAAATTCCTGCTGCTGTTTTTCCCACTTTCGGTACCAGTCCGGAATATGATCCACAACCTTTTCCATCTTCAGTTTTCCGGCATCTGCATGTTCCGTATAATCCATTTTCTTAAACCGAAGCACATTGTGTCCTCGGATGATCAGGATTCCCTGATCCAGCGGATAACGAAGGATCTCATCTGGCAAAAGGAGCTGCCGTTTTCCAATGGAACGTGATTCCGAATATTCCGGCACATAGTCTGTGGCACGAATCGTAAAAAAGTTCTTTCGGATAGAAGCAACTGAAACTGTAATCTCACCGATCCGGTCACTGTAGTAGGTAGCGGTTGTCATATCATTACAGCCCAGAAAGATTGAGAAATCACAGCCGCCAAGGATCTCTTCCCACTGGTTGTCCGGATAACGGTTCTGAAGCTGTGGAATATTCTGAAACAGGATGCTCATGCCTATCCGCCGGGATCTGGCCGTAGCCAGTTTCTTTTTAAAATCCGGAACAACACCGATATTTGGAAATTCATCCAGTATAAAACTTATCGGTACTGGTAGGACACGTTCTTCCGTTCTGTCAGCCAGACGAACCAGCTTGATACTTAAAAATGACGTAAACAGTGTAGCAAGCATATCGTATGTAGAATCCTGATTCAAATGCAAAAATTTGATCCTTTAAAGAAGTATTCTTTTCGAAAGGCACGTGATTGGAAGTATCCGCTATGGTGCTCTTTAGCAGTCAATGCTTATCTGGACTGGCTTAGGAGAAGCTTCCATAGTGAAGGTACCATTAGGTCCTATAAATATGTTGTATACAATTTTTGTGATTTTCTTTTGCTAAAAAAGTTAAGTTCATTTGAAGATCTAAATCGAAATCTGATAAATGAATTTCTTAGGATTGATCTGCATAGCACGGTAAATGGCACCTCTGGAAGAAATAGCGTTTTACGTCAATTCATAACATTTCTGGAAGATAATAATTATCTTGCGGATCAAACAATACATGGCGTAATACCGGCAAAGCTTGCTCACCACAGAAAAATCATTACAATATTGTCAGATGAGCAGATATCATGTATAAATGAATACCGTAAAACATGTAATTCACCAATCGAACTTAGAGATGCTGCAATGGTTATGATAGGACTGAAACTTGGATTTAGAAGCTCTAATGTTATCAATCTGAAGCTTTCGGATATCGACTGGATGAATAAAAAGATATCCATCACACAATACAAAACGAAGTCTCTATCTCCCTGCCCTTAAGTGTTGATGTCGGGAATGCAGTTTTCAGATATATGAAATACGGGAGACCTGAATGTGATGACCCGCATGTATTTGTTAGACATAAGGCTCCATACGGAATTCTTTCAGGAAAGATATGTTCAAATGCCTTGAATCGAGTTTTGAGTACTGTCAGCGACGGTTCATCTGTTAAATTTCATACATTAAGAAAAACATTTGCAACAAGTATTTTGAAAAACAATGCTGGTGTAGAGCGTGTTATAGATGCATTGGGGAACCGGGATTCAACAACAGTAAATGTATATCTTACATACGATGAATTGCATATGAGAAAATGTGCACACTCTCTCAAAGAGATGTCTATTCCGATGGGAGGTGCAACCAAATGATTCTTGAAGAATATATTTTTACCAGTTGTTTTTTGAATGATATACAGGGACTAATTGAGCAGAAAAAGCAGTCGGGTTATATCTATGATTCAGCGAAATACATCCTTATACAATTTGACAAGTTTTGTGTAGAGAATCATATCGATAGGGCAATCATAACAAAAGAATTATCGGACACATGGCTGTCTTATCATGCAGATGAAGCAAAATCGCGCCGTGCAAGCCGTATGAGTGTGCTGCGGCAACTGGTTCAGTACATGAATTCACAGGGCAGTGAATGCTACATTCCCTCAAAATTTTCCGCCAAAAGTTATCGAGTTCCATATGTTATGAATGAACGTGAAATTAGGGAATTCTTTACAGTAGCAGATGATTACATCCCAAAGGTGAATGCCGATCGTTTTAGCATACTGGCTGAGGAATATAAAGTACTGTTTCGCTTTATTTATTGCTGTGGATTACGTGTATCAGAAGCACGTAAATTAAAACTGGAAGATATAGATTTTGAAAGAAAAACAGCTCTAATACTACGCTCGAAAGGGGATAAGGATAGGTTGATCTATATCGCAGATGATGTATGCAACATGTGTCTGGATATGCTGGATTTATTGCATGATAAGTATCATTTTTACTCAGAATATCTGTTTCCATCATCTGATCCCAATACCCCCTTGCAGGTGGCATCTATAAACAAAAAATTTCAGGAATTCTGCAATAATATTGTATATATATGTTTTTAATGAAGATATTTGATATGTATTACCAACTAAATAAAGGAAATTCAGTATTCCTACTTCATACTCAGTTACACGAACCAATCCAAAATTTTCATTTAAGTTCAAATCATGTTCACATGTTAAAGACAAAAGGACTTCTCTGGTCTTATAAGAAGGATTTTTCTCAAACTTTTCCACACATTCACATAATGTATCTAAAATCTGTTCACGCGCATTCGCTGGCCATTTTTCTGGCTTGTCAGCTGTTTCTTTCTCATAATACATTTCACTGCCCTTCCGTTCATATAAAATTAAAAGCAATTCTTTTCATCTTGAATCAAAATCAACATGATTATATTATATCCTCAGAATCTGCTTTTTTCCAGCAAAATAACGCCCCAGCCATAAAGCCAGAGCGTTACATACTTTCCATATCAAATTACCTTAAACTTTTTCTGTGCCATTGACTTTTCCTTTATAATTTATCAGTCTCCAAAATTTCTTTTTTCGAATCTTAATTTTCTGCTCTTCAGCACTATATTCAGCTTGATAAAAAGTAAAATCTGATAATTCGTCCTTATGCTTTATCAGCTTAGCCAGAATCTGTTTTTTATCATATTCACTGGTTCTGATTCCAAAGATAACACCTTTCAAAAGGTTCCAATCAAATGACATATTCTGCTTTTGAGGAACATCAAATTCACCAAATGTATTTGACACAGCTACCCTAAATTCCTTTTCATGTTCCCAGTTTTTTGTCTTGCGATAGATTTTCGCATCATAGATCTTCCAGTAACGTTTTCTCCATTCCTCTACATCAGAAAATGCTTCATAACAGGAACTGACGCCGTCTACTCCAAGTAACCATTCTCTTATTTGAACCATAGTCAATCGTCCTAATGTCTGGAAAAAATTACATTCAATGGACTCTCCACCATAAGAAATTGCTCTTACATCAAGAGGAATATGTCGCCCTCCTACCTTAAGTTTTGCCTCGTCACCTGTATCATAAATCAGACATACACCCTTATGACAATCTGCATAGTTTCCCCACATAGCAGAATTATCATTTTTTTAGAAAAACAAACAACATAGCTTTTGGGGTATATCATATCCCTCAACTGAGCCACAAACACTTTTGGAAAATCAGCCATAACAATTAACCACTTTCTATGCTGTTGAACTACTGAATTGCCATCATTATTATATATTTGTTCTTCAGAGCCTTTACCATGAAGAAATATGTCGTTTTCTGCACCTTTCATTATATAGGAGAATTCCTTCATTTCCTCGAATATTTCTTCCATAGATTCAATTGTCTGGACACGCATTTTTTCATTAGAAAAGACTTTCTTTATTGCATCTACTAATTTTTCCACAGAAAGTGAAAAATTAAGAAGTTTAACCTGTTTCTCAGCTTCCTCTGCAGGTACAAATTTATTTTTCTTAAATTCTTCCAGACACCTAATTAGTGCATTATTATGAATATAAAAAAGAATATATTGAAGTTCCTTTTCTGATACTTTCAAACAATTGTCACCATAAACTCCTGCCAGATTTTGTACATCTGTATCCGTTATGAACTCTTCTCCTAATTTCAATAAAATTTTCTCAAAAAAGTTATTTTTATAGCAATGAACATCTGCAACCAAAGTACCATGATATAACGTTTCATCATCGGCTTTCAGAATATAGAGTTCCAGTGCACGCGCTACGCTATATATATAATGTCTGAACAATCCCTCCCAGGCCATCTTATCTCCCTGCCAGAAAACACGTACAAACCCTTCCAACGGATCATTTAACTCTTCTTTCGATGCAAAATGAAAAGTGCCATTTTCAATTTCTAATAATGCACTGCTTATTGAACGGTAGTGGTATAATTTCATTTTTTCCTTCTTTCGATAAATTATTCAAATAGTTATGATGAAGTCTGCTCTTCATAAACCATGGATTGACATGCAGCTTCCTATACGAAAGCTTAATACCTATCTTCTATTTTTTCTTTGTGAATATCCATTTAGGTATTATTACCGTCTCATAACCAACTCTCTCACTTCGAACATGTAGTAAAAAATCTATCGTACCAGATAAGGAATGTTAAAACTGTCCAGATTTTACGGCTGTTATCTGCTTTTTTATTTTTATGGTCGTTCAGGAGCTGGAGCAGTTTCTCTGTATGGAAAAATTCTTCTGCTTCTTTCGAGGTAAATAAATCTGTTACCATCTGATACCAGTCATCCTGCCGCAGCCACACACGGATTGGAATGGGGAAACCAAGTTTCTTCCGTTCATTGGTTTCCTGTGGAAGAAATTCTGAAACAGCTTTACGGAAAATATATTTGGTTGTACCTGCTGCAATCTTGGCTTCTTTCGGAAGCTTTGCTGCAAAGTTAAAAACTTCTTTATCCAGAAATGGTACCCTGACTTCCAGGGAATGTGCCATGCTCATTTTATCTGCTTTCTGCAAAATATCGCCAGGAAGCCAGTAGTTCAGATCTACAGACTGCATTTTTTCCATGTCTTGAAGTGAGCCTCTGTTTTCTGACTCAAGCTCTTCATAAAATTGACTTAAATATTCCTGCGTGGAAGGTCCTGTTACTTTATTTTTCAAAATCTGTGCTTTCTCTTTTTCACAGTAAATATATGCATTTCCGATGAAGCGTTCTTCTACTTTCATTCCTGCGCGGATAAGGAAATCCCGTCCTTTCACGTCTGGCAGCTTTGCAGCCAGTTTTCTGACAGTGCGTCTGAGCACGAACGGAATCCAGGCAACTTTCTTTAATGCTTCAGGCTCTCTGTAAATATTGTATCCACCGAAAAGTTCATCTGCGCCTTCCCCGGAAAGGACTACCTTAACATGTCCGGCAGCCTCTTTGGAAAGAAAATAAAGTGCAACTGCAGAGGCATCCCCAAGTGGTTCATCCATATGATACATCACATCTGGAAGGGCATCCCAGAATTCCTGCTTGGATATGATTTTCACATGGTGTTTCAAGCTTGCTTTTTCTGCCACTTTGGCAGCTTTGTTTACTTCACTATATCGATCTCCCTCATCAAATCCCACTGTGAATGCCTGATCTGCACCGGAGGCAGAAGCCAGATACCCGGAGTCCACTCCCCCGGATAAAAACGCGCCGACTTCCACATCGCTTAACATGTGGTGCTTCACCGAATCCTTTAAAATCTCTGCAAGCTGGCTCCGCAGCTGATCCATATTCGTCTTACGGTTCCACTTGCCAGGTGTAAGCTTTGTTTTGAAATAAGTCTTTATTTCATAGTTTCCGTTTTTATATAAAAGCATATGTCCGGGCATAAGTTTATAGATTCCCTTAAAAAAGGTCTCTTCCAGAGGGGCATATTGAAATGACAAATACTGCTCCAGGGCCTTCTGATTTACTTTTCTTTCATAGCCTGGAAATGCAAGAATACTCTTAATTTCAGAAGCAAATACAAAGTGTCCATCTATTTCGGCATAGTACACAGGCTTAATTCCAAAGAAATCCCTTGCAAGCATCAAAGTCTGCTCTTTTTCATTCCATACTGCAAACCCAAACATTCCCCTGAGCTTATCCAGTGCCTTCTCCCCATACTGTTGAATGGTATTTACCAGAACTTCCGTGTCAGAATGGGTACAGAAAGAAATGCCGGAAGCCTCAAGTTCTGCCCGCAGTTCCTTATAATCATAGATTTCCCCATTAAAAACAATATGCAGGTTTCCGTCCGCACTTTCCATAGGCTGCTGCCCATCTTCTAAATCAATAATACTAAGTCTTCGAAAGCCCAGCGTAATCTTCTCCCTGCAAAAAGAGCCTTCACTATCCGGGCCTCTATGTTCAATGGCTTTCATCATCCTTTCAATTACTGTCTTCTGATCCTGTCTGTAACCTGTAAATCCACATATCCCGCACATTTCTTCCTCCGTATCCATTTGATGTAGTTTAGACACTGCAACGACTTTTGTTACAGTCCAAAATTATTTTTACCGATATTTTATCATAAAAATGTCTGTTTGTTGTAAAATAAAAATGTCTTTCTTATCAAATACTTATATTTCAAAATAGCTTTTATATCTCATATAACATTTTATAAAAAAAGAAATGTTTTCCATTCCCTTATTTGCTTACGGAAAACGTTTCTTTTCATTTACTCTTCATGAAGATTTCCGTTCTCATCGATCCAGGTTCCGTCTCCGTTATTGTAAAGGACTCTGGATTCTTCATCACCTTCACCTGCTGCTACAATTTCCATTCTGTTCATCGGAGGTGTATTATTCCAAAGAACAAGCATAATATCCAATTCTGATTCTGGAAGTCTCTGATATGTTTTTTTCACGCTCTCATTCTCCCTCTTTCTACAAATGTAGGAACGATTTTATTATATCATATCAGTCTATTTCTGTATAGCTGTTTCCATTCTCATCAGAGATTTCGCTTTTAGTTTGTTACTGTTCAAAGGTATGTATAAGTCATTGTAAAAAGTGACGAAATTATTTTCTCTATTTTGTGGATAATTATCTTCAGCAGGAAAAACTGTATTTATAGTTTTTTCTGCTGTTCTTTTTCACAAAAGTTATACACCGAATCCTATCCATTCTTTCAGACAGAGGCCTTATATCTACTCATTTCCAATCTTATAATGGAGATTTATCCACAGTCAGATTGCCCAATGGGTCATTTCCGGAAATTCGCTTTTTTTCCTGCATTTCTGCTATACTTTTTTCAAGAAAGAGAGGTTGTTTTTATGGAGATTGATTTTATACAGGAACTAAAAAAACGTGATGAACTTCTTGACGGCTATCTCAGGCAGATCGAGATCCAGGAGGAATTCATCCAGAAACAGAAAGAGCTGATCGAATATCTCGAGGATCATATCTCAAAGATCACAGATATCGTCAGCAGTGTTTAGCGGGACTGTACCGGAGGAAAACGTATGCCTGATACTTATGATCATATCACTCTCATGTGTCGGCTGAAAGCTGCACAACGCAGAAACAAAGAACTGGAATCTGGTGAAAGATATATCCAGTTAGAAGAACTTCATCAGAAAGAGTACAACGTTTATGAACATAAGATTGAGAAGCTGAAAAAAGAACTTGCAGATGCGCACAAAGAAACGATCCGTGTGCGCAATTACTGGTTTCAGGTACTGGAGGATATGCTCCGGGAGTTTGAAAAGGCACAAAAAAGGTCCGCGCAGGAACTCCGAAAAATGGAGATCCGTGCACTGAATGCAGAAAAGCAAAGAGAGGATGCACTGGATAAAGCAGCCGTTTTCAGACATCAGTTTTATGAAGCGGCATCCAGACTGGAAGAAGAACAGGGAAAGAATCTGAAACTACGGGCACAGATCAACCGCGATTATGAAAACTCTTCTATTCCTTCTTCAAAAGCAGTACGACGTAAAAAGATCACAAACAACAGGGAAAAAACAGGCAGAAGACCAGGCGGGCAGCCCGGCCACAAAGGGCACTGCCGGAAAAGACAGGAGCCTACACAGCCAGTTATTCTTCTTCCTCCACCTGAAGAAGTGCTCGAAGACTGTGCTTTTAAAAAGACTGCCAGGACCATCGTAAAGCAGATGGTAAGTATCCGTATGGTCTTGAATGTAACGGAATATCAGGCAGATGTTTATTATAACAGTCATACGGGAGAACGTGCACATGCAGCATTTCCAGACGGAGTTATCGATGATGTGAATTATGATGGCAGCATACGGGCATTTCTGTTCCTTCTGAACAATGACTGCTGTACATCCATTGATAAGAGCAGGGCATTTCTGTCCGACCTGACGGGTGGAAAACTGAATATTTCCAAAGGCATGATAAGCAGACTAAACCGGGAGTTTGCTTTAAAAACTGAGCCTGAACGCAGGTCTGCCTATGCAGATATGCTGCTTTCCCCTGTTATGCATACGGATTGTACAAATGCCAGGGAAAACGGAAAGAGCTGCCAGGTATATGTCTGTGCAACACCGGACGGAAAGGCCCTGTACTTTGCCCGCGAGAAAAAGGGACACGAAGGAGTAAAGGGTACGGTTACAGAAGACTATCAGGGGATCCTTGTCCATGACCATGATATTACCTTTTATAATTATGGAGCAGATCATCAGGAATGCCTTGCCCATGTACTGCGGTATCTGAAAGCCAGCATAGAGAACGAACCAGACCGTACCTGGAATAAAAAAATGCATGCACTGGTGCAGGAAATGGTCCACTTCCGAAATGGATGCCGGCAGCCACACGGACCAGATCTGGAAATAGTCTCCGGGTTCGAAAAACGATACCGTGAGATACTGGAAACTGCCCGGAAAGAATATGAAAACATTCCGGCAAATGATTATTATAAAGACGGGTACAATTTATTCCTGAGAATGGAGAAATACATGCACAACCATCTGTTGTTCCTGCATGATATCCGGGTACCTGCCACGAATAATGAAGCCGAAAGGCTTCTAAGGAATTATAAGCGGAAACAGGCGCAGGCCGTGACATTCAGAAGTTTCGAAAACATCGATTATCTCTGCCAATGCATGAGCATGCTTGTTTTGATGCGCCTTGAAGATCCGGCCAATATATATGACAGAGTGTCCAGAATATTTGGATAAAGAAAACCGATGGCTTTGACTGTTATCAGTCTACACCATCGGTTTTCTCAAGTCCAGCTAACCCTTGAACAGTAACTTAGTTTTTTGGCTTGTGCATTTTTATAAAAAATATCAGGCGTTTTCCTCCGGTCAGTTCCCCTTCATCCTTTTCCGCTCCGTCCCTCGACTTCAGCATTTCCTGCCCCAGGATCACATGTGGTTGCTTTTCCAACAGTCATGCAGACCACACTCCGGTGGAAATATTCCATTTCACCTGCACGGTTTTTCCGGGTAAGGCAGTCCGGACAGGATTTTTTTGTGCTGCTGAACAGTTCCACCTCATCAATTCCGGCCACCACATATCCACCAATGGTCCCCTCCCGGAATACACGGTTCTTTTTTAGTGTATCGATCGGCTGAACCGTATCAAACTTATTATTCCAATAGCTGCAATCAAAAGCAGCAACCAGCTATATTTAAGCCTTGTACATATAAAAGTGCACAGGAACAGTAACAGGCAAGAGCCGATCACATTACAGTTAACCATCCAGTCTATTACTTTACCTGTGCATGAGTTCACTATCATATCTCAATTTGCGCTTTTTATTCTGAGTATCTGGATGAAACAATGCATTTTCACGTATTCCGCTATCTTTCAAAGCCTTTGGATAAAAAACGCTTCCTCAGAAATTTTCAGGACGCATTAGCTTATTACAACACTATGACTCAAAAGATTCCGATAGAAACTCATGATGGAATATATACTGTTCCATATTCCCATATTATTGCCATTGAAGCTCAGGTAAGAAAGGTGATCATACATACGATAAAAATATTCCGAATTTAAAAATACCTATCTTCTGTATCTTGAAAGTATGAGGTAAAACTATAGGGGACATGTAATCTTGCTATTTTTCAGATTCGTAGTCGAGGCGATTGTTATGTGGCATTACTCATCCAGCCTTTTTCTGCCAAAACACTCTGGCAAAATGAGAACTGGTTGCATTTGTCTGCTGTATTGTACTTTATTTCTGTTCTCTCTTATAGATAAAGTATGGAACATACATTATCGTATACGAAATATTTTTTCTTACTCTTTGACTATTTTCCGAAGTATTCCATCTTCCATCTCATATACTTCATCACATAGAATCTCTATATCCTCCCGATTATGACTTGCCAGTATAATCAGCCTATTTTCATTCTTCATCTTCAGCAAAAGCTCCCGGATTTCTGCTACACCATTTTTATCAAGGCCATTCATTGGCTCATCCAAGATCAGGATTGGTGGATCTTCCATAATAGCCTGGGCTCTTCGATAATGATACCTGCTTCTGTAAGCATGTCCTTATCTTTTCCCATTACTTTTCCATTTACAGAAACCGTTCCTTCATCACAGGACAGAAAGCCACAGATCGTCTTAAATAAAACTGTCTTCCCGGATCCATTATGTCCGACCAGCCCATATATCCGACCACTTTCACATCTGAGCGTGACATCCTTTAAGACTTTATTGTTCTTAAAATTCTTATTGACATGTGATACCTCTATGATATACTTTTTTTCATTCACAGCAGTTATTCCTCCTATATATCCTCATTTTCCCAGTTGAACTGCATATATCTGATCTTATGCATGATAAGACCAGTCATTATAGTTATCCCGACTAACAGGAAGACTACCATATATGACAGGGACGGTAACCAGTAATAGGTATGATCTACTGTTGCGATTCTTGCTAACTCTGCCCATACGGTGGGGACAAAACGGGCCAGTTTGTAACAGATTAACGGATGCATATTTAACACCGGAAACAAGGCAATCGCCAGCGCAAGCCCTCCGGCAACCGCAATAATCTTGTTAATGTATAAGCTAAACAAAAACATCAAAACACCAACAAATGTGCAGATCAGAGTACAGAGCAGGATTTCAAGCAAGATAAGTTCAATGGGCGTATATTCTGAAAAGATATCATAATAAATGAGCACACTGCTCTGGTATTCTGAAAGAGCATTTGTAGTTGCCGCAGTTCTCAGCAGCTTTCCCCATTCATTGCTCCATTCTACTTTTGGCAGTAACACAAGGATTGTACAGGCAATCGTTATCAGCACCATTATCAGTGAACGAAAAAAATCCCCCTATCTGCCCAATCCCCATTTCTGCCGTCCAACCCGGATTGCATGATACATGCCCGATATACTTGACGTTGCCAGATCAGATGTCCAGGGAAGCTGTAGCCGTAAATACATGATAAATAAAAGTGTTCCTAAAATCATTGTTATTATGGAGGATACATAGATCACGATTACTTTTGAAAGCACATATTTTTTTAAATTTCCCCGTCCAATACTGTACCGTAGATATTTATTTTCAAGATCTTCACAGAATACAGCAGCAAAAGCAGAAGCACAAAACGCATATGCAATCATCTTCCCGGACATTTCAACCGCATATATATAAGTGTCCATAACATTAAAATTTACCATGCCTTTTTCAAAAGCATAAATTTTCCAGAGAAAAAATGAAAGAGACTGCTACACCGACTATCGCCAAATACAGAGGATATTTTTTAGCAATCGCCTGAAATCTGTTTTTAGGTATCTTTCCTTTTCCATTCAATCATCCCCTTGTTTATTCAGAAGAGTATATATAGCGACCACCAGAATCATAAAAATAATTGGTATCCCAGTGGCAAAGAATTTTCTGTTTTTCGCTTTTCTGTTTTGTTTGGATGTGATAATATCTCTGCTGTTCTCTAAGATTTCATTTAATTTTTCATATGGAACCGGCATATTGCGGATTGCCCGGTATATTTCCTTTTCATAATCATTCGGTGCTTCTTCTATACACCTGTTCAGTTTTTTTCTTTCTTCCACTACATAGTAGGGAATTGTTGAACCATCCATACCAACTCTCCTTTATGATGGCAAATTAATTTCTTTGCCTGTTTCTGCATTGACCAGCATTACTGTTTTGTTGCTGCCATTTTCCATCACTTCAAAATACCATATCGGTTCTTCTGCATACTTCTGATCTTCACCAGTGTAAACATGTTCATATAATTTTGCTCGTGTAACCTCATAATTTACATCGTTTAATATGTTGTCATATTTTTCCTCTACTACTGATGCAATCTCATCAAAAGGTTTCAGAGCTACCGTATTCTGTTCATTTTTAAAGTTGTAGATATAATCTATCGTTAAACTCTCCAGTCCACGAGCAGAATAAATGGCCTGTACAGGTGCATTATCTGGAGAATCATCTGACATTTGCTTTGCTACGCTCATCAATTCATGGAATACTGGAATCCCGGTATTTTCCTGATAGGCATAGATAAAATAAGCTTCATCTTCTGACGTTGGTTCGTTCGTTTTTCCTTTTTCTAATAAACCATTATTTAATTCCTGATCCCTTAGTTTTTTCATTGCATCTACACTTAACGGAATCGCCTGGAAAGAGAGATTTTCTGTGTCATATCCGAGTTCATTCATATCTTTTTTTATTTCTGAAATGTATTTGTCTTTATCAAGAGAAACGGAATCACTTGAAAACAAATCTATATAGTCCGACTGCTGAACTCCAAGATATGCATAATTTCCCGGAATTGAGGAAATGTGCGATGGTAGTTCTATGGCAGGAACTGTTTTATGCAAAGTCGGTAGTCTTTCCATGGTAACCTGAGATAAAGATACTGATCAGGATACTCATGAGATGACCGATCACTCTGTTCAAAAAAGATCTGCATAAATTTAATTTCTTAAACTGGTGTGAATGTAGAATGACGTATAGTATTTGCGATGGACACCTTCTTTCGTAAATGTTGCAATGTTTGTTTACTTTCATTGTACAACACAAACGATTTAAGGTGTCTTTTTTATTCAAAATCACGAACTTGCTCATTTATAGCTTAAAAGCGAAATCTCTGTTCATTGCATAGGAAGGAGAATTCTTGCTATATATTATGCTAAATTCCTGAAAGTATTTTCTTTGCGTTCTCCAGGTTATTTTTTCCATTTATTTTTAGATATACTTTACTGATTTCAGAAGGCTCTCCTATTTCTCTGCAGAGATCCTGTGCCTGGGAAATGGGTATGTAGATTTCGTTGCCTTCTATTACTACAGCGGCTTTACAGGGCATATATGAGGTTTGCGGTTCTCCTGCGGAATTGCCGGACAAAGTGGTAAGATCATCCGTGGCTTTGGAAGTTTCCTTCTCTTTTTCATCCAGGGAATAAAAAATATTCAGGTTTTCACCCATCTCTAAAAATTTTTTCTGTTGTTTTTTTGAAATGGCATGATTATTATAGTCTTTCATATCCCGTAGGGAACCATTTCCCAGCAATAACAAAGGCATCTTCCCCAGTTCATTCTGAGTTGGATTTTTTCCAAACGCATTCATATCAATTCCTGAAAAAGTCGTTGTTTCCGTATAATCTTCAATTTTGATGACAACCGGGACTTCTATGACTGGCCAGATTTCTTTTATACCTTTTATCTTCTTCGCTTTCTGCAAAAAATCTTCATCATAAGCCAGATCTCCAAGTGGGAGCAGCACAGTAAATTGCCGTTTTTCTTCTTTCATGCCTGCCAGCAGCATTCCTAATAATGTAAGTATCAATGCCAGCAGAAGTATGACAAATAAGGTAAAGCTGTCTATTTTTTTTCTTTTCAATGAGAAGCCGCCTTTCTCGCTTCTTCAAGAAGGATATTTTTCTTATGAAGCTTTCTGACCAGAATCAGGATTATGGAAATAAGCAGTACTGCAACAACTGCAGCTATGGAATACCACCAGTTATTGGTTTTCTCCTGGTCATCTTCAACCTTTAAAGATTTTATCTGGGTTTCTTTGATTTCAGAATCAAATTTTATTTCTTCCTCATATGATTTGCCATCTGCATCCTCATACGTAAGAATTAATTGACCTGCACATTTTCCTGTTTTTCCTTTTACATATATGCGAAGACTTCCCTGGGATAAATCTCCGGCCTCTATGGTCCCTAAGAATGCAGTATCGTTTGAGCTTAATTCATCAGCCTTTAAGCTGACACTTGCATTGTATATTTTGTCTCTTCCGAGATTCATTGCTTTTACCGGGATCTCTACTGTATCCATAGTGTATAAAACAGATGGAATATCTGAAGCTTCCAGCTTAACACGAACCGGTTGTATGATCTGAAAAGACAGTAATTCTGTACCGGTAGTTGCCGTTGCTTTCGAATCTTCATAATCCAGAGAAAAAGTAATGACAGCCTGGCCAGGATCACAGTTTTCTGTTATAGTAATCATCTGTTCCAAAGTAATTGCTTCACCAGGAGCCAGGACTTGTACATAAAAAGAGTTTTTCTCAAATTCGATTCCTTTGTTCTCTGTAGAAAGGGAAATTTTTAAACCAAATACATTTTGACTGCAGCTTTTATTTCGAAATGTCAGCGACATTTCTGTTGTAGAACCAGCCTCCAATCGTCCACCTGAAAGATTGCTGTCTTCTAATAATACCTGCGGTTTATGTAATATTTTTTCACTTGATGAGTCTGATGTTGAATTACCTCCTCCCCCACCGCCCGAATACCCTCCGTTGTCTATAACCGGATCTGTTATCTGCGGGGCGTCACCGTCCTCCGGATTATCACTGTCTATTACAACATGAAAAGGATTCGATTTAGAACCATCACCAAAGTCATCTCCTGATGTAAAAATATCCGGATCCGGATTTTCTTTATCGGTATCAGCTTTATCAGGAGTCTTTTCATCCTCTGCCGGAGGTTCGGTACTCGTAGAATCATCCTCTTTTTCATCAAGGGTTAACGAGTTGTCATTCTCATAAGATACGGACGGATCTGAGTCCGTAAATCCTTCTTCAGCAGATGTAATCTCCGTGTTTTGAGGCTCTGTGGCAAAAACGGTAGCTGGAAGAAATATTATTGTCGTACACAATACTAATGCCGTTTTTACAAATAAATTTCTCATTATCAGGCAGTCCTTTCTCTTAAGATTCCTCCATCCATTTCATATACGTGGTCACATAAGATTCTGATGTCCTCTTCATTATGGCTTGCCAGCAAAATGGTTTTTCCTGCTGCTTTTAAATCCAGCAGCAGTTCTCTTATTTCTTCCACGCCATGTTTATCCAGTCCATTAAACGGCTCATCCAGAATCAAAAACAGAGGATCTTCCATAATGGCCTGTGCAATACCAAGGCGTTGACGCATTCCAAGGGAATATTTTCCGACTGGTTTCTTCATGTCCGGATCCAATCCTACCCTTTTTAAGACTATGCGGATATCGGCCTTCGAAATCCGGCCATTCATGTCTGCCAGGATCTCCAGATTTTTAAAGCCCGTATATTGTGTAAGAAAACCGGGAGTCTCGATAATAACTCCAAGACTTTCAGGAAAATCCACATCATGGCCTATTTTTTTTCCAAATACAAAAATAGTACCCGTAGTTACAGGAAGAAACCCACAGATGCATTTCATAAGAACGGTCTTTCCGGAACCGTTATTTCCAACAATCCCATAGACGTTCCCTGTTTTCAAGGAAAGATTTACTTCCTGTAACACGATGTCTTCACCGAAACGTTTGGTCACGTGTTCTATTTTTACGCAGGTGTTCTGCATCATTCCACTTGCTCTTTGCGGATCACAGGCCAGATTAAATGTCCCTTCAGATTTCTTCCAATCTTCCATATAAAACACCTCCCAGAATTCCCAGCATTACGAATAAAAACAACAGTAGAAATAGCCAAACTCCTATTTTGTCCGGTCCCCAATTTTTATCAGCCAGTATCCATTCTACTGGATAAAACCATATCTGATTTTTAAAATAGCGGTCATGAAGAATAATTCCGAAATAGAAGCTTACAAAAGGGATTCCATATACCATGTAAGCAGAATCCCATAAAATCCCGCAGCTTCCACCGAAAGTACTTATGATACTTCCGATAAGTCCTGTCCGGAATGCCTTCATGAGCAAGTCCAGAAGTGCTTCTTTCTGAATAGCACCCTGTATCTCCAGCGGATAGAACACAATAAAATTGATAAAAAGTACCGTTAATATAGCTAATGTCCAGACCATAAAACCAGACATCATAATAGAAAAGACTTTACCTTCGACATACTGTCTGCGGGTCGTTCTGGGAAGTATCTCCTTTAAAAATCCACTTTTATATTCTTGCAGAATGGAATCACTCCATGGCAATACGGCCGCTACCGGAATGGCAAAAGATACTGCCTGACTTTTTAAGGAACCTTCCAGTATACTGATAAAAGTACCACATGCCAGTGCTTTTTTTAAGCTGGGATAAGTCTGGCCAATGGCGATGGAAATGCAGGCTATCAGCCATGCTGCCAGAAAATTCTTATTAAATAACATACGTTTTGTTTCACCCCACACAGGTATTCCCCCTTCCGATCATGTCTTTTCTCCAAGAAATTCAAAGGTATATTTTTTCATCCGGTTAATTGCAAAAACTGCAAGAAGAACTAAAATACCCAGAAAAAACATGTAGGAATGCGTGATTTTCGGAAGCAATGGGTCATAACCTAAGTTATGTTTTCCGTATACTGCCTGGTTCAGAGGACTGATCCAGCAGATTAATACATTTACCTGATACATTTCGTATTTTTCTTTATGTAAAATTGCAGCCAGTACTTTCGGGTCCAATAAAAAACCAAATACACTGTAAAGAAGGCCAAAAATCATACCCTTAGTCTTCCCTTTATAGAGATTTCCTACAAGGATTACAAAGCTTAAGGTCAGCGAATAACAAAACAACAGGAAGAAAACCTGCAGCATACAGCCATAAGGTGAAATACTTTCCATGACTCTTACTGTAGAAGGGACCTGCAGGTTTTTTCCTAATTCTGAATAACCAAGCATGGCCGCAGTTTCGCTCCACAGGTTACCTGGATAACTCTTTTTCATACACAGCACGGCCGTAAACAGCAGCATCAAAACCGTATATAAAACAGTTACAAGAATAACATAAATGAATTGACCTAAAAGCCATTTCCTCTTGGTTGTCCGGGTCAGCTGGTATGGAGTAATAGGTGTCATCTTCGGCAGGTCAGAAAACATAAGAAGCAAGAGCAGCGAACTGGACAGTACTGCTATCCCATCCCCAAATGTCCAGATAAATGGTTCAATGGCCTGTACCGGTGTATCGTAGGTATCCATTACAACCATGATTCTGCCTGTAAGCAGGAAACTAAGTACAAATTCTAACAGAAATATAAAAATAACTTTGGGATTGCGTAAAAATCCGAAGAAATTGTACCTTACAATTCCAAATACCTGTCTCATGTCAGTAACCCAGATTCCGGTCTATGATACTGCCATCCACGGCATTAATGGTGAGGAAACTTTCATTTGGATCTTTACTGGTATTTGATTCTGTTTCTCCGTTATATTCACTTTCTGAAGTCATGCTGCCGAAAAATCCCAGACGGGGATCAAAATACCTGTGTGTGCGTCAGTAGACGGCTCATATATTCTGGCATAGCAAGAACGATCCGATCAATATTATAGACTCTGGAATTTTCATATTGCATATTATCAGCGTTTGTTACCACCATCATTTTTTCATAAATTTTCATAATCTCGCTGAATGAAAGAAGATTTAAATTCTCTGTCTTTATGTTACCAATTGTGTAGGGATTTGAATAAGTCATGCTTTCTATGCCATCTTTATCGACATAGAAACAGAGACTTTCATAAGACCATGTTTCCATCGTGCTGTCCATATCTTCCAATGCCCCACCGTCTGCAATTGTCTGAGTTACCGGCACACCATTTATGGTACGTGCATAATCAATTCTATATCCATTTCCAAAATTACCTGAACTATTATCGCCTTCAAAACTTTTGCACACCGCGTAATTCCAGTTAGAAAACTGTAAATCTGTGATGCCCATTTTTTCAACTTTTTCCTTTACAAGTTTTTTTGCTTCATCCAGGGACAGCCCGATAGATTCTTCTGTGGGTTTTTCTTCCTCTTCAGAATATCCGTAATCACACCACATTGCATCCTCCGGTATTTTTTCCCCGCCCTTGTTTGCTGCTTTCTTGATCTTGACTGACAAGGTATCGGAGCCATCGGAAGATATCATATAGTAGTATTGTGAATCGTCTGGCATTTGTGCAATACAACTGAAATAATTTCCGGCAACAGGTTTTGCCTCTGTCAGGGTTTTCTTTTCCGGAGCAGTTTCGTATTCCTGTTCCCATGTCTCAATATCTTCATAGATATCATAGACATAATTCCCATCATCGTCTGTTCCATAGTTATACGGATCCAGGTTTCCGTTAGCAACGTCTTCTTTTAGTTCATCCAGAGTTTTTTTAATTTCATCCTTTGTCTTCACATAATAACTATCCAGGGTATAAAGTTTTGCCTCTGAGAAGAATGCGTTTGTAATACGGTCGAGAAGCTCCTGGGTAACTTCTGCCGCAGTGACAGAAATAGCAGATATCTTTTCCACTTCCGGAATTTCTACGCTCGCATCTGTATTTACCACGAGCTTGGCACTGTCATCTTCCACATGGCTTTTATAATTTTGAGGAGCATCAATGAGATTCCTGATGGTTGTCTTTGACTCTGAACCGTCATCGTTCTTGCTTTCAGATGCTTCTCCTTTAGAACCGCTAACATCATCCGCTTCCGTATAAGCATCTACAGCCTTGCTCCCCTTTGGCTTTACCAAAGAAGAATCCGGGGTCTGTGCGCATCCTGTAAACATTCCAATACAAAGCACTATTCCTGCAAACTTTTTTATGTTTTTTCTCATTTCTGGTAATATCTCCTTTCTAAGGTTGTTATAAGTATATCATCGAGCATTACACCAAATCTTTCGCGATTTGTAACTGATATGTAAACGTTAGTGTGATTACCAGAAAACAGAGACGGTAGTTCCTTTTCCCGGATTGCTTTCAATCTTCAGTTGGAAATCGTGCAGTTCTATAATTTTCTGACATAAAGAAAGACCGAGCCCTACACTTCCTTTTGCCCTGGAACGAGATTTGTCTACCATATAAAATGGTTCCGTCACCATTTCCAGATCCTCTTTCGGTATTCCCTTTCCAAAATCCTGAACCATCAGATGGTCTGGGGTTGCCTCAAGCACAATTTTAGATTCTTTCCTGGAAGCTTTGACTGCATTATCAATTAGATTTGTCACTACACTTATCATTAAGTCCTGATCAAACTTCTTTACCAATTCTTTTGGTTCACAAAATACATCAAGAGAGATGTTTTTTTCTTGAAGCCTGCAATCAATAAGTTCTTTTACTTCTTTCAGGAAGTTATCCACCTGTATTTCAGCTGGATTGAATGAGTCTTCCGAAGCTTCGTAGAGTCCGGTTAATTCCAGCATTTTCATAGAAAGTCTTGACAGCCTGCGACATTCATTTTCAATATAAATCAGAGCCTTCTCCTGCCTTTCCGGGGTTAGGCGCACAGTAAGCAATGTATCTGCATAGCCTATGATTGCAGTCATTGGGGTCTTCAGCTCATGAGCCAGACTTCCAATAAGCTGTTTTTGTGTCCGGTTTATGTTAGAAAGACTTTCAATTTGTTCTTTTATTTTACCTGTCATAAAATTAAAGGTTGCACCTATCTGCGCAAGTTCTGTATTTCCCTCTGACGGTACTTTAAAATCATAAATACCTTCAGAAACAAGAAGCGTAGCTTCTCTTAGGCCTGTAAGCGGTGCTGTGATTTTTCTAAGGCTCAAATAAAGGATAATTCCCATCACCACGATCAAAGATAAAGTAAATCCACCCGTCTGAAAAAACAGCAGATGACTTTTTTCTATTACATCTGTTATATCTTTATAAGTAACAATCTGATATCCCATATTTACATTGCCATAGTAAAATAACAAAAGTGTCCTTCCATTTATCTGACTGATCATAGGGCCATGACCATCACTGTTGCTGCCATGATCACCATGTTTGCCTTACTTGCACATAATTCTCTTAACTTTTTTACATCGAATTCATAAACAGTTCCATTATAGGTCATTTTTCCATCAAGATATAAAACCGCGCTGTCATGAAAAACCTGCCGAAAAGCATAAGTAACTATTTGGGGGCGCATTTCGTTGTCGGCATTCTGTTTCTGATTGTCAGAAAGGCTTGTTTTATTTTCAAACTGTAAGATATTTGTTCTGAATATACTGCTTTCATAACTGTTGATATTCTGTATACTCTGATTTTTCCAACAATAAGTGGTATAGAGAAAGATCCCTGACGATGCCAACAGAATAATACATGTAGTCTGAAAAAAGATCTTTATTAAGAGTTTCATAAATCCACCTCAAGTCTGTAACCGATTCTGGGAATTGTTTTAATCTTATCCTGCCAGCCAAGTTTTTTCCTGATACGACCCACATGTGCATCCACAGTTCTTGTTTCTCCGCAGAACTCTTCATTCCACAGTTCCTGCAGAATCTGATTCCTGGTCAGTGCTTTATTCGGGTTTTTGGCGAACACCATGAGACAGTTATATTCCATTGGCTTTAAATAGATTTCCATGCCCATTTTTGTAACAGTACGACTAGCAGTATCAATGATGACATCACCAATTTGAATCTGTTCTTGTACAGTGCCATTACGTTCCAGTACTTTTTCAAGACGGACCATCACTTCCAGCATTTCAAATGGTTTTACAATATAATCTTCTGCACCGTCTTTTAATCCCTTTATCTTGCTCGCGATATCTCCCTTTGCGGTAAGAAATATTACGGGGATTTCATACTGCTTCAGTTTCGGTAACAGGCTATATCCGTCTCTTCCGGGAAGCATGATATCTACAAGTGCACACTGAAACGCATGATCTTGAATAATTGCTTCATATGCCTCATTTCCATCCAGATATCCTACTGTTTCATACCCTGCAATCTCCAAATTCATACATAGCAGGTCATTGATTGACATTTCGTCTTCTATCACAAGAATTCTTGCCTTCATAATTATTACCTCACATGTTTTTATAACTATCTTTTCACAGGTTAATTATACATTAAATTCTATATCGCAGTTGTAACTGATTTGTAACAGCAAAAAAGGAAACCAAAACCATTCTATGAGAATAGTTTTGATTTCCTGTATAAACCGTTATTTTCTGATCGTTTATAACGCTGGTGAGAACATTTATTATTATTTTTACTCCATTCCGGAATCATTCGAAAGAGAGACAATGCAAATACAAAAATTATTAAAATCACTAGAATTTTCATACGTAGCCTGATTCCCCTCATTTACCTTTATCAGATCGTGTCATTCAAATCACATCCACTGATAATGCGATTCCATAAGTTCTCCCGCTTGTCCATTCCTTTGGTAAAATAGGGAAGTCTTTCCTCTTCCAGCTCTTCCAGACGAGGCACATTTCCATTCAGATAATTGTCAATCCGGTATCCTGTACTTTTAAGTCTTGTAATTACGCCACCAATTTTTATATCCAGAATCTCATAACCAAATGGCTTTGCATCGTTCATCCAGATTTTTTCTCTTGATGATTTCATATCTGTCAGATTGCAGATGATTCCAGGAATAACATTCTGACTGATATCTTTCAACGCTGCTCTGTCCGATCTGTCATATGCTGATTTTATACACATGCCCAAATCGGCTTTATCAGCTAATACCGCCGCCAGTTTTTCATAAAATGAAAATAAAAGCTGATATTTTCCTGTTTTTTTTGCACATTCCTTCATACATTTCTGTATGTTTTGGTAGTAAGATTTTGTATTGACACCTGATTCTTTCACATGATAATCAAAAATGCCTAACATTGGATCCTGGTATAACAGATATTTTGAAGGATTTTGAGCCTCTTTATTCTCTTTCGTATTTAAGAATAAGGAATCAAAATTGTCAAGTGCCATAAAATCATCAAATTCCCCGCCTGTGCAGTTCCTGAACTCCTGCTTAAGGATTGTTTCGTCATAGTCTCTGTGAAAATCAAGGTGTGCAAAAAGTACAAGTCCCGGAAGCAAAGCATCCACCGGGGTTTCTGCACCATTATCCATCCATGCTGTACAGAGAACCTCTTTTATATTGTATTTTTTACAAGTAGAAAGCGCTGCTTTGGTACACGCATAGGTCTTAGAATAATTGGGGGAAATTCCGTTCCAAATCCAAGATCCTCCTGCAAAAATAACGTTATCCGAAAGCTGCGCATGGATATCCAGCATTTTTTCATAGGTTCTGGTATCATCATGATAATAGTCCCAATATACTAATCCTAGATCTTTTTTCGGTTTTTCCCATTTGGAGCAGTCCGTGTTTTCGGGCAGATCATAGTATCCGCCTGTAGAATTTGCTGTAATGTACATGTCACTCCATATCATAGGCTTTAATTCTAATTTTCTGCAAATATCTACGACCCTGTTACAATGTTCCCTGATTATCAGTGACCCTTTTTTATATCCATTTTCTTTTAGATAATTTCCAAGTCCCAGCATGACAGCCTCATCCATTCCAAGATGTACCTGTTGGTAGAAAAATTCTCTTTTACTGAGCTGAGCAGCTTTTCAATAAACTGATAAGTTTCCTCTTTTTCAGGCTGGAGAATGTCCGCAGAATCACGAATCTTATCCATTCCCGGCCACTTCAGCGCATTGTGCAGATGAGCCAGGGTCTGAATACACGGAACAAGCTCTACCCCAAACATGGAAGCGTAAGCATCCAGCTCTTTTATTTCGTCCTTGGTGTATTTTCCTCGATAAGCCCCAAAATAAGGCTGCCCCTCTACTTCATAGGTATCTTCTGTATAAAGCATGAGTACATTCATTCCAAGTTTTGCCAGTGTCTTGATCAGGAATTTCACCTTTTCAACTGTAAATACAGCATTTCTGGAACAATCCAGCATAAGACCGTTTCTTTCAAAGCAGACATGCTCTTGATATTGAAATTCATCCTCTTCCATATGATGTATGGCATAATTAAGTGCCCGGTAATAATGAGATATTTCCCGACAGATGATATGAATCTGGTTTTTTCTTTTATTGATCAATATTTCTGGTCTGTCCTGAAATTTAACAAACAATTCTATGTTTTGGTTGAAACCGTCATTTTCAGCCAGCAGTATTTCAGTACCTTTTTTAATAGTATTATATTCTTTCTTATCAGATGAAAAAACAATGTTCATACGTATTCCTCTTTCTTTAGGAATTCTGCTCTTCTTAATAAATCAATCTTTTTAGCAGAGCATCCCCTGTCAATGTTCTATTTTATTCGTTTGTAAATAATCGGCTCATCATAACCAAAAGTTCTTTTCCCATTTACTTCCATGGACTCTGATACTTCCAATTGATTTTCAGTGAACTTTTCATGCAGAGAAAATTTCAATACGGGAGAAAACATACTTACACTTCCGCCTTCCCATGTATCACCTGATTTTCTGAAAAATGCAGGAGTAAATTTTGCAGAACACTTTAGCTGATCATAGTCGGCACCTTTGAAGATTTTGTAAGTAAAATTCTTTTTATCATATCCTTCCGGTATCTCATAAGAAATAAGTTTTATTGAATTGCTTTCTTCCATGAAAAGAAACAAATGTGAAGAAGAGCGGATAGTTCCCTGTACAGAATAATAGCTCTCTTCAATCATAAATACGCCTTCGAAACCATTTGGGAGATTTGCAATTTTGGAATTACATATTGTATTGATATGCTTTGCATATGGATACTGTGGATTTGTCTTACTTATTTTCTCAAATTGATCCTTATTATCAAATTTTCCATTCAACAGTGTAACAAAATTTATCAAGTCAGCCATGATCTTATGCCTCCATAATCTTTATCATATAGTTTTTATCCACTATACACCTTCCATATAAAAGAGTCCATGTACAAAATAAGGGAATATATAAACAAAATGCATCAGTTAACAAACATCGGCAGAGGGGCATATCATTGTCCAATTGATATGCCCCTCTTTGTCTGAATTACTGTTCCATTTTATAAATTTACGCATAATATTTCGTACTACGCCATGTTTCTATGGCTGAATCGAGCTAATAAGAACGTTACTGTTAATTGTGTTTATATCTACTTAAGGCACGAATCAGTTTTTCTGACTCCAGTGGTTTGGTAAGATAATCGTCCATTCCAGACTTCAGTGCTTTAGTCTTATCTTCTGTAAAAGCATTGGCGGTCATAGCTATAATCACAACAGCAGATGCATCACTTCTGTTCATTGTACGTATTTCTCTGGTAGCTTCCATGCCATCCATAACTGGCATCATAATATCCATCAGAATTACATTGACCTCACCAACACCTGATTTTGCAAATGCTTCAACAGCCTCCTTGCCGTTTGAAGCCCTTATAATTACTGCTCCTGCATTTGTCAGAAGGAATTCCGCAATTTCCATGGTGGATCTCACATGACTAAAGTCACATGCTCCTCAGCCGCTTTAAGCGACAAGGCTAAATATCGGCGGATACGCCTGTAACTTAGGATATGCGCAGTCATGCGCTTTTTTCCATGCCAGATATGGCAGGTTCCCACACCACAGGTAGTCCGCTGTATATCTGCCTGTGTTTATGCTGCTCTTAAGAGTTCCATTTCTAAAAATAGTTCTCTTAAGTCCGCATATACACATGAGATCCTACGCTTTACTGAAGGGACTTTTGCCTCCAGCAAAGACCTTTCCGTTACCGGAATGGGTTTTAAAAGTTCCCGTATAAAATATCTTGCTCCAATATTATAGGACGCTGAAAGATCACAGTTATATCTTTTTCCATTCTGGAATGTACATAAACTGTGATTGCCCGGATCGCGGACAACTATTCCTGACCCATCATAGGCAAGCCTGCTGGTATTCCATGCACAGATTCTGGAAATCCGCATCCCTCTGCGATGCGCCTGATGTTCACATCTTTTCTGGATATCTCTTTTTCTCCACAGATGCAGCTTCTGTTTCTTTCTTCCGGATATCTTTCCTTTTATTTCCAGATACTCAAACACAATCACATCCACATGGTTTTCTTCTGCATATCCTGTGACTGCACCTGCAATCTTTCTTCCAAGTTCTGTGTTAAGACGCTTCGCGTAGGCCCATCTGCTTTTCACCTGTGCAGAACCATGTTTCCTCTGGAACCTGCTTATTCGTCCCAGCACACGTACATCCGGTCTTTTTCACTGGGAAAATCAATAAACTTTCTTCCCAGGACAGTTCCATCTGCCCGCATAATGGTACAGACTGCATCCGTATTGAGTCCTAAATCCACACTGCAGATGATCTGTTCTTTTACAGGTGTCTTTGTAAGCGGCACTTCTTCCGTGTAAGAAAACGCAGGAAGTATTTACGATGCCTTTTTTCCAGCACGGGTGCTGCAGCTTTTTTTCCTGCCCAGTTCTTTCTTAGATATTCCATATCTGTATGGCTGAGGCTGACCCGGAACCATTTCCAGTCATGACCATCATAAAGTTTCAGGCACGCTCCATCTTTTTCTTCTGTATCCTCACGATACATCACATCTCGGTAGAATACCGGCATGGCATGATTATCACACACCAGCTTCGGCCTGCCGCCTTTCTGATCCGTTTTTTTCCACAGTTCCATCCTTGTCTTATATGAGGATACACTTCCCAGGGCATGCTGGATAGCTGCCCTTCTGAGATAAGAAGGCATCTTTGGAAAACGCAGGTCAAAATCAAACCTTGCCTGGTTCTTTTTGGTGGTATGTACCAGATGTTCTGCCGTGTTGAAACGTTTTTTAGGTTCTGTGATCACTGCCAGTTCATCCATATCTGGGCATAGATCTCAATCAGACAACTGACCGCAGAACGATAAATATCCAGTGTCTGGCGGATCGGGATATTTTGTTTTCGCAATTCTACACCATAACTGGATACTGTCCTCATCTTTTTTCCTCTTTCTTACAAATATAAAAAACGGATTCTTTCAGGTTACTGTTTTTCTTTTTGCCCCTCGATATAAGAACATACCTGTTCCCTGCTCCTGTCACTCACCGTTACTGCACAATAAGATGGATTCCACAGATGCCCTCCCCAAAGCTCTTTCTTCAGTTCTGGATGCGCAAGAAACATCTGCCGGGCAATGTTCCCCTTCATGATCTTGATCATATCAGAGATATAAAACTGTGGTCTGCAGTCTACAAGCAGATGGATATGATCCGGCATAACCTCCATTGCCAGGATCTGAAATTTATATTCTTCTGCAAGGTCACAGAGCATTTCTTTGCATTCTGTATCAATACCATCTTTTAAAACCTTTTTCCGGTATTTTGTACACCATACCAGATGATACTGCAGGGAATACACATATCCTCTACCATATGAAAGTTCATTATTATTGATATTAAACATATTTTTCTCCATGTTTTTATTATACCATATGCAAGAACATTTTGCAAACATTTGTTCTACCTTTTTTCAAAAAAATAGTGCATCTAACTCATCACTACTACAATACTTAAATGAAAAACTAAATTCCAATTCTACTTAAATAGGAGATGCGGACAAAATCTTGGACCAACTAAGAGTTAGGAGGTTCATATGTATCTTACGAAGACCGCATCCGTGCTGTAAAGTTTTATATCACTTGTGGATATAATGCAGCATACACAGTTAGTAAATTAGGTTACCCTGATGCATCAAATCTCAAGCATTGGTATAAAGAGTATTCAGAGTCTAATGATCTTCATAAGGGGCGCAAAAAGGTCAGTAAATTTTCTGACAGGGAAAAGAGAGACGCTGTTGATTATTACTTTGCCCATGACCGAAATGCATTACAGACGGTAAAAGCACTTGGATACCCAAGCAGACCTCTTCTTATACAATGGGTTAAAGAACTTTGTCCAGAGGAAGGTAAAAGACGTTGTAAATCTTTTAAATCTCATGTAAGATGTTCCCAAGAAGAAAAAATACAAGCAGTAATGGAATCATGCAAAGGTAACTTAAAGATAGCACAGATAGCCGAAATATATGGTGTTACTCCATCTGCTGTTTCTATTTGGAGAAAAGAACTGCTTGGTGAAGGGAAAACTTTGAAAATGATCCAACCTCCTGCTGAAGATAAAAGCATCGAACAATTAATACGTGAGAAAGCAGAACTGGAAGCTAAAGTCAAACGTCTCGAAAACGATGTATATAAACTTCAATTAGAGCGTGACATTCTCGAAAAGGCAGGCGATATCTTAAAAAAAGAGGAGGGCATCAATCTTGATCAATTGACTAATCGTGAAAAAGTTTTCTTGATTGATGCCTACGTAATAAATATAAATTAAATGAACTGCTACCTGTTTTAAAGCTTTCTAAAAGTAGCTACTGTTATCAGGTACAATGCATAAAAAGCAAAGACAAATATAAAGAATTACGCCAACAAATAAAAGAGCTCTTTATGTGTAATAAAGAAATATATGGCTATCGTCGCATACATTGTCTGTTAAGAAAAGATGGTATTATTGTTTCTGAAAAAATAGTCCGTCGTATAATGAACGAAGAACAATTAATCGTTAAAGCAGCAAGAAAAAGAAAATATAACTCCTATAAGGGGGAGATTACTCCTGAAGTTGATAACATAATAAAACGTGATTTTTCAGCTAAAAAACCAAACGAAAAATGGCTTACAGATATAACAGAATTTCATATCCCAGCAGGCAAAATCTATCTTTCCCCTATTATAGATTGTTTTGATGGAATGGTTGTTTCCTGGACAATTGGCACTTCCCCAAACTCCAAACTTGCAAATACCATGCTTCAAAAAGCTATTGAGCAGCTTGATCCTTCAGAGCATCCTCTGGTTCATTCTGATCGAGGATGTCATTATCGTTGGCCGGAATGGATAAATCTTATGGACACTGCCGGTCTTACTCGTTCTATGTCAAAGAAAGGATGCTCTCCGGATAATTCTGCATGCGAGGGATTCTTTGGTCGTCTAAAGAATGAAATGTTTTATGGAAGAAACTGGAACCATGCATCTATTGATTCATTTATACATAAATTAGACGAATATATACATTGGTATAATGAAACTCGAATTAAAATATCGTTGGGTGGAATGAGTCCATTTCAGTATAGACGTAGTTTAGGAATAGCAATTTAGTCCAAGATTTTGTCCGCACCCCCATAGTCTACAACTGGAATTTAGTTTTTCATTTAAGTCAATATATTTATGAAGTAACGAGAATGCGACACACAGTTATTCAAATTTAATCGTACCGCCCATTTTCTCTATTAGTTTTTTTGTAATTGGCATACCAAGACCTGTTCCTCCATAAACAGATCTTGCACCGCCTGTTTCCTGAGTAAATGGTTCAAAAATATGGTTCTGAAATTCTTTACTCATTCCAACTCCTGTATCCTTGCATTGAAACTCAAACAGTATATGCCTGTTATCTACTGTGTTTCATAATAGCTGAGCAGTATCTCTCCTTTTTCTTTATTATACTTGACAGCATTACTTATGATATTCATAAGGATTCTTTTTAAATGGACCGGACTCCCATTCAAATATCTGTATTTCAGATTGTATTCTTTTTCAGATAAGCTGATTCCACGTTCATATACCTGTTTTTCTATCACTTCTCTTATTTCGTGCAGTAGCCTGTTAATATCAAAATCCTTATTTTCCAGCACAATTTCCTCTGACTCTAATTTGCTCATATCAAGCACTTCATTAATAAGCTCCAAGAGGTATCCTGAAGCATCCCATATTTTCCTGCGGCACTCATCTTGCTTTTTTAAATCATCTTTATAATAATCAGCCACCTCGATCATGCCACGGATTCCGTTAATAGGAGTTCGGATATCATGACTCATTCGCTGCAGAAATTCTGTTTTTGCATTATTTGCCATGTCAGCTCTTTGAGCTTCTTGCAAAAGTTTCTGCTTACAGGCTTCTTCCTGCATCATCTGAATCTTCAACAATTGCGCATTTGATCTCCTGCGGAAGGCAAATACGGGAAGCAGCCACAAAAATATACAACAGTAACACAACCAACAGGTTTTTAAAAACAGAAGCAAACGCCATTTGCTCATCTATAAACATATAAACATAGTAATCACGCCCCTTAGTCATTCTGCCAATATATCTGCATTTTCTGTCTGAAACACGGACCAGTTTGTTAACTGGTTTCTGTTTTTCCTGTTGGATAATATTAATACCTCCAGAGCTCTATCCGATCAGATTTTCGTCATTTGAAGCAACCACATTTTTTCCATCTGTTACAACGATCATTCCGCTGGAATATGTATCATAGCCACTAAGAAGGCTCTGGATCGTAAGATTATAGTTTCTGGCATACTCAGCCGATGTATGATAAAAAGTGATAATTATGCCTTTTTCGTCAGAGCGTCCATATGCAGCCAGATCCACCTGTGACCCATCCTCAAGAACGATACTTGCAGCATATGTTTTCAGCTTATCCTTTGTAACTTCATCCTTTGTATGCGTCAGATTACGATTAACCTGCTGGGCATTTTCAATTGCACGCATTAAACCTTTTGTTTGGGATGCTTCATTATATCTGTTATAAATATAACATTGTTCTTTCACATATTTCAGAGTCTCGTCCATTTGCCTGGCAACTGCTTTTATGTCAGTTTTTACAGAATAAACTATAGTTATCAGAAACAGAATCAGTCCCGCCGTGATAACGATGATTTGAGTCTGCCGTCTGAACAGTTTAGTTATTTTCAATTTTATCCACCTCCAGATATCCACTGGTTTCGGGAAGATATTTTTTTAGAATTTTCTCTTCACTTCCATCTTTTCTCATTTCTTTAAAGACTTCTGTGAGTTTTTCCGGAAGTTCACTATCCGCGTTTTTGGGAAAAGCTACTCCAATTCCTGTAGTCAGGATAGCTTCGTCCAGGATTCTTATCTTTGCCCCGTAATCTTTTATATACTGTTGTATGGAAGTTTCATGAGCTGCTATAGCATCAACATAACCTTTTCCAAGAGAGGTAAAAAGCAATTTTCGGTTTTCTAAGCTATACACATCTTTTACCAATGGAATAGAAGGATTCGTCCTGTTAAGAAAGATATCCTCAGGCTTTGTGGAAGCCTGTACTGCGATTACTTTTCCCGACAGATCACTAAGCTTCTTTATATTACTGTTTTCATTGACTGCAACGACCTGCCGGCTCACCATATATGAACCTGCCCACTTATAATCATTCTCCCGGCCATCCATGGAAAAGCACCCCCATAAACAGTCTATCTCCTTATTTTCCAGATCTTTATCTTTATCATCCCATACAATCTTTGTAAATACCGACCTATAACCAAGGCGTCCCAGAGCTTCATTTGCAATGTCAACATCAATCCCTGCCGGTTCTCCATTTTCATCGGAATAATTAAAAGGTGGAAAATCGTCACTTCCAATGATTATCTCTGGCATATTTTCCTGTGAAGATGTACTTTTCTGTGTTGTAACTGAACATCCTGATATCAGTAATACCCCAAAAGCAAACAAAAACGGTATTACTGCCATGTATTTAGATTTCATGCTATGGTACCTCAACAATTTTCTCTGATTTTTTTGGATTTTACGTCATTATAATAACTCTGTTCATACTGAATTTACATAAAAGATATAATACAAAACATGCACAAAATTTTATATTTTTTACAAAGAACAGGTGATTTTTCAAGTGAGTCATGTTATGTAAATTTCACTCAGAGTGGTGCTCCATCACTTTCACTCTGAAACTCCATCTTCATTTTTACTTTTGCCAGTTTTATTTCCGGTATTCCTTCAGAAATGGACATAAAAAGCGCCATAGGTTTTTTCCAATGCCTATGGCGTGTAAATAATTTTCTACTCTGCGGATACCCTGTTTATGATTGTCTGCCTGAACAGGCATCTATGCCAACAGATTTCTCTATACTTTTGAAATTTTATGATACTCTTTTTTCTCTGGAAAATACAAACTATACAATAAGTTAAATCGTCTGCGTTAACTTCCATTCGCCCATCCATCTGCTCCATCATAATAGAAATATTCTGCAACCCAATCCCTGTTTTTTGATGTTCAGAATCAAATCTGGTAATACTATTTTGAATACTGATTCCTACTTCTTCATTCCCATAACAAAGCTGTATACATACCTCATTTTCATGTTTTCCATATTTTTCAATATTAGAAATAATATTATTCATAATTCTGCCGATAAAATCTGTATTTATACATACAGATATCTGTCTCCACTCCAACCGATCTGTATTTACTTTAAATCCTTCATATTCCAGTAAAGCACACAGTTCAGAAAGATAATCTCCAAAAGCACACATAATATCTTCTGCAGGTTCCAGTTCTATATGGTGTCGTGAATTTACAAAAAAATATTCAAACATCTGCTCCGACAAATCTCTGATCTGAAGTACACGATCAAAGGCTTTATTTATATATTCCTGAGTAACCGCACCTTCTTTTTGCTGCTTTTTTAGAATCTCAAGATATGCCATCAAACCAGTCAGAGGAGTACGCAGATCATGTGACATTCCTAACACCAGCTTCTCCTGTGCACTCTTCAGGTCATACTCTATCTGCTCTTTTTTCACCAATGTTTGTCTCATATGTTCCAGTCCACTGGCTAACTGTGCAATTTCATCTGTTCCCTGAACAGTTACATTCCCCTGCAAATTTCCTCTGCTGATTATATTTACCTCTTTCATAAGGCATTGTATATATTTTACATTCTCATACATTCCAGATACAACAATTCCAATACACGCCGCGACTCCAAGTACAACAGAAAAGACCATCAATATGTTAAAATATTTATCCGCTGTTCCTTCATATATATATACATCTGCCGCTCCATCCTTAAATGAAATTCTGTGGTACATTCTCCATGTCAGATTTGGTATTTCTCTGCTGCCATACATAATTTTACCGTTGTAGGAAATATCAAACAACAGCCATTTTCCCCTTGAAATCGTGAAGTCATCAATATTTCGTTCTGTACCCCATTTTTTCAACATTTTATAATCAGATGCACTCAACTTATTTTGTGTGACATATTCCTGAAGTTCTTCTGCACGTTCTGTCTCTTCAGCATAAACATATCCTGTACGAAAGAAAAGCGTTGCAGTAACCCCTTTCCCCCGAAATATGTCACGCTTAACACTAATAAACCTGCTAATAACCCCTGCATAAGATAGCAAATTATCTTGCCTGTCAAACTATTTCCGCAAATTTTATCCAAGGCGATATCCCTTTCCCCATACGGTTTGAATCATCTTTGGTTTTTGTGGATCATCTTCGATTTTCATTCGTAATCTTCGGATATGCACCATAACAGTATTTCCAGATGAATATAAGAACGGCTCCTCCCACAAACTCTCATAAAGATTTTTTACCGAGAATACTTTTTTCGGGTTTTCCATCATAAGCAATAAGATTCTGTATTCCATTTCTCTGAGACTGATTTCCTTTTCATTGCGGAATACCTCATTACATTGAGTATTCACTTTTACTTTTCCATATTCAATCCAATGTTCTTTTGTCTTCTCACCTTGTAATGTCTGACTATATACATGATATCTTCGTAGTAACGCTTTAACCCGGGCAAGAAGTTCCGCATACGAAAATGGTTTCACGAGATAGTCATCACCTCCTGCCATAAGTCCGAGTAATTTATCAGATTCCTGACTTTTGGCTGTCAGAAACAACACTGGAACATGTGAGATTTTTCGAATTTCTTCACAAGTTTTTATCCCGGATATTCCCGGCATCATAATATCAAGAATAACAAGGTCAATATCATCTGATACTTTTTTCAAACACTGATATCCATCCTCTGCTTCCTGAACAATATATCCCTCACCTTCAAGAAGTATCCTCACTCCTTCTCTAATTGCTGCATCATCTTCTACAACCAAAATATGATTATCCATTTTCATCCTTTCGTCTTCTATAGCAATTCCATAAAATAATGCAATCAAGACAGTTCAGCAGAGTGCGAAGGACAAGGAAGATACCTGCAGGCGTGCTGACGCACGGCAAAGATATCTGACGCAGGACTTCACGCTATGATGGACTGGGTTGTTTGCAGTATTTTATGGAATTGCTTAAGCTGCATATACCCATATTTGCTGACATTGAGAAATCAGGGTCGTATATTCCCATTTTTTTGAACTGTTTGTATAGCTGAATGGATCGTTTACAGAAAATTTCTTTCTGGAATAATCATAAATAACAATAAAATGCCCTGAATTTGTAAAATCTCCGGGACCCATAGCACAGATTATCAGATTTCCATCTTTAAGTCTGTCGGCCATTTCCTGTTCTCCCAGCATATCAAATTGCGAAGCAATTACACCGTAATCCAAAGCAGCTTCTCTCATGAATTTCCAGGATGTTCCAATACCCTCTACATAATATCCCTCGTTCATGGATTTTTGCGCAAGCACAGGTGGTGTTGCCTCTGTATTTCTGGTTAAACTGTATATTACCATTGCCATGCACGTCGGACCACATCCGGAAATTCCTATATCACTTGTTCCATAAGGTTCATATCCCCATCTTTTATCCCATTGAATAAATAAAGGAACTTTTTTCTTCCGTTCCTCAAATGTAAGTCCTTCAGAAGACTTCTTATGTACATCATTGTATCCTTCGACAAATTCCAGCATTTCCGGATTTCTTTTTAAATCCTCTAAAAGAATATCCGGATAATTTTCTGTATGTAAAAATATCTTCTTCCACTCTGCACTTTCCATTATCTGTTTTTTGTAAGCGTCTGTCAATATAATACCCTCTTCAGTTTTTTTCGCTCTTACTGTCACAACTATCCATGCTGCCAGAATTAAAATCAGAAGAATAATTTTACTACAACTTTTTCCCATATGTTTTTTTCTTTTTTCATCATAAATCACCATTAATATGATCCCGGTAAATCCTGCCATTGTTGGAATTGAAGCTGTAAACCCTACCGAACCATTAATTCCTGTAAGCAACATATTTTTACTGTTTACAGTATACATCCATATTGCAGGAAAGTTCTGTGCCACATCAATATGAAAAATCTGGCTTTCTCCTGATAGAATATTATACAGACAATGAATCATAACCGAAGACCATATAGAACCTGTCTGCTCTGTAACAAGTGCCAATGCAATTCCTGCAATTTCAACAGAAATAATCATCATAATTACTTTTTTTATATCAGAAGTATCAATCCCATCAAAATGATAAACAGCGAATAAAAAACTTGAAACAAACACTGCACATTTCTTTCCAAAAGTATTCTGAAGCAATCTTAAAATCATACCACGAAAGACAATTTCTTCTGTTACTGCCGCTTTAATACCTGATGATAAAATAGAAATTGTAACTACATCTATGATTTCTTTATATGTAAGGTTTCCTTTTTCAAATGTTCCCTTTGTAAAAAATATATAAAAAAGGCATATTAATACCGGCATTAATACCGCTGTTATACACCACTTTTTTTTCGGAAGCGGCATTCCTAAAAACAAATCCTGCATTTGAATTCTTATAATATACTTCGTATATAAATATATCATGGTCAGCAGGCTCAAAATCGCAAGTGTCACATATAGAATTCTCACATATGGATTCTTCTCACATATCCCATATGCAAATGCTATACTAAATTCATCCGTAAGCTGAATAAGAATGAATGCTATTGCAATATGGAACATACATTTTATTTTCATAAATGCTCCTTTACTTTTCTCCTCATGTATTATTTTCTAAGAGTTATCTCTTAGAATGTACTTATACAATAACATTTAATTCTTACCTGTTCATTTAACTGTACCTTAACTATTCTTAACTATCTTCAAGCAGATGCAAGGCCTATGACGAAAGCTTTGCCTTAGAAGCTATGGCATCATCCATGGTCATGTTCCCCATAAAATTTGTTTTTCATTTGTTTTTCATGTCTACCATCCAAATGCGTCCCGGATCAAAGTCCCGGTTTCTCCGTCTATATAAAACAATTCCTGTTCTTCTGGTGAATCCTTCCATTGGTAGGGACAGCAGAAACTCCATACAGGTCTGTAAACAATTCCATCTGCAGTTTCATCAATATAATATTTCAGGCGGATTTTCGTAACTGGAATCGTGATTGGTTCTGTTTTCTCCGTCGTGTCCTCTTCCGTAAAAAATCCGATTTTTCCTTCTTTTACATATTGTTCCACCGATTTCATAATTTCTTCCATGGGAAGCATAGTAACTGTTTCTTTCTCTTTCACCTGAAGCGGGATTGGTATTTTGAAATAGCAGTCTTCAGGCTTGAGACCAAATCCTGTGCTTCCCTGATAATGATACTGAGAAAGTCCACCTGCCGGTATTCCATTCAACATAACTTCTGTGTCGTAATAATCATATCCTTCCGTCATGTCGCTAATTGATTTTCTTACAGAAGTTCCAGCTAAATCAGCTTTGGAAAACAGTTGATTTATAATATTTAGTTTCTCATTTTCCGTATTCTCGCCTAAAAATCCCAGATCTTTTTCATTTAATCCATCACACTCTATCATCCCATCTGAAATAAATAACTGCAGTCCTTTTTCTTTATTTTCCCAGACCATTTCATCTGTTACAGATTTTTCCCATCCATCTTTCCCGCCAAACCAGGAGCAGATATCTTTCTCTGATATATTGCATTTTTTCAGAACTCCCTTTGAAACGTCATCAGTATTCCCGGTAACATCAGCTTCTATTGTAAGGGTTCCTGATTTCCCTGGCAAAGAAGCTGTTACATGGTTTTTCTTTACCTGTAACATTGTTTTCTCCGGATCATATTTTTCATTTACACTCGTAGTATTTGACGAACTATCCAAATCTGTTGTGTTCTGCGTACTCTCACCCGAAGATGGTTCTATTCCGGTGTCAGCAGCCTGCAATTTCCCTTCTTTTCTATATTTTTCAATGATATCCCTTACTTCATCCTTTAATGGAAGGGTTGACGTAAGAGTCTGAGGCGTATATCCTCTGTAAACGTCCTCCGCAGGAAGTGCATAAGAAATCCTTCCTTCTGAATCTGTAAAAGAACCAATTTTAAAAATCTTTTCGTAAGCTTCAGTGTCTTTCCAGGTATAATAAATTTTACCGTCATAAACAGGATATGCCTGAATAGTCATGGAAAGTTCTACTTCAGAATCTTCATTTAATATTTTCTCAATCAAAGCGTCATCATACAAAGTAATATGCCCATAATAAAGATCTTCTCCTTCTATTTTATTTAAAGAAGCCAGTGCATCTTTTCCATTCACCGTTGCATGATCACGGCAAGTGATCATATAATTCTTTGCCTCATTGGAAGGTTCTCCCACAAAACTTAAACCGCCGCCATCAAAATACGCTTCTTTAACAGTCAGCATGGACTGATTCCAATCGACCACCTCGGGAGTTATTGGATAAGAAGTAATATTTTCCACATTTTCTGCAGTTGACTCAGGTTCTGTGACAACCATTTGAGCTGCCTCCTGTTCAGCGACACCCTGTTGTTCAAGTTCTTTATACAGTCGTCCGATATTTGTTGCAAGTACACCAGTACTAACTCCTAATATAGCAGCTACCGGAAGAAGAATCCGAATTATTTTTTTCTTATTTCCTGAATTTTTCGTTCTTTCTCCATCTGTTTTTTTACTTAAATCCCCCGTTGTTTTCTCATCTGGGGAATTTAAAATTCCGCTCAGAACATCTTCCATAGCTTTATCAATATTTTCTGGTATTGTAGTTTCTTCTTTTAAAATCCTTCTGATTTCCTTCATATAGTCTCACCTCCTGATCACCTTTTTTAATTTTGCTCTTGCCCGGGAAAGTTTGGTTGATACGGTATTGCTGTTCATTTCAAGAAGGGCACTGATTTCCTTAACTGAAAATTCATCAAAATAATAGAGTTCCACGATTTTCCTACTTTCTTCATCCAGGCATAAAAGCAATTGTTTCCATTCACAGAGATTCAGTTCTTCACAATGTACACCTTCTGCAAAATCATCCAGTTCTGCTGCATGGTTCTTTTGGCGGAGAATGTCCTTGCACTCATTTATAAGGATCCGCATCAGCCAGGTTTTAAAATACTTCGGCTCTCTCAGTCTCTGTATATTTTCATAGCAGGATAGGATTGTATTTTGCAGGGCATCTGCAATGTCCTGCTCATCCCGAAGATAAATCCAGGCAGTTTTATACAGGCTCTGCTTATTCATCCGGATTAATCTGACAAATGCTTCTTTATCTCCATTTTTAGCCTCTGTTATTAAAGCATCCATAAAGTACCTCCCTTTCTTCTTATAATTATTAGACTTGAAAAACAGTCATTTGCTTTCAAGAAAAAAATTTTATAAAAAACGCCATAGGTTTTCGATACCTATGCGTGTAGATATAGGGAAAAGCTGCCTTTTTTATCGGCAGTGGAATGTTTTCTGTGTTTGTGCCAGATCATCCAAGTCATATGAGTGAATTCCTAATGCTTCTAAATCCATTATCCATTCCTGAACTTCATATCCCAAAATATCTGCGAATATTTTTTTCAATATTCCTTTGTCTTATCAATTATCTTGTATATGGTTCGGTGTCTTTTCCGTCATATACAAATACTTTTATATCCGTATTTTCATCAACATCAGCATGGATGCCTACCGTGTATTCTTCATCTGTAACGTTCAGAAAAGAATAGCAGCCACCTGCAGGAATCCTGCCAGACACGAGTTCCTGTTTTCCTTCGCAGAGCAAATACACAATAATATCAAAATCGTTTCTGTTCTGAACCGTCAACACGCCTGTTTTGGATGAAATTTTTGCATCGGAATATGTAATTACATAAGAATCAGGCGTTGACTCTTCCGCACAGGTTACAGAACAATCCCACTGTATCGCGGCATTTGCTTTTCGACAGGCTTCTGAAGACTTATATATTGAAAACATAATCATTGTACTTATAGCAACAATACTAATAATGACCAACACTATTGCCACTTTTTTCTTCACAGCCATCACCTCCACACACAGTTCAATTTGTTACCCATATGATATCATATCTTTTCTTCAATTACATTACCTAATTTTAATACACGGCATAATTCTCTCCGGCAGATTGAAAACATATTAATTAAAGCCGTCTGGCAGAACACAAAGGGCAATGAAGAACAGGAGCCAACAGCATTACAACTTAGCTCCTGTCCTGTACATCTTGAATATAGAATTAGTAAAAACAAATTATCGGGACATCATACTGAATAAGACTATAAAGCTGCCCGGCATTTTCCGGGGGAAGATTGATGCATCCATGAGAACCACCTGTAAGATATCTGTCACCACCAAAGTACGGCTGCCAGTCTGCATCATGAAAGCCAATTCCTACATTGAATGGCATCCAGTACGTTACCGGCTGTTCATAAGAATAGGTTCCATTTGCTGTCATTTCACCTCGCAGCACAGACGGACTGCTCTTTGAATTCAGTGTGAATATTCCAGGGGGTGTTTTTCTATCCGGATTACCTGGCAGTCCGGATACGATTTCTGATTGAAAAATAATATTTCCATTCTGATAATACCACATATACTGCTCTGTAAGATCTACCTCTATATATGTATCTCCGAGATCATTGATCCCATGTGCATTTGCTCTCATAGAATATACCGGTTCCCTGGTTGTCTGGTTCCTGATTGAATTTCCTGCATGAGCTGTGCTGCTTCCTTGTCCTGATCAATCTTCCATCCATAGGCTGAGCCATATACATACACAATCCTTCCGCTTGTGGTCTCAAATTGTCTTTCAGTGCCAACTGTATCATGATCTGCTGCAAGCTGTGCCACATAATCCACTACATGCTGCCTGAAGGCTCCATCATCCGGAAGCAACTGCCCTTTCTCGTCAAACTGCAGCCAGTTTTTGATGGTATTCCCGTCAAGTGTTACCGTTTCATCTCCAAATGTATATGTGATATTTGCTTTTGCCAGGCTATTATACATATTTACCATATTCTGAAGTTCTGAACTATCTCTCGTCACATCTGCTTCCTTATAAGCCTTTGGATTGCTTCCCAGATCTACATCTGCCGCCTCATTATCAATTGCTCCGCTTATCATCTGATAAGCTTCCTTGGCATTTAATTCACTGCCTTCTGTCTCTGGCACAATAGTAAATTCTGAATTAGAAAAACTTACATACGCATTTTCCGGTGCTATCTGATTCTCTTTTTTGGCACAATTTAATGAACTTACCTGTTCCTCCAGCTTTTCCCGACTGAAAACAGTCTCTTCTTGAACCATATAATTTTTCGTTTCAAAAAAACCTCTGATCCATTCCCATGGTTTCTGAGTCTCAGCAGCTGAAGGATTTCCCCGCTGGATACATATTGATAATCAATGTCTTTACCTGTAATAGTCTGAGGTTCCTGCATCCTTGCACTTACCTGAATAACATAGTTATCCTTTTTCCCTGCAATCTCCTGCTCAACTTCATAAGCTGTCTTATTTGAACTGTCAATTCCATTGATGGTCGTACCCAAAAAGAAGTGATATGAGTAATAATAAGATATACCTGCATACACACAACAGCTCATAACCAAAATCATCACTATAAGCATTACAACTATTTTCATAATTTTGTTTTCTTTTTGTCTGAAGATACAGTAGATTTGAATTCAGACTTGTCTATCGGCACATAAGTAATTGTTCCGGGTCTTGCCGATTTTGAAGTTCTTATTGATTGCCCCATCACTTCTTTTTGTCTCATATCTTATTCATCTTTCTTTTATATCAACTAGTTTTTTACATTGTCATTGTCAAAATGCAATGTCTTATGGTACTTCGCATTCTCCTCCAGAAGTTTTTTCCATTTTTGTCCATCCTCTTTCGTAGGATTATCAAAATTCTGCTGGCCTTTCAGCTCATCCATATACTGGACATAATCCAGAAAATAAATGTCTACCGTAGAAATATCTCTGTCCTGAATTGCGAAGTTATTACAGTTTCCAGTAGATTCATTGTACGGAAGTGTGTTTCCATTGGCATCAAGAGCTACCATAAAGCAATCACTGTTGGAACCTTCCTTATAAAGTTCATTTACCGTCAATTCATATGGAGTACGAATCACCGATTTAAGTCCAATACCTGCATCGTTTGTATCATTGAGTTCCAATACTTCTGTCTGGGAATCATCTACCGTAACCGGGATATCGAAGCTCCAGTCACCTTCATATTTGTAGTAGCCAGCATCCCTTCCATATTTTTTCTCATCCTCTTCTGACCACTGATAGTTTGCTTCCAGTCCTCTTACCTTCGTAATATCCAGATGCAGGTTAAAGGTATCTGGAATATCAATATCTTTAATGTACTTCTGATATTCTCCACCACGTTCAGACAATTTATTGATAAACTCTTCCAGCAGCGCATAACCTTCATCCGTCTGATCATCTAAGTCCGCCTGAGTTATTCCCATCTCATCCATTACCTGCTGTGTCATTTCATTGTATTTCTCATTATATTCCGTATAATCTTTTGCGGCTTCAGCCAAATCATAACGGAAAATACATGCATAGGTGTTATCATCCAGAAATTTTCCTTCCACTTGACCGTCAATTACCGGGCTAGCCTCTGAATTAAAGTCCACACCCCCTGTCATATCCAGATCAATGACTGGTGTTCCACTTTCCGCCCCAGTTTCTGTTTCTGGGAACGGTTTATCACTTTTAAACTGCATAGTCACATAAATTGCCTGGCTGTTTGCATATACCTCAGAACATGTAATTGTCAGCCCATCTGCTGTCTTAGTGTAAATAGCATCATTATTGGCATGATCTGTCTTGGCTCCGTCTGTTTCACTGCTATCTGTCTTCGTTCCATCAACAGCTTCCAAAGTTGTTGCATGATCTGAAAAGTCACCAAAGAAACTCACATTATCCTGTAAAATTTCAAAGAGTCCTCCTACAACCGGGATATTTTTTGCCATTACCGGATTGATTGCACAGAATACAAATCCTACTGCCAGTACCGCTGCCATCCCTCCTGCTATCCTGCCTCCACTTTTCATCCAATGATATGGATCCTTTGATGCTTTTTTCTGTAAAACAGCGTTATTTTCAATCAAACGATATGCCTGATTAATATGTTCATGCACGATTTCCGGCATTTCTATATCCTTTTGAAGTTTTTTCTGGAAGTCTTTCTCATTATAATTTAAAGTCATCATTAGGCACGTCCCTCCTTAACCTTATATCCATACATCTCTGCAATCTGTTTTCTGCCACGATAAAGACGAGATTTTACAGTGCTTTCCTTCATATCCAGAATGTCACTGATTTCCCGGATACCAAATCCTTCCATATAGTATAGAAGAACAACCAAGCGGTATTTACTGTCCAATGGCTCTAAGGCCTGGATCCATTCCATTGCTGCATATTTTTCTTCGTGAAAAGGCGTTTCCGGCATCTGATCCGTATAAGTAACCAGCTTTTTCTTCTGTATCATGTCCTTGCACTTATTGATCAGAATTCGGATCATCCATGTCTTGAAATATCTGTTCTGTTTCAGACTTTTTAGATTTTCATAGCAGGAAAGAATCGTATCCTGTATTGCATCCGCAACATCTTCATCATTTTTCAGATATGCTGCTGCAACCTTGTACATACTCTGTACATTCTCATCTATAAGCCGACAAAAAGCATCTTTATCGCCTTTCTTTGCTTTTCGTATCAAAATCTCATTCATTGTCGTCTCCTTTCTTCTATATCAGACCGGTCATCAGGAAATCTTGTATAAAAGCCTTTCTTTATGCGCTTCTACTTATTAGACGTGCAAACTCCCAAAAAAGTTGCACTTTTTTTTAACAATCTCAGAAAATCCCCAAAAGATTAGTTTGAACACTTCCATGCTTTTCATGATTACCCGGCAAGGTGCTATAAAATATTCCAGGTACTGAAAACAGCCATACCATGTGCTTTTACATGATACGGCTGCCAATGATTCCAGCCCCTCAGGACAGATCAATCAAAAATCATATTCTCTGTCCCATCAGGTTTTAAAAATACTGTTTTCGAAATTCCATTACATTCCAGCGTTACTTTCTGCTCATGGGAAGAACAGAGGCGAACCCTGTGTATCCTGCCCTCTCTCCATTCAAAATCAACTGTGATGTCACCCTGTGCCTTCATTCCCCGGACTTTTCCATCCTTCCATTCATCCGGAAGTGCCGGAAGCAACAGGATATGCCCTTTCCTGCTCTGGATAAGCATCTCTGCAACTGCAGCTGCAAAGCCAAAATTCCCATCGATCTGGAACGGTGGATGCGCACAAAGCATGTTGGGATAAATGCCGCCTCCCACACAAGAAATATTTTCCTCCCTGGTATAACGGAGCTGGTTTTTCAAAAGCCCCAGTGCATGTTCCCCGTCCCGTAAAGAAGAGGAGGAACAGACAATGAAAAAATTTAAAGCTTATATCGAATATGTAATGAACTTTTTATGCCAACTATTACAGATTTTACCGGTAAGTGCAAAATATGGCTTCCGGATATAACCCGGAATCTGTATTTGCAGTTTATGCAGACCTTGTAATCAATAATTTCAGTATACGCTAGAATCCGTTTCCTGTACATAAACAGGATGCGTTAATATATAAACAAAATTTTACAGTTGGCAGATTTAGCCAAAAAGAACCGATATCAGTCTTGCAAAGACCTTGTATCGGTTCTTTTTGTATTTTCTCATTATCTAATTATGGGAGAATTTTTCTGTATCACCGAAAAAACCTTTATTCCCGCACTTCAAGCCACTGGTCAATGTTCCCAAAATGTACCGCCTGCAGATTATCTACATCAACCAGTTGCGGGAAGCTGTTTCTGATGATCAGGACACCATTTTCCTTATCCTGTTTTTCTCCACCGCCAGCGATGCCTCCCATGGTCAGATCAAGTGTCAAAACCGTTCCATCTTTATAACGCACCTGGTCAATATTAGCTCTGCCATAAAGATCCATGCCATAGTCCGTACCTGCGTACTCAAATTTGTTTTTTTCATCTTCATACACCTTCATAGCTTCATCATAATCAAGATATAATGACCATAAAAGGGGGGTTACTTCCATTTTCTTCACTGTGATTTCATAACCTCCAAAATCACATTTCCGGTTCACTTCCAGAGTTGTCGGAGGCTTTACTGCACCCAAGGTCCATTTAAAGTCCCATGTTCCATCTGTAATAACAGTCGTATCATAATCTCCTTCCTCCGTAAGATTCTTCAATGTGATTTCTACAGTTTTATTACTCAGATTATAATCACTGTCATAAGAAATCCCTGCTGTGAAATATTTAGAATGTGCCGAATCCTGATCATAGTTCAGCAGATTATCCTGGCTCACACCTGTACTCAGGCTTCCAAATCTGTCATCATCTTCTGCATATACTTCTTTTCCATCGATCTTAAAATGTGTCATCTCCTCAAAAGAAGTATGATCAGTCATAGAAATACTGTCATCTGTTTTCACTTCAAAAAAAGCATACAGGAATCCCTGATCCTGAATAGAATCTGTCAGGGTAACCGTCACACCATTTTGTGTTACAGACTGGTCTATATTCTGAATATAAGTTGATTCCTGCAGTGTCTCCTGCTGTTCCTCCGATGGATCCAGTCTTTTCACCAGGTAATCATTCCATTTAAAGAACTCTTTTGCAGCCACAGTAACAGCCATACCAGTACAGATTACTGCTGCTGCAATCAGTAATCGTCCACTGATTTTTTTTCTTTTGTATTTTTTATCAACTGAATCCGCCTGTTCAATCTGTTTTAGTGTATCTTCAAATTTATTATGAAAATCCTGTGGTACTTCCGGTGCGATATTATTCCATTTCTTCTCTAACATGACATTTTCCCCTTTCCTGTTATTCTCTTTAATTGCTTGCTGTTTTTCCCAGTTGCCGGTCTTTTCTCTTCTTCGGATAACTGCACCTTCAAAAACTCTCTTGCACGTGAAAGTCTGCTTTTGATCGTTCCTTCCGGAATATCCAGAGCCTCACTGATCTCTTTCAATGAAAATCCTTCTAAATAATACAATGTTACCAAAACCCTCAGATCCTCCGGAAGTTCCATAATCGCCATATACAGATGACTGTATCTGTCCTCCTCAGTCATTTTCATATTGTCCATATATTCTTCATATGGAATAACATTTTTTCTTTTCCGAAGAATCCCTTTGCATTCATTGATCAATATCCTTGTGATCCATGTTCGGAAATATTTTTCTTTCTTTAAAGTGGGAAGTTTTTCATATGCCTTAAGAATTGTTTCCTGCACAGCATCCCCACAATCAGAGTCATTCTTCAGAATGGACTTCGATATATGATACAGCATGGCTTCTGCATCCCGGACCTCCTTAATAAATACATCTTTTGTCATAACTTTGTCTTCTCCTTTTGTCCAGCTGGATTACTACTCATGTTTACTTTTACACTAATTAGATGCATCGAAAAGGAAATCGGTTCTCATAAAAGTATTTTTTTCCGTTGCCTCTTCCATTGCCAACGAAATATCCACTTTTTTAATCTCTGTTCTGTTTGTGTTTATATTTTTTATGTAATTCCGTAATATATTCCTCAAGCTTCTCTTTGTCTTGCTCTTCACAGGCGACAAAAACAAAACACTGCTTAGATCAATCCGATATGCTTTCCCTGTTTTCTCACCCAGTTTCTCTGTATATGTGCAATGAAAGATGAGATACTTTATCCCCATTCCAGACAGGTACGCAGAGCATGACTCTCACAAAGCAGTGTCCATTCAGATAGTTGGAACCGTTGTGTGCGGCTCAGTATAGATAATATCAGCAGAAATAAGGTATCTGCTGTCGGAACAGAAAAAGTTTCAAAATAGATCAAAAAATATTGCTGAAGTCTGCCTATCAGTATTTTTTCGCTGTATAATGTTTTTGCCGTACAGGGTCACTTTCCTTTGTAATGTTTTATGCCAAATTCATTATACATCAGGAAATCCTGTACGATATTTTTTTATAAAAAAGTTGTAAAATAGTGTATCAATATCATAATTTTCTAAAATTGAAACTTTTTGCTCTTTGACAGGATATATAAGAATGTAAAGGTTAAAAGCTTTTAATTTTTGAAAATATTAAAAAGAAAGTAGGATTGATATGACAGATGAAGCAGAACTTTTGCAGCGTCTCGGGAACAGAGAAAAAAATTCAATAGATGAAGCAATCCGAATTTATACGCCGTATTTGAGTACTGTTTTGTATCATATGGCCGGCAATTCACTGCCGAAAGAGGATATTGAAGAAATTGTGGCAGATGTGTTTGTTGTACTTTGGAAGAATACCGGGAGGATAGATTTGCAGAAAGGTACATTACGGTCATATCTTGCTGCTGTTGCCCGGAATTTTGCTCTGAAACGGATAAACAGAAAGATGGATCATACATCTCTTGAAGATATTGAACTGTCAGATGGCAAAAATTTCATGGAAGAGAATTTTCACAATAATTATGTATGGGAAACAGTTATGAGCCTTGGCGAACCTGACAGCGAGATTTTTGTAAGGCGGTATAAATTTGATGAAAAAATCAAGGATATTTCAAAAGCAATGGGACTTAATATTTCTACAGTTAAGACCAGACTTTCAAGAGGAAAAAGAAAACTCAGAAAAATGTTATCGGATGCGGAGGAAAAATTATGAGAAGAAAAAATTTGCTTAAAGAATTGGGAATACAAAAACAGGCAGATATTTCCTGCAATGCTCTTGATATTGATACAGAGAATGTCAGACAGAGAGTTTATGCAAAACTTGACTTCGCAGATACAGAAAGGAAGCAAACGACTATGAGATCAAAAAAGAAAATATTAACCTTTGTTGATAGCTGCAACACTTACAATTGGAGTTACTGCTATGGCAGCAACAGGAAAGATTTCAATGTGGACAGGTTCATCTGATCACGTGCTGA
>ENA-OQHY01000062-OQHY01000062.1-human-gut-metagenome-genome-assembly--contig:-NODE-62-length-56664-cov-3.757875_pt1 | contig 56664 bp, 66 predicted proteins | sample MGYA00242570_ERZ504733 | MGnify/ENA primary metagenome ERZ504733 (study PRJEB26092, sample SAMD00036219) | human gut metagenome | host: Homo sapiens | study: EMG produced TPA metagenomics assembly of... | reverse complement strand
CGGAACCAATAACTCCTGTCTTTCCTATAAGCTCATTCGCAAGTCCCGCAGCATCCCAGATTACATCTTCTGTATTTTTAAGATGATCAAATCTACTCTGTTCGGAAACCTGTTCAACAACATTTCCTGTCTGCATACTGATTAAGCAGCTGAGTATTTCCGCGTATCGTTTTTTATCCGGGTATTCCTCAATCATTTTCGAAGAAATATCCAACGCCCACGTAAATGCATGATCCGCATTAATTTTATGCATCATCTTCCAATAGGCAATTCCCTCATCGGAACATAAACATTTTTCAAATAATGATTCATTCTCTGTATAGTTTTGAGCAATGTTTTCTATTTGGCTTTCACTGTAATAAATTTCTTCATCCGACGCCTTAACATTCTGAAGCGTTATTCCTGCTGTCATACTGATGATCAACATTGCAGCTAGTATTCTCTTCATAACCTTTACTCCTCCGCCAGTGCGTTGATTGCGTCTGTAAATTCTTTTTCAAGTAACTGGTTAATCGCCTCTTCCTTATAAATTACCGTTTCTCCATTCTCAACAGCAACCCTGGCCGTAATTTCCGTTTTACAGGTTTTAAATTTCTTTTGCAGCAAAGCCTTTTGAACAAATTCTTCCGGATTCTCTGATTGACTCGCTTCTATATATAGACTTTTGTAATCCGGCAATTCTACACTTAATTTCACGGTTCCTTCCGTTTCCGTATCCATTTCGGTTTCACCGGTTTTTATTTTGATGCATTCTTCATTGAGTTTCTGAAGTTCTTTAGGAGTTAGTTCACTCACTGTTTCCGTATCGCTTACACTTTTTCCGCAGCCCCAAAGCAATGTTGTACATAACAATATTATAAAAATGCTTTTTATCTTTTCTACCATCTCTCGCTGCTCCTTTTCATTTTTATATTGGTAAAACCAAATTTTTGTCTATTACATTTTGGGGTATCCTTTTGTAACTATTTGCTTCCCTTCTTTAACTCTCGATACTCCTTTACGATTACCGAACATGTATGATTAAACGGGAATTTTTTGGCATACCGATGTGCTTTCTCCCAGAATTCGCTGTTTATCGGTTCTTGGGCAAATTTTGAATACCAGTAATTATTGATTGCGCACTCATAATCTCTATATCGCCTGCTTTCTTTTGTGGAATGTTCCGCATAATATGCTGCATACAGAAAACCCTGACCCGTTTCTTTATTTTTCAGTCCCAGTTCCATTCTGTATATATCAGAATAATTCTGCGCATCCTCAATATATCTTTTTAAATCATGATCAAGTCCTGCATCTATTATTTTTTATTTACATCTATTCGAACTCTGCCTATTTCTAATGCTTTTTTTGCATTTCTTTCTATGCCATGATATATTTGCATAAAATTTCCAGCTATGACGCTTGCAGCTTTTAACTCACCAATCTCTATCGCGTATTCACATCCCAGTTTCGCATATTCAATCTCCATGCTTTGTCTCGTTTGATATAAAAAGACAGAAATATCGGCAAGCAAATATGCAAATGCCTTCTTTCCTGCTTCCAGCTGGATTTTATCATTTTTTTCTCTTTCAAGCCTCTTAATTGCAGTTGCCGTCGCTTCAACTCCCCAGCAGTAATATTGATAGATTATCTCATTATATTCCGATGTCCCTGAATTTTTTTGAATCTCTTCATATGCGCCGCCCACATTGCTGTATACTGCACCGAGCATCATCATTTCATTTTCCTGAATAAGATACTTTATACACTGTTCAATCTCTTCCTGGGCTGGCATTTCATCTATCGATTTTATTTGAGGCAATCGCTGCAGCAAACTAGTACATTTTTCCATGTCATCCCATTGGTTTCCTGTTAATCGGTTTAGTTTTGAAACTATTTCCGCCTTTTCATTGATCGAGTTCTGTATTTCTTTTATCGATTTATCCTCATGTATAGAATCCTGTAGTTCCTTACTCATCGCTCTTTCCAGCATCGCTAATGCCTGTTCCATTTTTGTGTTCATAACTTCTTCTCCTTGTTTTTAAAATTTTCGGCAAAATTTTCCTTTCAAAGCAAAAGTTTCTTCCCTTCTGTTTTTCTTGCTATCTATATCAGCATAAAACAGATTTTCCCCGACAAAAAATTTTGATTTTATATGTCCTTTTTACGCAAAACGGAAATGTATAGTTGCCCAAGAATTAAGCGGTTATGTTTAGTATGTAAAATCAGGACCACTATAATCCCAAAACTGACTATAGCGGTCCCGACTTTACATTAAGATGCTATGTCTCCGATTATTCATCAAGACAATTCACTATTCTCATTCTGTTTCACCCGTTTTATCCACAAACGAATTGTCCAACTGACCTACGTCTCTCACTTTCTCTTTTGGAATAGATTCCTCGGTGAAATTGCTTGACTGTTCACTTGTTCCTGTCCCCGCGTAGCTGATGTCTCTGTCAAAAGTAATTGTATTCTGTACAACCAGTTCTCCATTCACGATTGCAAAAACATTCCAATAATCATCATTACCCTGGTCGGTTGGAACATTAAATGTCGCCAGTAAATTTCCGCCCTGATAAACTTTAACTTGCGCTCCTGATGAAGCAACTGTTCCAAATCCATAATACCGATGAATGTAATAATAATATGGATTTTCATTTGTTGGATTCAACGTAATTGTTTCTGGTCCATAACTTGAAATATCATCTACATCAAGATTGCAAACCTCCACATCCCCATCATACTGTGACTTATAGTTATAGAATACATGGAAAGGATTTCCATCCGAAAGCATTCCTTCTACATGAGAATCCAAATCACTCGGATTTTCTCCCCACGTCAAAACTATTCTAAAACTATCACTGGAGATTGTTGGTGTCATGGTACCATTTTGGGAACTCGTCATGCCTTCCTGAACAATAATATTAATCATCGTAGAAATATATCCATCCTTGACCGCGTATAAAGTATAGTTACCAAGCGGCAATGTCACATTATAGTTTCCCGAGGAATCTGTGGTAATATTTGCAACTATGTCACCTTTTTCACTATTATTCCATCCACTCCTAACTTCCAGTGTTACCCCTTCAATACCTTTTCCGGTTAAAGCATTATTAATAGTGCCTGTGGCCATCCCCACTTCATCTTCAGATCCCTCAACTAACAAAAATGTTTCCATGTAAGTATTCTCATTCTGCGTTACAGTTGCATATGCCTTAAAATCAATATATCCTGGAGCTGTAATCTTTACAAGATACTCTCCCTCTGGCAACGTTATGGCATAATTTCCATTTGCATCCGGAGTGAAAGACGTAGTTTTGTTTTCTCTAATAACCGATATTGTTGCTTCCGAAATAGGTGTACTTCTATCCGAAGCTCTACATATCTTACCAGTCAATCTACCTGTTTTCGCATCAGTTAAACGGTAATCATTGGCACTATTTCCACCCAGAATGATAGGTTCCGCTTTTGAAAGTTTGATTTTTTTGAACGTTTCAGGATATTTACGTGCATATTCACGGTCATTATTACCCACTTCTGCTTTTGCTCTATCAAGAGCTTGTGACAACGTGTAGTAATTATTGGTATTAGCATTTATTTGTGTCATATACGCCAGTGTATACACACCAATATTTGTACAATACGCCGTATATACTGTTTGCGTAAATCCAACAACTGCCGTTGCACCTTTTCCAATAAAGCTATTTGCTAATTTTTCATTTTGACCACTGTGACAAGACATGAGCACAATTAAATCATTCGATAAATCTCCACAATATTTTTCAACAAATTTTGATGTAAAACATGCTAAATTTTCTTGTTTCTCTGTACTGCGGCAAATAATTCTATCCTGTACACAATCCTCATAATACCCTGTCGTATCATAAGATTTCGCCGAATACGCAGTCCAATCAAAATCTTCACCAGATGTCAAATAAGACTTTACAATAGGTCCATACCCGCCATGTCCATGCCATAAGACAACTTGATTCTTTCCAATAGCCTTAACACGTTCCAGCGTTACTTCCTTATTTTCATATGTAGTTGATTCAGAATTAAATTCTTTTGCCAAATCATCCGATAATTTTCCTATATCCTCCATTGCTGTATCTGGATTAGCTGGCACGCCATATAACTTAAAGAAACATCTGTTCCACCCGCACTTACTCCTTCTGACGGAATCTCGAAAACAAGTGTTACGCCTGTTGCAAACTTAATATAAGCTGTATCATCTTCTATTTCATATAGAAAAATAGTCTTATCTTTCATCAATTGTTCAAGATATGTAGAAATCTCATCCATTAGAGTTTTCTTTGAATCATCTGGAACATATCCCGTATTATCGACATATCCATTTTGGATTTCCTGTATTTTCTGCTGGACAGTATCAAATTCTTCTTTTGACTCTTCTGCCGGTGTTTCAAAGAAATATATTGTTGCACTCTCACTAACAGAGTTTCCAGCCTTTGCGAAATATTCAAAAGCTCCCGCTTCACTCTCCTTAACTTCCAACACATATGTATATGTGCCATCATTTGCCGTAACATCACCATTGATACCATCATCATGCATAGTACCAATTTCTCCGTTACTGTCGCACAAATTTACATAATCCATGTCGCCAACCGCATCTACAGTAAATCCAACCGTAGACTCATAATCAACCATGAAATAAGTTTCATCTACAGTAAAATTACTCAAAGACACATCATCAGGAACAATCCATTTATCATATGTGACAGTTCCATAAACATCTAATGCTACTCCATCAACAGATACTGTTGTCTGTACATTAATTGTACTTGAATTTTCTTTTTCCGCATAAGCTTCCGTCGAAAGGCCTGCTATAAGCGCTCCAGCCATTGTCGCACCTACAATGAACAACAGCTGTTTTTTATTATTCTTCCTCTTCTTCGAAATTAACGCAGCAATACCACTGCCTGCAAGCAACAGTAAAACAACCCAAACCGCAATATTGGTATTATCCCCCGTTGTCGGAGTAAGGCTTGTCTTATCAGTGGCTTTTTTCGTTGTATCTTTACTTTCCGTTGTATTGTTTTTATTTCCATTTTCTACATCAGATTTTTTCTCCTTATCGGTGCCGCCACCGGTCGTGGTATTACCTTTGTTCTCTCCAATATTTCCAGTGTTACCCGAATTGTCTCCTGTATCTGGTTTTTCTGTATTCCCTTTATTGTCATCTCCTGTATTTGGCTTGTCCTCACCGGCATCAGACTCTTCTGCCACATAGGTAACGGTCAGACTCACCGTCTCACCAGCCCCAAGAGACTCAACCTGTTTGGCTCCCTCCGAACCATCGGCCAGCTTATACCCCTCCGGAATCAGATTCTCTAACGACACATTGCTGACTGCAGTGTCGTTTGTGTTCGTCACCGTTAACGTTGCTACAATTTCTTCACCCTTACTATATTTCTCTTTGTCCGTAGTCAGAGTGACTTCGAGCCCATCCTGAGAATCAGATGCTGCCAGGACAGGTACTGCCATCATCGTAATACACAGCAGTACAGTCAGGAAAAGAACTTCACATTTCTTCCATACCTTCATACTCTCTCCTCCTTAAATTTTTTTATAAATCCAAGCCACATTAAAATCGCCTGGGTTTATTCTGGATAGTTGATGCACTTATTTGCTTATTATCTGTATCTCCATACAGAAAATTTTCCCAACAAAAATTTTGATTTTTTAATATTGTCACCACCTATTTATGTACTGCACCCTGTTTCAGACTGCTTCCAACCAGCTCAAATGCCTGCGGAAACCATGCTGTAAACTGATCTGGTTTTTCCTCCAACTCCTTTGCAATTGCATCAATACTTTCCCATCGAACCTCCGCAATTTCATCGGGATCAACATCTAAAATTGGCTGTTTTTCCATTGTAAGCAGAAAGACATGATCAATTTCGTTTTCAGCACAGGTACTATATTTTTTGTAATAATGAAATTTTCCGACTTCCTTCAACTCATCTGCATAAGAGCTTATATCCAGGCCGAGTTCTTCCTTTGTTCTGCGGATCACAGCATCCATCAAATTCTCTCCATACCTCGGATGCGAACAACATGAGTTTGTCCATAAACCACCTGAATGATATTTCCCCAATGCACGTTTATGCAGCAGCATCTTATGATCTGTCTTATGATAGATAAACAGCGAAAATGCTCTATGCAAATACTCCTTTCTATGTGCATCCATTTTTTCACAGTAACCTATTTCCTCATCTTCTTCGTTAACTAATATTAATGAATTATTCATCCTATTTCTCCTCGTATGGTGATTGAAAAATGACCTGGAATCTTAGCATTTACGTTCTAAATTCAGTATGCTTCTATTGCTTCTGTAATTTCCTGATAGTCGCAAAGTCCATTTCCTACATATCTTCCCCTTCCACTGTCATATTGTGCATCCAGAAATATATTTACTTCTTTTTCCGTATCATAAACTTCATTCAGTTTTCTATCATATTCTTCTTCTGAGGACACCTCTTCATTTTCCCAGAAATACTGATAAACAGGCATTCCATCGTCACCATATTCTACTTTTGAATTGTCTTCGGCTCCATACTCTCCGCTATAAAGCAGGACAAAATTCCCATTTTCCAGGGTATATATTTTGTCATAGTATTCATCCATATGTCCGCCGGAATCTCGGAACAGGTTTGCTCCCTCAATATAGCGGAAACCATAATTATCCATTTTCTGCTCTACGATCTCCCCATTGAAATAGCTGAGTATTGCGTCTCCTCCTGCGGTGCTTCCGAAATTAATATATAACTCGGGAACTCCATCCTCGTTCAGATCAAGCAGTTTATAAATCTCTCTGTGTGTTCCTTTTTCCGGATCTTCTATTTGCGTATTGGTTTCGATGTAATTTAAATATACACTTTTCCAGGCATCTTCCTGGTCTGTTTTTTCACCCGTTAAATTCTTCAACACTTCGGCTATGTCTTCTCCCTCTCGCCAGTTATTGAGATACCAATCCTTTAAATTGCCATTCTCATCAGCATCAAGCTCAACATAATAAAGTTCTTCCTCTATCAGAGTAAGATAGGAATGGCCTGACTCAGATTCAGTATATGTTACCCATCCATTTTCCGTTAAAGCCTGATCAACTTCCGTCATGCTGTCTCCAAGGCTGTTCCATATAACGTTACGTAAGACGCTCCCTCATTCCTCATGCTGAATATGTTATTTTTCCACTCTACATAAAAGTCATCGACCATATAGGATTCCGAGTCCGGGAACTGCCAATAATCCACTGGCTGCATCGCCAGCAGCTCTTTCAGCTGGTCATACGAATTTAAGTAATCACTGACTTCGATCGTATCGTGGACCTCGTCCACCTGGAAGATATTATTTATCGCATCATAGCACTTAACCAGCACTTCTATCTGACTGTCGTACCATTCATCCGTTTTCATGCCATTTCCGCTGAAATACTCCTGCAGCCATCGAAAAGAAGATACTCCCTCGGCATCTTTCATGAGCAGCTGATGTACAAGATATTCTCCACGCGCATGATTCACGATCAAGCTCTTATAATAGTAGCATTTTTCGTTTAACGCATTGATTTTATCTGCCGTTGTATCCTTTGGCACCTCTACAGCTTCACTTGCTTTTACCAATGCATCTGAAATATCTGCAACAGCTTTCATTTCCTGATAGCGATTATATGTATTATTCGTGCCAGCTGCTAAATTCCCAAGACAAAGCATTCCATCAAAAGTCAATTTTACATCTGAAAATTGCTCTGTAATTTCAATTGCTTTATCCGTAAAAAATTTAACATTAGCATCTGTCTTGTATATATCAGATTGTTTTAACAGATCAATGCCTAAATTATCATAGAAAATGTCAACTCCAAATTCTCCCCATTCTCCATTTACGTCTGCCAAATACTCTACTCTTTTAGCGAGCAAATTATCACCCGCTTTTTTTAAATTCTCAGCCACATCTTTTAATTCTGAATTCTCACTGTATGAAACAATTGCATCCAGAAACATTGTTGATTCTGCATAATCCTGGAATATAATTTCATAATATTTAGCAAGTTCTCTGGTATCGGCAATGACCGTTCTGCTATCTAATATTGCGCCTGCTATCTCATCGACAGAATCGACAAGTTCTGTCTTTCCGATTATCTCTCCGATAGAATCAATAATTCCCATGTCTCCGATTATCTCATGTGCAATATCTATCACATCTAGCGCCAGATCTTTTGTATCGTTAATATTATCAAATCTGCTCTGGTTGGAAACCTGTTCAACAATTTCTCCTGTCTGCATACTGATTAAACAGCTAAGTATTTCGGCATATCTTTGTTCGTCCGGGTATTCCTCAATCATTTTTGAAGAAATATCCAACGCCCACGTAAATGCATGATCCGCATTAATTTTATGCATCATCTTCCAATAGGCAATTCCCTCCTCCGAACATAAACATTTTTCAAATAACGATTCATTCTCTGTATAATTTTGAGCAATGCTTTCTATTTGGCTTTCACTGTAATAAATTTCTTCATCCGATGCTTTAACATTCTGCAACGTCATTCCTGCTGTCATACTGATGATCAACATTGCAGCCAGTATTCTCTTCATACCCTTTACTCCTCCGCCAGTGCATTGATTGCGTCTGTAAATTCTTTTTCAAGTAACTGGTTAATAGCTTCTTCCTTATAAATTACTGTTTCTCCATTCTCAACAGCAACCCTGGCCGTAATCTCAGTTTTACAGGTTTTAAATTTCTTTTGTTGCAAAGCTTCCTGAACAAATTCTTCCGGATCCTCTGATTCATTCGCTTCCAGATACAAACTCTTGTAATCCGGGAATTCTACACTTAACTGCACCGTTCCCTCGGTTTCCGTATCCATTTCGGTTTCACCAGTTTCTACTGTGATGCATTCTTCATTGAGTTCCCGCAGATCCTTCGGTGCTGATTCACTCACGGTTTCTGTAGTGCTTTCGCTTTTTCCGCATCCCCAAAGCATGCTTGCACACAACAGTATTATAAAAATACGTTTTATCTTTTTCATAACTCTCTCTCTTCCTTCTAAAACTACTTTCAGGCAATTATCTATTGCAACAGAAATTTCTCTTACTGCAAAGACATCCCTGGATTGGTAAAATCAAATCCAGGGATGTACACATAACATATCTTCTGCTAATTTGTGGGAAGTCCTGATTTATCAATTATTATGGGGCTTGACAACTCCTGAATGGAGCATCATTTTCTTATTTATAATGGAAACAACCATTTCTATCGCTCGGATTATTATATCCGCCGTAAGAACCACGGCAATATACTCTACCGTAGCGATCCGTATCATTCCAGTCTGCATAGACACAATCAGAACAGTTGCCTTCAAAAGTTCCTTCCGGAATCTCAATAGTCTGGGTGCTCTTCATTTCTTCTTTCATCTTATTATCTCCTTTTCAAAAACTATTTTCAAAATCCGCCACACACATGACCGGATCTTCAGCAACGATCAAATTGCTTCCGTCTAAATAGCAACGATATGATATGATTTTTTTATCCGGCAATACAACAATCGGAAAGAACAACTCTTTCTTTGATTGTGGCATTGCCTCTAATATCTTTTTAATATATACTTCATCTCCTTTAGACAGCGATGATACCCCGTAGAAATGAGTATGAAACAGACCATAGAACTCAATCCCGCTTTTACTCCATTCCACGAGACAGCCATTAAGCATTACAACATTTGGTGTATAATGGCATCTTCTAAAATCGTCCTCTTTTCCGTCATCAAACACAACCTTTGTGATAATTCCATTTTGTCCACCTAACATACCACCAGTCTCAGGCATGTGATCAGGAACATTCTCGAGTATTTTTGTATAAACTGACTTGACCATTTTCATTTCTATATCCTCCCCACAGAACCACTCTTACAACTAATAGGTCAACGAAAAGTGCACAGTTAATGCAGAAATCAAATGTCGGGCAGAAACCTCCTCCGAATAATCACTCTCATTACCAAGGTATCCAGGCTATTGAAAAACTATCGGATATTTTTCTATATGATACCGGAGAATCAAGTGCTTATTATCTATATCTCCGTGAATAAACTTTTCCCAATAAAAATTTTGATTTTTTCTATGCTGTGCCTGTTCATTTCTATAAAATCCTCTCAATTCCCGCTAAAATGCGGGGATTTTTGATATGCAGTACTCATGTTTGTGGACTTAGTAAATAATTAGTTTAGATTTTTCTCGTTTATAAACGAACAAACTATCACCAGCGCAACTCCCGTTACAACACTTTTTACTTCTCTTTGAATTATAATCTACCTCTGTTCTAAATAAGTTGCTGCTGCAAAAAATGCTGTCGCCTTACTATAACTTAATGACAATTCTGCATATTGTTTTGATTCAATCCACATTGAAATCATCTGAGTATATTCTGTATAAGCAATATCCACTGTACTGGATTTTTCTCATTTAATGAATTAAATAAGCAATCACAAAATACAATAATGCAGACACCAACGCTTTTCCAGAAAGATCTTCACCTTTTTTCCAAAGTTTTGAAAACAATGTGGCCACAAAAACAATGATCCATCCACTGGAAAATATTTGCATCCAATAAGCTACTTGTGCGTAAGTGTCCCGACCCGCAGTTACAAATTCCCCATTTCCAACAAACCAAGCTAATGCGACGTAAATCAAGCCAATATTTCTACATTTGGATGATATCGTCTTCATCTGCCCATTCCATCTGCTTTCATCATTTATAAAACAAATTAACATGTTTGATATGATTGCAATAAAATTAAGTACTATTCCTGTTCTTAGTGCTATATTATAAAACATACTTTTTCCCTTTTAAGCTTCTTATTTTTTTCTCATTAACTTAGTAACTATTTCTTGAACTTTATCCAAAACGTACCAAAGGTTGTTTGATATTATGGAAATAAACTTCCGAATTCCTGCTACTATCACCTGGATATTAACAGCAGCACAATTCCATATTTCTTTTATTCCTTCTTTTACATGAATATTAGTGCTAATTCTGCCTGGTAACTCCTGTAGTCCCACACTAAAATATACAAAATTTGGTACTATACAGGAAAAGACGGTAGAAACTACTGCTTTTTGTATCACTAAAAGATTTTTTTTCGCATGTACTGCTATTATTATGCCGTTTTCTTTATAAAGTCTTTGCAGATTTTGGAAAATTCTCTTCTGGTTTATCTGACCAAATTCTTTTATCTGCAAAACTCGAAGCAGAAAAAGGACTGCCGCAGCTATCAGCAAAAAAGAAACTATATTTATACATTTACTAATAGCAACTCTTCTTTTATTCTCAAGAGACCTTTTTCTTCTTATTGCTATCGTCTGGTTTATTACCTTCCGCTGGTCATATACAATCTGGTTATCTGGTATTTCTATTTTTTTTTCATTATTGCTTTTTTCATGTTTCATCATAATATAATTTGTTTAACCTTCTGCACGATTTATTCTGCACCACTCACATTCTCCCTTGTAATTCGAAGGCATATAGTGCCACATTCACATTTTTTTAAAGATTGGAAATATTCTGTAAGCGCATTATAAAATTCCATGGCATCTGGTCGAACGGTTGGATCCTTGGCTCCTCCAATAAAAGCTCGTTCAAATAACGTCCGTAATTCCATGGAAAGCATCTTATATTTCAGTGCATAATCAGGTGTTTTTTGAAAAAGGAAATGACGTGCAAACACAAATTCCCCTTTTTCTGCCGCATAGAATGGATCTATATCAATTGATGATACATTTTTCGATGGATGCTGTAAAATCTCTTCCATATTAGCGATAAATCCAAACGGTGAACTTCCATTCATCAAAAGTGCAAAAATGTGATAAGCCATTGCATAAAAATCCGTATATTTATTAAAAATAGGATTATCCGCATCTTGATCAACATTTTCTAAATCCGTTTTTTCTTTTTTCAATCTTCCGGCAATTTCAGGTGCTATAAGTTCTCGTACTCCCACTGTACAAGGACAAAGAACTCTTTTATTTCTATAAATAGTCACAAGCTGACAAGTGTCAACATCTATTAATTTTACCGTACCATTAGCCGGAAATACGATAATATTACTGTAATCCCCAATGATCACCTCTCTTTTTAACTCATGTATTCTGTTTGTCAGAACGCATAAATTTCTTGCTATCCAAACTTTTTCCGGATAGCTAAGGTCTTTTGCTGTATAAATCTCTTTTATATTCTTAAAATTCGCCTGTTCATCCATCAAACACCCTGCAAATCCCAAAGATTTCTGATTGTTTTTCTGAAGATACAAACATTTTTTAGGAACAACCACCTGATCGCAAAAACTTTTATTTAACTCATTTCTTTCAATCATGTTCTCCCATTCAAGAATTTTTGCTTCTCGCCCTCTGGTACGATATTCTTCTTTAAAAATTTTTGCACATAATTCCGGATGCTTCTCAACAGTATATAACTTACTTTCGCCACCTTTTAAATCAGTTTCTTCAATTAAATACTCTTTTCCATCTGCATCGTAAACAATCATTTCCATTTCTCCTCAAAAATTAAGCTGCTACTTTTCTATTCATTGATTTTACAACAGTTCCAGAAAACACCTAAAAACAGTGCTGCGAAAACTCTCGCATTTTCTGGAACTGTTATCGTTAATTATTTTAAATTCTCAATGCGGCACCACTCACATTCCCCTGTATACGTTGAAGGCATATAGTGTCCATAATGGCCACAATGGCATTCCTCTAAAGATTCAAGATACTCCGTCAATGCATCATAAAATTCTTTTGCTTCTGGACGCGCTTTCGGATTTTTCGCTCCCTCAATAAAAGCGCGTTCAAATAACTTCCGCAATCCTGGAGAAAGCATTTTGTATTTTGGTGCATAATCAGGTGCTTTTTTGAAAAGCAAATGACGTGCAAACACGAATTCTCCTTTTTCTGCCGCATGGAATTGATCGATATCGATTGACGATACATTTTTCGATGGATGCTGTGAAATCTCTTCCATATTAGCCATGGATGCAAATGGTGAACTTCCATTCATCAAAAGTGCAAAGATGTGATAAGCCATTGCGTACAAATCCGTATATTTATTGAAAACCGGATTATCCGCATCTTGATCAACATTTTCCAAATCTGTTTTTTCCTTTTTCAATCTTCTAGCAATTTCAGGTGCCATAAATTCGGGCACACCTACTGTACAAGGACAAAGAATTCTTTTATTGCTGCGGTGGATCGTCAGCTGAAAGCTATCCACATCGATAAATTTAGCCGTACTGGTTTGAGGAAATATAACAATATTATCTGCATTGTAATCTCCGATTGTTATTCCCCGCTGCGCCGAGTGTACTCTGTTTGTCAAAATACACAAATTCCGTGCAGCCCATACTTTTTGCGCATAACTAAGATCATTTTCCACATAAACATCTTTTAACACTTTAAAGGACGTTTGTTTTTCCATTAAATACCCCAAAAATGTTTGAATATTCTGACTATTTTTCTGTGAATATAAACACTTTCGAGGAATAACAACCTGATCACTAAAATTCTTATCGAATTCATTTGCTTCAAACATATATTCCCATTCAAGAATTTTTGCTTCTCTTCCTCTTGTACGCTTTTCTTCTTTAAAAATTTTGGCATACAACTCTGGATGATTAGCAACAGAATATAATTTGCCTTCTCCCCCGCCCAAATTGCTCTCGTTAAGGGAATAGCTTCTACCATTATATCATAAGCAATCATTTCATTGTCCTTTCCTTATAAATATCAGCTTCTGTATCTTTACAATTTTTTTTTTCAAAAAATCGTACAATCCACTTTCTGTTTTATTTTTATGTGTTTTATTGCTATGTGTTTTCTCCTGTCCTCGCTTTTTCTCCCCCTCCGTTGGTTGGATATGACTCTGCGTTCCTTGTTCCCCGGAAGAATTCGATTTCGTTTTTTTCTCTTCTTTAGAAATCTCTGCTTGCTTCGGAGTACCAGTATACTTTTCGAAAAGTTCCGTTATCTGTTCTTCTGTCCAATTCGGATTCTTTTCACGAATGTATTTATTAAATACGCTATTTCGGGTTTCTTCAGATGGATAAATAGAAATTTCTTTCCACTTAAGAGCATAAAAGTCAATTTCTGGCTCTTCCCATTTAATTTCTTCCTTGGTTAAACCAGAACTCGTATTAACCAGTACCGCGACGCTTAAATCATCTGTCATGTCTTTGCATTCATCAGACTGTAAATATTGAATCGCTTCCTTTTTACACTTTTCTGTTGTTTCTTGTTCCTTAGATTTTTCCAAACCTAATGCATATGTAATAAATAAATTAGCAAACGGCACATTTATCTGAAATTTATAATCATGCAGTAAAAAAGGAACTACATTGTTATATACTCCATCTGTCATACATAACGTTGCAACCGGAGTGAATTTTGCTTTTCCCACTTCAAAAATGCGATTTGATGGCATTGCATAAACACGTCCCTCATCATCATTTTGTTGCTCTGTTACTAAATGATATTCTCCCTGATCATCCAATGCAATAATTCCAGAATCACCTGCATTTCCATAGTACAACAATTTGCTGCTCATAACGGCAACCGAAAGAGTTGTCTGATATTCTCGCTCATTTCCTTCATCATTTTTTTCTACGTATCTTTCAATAGCATTTGCAGCGCCATGCATTGCCGCACGAATAACGCTGAAATATGTCTGATCATCTGAAACAAATGGTGGAAATTGCTCTTTTATTAACTTTGCAACGGTCTCCACTGCGATTTTGGAGCTGTTTCCGCATGCTTACAACTTCCAACGCCATCAGCCACTACTGCAATTTTCCATGATGAAGAAATAGCTGCAATCAAACTGGAATCATGGCAAGGCATATGCTTTTTAATATGATCTTTTCCCACAAGTGAAAAGCAATAACTTGATAACATAACTTTCCTCCCATATATAATTTCACCATCGGGGAGCAAACGAATGCTTTGCTCCCCGACACTTTTTAAAATAATTATACTTTTATTTTGTTATCAAACAATAAACGCTTAGTTCCACGTATCTTTTTCTACATCCTGTGTGACGTAACGTTTTCCGGTGGATGTTTTCTTTACATCCTGTGTCGTTTTCAGCTGATCCGGCACTTGAATCTGTGCAGTCGTTCCTGGAGCCGAACTGGAAAATGCCACGATAGATGCATTAATGAAGTCTTTGACTGCCGGTAATCCATACGCACAATCATCTACTTTATAAAGCTTTGCATTTGAACTCAGCTGTTTGGCATCTGAAGTTGTTCCACCTGGCAGTAGAATAACATGAAGGGCTACTTTGTTCGTATCCACATATTTTTCACATAATTCTTTTGCTTCAGCAACTACACTGCTGTTGTACTTCGGGTCTGTCGAATATCCATCCGTAATAATAAAGATCTGCGGACGTTTGCACTGAATTCCCTTCGTCTTATAGGAGCTTTTTATTGCACGTACCGCATTCAATGACTGTTTCACTACATTATGAAAAGCCGTCACACCCACTTTATTCAGCGTAATTCCACCATGATACTCTGATAATGGCGCCCAATCTTTTTCTGTAGTAACATCATCCGAAAATGTCATGACACAGAAGTCTGTCGTCTTCTTGTATTCCCCTTTCAAATCCGGATCCTGTCCAATCTGATTAAGCATATCCTCGGCTAACTTCAGGTTTGTTTTCTGTTGTCCCTCTTCCTTGAAATCCATGGAAGTGCTGACATCAACAGCAACAATCATTGGCTGATGAAGCAACTGTGGTGTTTCAAGTTTGTAAACTTTCTGAGTTACTGGCATTTCTGCATAAGCATTTTTTTCTGAATACATTTTTTCTTCCTCCTTGTTTATCTTTAATGTAATTTGTGGGTTCCTATTATATATATCTGAATATTTAACTTTTCCCCGAAAGAATTTTTATTTTATAGAAATATATATGCTGCAATTGATTTGAAACCGTTTGAATTATATAGTCTGATGTGGCATACTTTCGTACTACTTCCTGCACTATATTATCCACTTTACTATCTATATCGTTAGGAAGACCATTTTCCCCATTAATTCTAAAATATAAAACAGAAATCTTATTCTGCAATTTTTCATTCAAAAATTTTTTTAATGAATTAGGACCGGGAATTAAACAGCTCTGTTTATAAAAATAGGATTGTTCTACTGTGTCGCATCTGATACTATTATCATAATCATGATCCTTTTGCATCCATTCATCTGGAACCATAAAATAATCGTACCTGTTATATCTGCTCGTCCTACTAGGTTCAAGATCCCAAGTAACATCTATGTGACTATATTGCCCATTAAACTTTACCATGTTCCACGTATGAGGATATATCATCTTTAACCTTTTACTTAAAGCCGTTCCATTTACAACATACACATTTTTTGCTCCCGCATAATCGCATAACACTTTAAATGCCTTCGCTATTCCTTCACAAACTGCCTTTTTATTTTCAAAAATCCCACTTATTGTAAATGCATCCGGATACGCTTCTGGATTTTGCAGTGCTTCATAGTTATACGAAATATTTCGAATAAGATAATTATGAACCTTTCTGTAAATGTCTGATTCCGAATCACCTGATTGAATTTTCATCCACTCCAGGCTGTCCGCGATCCAATTTTCCATAACATGTTTTTTCCTGTTTCGCATTTCCACCGGCATTATATAATGAATATAATAAATAAGTTCTTCTGGGGTTATGACATATTCCATTCTTTGAAAATCCACATAAAATATTTCAGCATGCTCATATTTGAGTACCATAATGATCTTGTCCAGGACTTCGCATCAAATAATCCCGGGAGCCGAATTGAATCATTTCCTTTTAATATTCCGTAATATATCTTGTTATAATACTCTTTTTCATCAAAAGATAAATTATCGTAGTGATCTATTATCATTTTTCCCCACATCGCCAAAATTTTTATTGTTTTATTTTTTCTTATTTCCATTTCATATTTCTTTTCAATTCATCTATTTTTCACAAAAATTTTATCATATTATACCAATAAATGCAATATATATTGTTAATTGGTTGTTCTATGTTTTTTATCCATTTATAATGTAAAAATTATATTTACTACGGAGGTTCCTCATGCAGCCGGAAATCAACTATACAATGGTCGGACAACGCATTCGCACTGCTCGCCTTCAAAAAAAACTCAGTCAGGCAGATCTCGGAAGTCTGGTCGGCTGTTCTAATAACCATATTAGTCACATTGAAACCGCACAGACAAAAGTTTCTCTTTCCATGCTTACCAAGCTGGCGCTTGCTTTGGATCAGGATCTTGATTATTTTCTTCTTGATACCCAATATGCCAAGCGTGATCGCCTGATTGATGAAGAAATTGCTGAAAAACTCAGCCGCTGTAATACATCTACCTTGTTGACCGTAAATCAAATGCTGGATCTGCTTTTAAAACAGCAGGAGATGAATGATCTCGAAAGAAAATTATAGTTGCTAAAATCAACCACACTTTCAATAATAAATTAGGCGGATTAAAATAATCCGCCTAATTTATTATTTGTACTCACTCTTTTTCTTATACCAGACACTGTTTCAATTCGCTCTTGCTTATTTCAATATTATTCATTCACCCATTAGATTTTTTTAAAAATCTAACCATTTCCAGATGCAAGTACAAAAATAAATTTCAAAACGATACCCATAAATTTAATAAAAGCTTGGAATCCCCAAATGGCAGCTTGTGCAGTTGCATCTCCTACACGATTAATGATCTTTTCTGCGGTTCCCATCTCACCGGTAACATATGTTTTATTAATTTGCCAATATGGTCTAAAACTAAAATAAATTAAAACACCCATAACCGCATATAGTACAATACCAAACGCCAAAAACATATCTGCTGCAAATCCAATTATAGTAAAAATTGTTCCGTATAAAGCTAACGACTTAATAGCTGGCATATTCCAGTCATTCCATTCTTTTTGTCCATAATATTTAGCTCTTTCCAGCTGATTCTGCGTATGCTCATCTTCAAAAATCTCTACAGCTTTTGAACGTAATGCTAGACATTTTTCATAAGACGTTTTATCCGCAATAAAGGAAGCATTTTGTGCTGCGTCATAATAATAGCACGTGTTCGAATACGCATCCAAGTCATATGCAACTCCTTGTTTAAACTCTTCATCATCTGGATGAGCAGTTATATAAGAGTCTATCTCCTGAAAAGCAAGATCTTCATCCCCTTTTCTCAAATGCAAATAAATTTGTTCTGAATGCCCAATAGATTTATCTGGCGCCAGTTCAAGCAATGCATTTAACCCTTTGCTGCGCTTCTTCAAAATTTTGAGTTCCAATAGTTGCAATTCTTGCTCCCAGCCAATGCAGATTAAGATCCCTTGCAAAAACTGCAAGTCCTTTATCTACTATATCTAATGCTTTTTCATAAATACCATTTTCAAAATAACAATGCACCAGAAGGTCATATGCGGAAACATCGTTGACTTTTCCCTCTATAGCTTCTTCTGCAAATTTTGTTGCTAATTGCAAATTTCCCTTACGATAATATGCTTTTGCCTGTTCAAGCAACGAAAGTAATTTTTCTTCTGCAACATCTCTAATCTTTCCGGCCTTATAGGCAAGTTCCAGAGCTTGGTCATATTGTTGTCTCTTAATTGCTTTTGTTAAAAATCTATAAGCATCCTCTATCATCTTTAAAACTTTATCGATTAAAAGCAATTGTTCTTTATCATTTGTTGCCCCCTGACGCTGTGTCCAAATCTTTTGAATTCCTTTCAGATATATTCGAATTGTTTTTTCATCCCATGCTCTATCTATTTCTAATTCTTTATAGAGATCTTCCGAAATGTCCATTTTTTTTGCAGATCCCAAAACAGGCGTTTTGTTTTCAAATGATCCAGTGGATTTTTTTGCAGTATTTTGTGTAGTCTGCGTTTTTTCTTTCGTTCCGTCAGGATCTGATGCTTGATCACCTGTTTTCGTACTACTTGCTTCTGCTGTATTCCTATTTTCTTCAAAATCCGACTCCGCTCTCGCAGTACTTTCCATATTAGAATTGGTGGAAGCATTCTGCACTGGTACTACATCAGGATTTTCAGCTGATATTTTCTGATTTTTATCTCCTGAATTCCTATATAACAATAAATATGTAATACCAGGCATTCCTATTAAGCGTATTAATGCCATCAATATACTAGTATGATTTATCATACTATAAATAAAATCAACAACAGCTATTACACAAATAAGATAGAATCCTTCTTTTTTTGTTTAAACAATAAAAGAGCCGCTCCTGCTATTTGACAACTTCCTATTATCACTGCTAAAATTCCAGTTCCTGCTGAATATTTCATAGCAGCAAGACCTGCAATTGCCGAAAATCCCCCGGCAATCATTAAAATCCACAACCAAATTTTACTGCCCTTTGTCATAATGTCTCATCCTCTCATCGTAATTTGTTTTACTCACCACTAATATCAAGTTTGCTTATCCTTTGCTTATTTTTACTAATTTCCTCTTCTGTAAGATTTGAAACCCTATCAATATGCATTTCACCCAAATCTCTCTGTAAATCCATATCATACACTCGAACATGGATAATTGAGTTCTCATCACATGAAATTGTAACTTCAATTCCAACAATTTTTTCACGTGGCATTATTTCTATCTCTGCTGTTCCAATAACCGTTACATATCGAAGATCTTCCTCTTCTCCCTGTGTTACCTGAATATACAATTTTTCTTGAAATGGAACCGTCGTGCAGTACTCATTTGTAAACTTTGCTGGCACTTGTGTATTCTTCGGCAGTATAACAGAATTAAACTCCAGATCGTTATCTCCCGTACAAACAATTCCAATCCCATGTGACGTAACATCTGTAAAAGTATACTTTTTGGACGTTTCCGGTATTGCTGCGTTCAAAACCTGCTTATTATCACTTTCTCCTTTCTCTACCTTTTTCTTCTCTGTTTTTAATGCATCTAATACATAATACGCTGCTCCAATTGCAACCGCTTCATCTGGATGTACTTCTGATGATGGGACAATTCCAGTTTCTTCTTCAATTGATTCTCTTACTATTGGCATTCTTGTTGATCCGCCAACCAATAAGATCTTATCCAAATCCGAATATTCTATTTCAGCCTCATCACATGCCGTTTCCATACTTCCTACCGTTTTAAATAATAATGGTTCAACAAGATCCACAAATTCTTCTCTTGTTAAAGAATACTTAAATGGACGTCCCCCTATATTCAAAACAATATTTGCTTTTTCTCTTACGGAAAGTGTCTTTTTAGCTTCTTCCGCCTTTAATTGCAAATCTTGACGTGCGACCAAATCATTTTCTATGTCCAGTCCCCGTTCTGCCGCTTCTTCAATTACTGCATTTATAATTCTTTCATCAAAATCATATCCTCCCAGTTTACGATCTCCAGCAGTTCCAAGAACTGTAATATTTTCAGCATCGAATTTTAAGACCGTAACGTCAAAAGTACCACCGCCTAGATCATAAACCATAATAGTTTGTTCTTTTTCGGTTCCTTTGGCTATTCCAAACGCCAATGCTGCTGCCGTTGGTTCATTAATAATCGCCAGCACATTTAATCCCGCAATTTTGCCAGCATCCATTGTTGATTTTCTCTGTGCCTCATTAAAATATGCCGGTACTGTAATAACAGCGCCCTCTATTGGTTCCCCGAGATGCTGCTCTGCATCTGCCTTCATTTTTGCAAGAATAATTGCTGATATAGCTTCTGGCGAATATTTTTCTCCATCTTCGGTCGAAAACAAATAGTCCCTTTCTCCCATATGACGTTTTACAAACTGTTCAAAATTTTGTGGATCTATAATGCTTTGGTTTTTTGCCTCTTCTCCTACAATAGTTGAAGTTCCATCAAATAAAACTGTAGACGGTGTCGTATTTTTCCCTTCTCCATTAGGAATAACCACTGGCTGTCCTTCTTCATTAATATACGCCATACATGAAAATGTCGTTCCTAAATCAATTCCTATATATTTCCCCATCTCACATACTCCTTTCAAAATAGTAGTTTTATTATCCATTTCTAAGGACCTCTTTACCTATTAGTATTTTTCCTCCTTTTTTACATTCTTAACTGCTATGTTTTCCTAAAAATCTTTCAATGAATTTCTTCTTTTTTTGTAAACTTTCACTGTAAACGATACACTTTTTCGTTTCGATACATTGGTTACGCTAACATTTGCTATTCCCGTATTTTTTGCCAGTATCTTATTTCCTACTATATTAACAACATTATAATCTGAACTTGTCACAAACCACTCACCATCAATACTATTTTCTGGATACGTCTTTACTTGTAACTCATATTCCTGCATCTGCTCTAATTGCAATTCCTTGTTTTCTCCATTCGGCAATGCAACACTAAGATTTTCCAGATACGGATATACTTCGCACGTACACACTGCCGAAACATTTTCCGCCGTACAAAAAATTTTACATTTTCCACTTGCTTTGCAAATTAATAATCCCTCCGAATTTATCTCGGCTATTTTTTTATTCGAACTCATCCATGTTACATTACTGACATTATCTGCGTCTATCGGGAAATATTCAAAATTCAATTTTTTTCTATTCCCAATTCCAAGAATCAACTCATCTTCATCTAAAATGATTTTTTTAATTCTGTTACGCTGAATAATGTTCAGTTTGATTACCTGAAACGGAATTTCACTTCCATAACGATACGCTTCTATCTCTGTTATCCCAGTTTTTATACCAAATATCGCAAGATTGTTCGTAGACGCTATCGTTTTATCCAAAATGTTAAATACTATTTTGGGTGGTTCCTTTACCGGAGGATCACAAGTAATCTGTATAGCATTACTTTTTCCTACTTCAACCGTACTATCAAGCACAATGTTTATTTTTGGTTCCATAGTTGTAATATCAATTACTTTTTCTTGCATCCAGGCATAATCATTAAGACTTTGAATACATATTCTCAATGCATTCCTAAGTGGGAATCCCAAAAAGCATTCAAATACTCCCGAAATAATATTTTGAAAATCCCATTCATAGATCAAACAAGAATCACTAATTTCTACCAGCTTATTTGCATTTCCTTGACACATTATAAAAATCGGATTTTGTAATGTGTATTTATCTGCTATTGCTTTCCCCTCAGAAATGCTTTCAGAAAGAATAAATAGATATGTTAATTCGGGGTTTTCTATACATATTTTTTCTTTACTTGATGCCTCTACTTTTACCTCACAAAACAAATTTCTAATATCGACGCTCAAAATATCTTCTAAGCAATCTTGATATTTATTCGGAATAATAAATTTTGCCTCTATAATTGTTTTTTTACACAAAATATTTTTCTGATTTTTTATCAGCTGATTTAATTCTCCAAGTCTTTTCTGAAGAGAGCGATTAACCGTTGGAAGTCTTGGCGTGTATTTTAAGCAATAATTACTCTTTTCGCATGCAAAGCGCATGATTTCGGAATCCGTCTCTGTTCCAATAAATGTAAGCAAAAAATTATCCTGCAATTCATTATACAGCGCATCCAATATTTCCGAATGCCATTGCCAAATATCTTCGTCTGCAAATTGTATCAAACAACTATACTCTGAAAGTTGTTTTCCATCAATAAGAATATTCAGCTGTTGTTGAAACGGATTAAATTGAATTTGTACATTTGTTGCCATATTATTTTATAATCTCCTACAAAGAATCATTTGTTGTATCTTCCGTGTTTTCTTCTGGTGTATCATATGCCTCCCAACGTGAATCTTCATTTTCAAGTGTTTTTTCTCGTTCAACCCTCCCTTAGGTCTTTCTGTTACTTCATCTGTATATCCATGTTCAGCATTATATTCTTTAACTTCTTCTGGACTCATATCTACTTTTAATGAATCAATAAATGAGCTGTGTTTATCCGGCTTTTCGCTCTTTTCTGGCTCATCTTCTTTTTCAATGTTATTTTCCTTTTCTTTTGAAAAAAAACCTTTGATTTTTTCAAACCATCCGGTTTTTTCTCCCCCCTCTGGTGTATCCTTTTTTTTCAGTATCCGTCTGTTGCTCTTTATTTTCACTGGTTTCTATTTTTTTATCAAAATCATCTTTATATTCGTCTGGAATTTCCAAAATCTGATTACGTTTTTTTTCTGTATTTTCAGTCTTGGCTTCATTGTTTTCCATTGATTCACTAGTTTCTTTAAATCCACCAAATGTCATATATTCTTTTCCTCCAGTTCTCTCTCATAACAGAATTCCTAATTGTCTGTATAACATTCTACATAGCATCGCAAGTCTGTCATCTCGATAATATTTTATCTTTCCTTCATGCCCAACTACATATAGCATACTTAAAATTCCATCCGCTTTTGCTTTTTCATCATCACTAGCAATATAAAAAGAAAATGCATCAAAAAATTTCTTAAACCAAGATTCTGTTCCTTTTTTATAAGCATATAGCATCTCAGAAAATTCTCGTGTATTTTCATCCACCTCATCAAATTCTTTATAAGTCGGTATCCCACTCAATGGAATTACCTTAAATAGCTGTTCACATCCCATTAATTCGATAAGTAGATTTCCATAATAATACCGATCAAATGGATGGTTTACTGGAAATCGTTCATTATACGACCTTAAAACTTCATCCAATTCTCTTTTTTTATCAATTGGGACTACTGAAGAACGTGTAATTGTTCTTAAACGCATGGGTGAAAATTTTTCTTCATTTTTCTGCTCATACAGTGCATTTAAAAGTTCTCCTCTTGTAACTCTCAAATCAACTGTATTCGTCATCTCCACTTGTGTATTATATCGGTTATCCCACTTATCTACTTTCATTAGTACTGGTGAAAGCCATCCCTTTTGAAATACCGCCGCAACCCCTACATTCAAACGTGAAAGTTCTTTAGTCTGTTCATTGCTAAGCGAAAGTGCGCTTCCTAATTCCTCGCAAGCTTCTTTAGCTGGAGTATTCATAATAATTTTGGTTGAAGTATTTTCAATCGCCGAAGAATCAACTGCCATTGGTGACTGATCAATAATAATAAATCCCTCACCATACGTTCTCATCTCTTTAATAGAATTACTGATCATTTCCACAGATTTTCCAACCATATTGGCGCCTTCCTGGTTTTGATCCTTAGAGGTCCTCTTCAACAGATTATGCGCCTCTTCTAATACAGTCACGTGATTCAGTTGTGAATTTAATACCATCCGGGAATTTTCTTTTCTCTGTGCTTTACGATATTCATTTAATTTCATAATTAAAACGCCCATAATCAAAGCAATCGCTTCATCCGAACCTAATTCACTTAAATCCACAATGACATTACTATCAAACAACAACGAATCTTCAATTCCAAGGCTGTTCTTAAAAATCAATCCGTTAATTCCAACTGTCATCGACTGAACTCTTGTTAATAATGCCCCTTTATAATCTCCTTTTGAATCAGATGAATAATCCGATGTGTTAATAATTTCTGGAAGAATCTCTAAAACATCTGCAAATACCGGATATTTATGATCGCAAATACCCGGAATCCAAATAGAATTCTGTACATCCCAGCCACAACGTGTATAACTATCTACAACCGCTTGTTTTAATATTGCCGGCATCGCCGCATATAGCGGCCACGAAGCATTAAAAATCTGTAGCAATTGTTCTATATGTGAAAGTAAGTGAATATTGTCGGGAAACTGAAATGGATTAATTTTCAAAAGCCTATATGAATTGGGATCCGTTGTAAAAATTTTAATTCCCTTTAATCCCCCAAATATTTGCTTATATTCACCTTTAGCAGGTTCAATAACCATGATTTTTACATCATTTTGCAAAAGCTGTTCTAACAATTCATAGGTCGCATAGGATTTTCCAGATCCAGAGGATCCTGTAATAAAGCAATGTGACGCCAATAAGTCCAAGTCCATAAGTACTCTGGATTTTTCTACTACCCCCATGTGATATATATTACCAAACTCTATCGGTCTTACTGGTACATTATTTTCATAAACAACAGAACGTCCAAATTCTGCCATTTCAATAACGGCGAGACCAGCAACAGACTTTTTAGGCAATCCCATTACAAGTGGCAATTCGTTTCCACTCACAAGATTCGTCGGCGTTACTATTTGTTTACTGTATCCTTCTTCAAAAGCTTGTATTTCTGCTCTAGGATGCACAAAATATAAAACATTTTCCTCAATTTTTTGAATCTTTTCTTTTTGATTTAGCGACCATATATTAAAATGTGCACTTTCAACATCCGATTTTTCTCCTGTCATTAATGCCTTATATACATTTCCCGCAAGCGCAGAAGTATGAATATCATTTGACATAAAATAGCTGCAAAATTCCCACATTCCAAAGGATTCACACATTTTAAAACGTTCTAACTGTGCTTTAGCTCTTTCAATTAAATTATTTACACCCGCATTTTCGAAGTTCAATGTAACCGTTTTTGAAGAACCAACCGTCTCTGTTTCTCCTTTTGACATTCCTTCTGTTGTACTTGAGCCTTCACTATCTGATATAGCTTGGTAAAAGAATTTCCCGATGTATACGAGTCAAAAGATCCATTAGAATATCCACTATTTCCACCCCAACCGAAACTACTGCCGTCTCCTGAAAAGCTTCCATTATAGCTGCTCCCGCTACTGGCGCTTGCATTTGTCCCACTTGAATTCGATGAACTAACTGTATTTGAATTGCTAACACTTCTATTTACAGATTTTGAAAAGCTTGCTGATATACTTTTATTCACAGCCAAACTTTCATTTTCTCCAAAAGCCACTGACATTTTCACATGTGGTGTCAATGTAGAACAAAGTTCTTCATATCCATGTTTTCTTTTCTCCATTGTTTGATAGTCTAATGGCGTAGCCAAACATAACATGGTATATTTTTTCCCATTCATTGCGTCAATAAATTTTTCAATTCCCTGTACAAATGTATCCATCTTTTGTTCTTCACCCGAATCGAGGGCACTATAGAAACAGACGAAAGACTCTTTGATTTTTGCATTTGTATCTCAGTAATTAAATTTTGAATGTCATTCATACTTTTTGTTTCATAAACAATTCCTGGAAAATTTCCTTTTAATGTAGACTCTAAAATATCTCCTGCAATCGCAGGATTTTTTTCAGAACGAGTTCCAATATAAAACTGGATTTTTTCTCCATCACTATCTATGAGCATTGCAATCGAACTTTCCATGCTATGAAGTGCTGAATAAACACTCATCAATTTATCTGTAAATTTTTCCTCTGCATCAAAAACTAACTTCGATATTTCGAACAAACGAAGTTTTGATATATCCATTTCAGAACGATTCAGTGAAATAATTGGCGCAGCAGAAAATACATCCAAATATGCTCTGTTCAAATAAATATCCGCAACTTGAAAGCCTCTGGCTAATTGAAGTTCCGTAATTCTATTCTGTTCAGATTTATTCCATGCCTGTTCACTTTCTGAATATCTTGTAACTTGTCCCATTTCTTTCCCCCATAATATTTCTTGTTTTCAAATTACAAACGTATATTTTATATACCAGATAAAATTCTGTCGTTTCTTTTAAAACAGGTATTATTTTCTGTTTTCTCTTACTATTATAAAATAATTTTAGCACTCTGTATTTATCAATGCAATATATACTTTTAGTTCAATTTTATAATTTTTTTACTATAAAAGAAAAATCATTTACGTGCTATATACATACTGTATGTCTTAAAGTTTTTATGATTTTCTTTCAAAATAATACCATATATCATCTCTGCCCTCACATGTGCTGCACAATCTGCACTTTTTTTGTAATAATCAGCATTTTCTCTACATCTTTTCTCCATATTCTCTCCCATTTTTTTGCACAAAAAATACTACACCTTTCCCGTGCAGTATTTTTCCCCTGTTCTATCCCTATTCTGTTTCTACCTCGCCCACCGCTTCATCCATTCCACATAGGCATCTTCCGTCTTTTTCCAGTAGCTTCTGCTGACATCCACCGTTTTTCCATTTTCCAGCAGCAATTTCTTTCTCGTGCATTCCTTCACATAGGAAAAATTGACCAGAAAGCTGGTATGGCATCTTACAAAATCATCGCTCGCGATTCGCTCTTCGATTTCCGGGATTTTCTCGTCCACCGTATATTCTTTTTCCTTTGTAATCACATAGGTGACTCTCCGGTCCCGTTCAAAATACAGAATGTCATCCAGCTTCAGACTTGCTTTTACACCTCCGTGGCACTGGAGAGCAACTCTTCTGTTCTGTTTCCGCAGCTGTTCTATCGCCTTTTCCAGCACACCCGACAGTTTTTCCTCGAATTTTTCTTTTACTATATAGTAGACATGGCGTGTCTCGTAAACTTCCATTGCATAGGACCAGTAATTGGTCAGGTAAACGACCTGACATTTTGGCCATTTCCGGTTGACTTCCATCGCCAGGTCAATTCCATTTTCATCCGACATTTCAATGTCCATAAACATGATATGCATGGGGGGATGTTCTTCTGACAGCAGTTCGTTTCCATTCTGAAAGGAATAAATTTCTACGCTATTTGCCATCTGGTCTGTACAATGTTTCACAGTTTCTCTCGTTTTTTCCCGCCAGTCCGGCGCGTCATCGCAAATTCCTATTCTTAAATCCATGTTCTTTTTTTCTCCAGTCGTACTTTCTGTCTGTTCTCATAGTCAAACGGATATTCGCAATCCGCTTCGCTACTTGCTCATAACCGAATAACTGCTCCGCAGTTTATCAGAAGGAGTTTGCACTCCTCCTGATACAAGCAAGTCCCCACCCACTGCTTATTGCTTTTCGCAATGGAAACAGGGGACTTGTTGATTCGGTTAAAGGCTGACGTACCTGGACAAAATAACAGTCAGACCAAATTTCCCGGTCTTTTCTTTTTTTTCCTGCATTTTTCCATTGTACTTTTTCACAAGTCCGCGAAACAGCTTCCGGCTCATCGGATTCTGGCGTCCGGAAGAGGTCAGGCATTCCAGAATCAGCTGATTTTTCACCCCTGTGATCTTCATCCGTATTTCCCGGTGTTCTTCTCTTTTCACAAGATTTTCTCCCCAGTTTAAGATTCCGATCAGGATTTTTGCCAGATCCTGTTCTTTGATTTCTCCCCGATCGTATCCCTCAATCTCGTAATGCAGTTCGATTTTTTTCTTCTCCAGATTTGATTTCCATGCGCACAAAACTGCATCTGTCATTCGATCTTTACAGTAAATCCCCTGCCGCACCTGATGACTGATCGCTTTGAGACTGTCTGCATACTGTTTCAGCGTCTCCCCGGATATCTCGGCAGTTCCGGCCATAATTTTTTCCATCTGCTCCGAAATGGTCTGCTGATATTGTTCCATTTGGGGAATCTGCTCTGTCAGAATCTGGTAATGGTATTCTGCCATTTTCTGCTGTTCGGAAAGAAATTTATAATCCTTCATTACCCGACGCTGACGCTGCACTATGCTTAAAATGCTGAATACCATAATCAGAATAACCAGAATATCATCCAGAAACATCACCTGTATGTCCGTCAGTCCGTTCGGCACATAATATAGAACTGGAAGAAAATAGACAAAAACCCAGATAATTTTCAGGTACCTGGCCTCAAAATCTCTATATCTTCTCAGAACATGGAGGATTGTTTTTTTCTCCAGCCTGTAAAACAGATATTCCAGAACCGGGATCAGTAAATCCATGGTTCTACCGGGCATTTCAGGATATAGAGCGGACGCCCTGACAAAAGATCCACAATACAGATTGCCGGATAATGAATCATGGACGTTACGATATCGGCCAGCATCGCGCCCAGCACAACCTTGGGAAGGCTGCCTTCAAAGGTGTAGTAAATGAGAACGGTGTTTGCTATCATGATGACAACCGAACAGAACATCATCAGAATTCCCCACCAGTTTCATCTCCATAGTATCCCCGCAGAATGATGTCGCTGATGCCACCGATCAAGAATACCCGCAGAAGCTGCCAGATCATCAGAGGCTTTATGCTGTTTTTTCTCCGCATAAACATGTCAAACAGGTGAATGCCAAGAAACGCCTGTGGAACCAGATACAGCCAGCAGCGAATACAGGTCCGGACCAGTTCACTAAGGTTAGGATCTTTCATTCTTTTTCCCTCTTTTCTGTCGGATGTTCGATCAGAAAAACAATGGTCTGTTCCAGGCTGTGTCTTTCTTTATCCCAGAAGGTTTTGCTGGTTCCGTGGTATTTTTCAACAATGGCACGAATGATTTTGGTTCCCACGCCGTGTTCTGCTCCATCTGTTTTCCAGGTTGATAAGTTGAAAACCTCTTTGCTTGCAAGCGCATTTCTCAATTTCACCGTACAGGAATCGGAATCTTCTTCTATCCAAAAAGAAAGCTCTTTTCTTTCCTTTTCCGGAATTCTTCCGTTCGCTTCGATTGCATTATCCAATAAATTATGTAAAAAACCGATTCGTTCTACGGGCATCATCCATTCCATGCAGGTTTTCGATACCTGGATCTGAAAGGGAATCTCTTTTTCTATACAGACCTGTTTCTCCATCATCAGAAATGCATCTGTGATCTCATCCCGGCAGAAGGTTCCTTTCTGAATTTTCCGGTATGTTTCTGTCAGCTGATCCGCATATTTTCGAAGCTCCCCATCCGGATTTTTCTGCTTTTCTATCAGATACTCCAGCGTCTGCACATGGCTCAGAAGATCATGGCGAAATTTTCTCGTCACATCCATTCTCTGCCGGATCACTTCATAAATCTCCTGAAGGGAATCCATATAGCTTTCCAGAACTTCTTTCTCCTGTTCCTTCTGCGCGATTTCTGAAATCAGATAGCCAAGTACGGCTGCCAGAAAAAATCCCAGCAAAACTCCCAGTGTTTCCCTCATTTGTCCGCCCTCATCTATTCCTTCTTCTTTGGTAAGAGAGTCCCACACCGCTCAAAATGGTTCACAGCATAAGGACTCTGATTTCGTCTTGTACGGACGGGATTTTTATTCCCCGCAGATCCGCAGAATCGCCTCTGCAAAGATTACAACACACTGTTTCAGGCATTCGATTTCTACAAACTCATCTGCCCCGTGCATGCGATTGTCAACTTCAAGGTCTGCACAACCGAAAGCAACACCGTTTTTCAGGTGATGGACATACGTTCCGCCGCCGATTGCAAAGGCTTTTCCCGGTTTGCCGGTGACGTCTGTATAGCATTGCAGCAGCGTCTGAACGAACGGGCTGTCTGCCGGAACGTGGTGTGGCGGGAACATGGCGCTGCCTTCCATGGAAAAGCCGCCTTTTTTCATATTCTGTTCGGCAGTATCATACAGGTTTTCTTTTGTCGCGCAGATCGGGGCGCGGCAGTCGTAGGAACCGGTCAAGGTTTTGCCGTCGTAGTTCATGAGGTCGAGGCTTAAGGTGAGCTCGCCGGACTCTTCATCTGACATGGCGACACCGAGGCCTGCGCCTTTGCCGTCGCCGTGCGGGTAAACTTTTGCAAGGAAACTGATGTCGTTTTTCAGTTCACTCTCTTCCATTCCAACGGATGCGAGAAGCTGCAGCAGTGCGGTCAGTGCGTTGTTACCCATTTCCGGGGTGGATGCGTGGGCGAAGGCACCGCAGGCGGTGATTTTTATATTGCCGTTTTCGGTATCTTCCAGAACGAAGGAAACGCCGGTCTTCTGCTCAGTCTCGTCAGTGCAGGTTTTCAGGTCTTCTTTTGCCATGCCGGCAAGCTCTGCATATGCTTTGCCTGGTACAACGTTCAGTTTGGTGCCGGCCTGTAAGGATGCGAGACGCACGCCTGTTGTTCCGGCATTGGATGTTTTTTCGAAGTGACCGCGCATGCCGCCCTTTTCAATGTTGATGACCGGGAATTCGGCATCCGGTGAGAAGGTGCATGGTGCTTCCACTTCTTTCTTATAATAATATTCGAGGTCAGAGCTTCCGCACTCCTCGTCGAACCGAGGACAAGACGGACGTTTTTCTTTAATGGGTAACCGAGTTCTTTGACAGCGCGCATTGCGTAGATAGCTGCGATCGCCGGTCCTTTGTCGTCTGCGGTTCCGCGGCCGAACATTTTTCCTTCTTTGATGAGCGGGGTGAATGGATCGGTCTCCTGCCAGCCTTCGCCTGCCGGTACGACATCGAGATGGGCGAGAATATCAAGGCCCTTTTCTTCCTGATTAAAGTCAGCTGCAATCGCGTAGTTGTCGTAGTTGGTTACGGCAAAGCCGTATTTTTCCAGAATTTCGATTCCCTGCGCCAGTGCTTCTGCCGCCGGTGCGCCGAATGGTTTGCCTGGCTCTGCCGCCTGTTTTTCGCTTGGAATCCGGATCAGGCTTTTCAGATCCTCGATCATCTCGGATTCGTGGTTTTCAATATATGTTCTTAATTCTTCTTTCCGCATCGTAACTTCTCCTTTTCTCTTCTCTGGCACCGTCGCAGTGCCGTTCTTTTTCTATCATAGCGCAGAAAGAGCAGAAAATCCACATTTTCTGCTCTTTTTCCAAATAATCATTTGTTTTTGTCCAAATTGACTGTAATTTCATAATAATCACACGGATGCGCCGTAAGCCCCGTCACGCCCTCGCCGGATACCATCGACATTTTGAGGTGTGATGCGAAGAAAAACATGTGGTCATCCAGCAGCGTCTGCGTCATCTCGATGGCCAGTTCGGTTCGTTTTTCGGTATCAAACTCGCCGCTTAACTGCTGCTCCAGCATCTCGAGTGTCTCACTGTAATAACCGCCGCGGTTCTGGAGGAATCCTGCAGGCAGTGCGTTGTAAAGAAATACTCGGGATCGCCCGTCGGTGCGCTGACAAATGCGCTGACATAAACATCCCAGTTTCCTTTTTTCAGCAGTTCCAGATGATTTGCCGTGCACTGGATCTGTACTTCGATTCCGATTTTCTTCAGCGATGCCTGTGCACTCTCCGCGAGAAGCGGCAGTTCCTGGCGGCTCGGATACGTGAGCCAGCAGATGGTCAGGCGTTTTCCGTCTTTTTCCACGTAGCCGTCGCCGTCCTCATCGGTCCAGCCTGCTTCAGCCAGCAGTTCTCTGGAATACTCAAGATCATAGGACTCCTCCTGCACTTTGCTGTCGCCGAATGCAAAGTAAGAGGGGAACGGGCCTTCCGCCACGCTTCCGTTTCCTTCCATCAGCGTATTCACAAAGCCCTCCCGGTCGATCGCTCCGATGACTGCCTCGCGCACGCGGTCGTCCTGCAGCACCTCGGATGATCCGTTGAACTGTCCGAAGAAGGTACGCGACGTATCCGCCGAAGAAATCGTGTATGGTTCATCGCGGAACAGGATCAGATTGGAATACGGCAGGCCGTACGCCGCGTCGAGCTCGCCTGACTGTAACGCCATCGTCATCGTATCGCCGTCGCGGATCGTTTTTACTTCGATCCGGTCGAGCTTTGGCGTTCCGTTCCAGTAATTGTCATTTTTCACGAGCGTCAGTCCCTGATCCGTCTCCACCTGTACTGCGCGGTACGGGCCGGTTCCGGCGACATTGCCGTCATCCGTCACACCTGCCTGCATATCAATGATGCATCCATATGGGTCAGACAGATAATTCAGAAGCGCCGGGACAGGCTGTTCGGTGTGAATTGTTACGATCAGGCCGTCTGCCTTGATGCTCTCAATTTTCAGATCCCCGCGTGCACGGTCATGTACTGCGATCAGATCCTCGAGACATTCTTTGACCGCCTCTGCGTCGAGAGTGCGCCCACTCGTAAAGGAGATGCCTTCATGCAGTGTAATCCGCCATGTTGTATCGTCCACAATCTCATAGCTTTCTGCCAGCCATGGCTCGATCTCCATAGAATCGGAATAATGAAACAGCGTCTCACCGATCCCATAGCGGATACACGCCCAGCCGGAATAGCCGTTGTGCGGGTTGACATCGGACTCGTCGTTTTCGGCGTTGAATGTCGTGTCGCCGTATACGAAAACTTTTTCATCTGTACCATCTGCCGCTGTGCTCTGACAACCAGAAAACAGTACCACCGCCAGAATGCCGCACAAAACATATGCAATTTTTTTTCTTCTGCCGTTCTTTCTCTGCATTCTGTACTTCTCCTGTTTTCGCAAATGGCACCACCATTTCCGCTGTCTGATTTTCTGTTTCAATAGTTTTCTCACAGACTATACTCCATCAACAGTTTCGTATATTCCTCTTTCGGGTACTCCAATACCTCCCGCGTCTCCCCCTGCTCCACGATTTTTCCCTGCCGCATGACAATCACACGGCTGCAGAGTTCCCGCACCAGCGCAAGGTCGTGGCCGATCCACAGCATCGCAAGTCCTTCTTCCCGCTGCAGTTTTTTCAGCAGTTGAACGATCTGCGCCTGTACCGCCGCATCGAGCGCACTCGTTGCCTCGTCGCAGATCAGAAGAGACGGCTGCACAGCAAGAGCCCGCGCAATTGCGGCTCTCTGGCACTCTCCGCCGCTTGTCTCGCGGGGATAGCGCATCGCCGTTTCCGAACTAAGTTCCACTTTTTTCAGCAGCTCCGGCAGATGAAGACACGCCTCTTTCCGGCTCATTCCCTGATTCCGAAAAGCTTCCAGAATCCCGGTTTCGAGCGTCTGCATTGGATCGAAGGAATCCTGCGGGGTCTGGAAGACCATCTGTATTTTCCGGTAAACTTCGCGCTGCCGCCTGCCTTTTCTTCCGAGGATTTCCTCGCCTTCCAACAGAACGCTGCCTGCATCCGCCTGGACCAATCCGGTGATCAGACGGGCCGTCGTGCTTTTTCCGCATCCGCTCTCCCCGATCAGCCAAGACATTCCCCCGCATCCAGTGTGAAGCTGATGCCGTCCACGGCGGCAAATTCCGTTTCCCGGCCGGTTCCAGCAAAGTTTTTGCTTAAGTTGTTTACTTCCAGCATGTTATGATTATGCATCGTTCTTCCCTCTTCCCGGCACAGCCGCAAGGAGATTTCTTGTATATTCGTCCTTTGGGTGATCGAAAGCCATCCTTGTCTCCCCCTGCTCCACGATGTTTCCATCCTTCAAAACAACAACCCGGTCTGCCATCTGCTCGAGAACCGCAAGATTGTGCGTCACCAGCACCATCCCCGTCTGCTCTTTCTGCTGCAACGCCTGAAGCTCCCGCAGCACCTGCGCCTGCGAAACCACATCGAGTGCACTCGTCGCTCGTCCGCCAGAAGAAGCGACGGATGCAGCAGCATTGCGAGCGCAATCCCGACGCGCTGGTTCATGCCGCCGGAGAGCGACGATGGATAGCTGTTCCAGATCGTCTCGCCATCCGAAAGCCCCATATCCGCAAATCGCTGGAGCGTCATATCTTTGATTTCTCTGCGGCTTTTTCTGCCAGACATTCCCCCAGAAATCGGGGTGATGAATCCGCAGCGTTTCTCATGGGCGCGCACGCTTTCACAGATCTGTGCTCCGATTTTCCGGGTCGGACAGAGTGATGCCCCTGTATTCTGGAAAATCATACCAATTTCTGAACCGCACAGACTCCGCAGCTTCTTTTCGGACATGCCCGTCAGCTCCTCTCCGCGAAATGTGATCTGCCCGCCGGTGATGGAACCATTCTTTCCCATCAGCCGCAGGATCGCTCGCAGCAAGGTACTTTTTCCACTGCCCGACTCCCCGGCGATGCCGACGGTTTCTCCTTTTTCGACGGAAAAACAGATGTTATTTAAAATTTGCTCCCCCTCATAACAGACAGAAAGGCCGCTGATTTCCAGCAGTTTTTCGCTCATGTTTTTGCTCCCTTTGTTTCCATTTTCGTTTGCCCCTTATCCCTGATCCACCGTTTTCCGTACCGCCTCACCAAGCAGATTGCAGACAAGAACGGTCAGAAAAATCGCCAGTCCCGGCGCCAGAATGACCCAGGGCGCGGTCTGCAGCATACTTCTTCCGTTGCTCATCATCGCTCCCCACTCCGCCGACGGCGCTTCCGCACCAAGGCCGAGGAAGGACAGACCCGCGATTTCCAGCATCATCGTTCCGATATCAAGCACCGCTGTGACAATCGTCTGCCCCGCAAGATTCGGCAGAATATGGCGTCTGATCATCTTCCATGTTCCGTTTCCTGTAAGGCGCGCCGCCGCGATGAACGGCATGTGTTTCAATGCCAGCACACGGTTCCGTGCAAGCCGTGCATATTTCGGCCAGGAAACAAGTATCAGCGACACAACGGCTCCCGTCATGCCGCTCTGCAGAACGCCGGAAAATGCGATTGCAAATACCATACCCGGAAAGGCCAGAAAAATATCGGAGATCTGCATCAGAACCGTATCCGTTTTACCTTCCAGCCAGCCGCTGAAAATTCCGGCGAGTGTTCCGATCAGAGCGCTTGCCGCAACGACAAGAAGTGCTGAAAAAATGCTGACCCGCGCGCCGGAGAGAATCCTTGAAAACAGATCTCTTCCATAGCGGTCCGTCCCCATCCAGTGCGCCGCGGACGGCGGAAGAAGGGACAGTTCCAGATTCTGCTCATACGGATCGTACGGTGCCAGATGGGCCGCACACGCGGCAAACAGCAGCAGCGCACCGGCGAGGATGCCATAAAAAAGGATCTTTCTTTTCTGTTCTTTTTTCATCGCATTCCCTCCAGCTTCGCCCGCGGGTCCAGTGCACCCATCATCAGATCAGCAATGAGATGCAGCAGCAGATAGATCGCCGCCATCCACACCAGATATGCCTGAATCACGGGAATATCGTGCATGGAAACGGCATCCACGGCCATTTTTCCGACACCATTCCACATGAAAATCGTCTCAACGATGGCGGTTCCTCCAAGCAGCGAACCGGCGGATAAGAATAGCAGCGTGACCATCCGAAGCAGCACGGATTTTAATACATTTCCGAGCAGAATCCGGTTTTCACTTAACCCACGTGCCCGTGCACCCGCCACGTACTCCTGCTCCAGCTCTGCAAGCACGGCAGAACGCACCTGACGGGTGTATTTTGCCGTCATCGAAACCGCAAGCGTCGCCGCCGGAAGCACACAGCTTTCCATCCCTTTCCCATACTGAGAACCGGAAAAAGATTCCATTTCAGCGAAAAGAAATACAAGAGAAGAAGTGCAGTGAAAAACCCCGGAAACGAATTACCTGCAAAGCAGAACAGGCTGATACCGCGGTCCGCCACGTATTCTGATATTTTGCACTTAAGATACCGAGCGGAAACGAAAGACAGACCGTCATGGCAAGCGCCAGCGCCGCAAGTGCAATCGTTGCGGGCAGTTTTTCGCAGAAGCTTACAAGCACCGGTTTGCCGGAAACGTACGACTCCCCGAAGTCACCGCGCAGGGCGTTTTTCAGCCATTGCAGGTACTGGACAGCTTTCGGCTCATTCAGTCCCAGCTCCTCCCGCAGCGCTTCTTTTTCCGCCTCCGACATCACGCCGCCGCTGCTGCTCTCTTTTAAATCCACCGCATCGACCGAGGAAAGTCCCGTCAGCAGAAAAGCGAGAATCGTCACGCCGAGGAATACCGGAATCAGGCGAAGCAGTCGTTTTAACAGATATTTTTTCACAAATACTCCTTTACTGCTTCACGGCACAAATCGAAAACATCGGTGCCGGGTTATAGAACTCGTCTTTTTCCAGATAAATGCGTTTTCCAAGGCTCGTATCAATGCGGATTTCTCCCGCTGTGTTTTCGCACAGCACCGCCACATCGTACGCCGGCCGGTTTTTGCGGCTGATCGGGAGCTGTGATTTGATCCGTTCGCACTCTTCGAGCATCTCGTTTCCAACCTTGAAATGGGCATGCGCCTCCGGAAGTCCCTTTGTATCTGCAACGTCTTCTTTTCCGTAATTGGCATCGAAGTTCAGCAGCACACCGCCCGTTTTCAGCACACGCATCCACTCGCCGTAAGCATGCTCCGCATTCGGCAGCGTCCACGTCAGGTTTCGGGAAATGACAACATCGAACGTTTCATCCGCAAACATCGGATTTTCCGCGTCCATGACCTGGAAGCAGCAGTCGGCATTCTCTTCTTCGGCGAGCTGGATCGCATTCTCAATCATCTCTGGTGTCAGGTCGATGCCGAAGACCTCGTGGCCCTCTTTTGCCAGCAGGATCGAGAAAAATCCGGCTCCGCAGCCACATCAAGGATCTTTAACCGTCTTCCCGCCGGGATCTGTTTTTCAATCTCTTTCATCCAGCGCTTCGCAATCGGGTTTGCAAGTTCGGAGCGTCTCTGCTCTAAAAAGTTCTCGCTCCGCTTCTCCCAGTAATGGACAATCTGCTCTTTGCGGTCGTCGTACTCCGGCTCGCGCACAATTCTTCCGTAAGCAACGACAGGGCCCCCTTCTGTTACCATATCGCCCGGTTTTGCCGCCGGATACCAGAGGCCGTCTTCGGAAACCCCCTGATATTTTTCGCCGCGGCGGACGGTCACATCACCAAGCTGGAAGGGCTGCTCTGCGCTTTTTTCCGCGCGCACCAGAAACATCGGTGTCGATGCATAGTTCAGTCTCTCTTCCTCGCTCCAGACGCGCTTCCAGATTTCGGAATCGGTCTGGATGGAACAAACGCCGAGGGATTCGAGCACCTTCGTATCCCACGCCGGCCGTTCCATCGCAGAGAGCGGCACCTGGCGCGCAATGTTTTCCATGCGGTCAATGTCCGTGCACAGATAGTGGTCGTCGAGCTGCTGCTCTTCCACTTTCTTCCGGTCTGCCTCGTACGCTTCTTTTTTCTCCTCGTCATAGAGATAACCGTACCAGTTCGCATCAAAATTGAGCAACACGCCGCCCGGTTTCAGGACACGCATCCACTCTTGGTATGCCTGCTCCGGCTTTTCCAGATTCCAGGTCAGATTTCTGGAAATGACAACATCAAAGGTCTCATCCGCAAACTCCAGATTCTGTGCATCCATCCGCTGCAGCGTCACGCGCTCCAGACCGTATTTCGTATATTTTCCCAGATTCTCTTTCGCCTTTTCCAGCATCTCCTCCGTGTAGTCAACAGCCGTCACCGTATAACCTGCCTCCGACAAAATCATCGGGAAGAATCCCGGGCCGGTTCCGATATCGAGAATCTTCATCTCTTCTTTCTTTTTCTCTGGAAATTGCTCCTCTAATACATGCAGCCACGCTTCTCTCTGGCTTCCCGCCAGTTCTTTTTCATTGACCTCAGAATACCCCTCCGCACGGGTTCCCCAGTAGGAGGCAATTTCCTGTAATAATTCCTGTTCCATATCTTCCGCTTCTTTCTTCTTTTTCTTAACTTTCCCGGCGCGGCCGTTTTCCAACCGCTCAAATATTCCTTTACTCTACCAAAAATCGGCCTTTTTCACAAGCCCCCACGGGGGATATTCTTAACGCCGGCGCAGGGTATTCAGGTGATCGGCGGCGCGGATCTGATTATCTGCGGACGTCAGACAACCGACGGCGATACCGCGCAGGTCGGCCCTTCGATTGCGGAACATCTGACGATCCCGCATGCCGCCTGGGTCGCAGAGGTTACCGATGTCACGGATCATTCCATCACCGTCCGTCAGGATCTTGTGAGTGTTTCCCAGGTTTCCGAACTCCCTTATTCGTGCCTGATTACCATCGAGTTTCTCGAGCGCGAGCTGATCGACATTTTGTTTCCGGATATTTTTAAAGGAGAACCGTCATTCACTCGGTTCTCCTTTATATTGCCAGAATACCATCAGCTTTCTTGTCGCCGTATCCTCACTGTATGTATATTTTACGGACCCGAGTCCGTAATAGCTGCAAAGATAGCCGGAAGCCTTATCGAGAAGCTCCGGTCGGGCTTCCATGACCTGCGCCATCAGATCATCGGTGGCAAATTTAAATTCGGAATACTCTTTTGTCTCTTCAATATCCGTCTCCATTTCCCACAGAATCTGCGTCGCATCAAATGTATCCATGTACCGGCCGATCTGGCGGTAATACTCGAGGTCATCTGCATTGCACGCCGGGAGCGGCAGATTCGCATCCGCCTGATGCGTGTCCGAAAATTCCGCATCGGAAACGCAGAGAAAATCGTAGTAGATCAGGTCGTCCGGCAGATTGTACTCGCCGCTCTCGCCCTCTGCGAATACCGGATCGCCCCAGGTTACATCGACGTTGTAATAATTGTCTCCGCACTTTACGATATTCCAGCCGTGCGCCTCGCCGGTGTCTGTCGTTCCCGTCACATAAATGACCGGGATGTCCAGGCGGTTCATCAGATACTGGAACGTTCTGGCATAGCCTGCGCAGACCGTCTGTCCGTTCACAAGTCCGCTGTAGAGTGTCTGATTCTCCGGCGCATCTTTCACATAATCAATCTGCCGGATACATTTTTCGAAGACAGCCTTGATCTTCCCATAGTCATCCATCGAATGGTCGATATCACTTAAGAAATCATTTCCCGCCCCTTTGATCTGGGACTGGCGGCCTGTGATCTCCTCCGCAGAAATCGTGTATTCTGGAACTACCTCACAGTAGTTTTTCGGCTCGCCGTATCCCGTGACATGTGATGCTCCGTTGATCCAGCAGTACTCCGGGTAATCCATATAGACCATCCGTAAACCTCCGCCGTCACATCGGGATCGCCGCCTTTTGTGATGATGGTTTCCTGGTGTTCCGCGATTCCCTGCACCAGTTCGCGGTAAATCATCTGTCTGTTTTCATCGAGCTGGCTGTAATAATACCGCTTCGCCAGCTCCTCCTCATCTGTATTTTCCGCCTGAAACTGTGTTGCGCCATTCTCTGACAGACCATTGTTTTCGTCTGCCGTCTGTGAAGCAGTGCTGCTGTCCGCTCCGCTTCCGTTCTGCGCGGGATCGCTCTCATCAAATTCTCCGAATACCAGATAAGCCGCCAGCAGGGCAAGCATAAGCGGAAGCAGCGCCCGCAGCGGTCTCTTCCGTCTTCGTCTGTGTCTTCTCTTTGCCATTCTTCTTTTCTCCCAGATACGTTAAAACGCCGTCACACAGTGCATCCGCCACCTTTTTCTGGTACTCCTTTGTGTTCAGGAGCGCTTCCTCCTCCGGATTTGAGAGGAATCCGCACTCGCAGATCACCAGCACTGCGTCTGTCTTCTTCAGCATGTAATACGTTTTGTTTCCCTTGGCTTTCCTGTGATTCGCCGGATCGAGCCCCGCGACCAGTGCAGCCTGCATGCAGAGCGCCAGTTTTTCGCCTTCTTTTGAATCCGTATAATAAAACACCTGCGCCCCTTTGACCGCCGCATCCGGGTAGCTGTTCTGGTGAATGCTGATCACACAGTCCGGCTTTTTTTATGAATCAGCTGCACGCGCCGCTGCAGATCCTGCACTTTCGCATTCACGGCTCCCGGATCGGAGAGATCATCCTCCCCTTCCCGCGTCATCACCACAAGGATTCCCTGCTTTTCCAGCTTCTTTTTCAGCAGACGGGCAATCGCAAGGTTGATGTCCTTTTCTTTGACACCGTTTGCCCCGATTTTGCCGGGATCGTCGCCGCCGTGGCCGCTGTCCAGCACCACTACTTTTGTGGCTGCCTTCTGTGCTGCCACCAGCCGTGCGCCTCGCGGGACAGAACATACGCCGCCGAAAGCAGAATCACCGCCATCAGCCATTCCAGTTTTTTCCCTTTTTCCAAATGAAAAGCCCCCTGCTGCAAATTTCCTTTCTTGGTCATTTTATGCAGCAGCGGGGCAGGTTACAACTCTTATTGCTTCCGGTTACTCTTCCTCATCTTCTTCATCATGCGCGCGATTCGGGATTTCATCCTCTTCTTCGTCGTTGTCATCATCGAGATAATCCGGCTCATTTTCGAAATCGATGACTGCGGAATTTTCGACGATTTCGTCTTCTTCCTCTGCTTCTTCTGCGGTATCTTCACGGTCTGGCTCTGCGGCTGTTTCTTTTGCCTCTCCGGGAAAGATACTTTTTACCGGATCTTTCATGAAGGTTTCCACTTCCGACGCAGAACGTTTCATCTCCTCACGCATTTTTTCGATGCCGGCAAAAGTCTCCTCAAAAATTCTGCGGTTCTTCTCGAGTACACTTGTCATGGTTTCCATCTCGGCGTAAATCTTCTGGTATCTGGTGTTGGCTTTCTGCAGTTCCGCGTCCATATGGCTCTGGATTTCTTCTGCTTCGGCCTGCAGTTTTTCTTCATAAACAGCAGCCAGTTCCTCGCCCTTCTGACGTGCGCTCTCTACCATGTATTCGCACTGTTCCTTCGTCTCGCGGCGCTGCTTTGCACAGGATTCCTTTGTCTCCTCCTCTGTTTCCGGCAGGACTCGTTTGTCTCCTCTTTCTTTTTGCAGCACGCCTCATCCGTTTCCTCCGTTTTCTCGCGGCAGGACTCGTCCGTTTCTTCGGTTTTCCGGCGGCAGGCTTCCTCGGTCTCTTCTTTTAGCTTTCTGCAGCTCTCCTCTGTTTCCTGTGTCAGTTTTTTCGCTTTCACCTGTGCCTCAAACACAAGGCCGCTGATGCTGTCATAATTGTCGATATAGCTCTGGTATTTCTCATGAATATTTTTTTCGAGCTCCTCGATTTTATCCTCACGCTCGCGGATCTTGCGGTTCAGCTTCTCGATTTCCTGCTCTTTTTCCTCGATCTTCGCTTCCAGTTTCTTCTGAGCGGCATACGCCTGATCTTTCAGGTTCTGCACTTTCGTCATGACATCGTCTTATCGAAACCGCCCATCAGCGTTGTTTTAAATAATTCTTCGCGATTGTTTTCTGACATGTATACTCCTCCTTCGTGCCCGGGCTTTTATCATTCCCCTTATCCTTCCCGGACTCCTCGTCAACTGTTTGTTTCAATATATTCTGAAATCAGACTCCAGACGTCTGCGCACTCGAATCCGAGCTTCCACTCTGCCACTCCGGCGAGATCAGCGCTTTGGATCACTTTCAGTTTTTCCTCCATGGACTGCTCATCCTCCATCCAGATCGTGTATCTGGCATCGGAAGTTTCTACCGTTGCCACATTCTGGCCAAGGGATGCATCCCAGGTTTCTGTCATCTGATTCTCTTTGGCATAGTTTTTGGCGCCATCCATGCCCAGCACCTCGCTGGTAATGGCGCTCTGTCCGAACTTTTCCGTCCAGACACGGGTATAAAACGGGATTCCGCAGATCACCTGATCGGCAGGCATCACCCGCGTCATCTCCTCCACGGCCTGCTGTACGAACGGGAGGGATGAAACAGAGCCTGCCTCCTCGCTTCCCGCGAAATGCTCGTCATAGGCCATGACAATCATATAGTCCACAAATCTTGCCTGCTCGCCGCGCTGATAATACATCGTGTAAGCCTGCGGTACCGGCGTATCGACCGACACCACAAGATTCTGTGCATGCGCCGCGCTCGTCAGTTCCCGCAGAAACTGCAGGTAATGCGGGATTCCGGCCTCTTTCAGATTCTCGAAATCCACGTTGATGCCGTCCATGCCGCACGATGCTGCCTCGGCGAGCAGCTGCTCAATGATTCTGCTGCGCACGGATGCGTAGGCAAGATCGGTTGTTTCGTCAAATGCTTCATTAAAGTTATCAATCAATCCCCAGACTTCCCGTCCCGCTTCATGCGCCAGTTTCACGTAATCGGCGCTCGCAAGGCTGGAAATCGTACCGGTTTCGTCTGTCACGGAAAACCAGGTCGGTGAAATCACGTTCACGCCGGTCATTTCTGCTGTCATCTCTGCCATCGCGTCGTTCGACTCGGTCGATGTGCTCTGATGCCAGACCAGATTGATTTTGTGATCCCGTGTAATTCTTTCATAGGAATCTTTCTTTGCCGTCCGCGCTTCGATGTCCTCCGGCTCGGAGATATCCTCTGTCTGGATGTAGCCGGTATAGCCGTCCGCCGTCATGACTTTGCACCAGTTGTCCAGATTTTCCAGATACAGCAGGGTGTCACCCTTCTGTACATCCGCAAGAATCAGACTCTTGATGCCGCCTTTCTGGCGCACCTGCGCGGTGTCTGACTGTACCGTCGCCTGTTCCACGCCGTCCCATTCATTCCGGATTACAACACGGTTGGGATCGCTGTAATATGCATAGTCGAGATCTGTGTATTCTTTTACGACATCCAGCGAAATGTAAACCTTTCCGTCGCTCTCCTGCTGTACGGCAGGCTGTCCGCCCGGTGTTTTGGCAATGGCCGCATCGCCCGGAAGCAGTGTCTGCACGCCGCCGCTCGTTGTAAGCAGGATTCCTTTTGTTTCTTCATCCAGTAGAAGCAGCTGTTCAGCTGGGATTCTACATATGTGTACGCCGCATACGGCTCTCCTCCGATAAGGACGGCCTGCTCTTCCAGAAGTTCTCCGTTCTGGATCAGCGCAACGCTGTTTTCGTCTGTCAGGTTAAAATATTCGTTCCCGGCCATGTATTCGGTTCCGGGTTTATATCGGTTTATCAAAAATGAAACAACGCCTGCTGCACCGACTATCACGATCAGAATCAGTACGACCAGTACCGGCGCTGCTTTTTTCTTCTGTTGCTCCTTCATGTGTTCTTTTCCCCTTTTCTTCGCTCTGAAGATCTCCCCACTTGCGCCCATTATAACAAAAAAAATACCCAATAGCAACCGTTATGCGCAAGGGAACCGCATGCGAGTCAGAAAGTATCGTTACAGTTCACTGGTTCCCAGCGAACTGTAACATTCGCAGCCCTCATTTAAAGTTTTGCTTCGCAAAAGGAGGGCTGCTCACACCTGAATCATGTTCTTACGCAGCGAAACAGCAGGTGTTTCACTGCTGATTGAACAGTAACGAAAGTATCGTTGCTTTTTGCTATTGGGTATTTTTCAAAAAATCTGTTTAAAAAGTTTTGTCGATTGTTTGTTTCATGGCTTATTTGCAGTTGTGACGTACAAAAAAGAAAGCCCCATAGATCCGTATGAAATACTTTTGTTTTTAGTTTCAATGATCATGTTTCACGGGGACGCCTTCTTATCCGATCCGTTTTTTCTGTGCCTGCTTCTGGCCGGAGTATGCACCCTCCGGGCAGAAGCAAAGGTTTCCCCAACTCCTATTATACTTCAAGCCGGGGGAATTACAAATAAAGTTTGTCCCTTCATTTCTGAAAAAATTATGCGAAATGTAAAAAAAATCTTAAGTTCTTTACTTCTTTCCGTGATGTGTTATACTATATTGTAAGCAGCCCTATTTATATAAGTAAAGAGTAATTAAGGACGTGAGAGTTATGAAAATAGAAAAAATCAATGATAACAAGATCCGCTGCACACTGACCAGCGCCGATCTTGCCGAAAGAAATTTAAAGCTCAGCGAACTGGCTTACGGCACGGAAAAGGCCCGCAGCCTGTTTCAGGATATGATGCTTGAAGCCAACCAGCAGTTCGGCTTCAATGTGGATAATGCCCCGCTCATGGTCGAGGCCGTTCCGGTGGCTCCGGACAGCATTGTCCTCATTATCACCAGAGTCGAGGATCCACAGGAGCTCGACACCCGCTTCGCCAAATTTGCTCCATCCGGCGACGATACGGACGGACCGGAACCGGTACAGTATTCCGGCGCGGACGACATCATCGACCTGTTCCACAAGCTCTGCGATGTGAAGAACAAGGCACAGGAAATCGCAAAGAAAGCGGCACAGAAGGAAAACGAAAAAGAGCCTGCAGCATCCGAGGAAAAGAATGTGGATCTGGTACGCACCTTCCACTTCTCAACCCTCGACGATGTCATCAGCTCCGCAAAAGCGCTGAACCAGTATTTTACCGGCAGCAATTCCCTCTATAAGAACAGGGCAGATGCCAACTATCAGCTCGTTCTGCACCAGTCCGGCTGCAAACCGGAGGAATTCAACAAGGTCTGCAACATTCTTTCTGAGTACGGCAGACAGGAATCCTTCTCCCTGGCCGCTGAAGCATTTCTGCTGGAACATGGAAATGCAATGGTAAAAGAGAATGCTCTGCAGGAGCTGGCTTCTCTGTAAGTTTTGAAACGTATGTATAAAAAAAGGAAGTCCGCGAAGGACTTCCTTTTTGTACGTTCCGTACAAATTACTCTTCTGTGATAGCCTCGGTTGGACATACGCTTGCGCATGTTCCGCACTCAACGCATACATCCGGGTTGATTTCGTAATGGGAATCTCCCTCAGCGATAGCCTCTACTGGACATTCTCCAGCGCAGGTTCCGCAGCTACACATTCGTCTGTGATTACATATGCCATGATCTTATCCTCCTTGTAGATTTTTTGGCCCTTTCGGTACTATCCACATTGTAAACGATTGCCCCCTGAAATACAAGTACAAAATTATAAACATTCTATAATCTTATGAATTTGTTCTTGCATTCCCCCCGGGGGTACGCTATAATCAAAATAGCCGTCAAAATCGGAACGACGGGTATATACACATTTAAAGGAGGAACTTTAAGATGGCAAAGATCTCGAAAGACATGACAATCGGCGAGTTAATCGCAATGGATACAAATATCATCGGAATCCTGATGGGAGCCGGTATGCACTGCATCGGCTGCCCTTCTGCACAGGGTGAGTCCCTGGAAGAAGCAGCTATGGTTCACGGCCTGGACGCTCAGGTTCTGGAAGACCAGATCAACGATTATCTGGCTGCAAAATAAGTCGGATTTCCGCGTGGATCCAAAAAGAACGCCTCTCGCAGGCGTTCTTTTTTTCTGTCCGATTTACCCATTGTTCCGATGGCCCCGTTTTGCTTTCGTCCGTTTTCCTTTCTGCTCCAGCGTCGCCGCTGCTTCTCTCCGGCTCTGCTGGTGGCGGCGGATCGCCTCATCCACACGGCGGCTCCGCTCTTCCTGGCGCCGCTTCTGTATCATCTGATCGAGCAGACGGCCGAGCACGCGGTAAAACTCCGTCTGACGCTCCTCCTCTTCCTGCCGCATCACAGTGTCCGCCAGCTGTTCTGCTTCCCGCTCGGCAGAAGATCGACAACCACCTCCGGCACTTCGTCCGCTTTTCCCGGTATTGCCGGATCCGGCTTCTCCTTTGCCGTCTCTGCCGCTTCCGCCGGAAACGCTTGATCTCCGCCGTTGCCTGCACCAGCTTCGGCATCAGCTCGCGGATCGCTTTCAGGTGAAGCCCCTTTTTCTTCAGTTCCCGGATTCCCAGAAAAATCTGAATGTCCTGCGCAGTATAGCAGCGGTGTCCCAGCGAATTGCGGTGGATTTCCATGCCGAGCTCGTCCTCCCAGTACCGGAGCACATGCGCTTTCTCCCCGGTCAGCTTCTCCGCCTCCGTGACCAGATACGTTCTATTTTCCATACGGCAGCCACTCCCTTCTTCCCTTTATTATAAGAGCGTCCCCACCCCGCCGCAAGAAAATCTCATCGTAATATTCCGACAATTTTATACAATTATACACAAAAAACGTGCCGCAGGACTTTCCCACGACACGTTCTGATACATAAAATATTTTCTTTTATCTCTCTGCATTCGCAAATTTCGTATAATCCGGCAGCCAGACCAGATTGACGGTTCCGATCGGGCCGTTTCGCTGTTTGGCGATGATGATTTCCGCGATTCCCTTATTCTCGGAATCCTTATTATAGTAATCATCTCGATAGATAAACATAACAACGTCGGCATCCTGCTCGATCGCTCCTGACTCACGCAGGTCGGAAAGCATCGGACGGTGGTCGGTACGCTGCTCAACAGCCCGGGAAAGCTGGGACAGTGCAACAACCGGCACATTCAGCTCTCTCGCGAGTGCTTTTAAGGAACGGCTGATATCCGAAATCTCCTGCTGACGCGATTCCGAGGAGCTCTTTCCGCTTCCCGACATCAGCTGCAGGTAGTCAATGATGATGATATCAAGACCGTGCTCCAGCTTGTATTTGCGGCATTTCGACCGCATCTCTCCGATCGAGATACCAGGTGTATCGTCGATCATCAGTCGGGATTCACCGATCATGCCGGCGCTCTCGATCAGCTTGCTCCATTCGTCGTCTTTCAGGTTTCCGGTTCTCAGATGCTGGGAATCTACTTTCGACTCCATCGAGAGCAGACGGTTCATCAGCTGCTCCCGCGACATCTCGAGACTGAAAATCGCAACGGCTTTGTCTTTCTTAAACGCCATATACTGCGCAATATTGAGGACAAACGCCGTTTTACCCATAGACGGACGTGCCGCAATCAGGATAAAGTCAGAGTTCTGCAGACCCGATGTCTTGTAGTCCAGATCCGTGAATCCGGTCGGAATACCCGTGACATTTCCCTTCGTCTTCGATGCACGCTCGATGTTCTCCAGCGTATTGATGACAACCTGGCGGATCGGCATGAAGTCTCCGGAATTCCGCTGACCCAATAACTGGAACATCTTCTTTTCCGTCTCCTCCATGATGACTTCCACCGGCTCTTTGTTCAGATAGCAGTCATTCTCTATCTCTTCTGTCAGCTTAATGAGACGGCGCAGCACCGCTTTCTCGCTGACGATGTTCGCATAATGGCGCACATTCGCCGAAGTCGGCACCGCATTTAAAAGATCGCGGACAAACTCCATCGAACTGATCTCCGGCGGAACATCCTTTTCACGCAGGCGGTTCTGCAGGGTGACCAGATCGACCGGTTTTCCCTCATTGAACAGCTCCACCATGGCATCAAAAATGACGCCGTACTGGTGCTGGTAAAAATCGTCGCTCGTCAGGATTTCCGATGCTGCCATGATGCTTCGCGTCCCATCAGCATGGAACCGATGACCGACTGCTCCGCCTCGATGCTGTGCGGAAGGATTCGTTTAATCAGTGCTTCTTCCATAGAATTATGCTTCTTTTACGATAACTTTCAGCTTTGCAGTTACTTTGGTATGCAGGCGGATCGGCACTTCTGTCGTTCCAAGAACCTTGATCGGGTTCGGAAGCTGCATTTTCTTTTTGTCGATGTCGTATCCGAGCTGCTCTTTTGCTGCCTCAGCGATCTCTTTTGCCGATACACTTCCGAATACTTTTCCGCCCTCGCCGACTTTGATTGCTACGGTAACCTGTTTGTCCTCAATCTCTTTCGCGAAGCCTGTGCCTCAGCGAGCTGCTCTGCTGCCACTTTGTCCTCGTGTGCTTTCTGGAGTTTCAGCTCATTCAGGTTTTTTGCGGTTGCCTCGATGCCGAGTTTTTTCGGCAGAAGCATGTTTCTTGCATATCCGTCACTTACGTTTACAGTCTGTCCTTTTTTACCAAGTGCTTTTACGTCTTCCAGTAAGATAACTTTCATATCAGATTTCTCCTCCATCCTGCATTTCTGTTAAGGTTGATTTTAGGAGGCTGCGCGCCCCCTCCAGATCGACGGTCTCAAGCTGGCATCCTGCCATATTCAGATGACCGCCGCCGCCCATCCGCTCCATGATGATCTGTACATTGACCTCATCGATCGCGCGGGCGCTGATATAGATCACGCCTTTATACTCGGTCAGTACAAAGGACGCCTTGACACCGACAATGTTCAGCAGCTCGTTCGCCGCCTGTGCTCCGACCACCGTCGGGCTGTCCACATAGTCGCTCGGGCATTCGGAAATCGCGAACTGGCCGCGGAACAGCTCCGCATTGCGGATCGTCTCTCCTCTTGCCTTGTAATCGTTCATATCCTCACGGAACAGCTTGCGCACACGCGTCACATCCGCACCGCAGCGGCGCAGGAACGCTGCCGCCTCGAACGTGCGGACACCTGTTTTCTGCATAAAGTTGTCGGTATCGATCATGATGCCGGCATAGATGCTGTCCGCCTCCACGTTCCGGATGCGGATTCCCTCGGTAAAATACTGGAGAATCTCGGCAACCATCTCGCTCGCGGATGATGCATACGGCTCAATATAGGAAAGCACCGAGTTGCGGATCGTATCGCTTCCCTGCCGGTGATGATCCAGCACGACGATCATTTTCGCCATGTACAGCAGATCCTCACACTGTGTGATGCTCGGCTTGTTCGTATCGACCACAACGAGCAGCGTGTTGTCGTCCATGATCTCTTTCGCCTCATGGTTGTTGACAAACATGTCCGCCTCATAATCCTGGTTGTCGCGGAACGTATTCATCAGCGGAATGATCGAGCTGGTCGGGTTGTCGATGACGATGTACGCTTTTTTATTCAGCGTTTTCGCCGCACGGTAGATACCGATGGCCGCACCGAACGAATCGGCATCCGGCAGTCGGTGTCCCATGACAACGACCTTCTCTTTCGTGTTCATAAATTCTTTCAGCGCGTGCGCCTTGACGCGGGCTTTGACTCTCGTATTCTTTTCCACAGCCTGCGTTTTTCCGCCGAAATACTGAATCTTCGAACCGTCCTTTAAAACGACCTGATCGCCGCCCCGGCCAAGAGCCAGGTCGATCGCGATTTTCGCATACTCGGAGTTTTTCGCAAACGATCCAGCATCTGCTCCGATACCCATACTGATTGTGACCGCCATCTCGTTTCCGATGTTGATGGTCTTGACGTCCTCGAGGATATCGAACTTTTTCTCTTTCAGTTCATTTAACGAACTCCGGCGCATGACCACGATGTATTTGTCGTTCTCATACCGCTTCACCAGTCCGTCGAGATCGTTGAAATATTTGTTGATCTTTCGCTCGACCAGTGCGGTCAGAAGGGAACGGCGGACCTCCTCGACGCTCTCCAGCGCCTCGTCGTAGTTGTCCAGATACAGAAGACCGGTGACCATCGTTTCGTCCTCGAATTTCCGCATATACTCGCGGAGCTCCGTCTCATCGAACAGATACAGTGCCTGAATAAAATAGCCTTTGATATCTGTGTTGATCATCTCCGAATTCTGGATCAGCTCGTCGATGCAGACGCTTTTTACATGGGCACGGAAATTCTTTTCGCCGTAAGCCACGTTGATGTCGGTCTCCTCCTCATTTTTCGGCAGCCGCTCGACCGTCAGCTCCGGAAAATAGTGGCGATACATTTATGATACTGTGTATCCTTCCCTGTGATTTTTGTAAACTCTTTGTTGACCCAGAGAAGTTTTCCCTGCGAATCCATAACGGCATAGGGCAGCGCCAGTTCCTGGATCAGATGCTTCTGAACCTGGCCGTATTCGGTCGCAAAGGTAATCAGCTCGTTGATCACCTGCGGACGCTGTCTGTAATAGAGAACTGCGGCTGCGATCACATAGACTGCAAAAAACAGCGTGAACCACATTCCTGCCATCACATCCACAAAATACATGCCGATATTCATCACAAGCATCAGGATGGACAAAATCAGCGGCCATCGAAGATAGCTCCGCAATTGGCCGCTCAACTTCATTTTGCTTTTCATTTCCTAACACCTTTCCAACGTTGCGTGTTGTATTTCGCTCCTGTCCTTCCGATTATACCACTTTGACCTGTACTTTGGCAACAAGATACTTCTGGATACAAAAAAGGTACCCGCCTTTTCGGGCAGATACCTCCATTTATTTACCGATTCAAAATGAACGTTCGGACAGTGCTTAGCGCAAGTCAGAATCAATCATCTACGTACGGCATAATAGCCATATGTCTTGCTCTCTTAACGGCTACTGTTACTGCTCTCTGATGTTTTGCGCAGGTTCCAGTTACACGTCTCGGCAGGATTTTACCACGCTCGGATACATATTTTTTCAGTTTAGCTGCATCCTTGTAGCTGATCTCTTCTCCACCACAGAAAACACAAACTTTTCTTCTTCTGCGGGCCGGTCTTCTGGAAGCTGGTCTTTCACTATTATTATAAGCCATGATCAATCTCTCCTTTTCTATCAATTAAATGGCAATTCTTCGTCAATGCCATCGGGAATATTCATAAAACCATCGGCGCTGCCCAGGTCAGATGTATTCGCGGACGGAGCCGGATTGTTATGCTGCGGTGCGGAGTATCCTCCGTTGTTTCCGCCTGCATTTTTGCTCTCTGCAAACTCCTGCTCTTCTACAACTACGTCTGTCGTGTAGACCTTCTGGCCTTCACGGTTGGTGTAGCTTCCGGTCTGAATGCGGCCGGTGATGGCGATCTTCGTTCCCTGACGCAGGTATTTCTCTGCAAATTCTGCCTGGCGGCCGAAAGCAACGCATCCGATAAAGTCTGCGGTTGCGGAATCGCCGTCTCTGCGGAATCTGCGGTCAACAGCCAGTGTATAACGGGCTACCGCTGTGGAGTTCTCTCCAGCAGAGTATCTGACGTCGGGATCTCGGGTCAATCTTCCCATCAATATAACTTTATTCATTCGCTTACCTCTTAAGCTTCCTTTTTAACGACTAAGTATCTCAGTACGTTATCCATAATACGCATATGGCTCTCGATCTCTGCCGGAGCTGTTGCGTCTGCTTCAAACTGAATAAAGTAATAATATGCTTCACGCATATGCTGAATTTCGTATGCAAGGCGTTTTTTGCCCCACTCTTCTACTTCGCCAACTGTTCCGCCGTAACGGGTTACATAACCTTTGGCTTTCTCAACTACAGCTGCGCGTTCCTCTTCTTCAAGTTTTGCATTCACAACCAGTCTAATTCGTACTTGTTCATGCTTTACCTCCTTTTGGACTTTTTGGCACCCCATTTTCATTATGGGGAGCAAGGAATTATTTTTATACGTCACAATTTGTTATTTTAACATAAAAAAGGCTTATAGCAAGCCCTTTTTCGCGTGTTTTCTTGTTTTTTTCACGATATTACGCATCTTTTTTTCGTAATCCGCGGGTGTTTTTCTCGACCAGCTTGCGTGCTACCATGATCTGGTGGCCGCAGCCGGTGCATTTGAGACGAAATCTGCGCCGACACGCAGGATTTCCCACTCGCTGCTGCCGCACGGATGCGGCTTTTTCAGTTTTACAATATCGCCTACTTCGTAATGTTCTGCCATGTTTTTCCGCCTTATTTTTATATTTCCTGACACTTTCCGAGATTTTTTCTCAAGGTTCTCTCTGTATCATCAGAGCCGCACCTCCATTTTTCACAGCTCTGAAGTTTCACACCCGGATACTGCCGAGCACCTGTCCGATCGGCTGCTGGATCAGAAGATCTGCGTTGTTGTCCATCGGTGTTGCACCTTTATTAATCAGGACCAGTGCATCGCCCCGAAAATACTGGAGAAGACCTGCTGCCGGATACACAGCAAGCGACGTTCCGCCGACGATCAGAAGATCGGCGGCCGCAATCGCGCGGATCGCACCGTCGAGCACTTTCTCATTCAGACTCTCCTCGTAGAGTACGACATCCGGTTTGATCATGCCTCCGCATTTTTCACATCTTGGAACGCCGCTGCTCTTTCTCACCAGCTCTGTATCGCAGGCTGCCCCGCATTTCATGCAGTAATTGCGGTGTGTGCTTCCGTGCAGTTCATACACTACTTTACTTCCCGCCGCCTGATGCAGTCCGTCAATGTTCTGCGTCACAATCGCTTTTAATTTTCCCGCCGCTTCCAGCTCTGCAAGCTTTTTGTGCGCCGCATTCGGTTCTGCGCCGACCGGAAGCATTTTGTCGCGGTAAAAAGCATAAAACTTTTCCGGGTACCGCAGGAAATAGCTGTGGCTTAAAATTGTCTCCGGCGGAACGTCATACTTCTGATGATAAAGCCATCCACGCTCCGGAAATCCGGAATCCCGCTCTCCGTGGACACGCCCGCGCCGCCGAAGAATACGATATTTTCATGCGTATCAATCAATCTCTGCAGTTCTTCGATTTTTCTTTCCTCTTCCATCTGTCATTCCTCCTCCTGACCAATCATTACCGGTTCCGCCGCACGCCCAGAACGACGAACCGTCCAGTCGTATCGCTCGCCGCACAGGTGGACAGCACAATAATATGGCTGTTTTCATCCATCTCCGGCTGCTCCACCGGGATCTCTGACCGCGCCGCCATGGTATTCAGATACTGTACAAACGCTTCACCCCCGCCGGAATACAGCGTGTAGACATCACTGTCTGCCTCCGTATAAAAGGCAGAAAAAATCTGGTACACATCGTTTGATTCCGCGTCAGCATCCAGAAATAGACGCTGTCCCTATATTTTTCCTGCTCCTTCATCTGTTTCAATTTTCCGAACATGGAGAGATTCTTCATATTATGACCGTAAACGATTGTGTTTCCATCACTGAAATCACCCTGATTCTGGTAATCGAGGAAAATGGAACCCGCAAAGTTGCTCGTTCCCTCATACGTCGTATGAAGATACGCATCGTTGTCCGGCCCCTGTACGACCGGGTAACTGATGTCAAGAGCTTCGATATAAAGCCATCCCTTCACATCCGGGTTAATCGCTTTTAGGGATTCAAAATCGACGGCAAGCGGCGGTTCTGTCGGATACGACAGTGGTTCCGGCTCCGGTTCGGAAGCTCCGCCGGTTTGGATTCCGCCTGCGGCTCCTCTGTTTTCTTTGGTGCCGGTGTCTCCGGTGTTTTTGTAATTTCCGTCGTATACTGCTGCAGATCCCGGTATTCATCCGTACCGGTCTTGTAATCCAGGTAAATGCCGATCAGCTTATACCCGGAAAAGCAGAAAACAGCAAGTGCCGCTAAAAATACCAGAGTCCAAAGCGGATTGCCGCGTTTTTTCTGTTTCTTTTTCTGTTTTCCCATGCGTCTCCTTTATCACTTTTTTACTGTCTGCGCTGTTTTCTGGAAGCGCTCTGAATTTGTCTCAATTATAAGCGTGCCCCTTTCTTTTGTCAACTTATGCCCCCGGAAAAGGATTGCACCCGCCCCCATCTTATGATAGACTAAAAGTCGACTGACAAGTCACTTGTGAATACAGTAACACACCACATACATGAGGAGGAATTCCATATGCGAACAATCAAAAAAGTCGCCTCGCACATCTTCATTGATGGCTTCGGCGGCATGACGCAGGGTCTTTTTGCAACCCTGATTATCGGTACAATGATTCAGCAGATCGGTCTTCTGATCGGCGGTTCGACTGGAAATGTGATCTATCTGCTTGGAAAAGCTGCCGCAGCCCTGACAAGTGCCGGTATCGGTGTCGGCGTGGCAGTGAAATATGGGGAAAGCCCGCTTGTCACGGTTTCTGCAGCCGTCGCCGCCATGGTCGGCGGTTATGCCGGCAAGATCACCGGCGGCACATTCTTTGTGGACGGAAATGCCGTTCTGGCAGGACCTGGCGAACCGCTCGGCGCTTTCATCGCAGCTTTCGCAGGCATCACCTGCGGCCATCTGGTTTCCGGCAAGACCAAGGTTGATATCATCGTGACACCGGTCATCACCATCGGAGCCGGTTCCGTTGTCGGACTGCTCGTCGGACCGCCGATCTCCCAGATGATGACAGGCCTTGGAAGCATCATCAACTGGGCAACGGAACAGCGGCCGTTCATCATGGGCATCGTTGTTTCGGTCGTCATGGGTATGGTTCTGACACTGCCGATCAGCTCCGCTGCACTCGGCATCATTCTGAATCTTTCCGGTCTTGCCGCCGGTGCCGCAACGATCGGCTGCTGCTGCAACATGGTCGGATTCGCGGTTGCAAGTTATCGGGAAAACAAATTCGGCGGTCTTGTCGCACAGGGTCTTGGAACCTCGATGCTTCAGGTGCCGAACATCATGCGTCATCCACTGATCTGGCTGCCCGTCATCTTCTCGAGTGCGATTTTAGGACCCGTCTCCACAATCCTCGCCAATATGCAGAATAATGCAACGGGAAGCGGCATGGGTTCCGCAGGTCTTGTCGGACAGATCACAACGTATCAGACGATGATCACTTACGATGATCCGAAGCTCGTCATCATCAAAATCATTCTGCTCCACTTCGTGCTTCCGGCTGTGATCACCTTGTTCTTCTCAGAGGTATTCCGCAAGGCAAACCTGATCAAATCCGGCGATATGGCTTTGAATCTGTAATCTGTATTTTTAAAAGGGAATGGAACTGCGCATCCGGCAGCTCCATTCCCTTTTTTATCCACATTTCTCTTCTGATTTTTTCTGTTTTTACACCGTTTCTTCTGCGTTTTCCGCATTTTCCACTGCCGCGGCCGATTCAGCTTCCGCTGCCGCTTCTTCTGTCCCCGTTTCTTCCCCCGGCCGCACACGGTGTGCCTCTACCATTGGCTCAATGGTCTGTGCCATCAGCAGATGGATCATGTCAAGGCTCCGCTCGCGGAACCGCGACGGCAGAAGCGGTGCGATCGCCACATCCGTCACGAGGGATTCAAGGCCCTCGATAATCAGATCCTTGCCCGGCGTCTCATTCCACTCCAGTCTGATCCGCTCGAAATCACGCTGGAAAATGATTTTGACCCTCCGTCTTGCGGCCTCTTCCAGAAATGCAAACTCAAGCTTCAGCACCAGTTCGCCGTCTTCATTCTCCGCAAACTGTCCCGTCGTTCCGAGCAGATACGATTCCTCGTTTTCCACCCATTCTACAACTTTGGACCCCGTAAGACCGATCTCAATGCGCTGTGTTTTTTCTCCCTCGGTCAGCTCGACAAAGAAACGGCCTTTTTCATAGAAGAAACCGATGCGGCGGATGCCGTCGGAAAAGTTGTTGTGGAAGACCTGCAGCGTCAGCGGAAACATGCCGACATGCGTGTCCTCCATTTTATATTCTTTTCCGTGCAGAAGCTGCGCCATATCGATCTGACGCGGTGTTCCGCTGTTCCGCGGCCCCGGTGTTCTCCGCTTCCAGCCGCCGCGCAGGATTCTTCCGGTGTCTCTTTCGCGCCCTCCAGATCACGCAGGTCTGCACCAGCTTCTGATATGCCATCGGGCTTTCCGCCTCGCCGGATTTCAGCTCTGCACCAAATTCCGCACCGAAATACTTCCGCACAATGTCAAGCATCTCACACGTCTGGAACAGCTCATTGCTGCCAGCATTCGTCACAATCACCACGCCGGTATCCGGATAACCGAGCACGTTCTGCCCCAGCATGCCATTGAACGCAAAGCTGCCCGGCCGCTCCTCCATCCAGACCTGGTAACCATAGCCATATTTTCCCATCTTTTCCGGCGGTGTCGCATGAACGGAGGTGGACGCTGCGACCCATTCCGCCGGGACGATCTGTTTTCCTTCGAATTTTCCGCCGTTCACGTACATCACCCCGAGCTTGGCCGCGTCCTCCGGGCACAGGAAGAGGCCCCAGCCGCCTTTCGTAATCCCTGCCGGGCAGCTCTCCCAGAAGATTTTTTTGATACCGAGCGGCTCGAACAGGCGCGGCCGCAGGTAATCCACCATCTTCATGCCGGTGCGCTCCTGTATGATTGCAGACAGCAGATACGTGTTCATACTGTTGTACTCAAACGCTTCGCCCGGCGTTCCCTTGACCGGCGCATTTAAGAAGCTGTCCACCCAGTCGTTGCCGGAAACAACGCCCATCTCATTGAACTGTACGCCGCTCTTCATCGTCAGAAGATGCTCCACGGTCAAATTCGGGCGCAGGATCTTCTGCAGCAGACCATTTCGTTTTTCAAAAATATCATAGACGTTCTCGTCCAGGGAAAGTTTTCCTTCACTGATCAGAAAACCGACCGCCATGCCGGTGATGCTCTTGCACATCGAATACGTCGCGTGCCAGATGCCGCTGCGGTATGGGGCGAAATTGCATTCGCAGATGACCTGTCCGTTCCGCAGGACCAGCAGGTGATGCATGTCCGTATGGCGGGCGGCGGCGAGCTCACGAAGCATCTGCGTCAGCTTTTCCGAGGAGATTCCCTCACTCTCCGGCGTCACACGCGGAAAATATGTCTCCGGAGATGCAAAATCCCCCGAACGCTTCCTTCTGCGGCGCAAAAGTCCGTCTTTCCCATAGTCCTGTCGTCCCACTCATAAATCCCCAGATCATTT
>ENA-OQHY01000061-OQHY01000061.1-human-gut-metagenome-genome-assembly--contig:-NODE-61-length-58486-cov-8.189482_pt1 | contig 58486 bp, 45 predicted proteins | sample MGYA00242570_ERZ504733 | MGnify/ENA primary metagenome ERZ504733 (study PRJEB26092, sample SAMD00036219) | human gut metagenome | host: Homo sapiens | study: EMG produced TPA metagenomics assembly of... | reverse complement strand
GGGATGATTGCTCTATTTTGTTATCTTTCTGTGGCGCAGGAGAAAAAGATAAAATACTATCATTTAATGACTATTCCCACAGACAGAAGAAAATTGTTGCTGGGGAAAATTATTTATATTGGGTACATGATTTTGTTTTCTAATGTGATTGTGTTTGCAGGAGCAACGCTTGGAGGCTTTCTTCTAACGACACATGTTCCAGTTGGAGGAGCGTTGATTGCAGTATTGTTTCTGACGGTTTCTGAGTTATGGGAGATTCCGGTAGCTTTATTTTTAAGTGAACGATTTGGAATGATTGTAAACCTGTTCGTCTGCCTGTTTATTACCGTCAGCGGTGTGGTAATATCACAAACCAGAATCTGGTATGTACTTGTTTCTGCAATCCCTATGCGAATGATGTGCCCGTTGCTTCATGTTTTACCAAATGGACTTGCCGCAGAAGCAGGGAATCCTCTTTTGGATACGGGAGTCATTGTTCCGGGAATGTGTCTCTCAATCATCTGGTTTGTTTTTGTAACGGTTCTGTTTTTGAAATGGTTTGAGAGAAGAGAGGTGAAATAAGATGATTGGAAGATCTCTTAATGCAGACTTGCGAAAGATGAAAGGAACATCTGTGATTCTGGCACACTTACTGATTCCGATTATAACCAGCGTTATATTTTTAATATATTACTTTTTTTCACCATGGAATGAAAATATGAAAGTGATTGCATTTTATCAGGCAATAGGAGCAGGACTTCCGGTACTTATTGGAATTTTTACAGCAAGTGTGATGGAACAGGAACAAAATGCAGGTGATTTTCAAAATCTGTTGTCTTTACCGGATAAACCTGCAGCATTTTTATCGAAACTGTTGATGCTACTGGTTTTGTGTCTGTGCTCTATCCTATTGACAGCAATCATATTCGGAATTGGATTTGGAAGAATCGCATCAAGCGATATCGAAATCATGAAAGGATGTATATTTGCAGCATTGCTGCTGTGGGGAAGCAGTGTTCCACTTTATCTGTGGCAGCTGATTCTGGCTTTTCAGTTTGGAAAAGGGGTATCCATTGGAGCAGGGATTATATCAGGACTAATTAGTGCATTGATGCTTACCGGACTTGGAGATTATGTGTGGAAATATGTATTTGTCTGCTGGACGGGTAGAGTACCATATACTTATCTGCAATCTGTATTGGGAGAAACTAGTGTAGGTGAATGGTTGTCATTCATACCAGGTTGCTTAATATTTACAGGGATTAGTATGGTATACTATTTTTGGTGGGTAAACCACTGGGAAGGAAACAGAATATCGGAATAGAATCGAGGGAAACTATGGCAAAAATACTGGCAGTTGATGATGAACCGGCAATTTTGGAAATGATAGAAAGCATTTTGAATAAGGATGGACATCTGGTTACCAAAGTAAGTAATCCACTAAAAATTAATATGGAAGAATTACATCGTTATGACCTGATTTTACTGGACATTATGATGCCTGGAATTGATGGCTTCGAATTATGCAAAAGAATCAGGGCACTTGTGGATTGTCCGATTTTGTTTCTTACGGCAAAAACGGAGGAAAACAGTCTGGTAAACGGACTTTCTTTAGGAGCAGATGATTATATTTCAAAGCCATTTGGAGTGATGGAACTTCGGGCAAGGATCAATGCACATCTTAGAAGAGAGCACAGGGAACATTCTGTCCGGATGGTTTTAGGGAGAGTCTGCATTCAGATGTCTCAAAAGAAACTGTTGATGAATGATAAAGAACTTCCACTTACGAAAGCAGAGTACGAAATCTGTGAATTTCTGGCTAAAAACAGAGGACAGGTTTTCTCGAAGGAACAGATATTGGAAGCGGTCTTTGGTTTTGACAATGAGAGTAATGACAGTACTATAATCACGCATATCAAAAATATAAGAGCAAAATTTGCGGATTATGATTATATACCGATAAAAACAGTCTGGGGGATTGGATATAAATGGGAAGAGTAAAGAGAAGCAATGCACTCAGCAGGATTTTTATGAGATATGTACTGGTCATGCTTGGATCATTAGTTGGTTTGGTGATTGTTGCTTATCTGCTGCTGTACCTTTTGATTAGTGTGGGCTGTATTTATCCGGCAAATTATGCAGAGCAAAAGATTAATGAAGCATATGATACGATTCTACGTGCAGATAAAGTGACTGCTGAGATGATTCCCGCACTTTGTGATTATGTAATCTTTTCAGAGAATGGAGAGAAAATAGGTGGAGATCTGTCAGAACAATACGAACAGATAGCATGGAATGTTGCAAAGTACGGAAACGCATCCGGGAAATATTTTTATAAAGTAATTGTAAGGGAAAATGAATATGTTGTATTGCAATATCGCCTGACACCTCAATATCATTCAGCTTTTTTGAGGGAGCATTTTATAGGACCACAGAATGTGATGAGTATTATGTCTGTGATTGGAGCGGTAGCGATTATCATCATTCCGTCCATACGTTTTGGAAAAAGAATCAAAAAGCAGATGCAGCCTGTATTAGACGCAATCGGACAAATAAAGGATCAAAATCTGGAATATGAGACATCCTGTTCCGGTATCAAAGAGTTTGATGACTGTTTATCGGCAATCGATGATATGCGAGATGCATTGCGAGAATCTTTAGAAAAGCAGTGGAAAACAGAGCAGGAAAAGAAACAACAGATGTCTGCTTTGGCGCATGATATTAAAACACCTCTTACGATTGTACGGGGAAATGCAGAACTACTTTCAGAGACTGAACTGACCACAGAACAGAAGAATAATATCACTTATGTTTTGAACGGCACAACACAGATACAAAGTTATGTAAAACAGTTGATAGATGTCACAAAATCATGGAATTGCAGTGATGTTACCTATACAACGGTGAGGTTAGAAGATTTTTTCGCAGATATAAAGGAACAGGCACTCGGACTGGTAGAAATCTATCACCAGAAGATAGATTGGAAGGCGGAACAAAGTGATAAAAAGGTAACGATTGCTTATGATCCAATGTTCCGAGCCGTAATGAATGTGATTCAGAATGCAGTGGAGCATACAAAAGAAAATGGAATCATTTATATTGACGCAAAGGAGCAGGATGGCCGGCTGACATTCATTGTGGAGGATAGCGGATCAGGATTTACAAAAGAAGCATTATTGCATGGCACAGAGCAGTTTTTTATGGATGACACAAGTAGAAATGGCGAAGCCCATTATGGGATGGGACTATTTTTTGCAAAAACTGTGGCTGAAAAATATGGTGGAGGTATTAAACTTTCAAATTCTGAAAATACAGGTGGGGCGAGGGTAGAAATATTTTTCCTGAGTAGTCAGGAAACAAGCTAAATAGACCGCAAGGAATGTTGTAGGATACTGTGTATTCACTCTTTGGACAATTGGAACAATGCTTCCGATGTGGATTATGAGAGATACTTTCTTTGCAAACTATAGAGAAAACGGTGGAACAGATGCATACATAGACGCTGTTATGGCACTTACTCCAGATTACATGGTATTGGTAATTATCGTACTTGCTATTGTAGGTGGTTTTTTGGGAACTATGCTTGGAAAGATTGTATTAAAGAAACATTTTGAAAAAGCAGGAATTGCCTAAAAAGAGTAATGCCACATGTTTGAAAAAATGTGTGGCATTTTTGTATAAGCGCTTAGGAACTTGATGCGTTTGCTGTTAAAGTGGCAGGTGATATTATTCATTTCGTAGAAAATATAGAAGGAAAGGAAAGTTAAAACATGGAGAAGCAGGCATTATATATTGACCCAAGAACAAAATTGTTTTTATTGCTCGTGATGAATATTGTCATGCTGGATACAAGTTCAGGTGTTCTTTTACCATATCTGAGATTCATCATTGGCTTTTTGCCTTTGTCTTGCTTTTAACATCAAAAAGATTTAAGCCTGCATGGGTCTACCTGGTGATATACCTAATCAGTCACATCATTGTCTTGTATGTATTAGATTATACCAGTGGATTTATGATGATGCTGTTGGGATTTCTATCATCGATGGGTACAAAATTTTTGCCTGGTGGAATGCTTGGAGTGTATTTTTTCTGTAGCACAAGGGTAAACGAATTTATTGCATCTATGGAAAGAATGCATGTATCGCAAAAGGTCATTATTCCTGTTTCTGTTATGTTTCGCTTTTTTACGACAGTAAAGGAGGAGGCAGAAGGGATCAGCGATGCTATGAGAATGAGAAAATTAGGATTTTCATATTTCTTTTTTAAACCGGTGGAGATACTGGAATATAGGTTGGTTCCATTAATGATATCAGTGGTAAATAATGTTTGCTTTCATTACCAAGAGCAAAAAAATGCTTCATTAACTCATGTTAATTTACAGATTAATGAGGGAGAGGTTGTGGTTTTGTGTGGCGAGTCAGGCTGTGGCAAGTCTACGATTATTCGTCTCATTAATGGACTGATTCCTTATTACTACAAGGGACGTATGGATGGTCAGGTAAAGGTTTTGGGACACTTAACGCAGGAAGGTAACATTTATAATATGGGAAGTAAAGTAAGTAGCGTTTTCCAAAATCCAAGAAGCCAGTTTTTCTGTGTGGATGTCAAAAGTGAATTGGCATTCGGTGCTGAAAATCTAAATTATGATAAAGATGAGATTATAAAGCGAATTGAGGACGCAAGTCATGAATTAAAGTTTGAATATTTACTTGACAGAACTATGTTCCAGCTTTCGGGTGGTGAAAAACAGAAAATTGCTTGTGCCAGTGTGTCTATAACAGATAATCCGATAGTTGTTTTGGATGAACCTTCATCAAATCTCGATATGCATGCTGTAACTGAACTGAAAGCGATGATTCGATACTGGAAACAGAAAGGCAAGACAGTTGTAATTGCTGAACATAGGTTCCGATACCTTAAGGGGATTGCTGACCGTTTTATCTATATGAAAAAGGGAAAGATAGTTCGTGAATTCAGCAGTGTAGAAATGCAAAAACTGCCTGCCGAGGAACTTATGAGCATGGGACTTAGGAACCTCTCATACGATAATCTGGAAATTCAAAATTACAATGAGGCTAAAACGTTTATGAGAATACATGACTTTATTTTTCGATATAAAGGCTCAAAGAAATTGAGTTTATTCATTGATGAGATGGACATCCCAAAGGCTTCTGTTATAGCAATTATTGGCAGAAACGGTGCAGGAAAGTCCACATTTGTCAGATCCCTTTGCGGTTTAGAGAAGAAAGCAAAGGGATTGCTGGAAGATGGCAATGTCATGCTCAAAGCAAAAAAGAGGCTTAATAATTCTTTTCTTGTCATGCAAGACGTGAATCGTCAGCTTTTTACGGAAAGTGTTGAAGAGGAGATAATTCTTAGCATGGATGAGAAAAATGATAATTTGTTAGAGGGAATACTAAAAGAATTTGATTTGTATGATTACAGAAAGCAGCATCCTATGTCACTTTCCGGAGGGCAAAAGCAGCGAGTGGCAGTAGCCAGTGCAGTAGCAAGCATGAGAGAATATATCGTTTTTGACGAACCGACCAGTGGATTGGATTATTTCCATATGATGCAGGTGGCAGAGTGCATAAAAAAATGCACGAAAAGGCAGGACCATTTTTTGATAACTCATGATTTGGAACTTATTTATTCATGTTGTAATTATATTATTCATATAGAAAATGGGATGATCAAGGAATTGTATCAGGTGAGTAAGGAAAACGAGCCGAAGTTGAGAAACTTTTTTGAGGTTTAATAAGGATTTTTTGACATAGTGAGAAATACTCTTGACTACTATTTATGGATGAAATAAGACGTTTCTTCCTAAAAACAGTATGTTTATGGTATACTAGCTAATAGTAGTGCAGTTTCAACCGATATTACATATTATGATGAGAAATTAATGCAAAGGAGTTACAATCAAATGGATAACAATGAAGTAGTAACAGAAGAAGTGGCAGCAGTTGTTGAAAATAGTACAGGTATTGAAATAGAGTCTTTATTTGAGGAGCAGGTTGATTATGATACATTCTCAAAGTCAGACTTCCGTGTTGTAAAGGTAAAAAATTGTGAGGCAGTACCTAAGAGTAAGAAACTTCTTAGATTTACACTTGATGATGGTACAGAGAATGAAAGAACTATTCTTTCAGGAGTACATGCATTTTACGAGCCGGAGGAACTTGTAGGTAAAACTTTACTTGCAATCGTAAATCTTCCACCACGTTCTATGATGGGAATAGATTCATGTGGTATGCTTCTTTCTGCAATTCACAATGTAAATGGAGAAGAAAAACTGAATCTGGTAATGTTAGATGACGCAATCCCAGCAGGTGCAAAATTGTATTAAGAATATAAATGTCACATGGTTGTTAATAACTGTGTGACATTTTATCGTTGTTGTTGATAATCGGAATTTGTACAGTTAACTTCTGGTTTTATTGACGCTTGAATATTCTCTGCTTGAATGCTCTTATTTTAATACCATAACGACCTGAAAAAACAAATCCTGTTAGTAACATTCCTAAGCTCACACCCAGGGCAACATCAATAATTATACTTACTACCTCGTTTTGGACATACAGCGTTGTATCCTTAAACAACATATATACTACTAAGAATAACAACGCAATCGAATTGCATATACGAACCTGTGGTTATACTTCTCTGACTCCGTAGTTGTATAATCTACTGCCTGTAATACAGTTTCTTTTATTTCATTCTTCATTTTCTCACTTTTCCTCTCTCCATTTAATATTTCCCGGAGATCAACAGCATATAAATCAGAAAGCTCAATCAATATATCAATGTCGGGCATATTGTTTCCCGTTTCCCAACGAGATATTGTTCTTCTGGCAACATTCAATTTCTCAGCCAACTGTTCTTGAGTCATCCCATTTTCTTTACGTAATTCTGCCAGAAACTTACCGATTTTCGCTTGATTCATTGTGCGCAACCTCCTTTACGGTGTTCAGCATATAACTTTTCACTGTTACCTAACAGGACACAAAGTGAGCAAATGCCCTGTTTTATCTATGGGACACTCTTGTCCCACTATTTTTCTGCCGTTTATACTGATATATTATTCTGAATTATAAACAATTCGACAAATTCCATTTGTCTCTATCTTTATTTCTTAATTATACACAAGATTTGAAGCTTTTTCTACTTATCTATTGTTCTAAAATATCTTCCTAAAAAAATAATTTAAAAAATTTTTTAAAAAAATAGGGTGTCAAAAGCCTGAGCAATTCCAAATAAGTGAAGGGAGTAATTCCAATCAATAAAAATGGAATCCTTTCACTTGAATTGAAAACTGAATATACAGGTCACTAAGACGTTAATTCTGATGATAGCCGCTTTATCGGGTGAGTGGTGTGTTTTCGACAAGATTACAATGACAACCGGAAATATTGAAATCAAATGCCCGAAATGTGGGTATATCAATGAGATTGACCTTTCTTTAAGAAAAGGAAGTGTCAAGTTTAGGAAATTTAAAATCAATATAGATTGAGCAGACAACTGAATAATTGTGTTTTATAAAAAGTAAAGGAATCTGCAAAAACAGATTCCTTAAACCAGGGGAAATCCCTGTCGAAGAATGGAACACCAGTTACTTTTTTGATAGAGAAAACGGACTACAATAACGGTCTGCTTTTCTTCATCAATAGTATAAAAGGCAAGGTAATTATTGATTATTACAAAACGAATTTCCCAACTTGCTAAAACCGGATCATCGACAAGACGGAACTTTTGAGGAAAATCTGATAATGTTCCTATCTGCTTTGTGACAGCATCTAACAGATTGTCAGCAACTTGTGGATTTTTTAGTGTAAATTCGATGTAATCCACAGCACGCATAATATCATGCTCTGCGGTGGATGTGATATGAAGCTGATAACTCATTGTGTGCGGCGGCTCCTGATATCTGCCATAGCTTCAGAGAAAGGTCGGGTGTTGCCTGATGCAATATCGTCCATTCCGTCCTTGATTTGGCTGTAAAGCTCAAAGCGGCTGGCAAGATTTTCGTAGGCTTCAATGCTCATAACTGCAAGGTCTCCTTTTCCATTCTTCGTAATGAAAACTGGTTCTGGATAATTATGACAAAATGTAGAAATTTCATTGTAATTATTCCTTAAATCAGCACTTGATTTGATTGTCGGCATAAAAGCACCTCCTTATCTAATAACAAAATTATACATAAATTTTGTTATGAAGTCAATGGGTTTGCTATAAGTGTTGGCAGAATTAAATCTTAATATGTCAATGAGATTGACCTTTCTTTAAAGAAGTAAGTGTCAAGTTTAAAAGCAATTGGCAGCGATGAAGATTTACCTCAACTAGATGATGAGAATCAAAATGTTGCATAATAGCTTTATCTATAATTGAAAACAACAAGATGGAAAGGCTCAGAAAAAGGTATTCTGGGCCTTTTGTCTTAGAAGGATAGCAGTATAAAAGAGCAGGGATTTTTATACCCCACCTATTGATATACACTGTCACCATCAAAGAAGATTAAATTATAAAATTCAAAGAAATGGAGGAGCTGGCAATGAAAGGAATATTCGGAAGGATGTTTGATCTGAACCATGATGGAAATATTAGTCCACTGGAAAGCGCAATGGAATTTACTTTCCTAAATGAACTACTGAAAGACGATTCTGACGTACAGACAGAGTTAGAATTATCGGGACTGGATCCAGACGAGTTGGAGTTTATGGATGCAGATGAACGAAGAGAAGTACTGGAAGATGCCGGACTGGATCCAGATGAATATGATTTCTAAGGAAGGAGCATTTATAATGGCAAAAGTATTTATCACACATAATACATCTGTCCTTATAGGAAAGGTGAAGGTTCTTTTTCAGATTTTTCTTTTGATTCTTTTTCATGGTGGACTCCTTTCATACCACACTCATATCACTAAGATCATTATAGCAGAAAGAACACTCCCCCTGAGATTTGTCAAGGTAAATTCCCGTAAAGGTCAAAACGGGAAGTTTCAATAAAATTTTAGCAACTTTTTTTTATGATGTCTAAAGGAATTGACAAAAAATATCGGGGGGTATAATGACAGAGAATATGCTGAGATTATTGTGTCTCAGGTAGAATAAAAAGAGGAGGAACCGCAGCCGGAGGAAATGCCTCAGACGCCGATCTGGCTGCTGGTGGCACTGCTTGCGGTAAGTGCAGGAGTATTGACGACCGTCAGTATCCGCGGAAGAAAAAGAATAACGCGAAACTTTTCAGAGAGTGTTGATTAGCAGCCGGATATATGTTATCTTAAAAAAAGAATACCATAGTGAATGAAGCATATTGACATCATATAGTATGTTTGTATGCTTCGTTTAGTATATGAATGAAAAATGGAGAGATAAAGTGAGAAACAGAAGAATTAAAAAGATTTTAGGAGCGATGCTTGCGGCTGCAATTGTGTGTCAGACGAGTGCATCGCCGGGGGTACTGACAGTACGTGCAGAGACAGCGGATTCAGTCACAGCGGATTCTTCCACGGCAGATTCTTCCGCAGCAGATTCCGCGGTGGATGAGCAGGAACAGATCCGGCATGGGGATATGGATGAAAACACCGGAGCTGAGGAAGACGTTGATGTGAATCAGGGGGTTGATGTCGAGGCGGCGATTGGCGGGACTGAGGAGAAGGCGGCAGATGCAGTGGCAGAGTCTGCGACAGAAGCCGAGTACCGTTATATATCGGATATGGAGTATATTACGGACAACAGATGGTCCTATGCCGGCTGGGGCAATATCATGAAGGATAAAAATATCGAAGGAGGCACCATCAGCCTTCTGCTCGATGGCTCCAGAGTATACTTCAAAAAAGGAATGGGAGCACACGCCACATCACAGCTTACCTATGATATTTCAGCGTATTCGGATGTCTATACACGTTTTGTTGCGAAAATGGGTGTTGATGCGGAACGAGGCGGCAACGGAGAGGTCTGGTTCAGAATCTCTGTCTCAAAGGACGGGACAAACTGGGAGGAATTATATAAGAGTGGGGTGGTTACTTCCGCCAGTAATGCGATCGAGGTGGATCTGAATGTTAAGGGTTACCGGTATCTGAGGCTGTATTCAGACAGCAACGGATCGAACGGGGCAGATCACTCTGTATATGCGGACGCAAGAATCGTTAAGACAGATTATGATATGTCCTCAGAATTAATACAGGATATCAGACCGACCGCATATTATGATGAACAGCTTTCCCAAAATACAGTGAAAGAGAATTACAGCAATCAGCTATATACCGTATTAAAAAGAGAATTTGTGAACCGCATGGGATACTGGACATTGCAGAGTGCAATAAAAGACGATGCAGATGGAGAGGTTCTGGAAGCGATTCGGTGGATTTTTAATAACAAGGAGAATCTGCAGCTGTTTATAGAGACTGGAAATGTAGGGGACTCGCAGGCGTGTCTTAAGCTGCTTGGAAGTCTGTACAAGAACCAGAAGGAGGATCTGGACAAGGCTGACGGGGATATATATAAAAAGATGATGATCGCACTGGCGATATCCTACAGCACTGACCGTAATGGCTCACCATTGAGTTTCAATTCACCGGCGAACTCCTATGACATTAATGAACGCTATGAGATTTTAAAAGAGTTATATGATACGGAGCTTTTTGTGAGAAAAGCCGAGTTTTCTTCCTATCATATGGAACTGATCCGTATGGTGGTGAATGACTCTACTGCTAACAGTGAGATTAAGTGGCTGCGTGGATATTCGGAATCAAAATATCCGAATAATCTCGAAAAGAGATTGAATCCATATAACTATATGAAGTATATCTCGCCGAATTATCATCAGGACAGGCTGTATGCCCAGGAGAATTATGCGGCATATAATGATAAATATAAGCTGGAGCAGTATGGAATCCCATATGGTCTTAATTCGGATGGAAGTAAGACGGAAAAGACCTGGATGGTAATGGAGGCCGGAGGTATCTGCTGGAATATCTCAAGACTTGGTTCAAATCTACACAGAGTTCATGGAATCCCATCGGTAGGTGTCTACCAGCCGGCACACGAGTCTTATCTGACCTATTCGGTGAATGCAGACGGCAAGGTGTGTGGGATATCGGCAACAACATTTTCGGATGGGGACAGAGCTCGACCACCTGGTATGGCGGAAACGGCAACCGTTTGCTGTTTGACTGGAATAATAAGTCCTTTACAAGAAAGCATATGGGAATTGATATGGATCTTGGCAATGGCAACAAATCTTCTGTAGGAAATAACGGAGGATATCAGCTGTTGGGACAGGCGGCACTGAATGATTATGATCATTATAATAAATTCATTCTATTATAATCTGATTGCCAATTCTTATGGAGAAAGTAACCGAAAAGAGGATACATACCGTAAAGCATTGGAAGCATTCAAGCTGAATCTTGACAGCTATGATCAGCTGATCGGCATATATAAGGAACAGCAGCGGACCAGTGCAGAATGGAGAGCACTTGCAGAGCAGATTGTAGATACATACACATACTATCCGATGGCAATGACAGACTTGTTAAGAGTGATTGAGCCATATCTGGGTAACGATGATGTCATAGAGATTGATATGCTGAAAACAGAGGCTCTGAATAAGGCTGTAAAAGCAACGGATAAGGAAGTCCTACAGTCCGGTGCATGCCGCGAGATTGCAAGTGAGCTGCTGGGAAGCAGTAAAGTGGACCTTGCTTCTTTCTCGTTTGATGGAGAAAATGCCGGCAAGATTGTTATGAATTCCAAGTATGATGATTACAATTTCCAGGTTCAGTACAGTCTGGACGGCGGAAACACATGGGAAACGACGCTGGATCATCAGATCAGTCTTACAGAAAAGGAGATCAGCAGTATCTCTGCAGAGCATGATATACAAGTAAAGATATCCGGTTCCAGTCAGGTGTTTATCATAGACATTCTGGAGGGAGAAGGAATCGAGTCTAAAACATTAGCTGCAAATGATGACGAGAATACATTTATTGGAAAGGTTCAGAATCTGGAATGCAGTACAGATGGCGGAAAGACCTGGACAGATTATACGGCGGACCTCAGATTTGAAGGAAAGGTAAAGGTGACAGCTCGTTATAAAGCACATGGAACTTACCTGCAGGGAGAATCGACAGTATTTGATTTTACAGAAGCAGCAGAGACAGAAACGAAACGGTATATCTATGTAGAGAATATCAGCTTTGTGTCGGCAGGAACCGCACAGAGAGGATATGAGTCTGAACATATGATAGACGCCAGCCCATATACGACATGGCATACGAAATGGGAGAAGTGGCACAGGATAAGACCTATGTTGTCAGCTGGATAAAGTACGGTATCTGTCACAGGTGACGTATGATCCGGCAGGACTGAACGGAAGAATTAAAAAAGCGAAGATCTACGTGAGTATGGATGGCAAGGACTGGACACTGGCCGGAGAGCAGGCGAACCTTGCAAACAATGAACAGAGAAAGACGATTGCATTAAAAGAGTCGATGCCTGCAAGATATGTTAAGGTAGAAGCTGTAGAAACCTATGGCAATCACGAAGGTAATAACAAGTACGTCAGCGGTACAAGATTTAATTATTATGAAGACAGTACGAAGGTCTTTAAGGAACCGGAGGTAGAATATTCCGTAACATCTTGGACCAATCAGGATGTTACTGCGACCTTGAAGGTTCCGGCGGGATATACGGTGATCGGAGACGAGAGCCATACATTTACAGAGAATGGCAATTATACATTTACATATAAAGACATTCATGACAAAGAAAAAACCATAACAGCCGAAGTGACCTGGATTGACAGGGAAGCACCGACGGCGACAGTGGAATACGATATTACAGAAACGACACAGTTTGCGGTAAAAGCAGCCTTGAAGGATTTCTCAGAGGAGAATGTAACGATTCTGAATGCAGATGAAGATGGCAGTCACACTTTCCAGGAAAACGGAACCTTCACCTTTGAACTTCGCGATAAAGCGGGCAATATGGGTTATGTGACAGCTGAAGTAACCTGGATTGAGAACGGAGATTCGGGAAAACTGGAAATTGATTCAGAGGTGTACCATGTGGGAGATAATGGTATCATTAAAAATATTAATGCCAATACCTCGCTGGAGGAGTTTTTGAAAAATATCAATACCAATGCCGGAAGCATAAAACTTACCAGAGATGGAAAAGAGACGAAGGTTGTTGCAACCGGAAGCGTATTGACACTGAATGATAATGTAAATTATACTCTGGTGGTAAAAGGAGATCTGACCGGCGACGGAGCTACAACAGACGCAGATCTGGCTATGCTGAACAAACATCTGATAGACCGCCTGGTGATCAAAGACAGGATAACTCTGCTGGCGGCAGATATGAATCAGGACGATACGATTGACATTGTGGATTTGTCTGTTCTGAACAAGACGATCCTGAAAAAATAAGAGTGCATAAAGGTCAGGTAAGGAAAAATATGAAAAAAAGAGTATATGTGATGGCTGTTATGATTGCTGTATTGATGTCGTTCAGTAACCTTACAGTGAATGCGCAGGAGAAAGTGAAACTGAATGCAGCCAGTAAAGAGAAGACGTTAGAGGTGACACTTGAGTTGCCGGTCACAGAGAAGGGAATCGATGCAATGGCGGGAACCCTGGATTATGATCATGCAAAGTTGGAACTGACAGAAATGAAAGCAGGAGATTCCAGATTGCAGGAACCGGTGTATAACAGTGATAATGGTAAATTTACAACGGTGATTAAGTCAGAAACAATAAAAGAATCTGTTAATGCAGTACAGTTTGTATTTAAAAAGAAAGCTGATGCAGCAGGGGAGACGATTGTAAGAGTGAGCGAACTTACAGCGGCTACGGCAGAAGATACAAAGCAGATGCTGGATGCTGCCAGTGTGACGATAACGTTGGGAGATACAACGAAACCATCAGAAGATAAGAATGATTCAAAGAATGATTCGCCAACAACAGATAAGAGTGATTCTCCGGCAACCGGGGAAAATAATTCATCAAATAGTGGAACAACAGACGAAGAAAGGAATAGGAAAACAGATACAGCAGAGAGGAAAAATGGTGTGAAAACCGGAGATGTTGCTGATATGTCGGTGTGGATAGCCGGGATAGCAGTGAGTGCCGGAGTGCTGATAGCTCTGAGGATACGAAAACGAAAAATAAAATAATACACAGAAAACCGGGAGGCTGTTCTGCAGGATGCAGACAGCCTCCTGCTTTGCGCAATCCTGATTAAAAATGCGGTAAGAATCCTGCAATGCAGGATTCCTAAGATGAGAAGCAGGTGATATCAAAATTAGACATGACAAAAAGACTTCCCAGATGGACTGCGAAGAAAATGCTATAAATACCAAAAGGTCAGGCAATCAAAGATTTTAAACTTCGTATATATTGATGCTGGTGGATTTTATCAGCAACAAGTACGGGAACAAGCTGTGTAATTCCGGCAAGAAGTAAATCAGCATGAAGTGTTTTTTCGTTCTGTGTTTGGCGTTTCGCAAACGCCTATGAAAAAATTAAATTAAAAGGAGAAGATTATGAAGAGAAAGATTATTTTGACAGTTATTGCGGCAATGATGATTACTATGACAGGATGTGGGAAAAAACCATCAGAATCACAAGCTGAACCTACAACGAAATCTACGCAGTAAACAGGTGTGACAGAAGAAAAAGAACCAGGTGATGTTGCAGAATCTAAAGCACAAACAAAGACTACAAGTGGAGATACTACAGGTGTATATCCGAATGCAACAGGTATTACAGAAATAGCAATGGGAGTTACAGAGGATATTTGTACTTTTAAAGTACCATTAAATTATGTACTCTTAGGTTCGTATTATGATGAAAACAATGAAGAGCAAAGCATTCAGGGATTGGATTCAACTATGACTACCATGGAGGAAGCAATGTCAGAAGGAGGATTTTCTACAGGAAAACATTTGGCATGTTTCTCAATGGCATCACTTGAAGCAGATGGTACGGGAATTAACGTAGATACCTATGTGCCTGATGAGATAACTTGGGATGAGTTTAAATCATATTATCCAGAGGCAAAATCAATAGGAAATGCATCTGTTCCGGCACTTTTATATCATGTAGAGGCATTTAATGGTCAGGCTGTTGCTGTAGCTCTTAAATTATCAGATAATATTACGATGCAAATAGTATATGAAGGTTCTCTGGAAAGCAAAATTGGAGAGGACGAGTTAGGACAGAGATTGTATAATTTGGTAACTGTAAAATAATATACGAAAAACAAGTATGTTTTAGAGAAAAGAGGACGTAATTCCGTTTATGAAGGTAAAATCACAATGAAGGAAGCACAGAGCCTTATTGACAGCTATTCTAGAAAACATGATGACGTTTGGAAAAGCGGGCATCATCAAGGTTCTGCTTGCATTAGATATTTTGATAGTATTAGCTGCCCTGCTGTTGGAGAGGAAGCAATATAGCAAAAAAAACATTTCGCTTGTATCTGATATATGCTTGTATCCTGACAGCTACAGCGTTCCTTGATTATGTTATTGATACCTGGTATCTGCAGAATCTGGCGATTTTCTTTTCATCCATGATTATTTCTGTAAATCATATGATACAGGTTTCGGATCAGTGGCTGGATGCAAAAAGAGAATTGTTGATTTCCGAATACAGAGCGAGCCACGATATCATGACGGGGTTATGGAATAAAACCAGTGGTGTGGATCAGGTTAGAAACTGTTTAGAAAATATGTCAGAAAGTGATATGGCAGTATTGGGATTTATGGATATCGATAATTTCAAGTCTGTCAATGACACATATGGACATGAAACCGGTGTTTTCTGGATTCGCGAAGTAGCCACAGCACTTCAGGAAATGTGTGGTCCGTCAGACATTGCATGCAGATATGGCGGTGATGAGTATATTCTTTTCCTGCAGAATATCGGAGATAGGGAAGAATTAACGGCACGCATTGAAGGCTTCAGAAAAAAGATTCATGATAAAGCAGAAGAAAAGGGACAGGATGTGCATTGCAGCATCGGACTTTATCGTGTGAAGGGAGCAGGGAGAAAATTAGCTGAATGCATCATGATATCTGATGGTTTGCTTTATCAGGCAAAGAAGAATGGAAAAGATACTTACGTAATAGAGTAAATAAAAGGGGAAGAAAGTGATGTATGATAACGTAGTAGTTGTGGGAATTTGCAGCAGAACGTTTTTCTATGAGAAAGCGGGGGTAAGGATCCTGAGAATGATTTCGGATATGCTCAAAGCTTCCACTGTCTACAATACGTCCGCTGTTCATTACGAGGATACGGTCTGCCACTTTAGAAATTGCGCCTAAGTCATGGGTGATGAAAATCAGCTGATAACCAGCTAATACTTCAAAGAGAAGGTGTTTTTCTTGTAAGAGAGGACACCTTCTTTTTGTAATTTGCTTAATTCATTAGATAGAGCACTTCGATCTGCATTCAGATAATCTGCCAGCTTGCCTATCGTAAGGGATTGTAAATGTGTTAGAGCCGGCATGCATAGATTCGCCAGACAAGTAATTAAGTATCTTGTCACGTAAATTTTTCTTAGAAATATGATCTATTTTGTTCATCAATCTTACATTTTTTCTTGCTATTATCTCTAACAGGTTATGAATCAATCTTGTATGGAAACTGCAAGATGAAGAACAGGTTGTAATAATATGATTTATATTGAAAAGCATGACGGTGAGATTTTCATTGGCAATGACACTGATTTGAGCAGGAACACTGCTGATGCAGGCATAGCTTTCGCCATAGAGCATTCCTGATGACAGCTCTGTAATAATATTGCGATTCCCCCAGACATCATCATTTATTATGAGAGCCTGGCAGATAGAATCATGCCGATAGTTTGTACCTTATCGCCACTTCTTAGCAGGTATTCACCTTTTGAATAATTTTTAATGCTGACAGATAGACATTTAAGCATTGGAAGAATTTCTGATTCTGAAATTCCTTGAAACAAAGGTGTATTCGTTAAGATGTTCATATATTTTTGCATGAGTTCTATAATCCTTCTTTTCATCTTTTCCATAGTATATCACAAAAATCGAAAACAAAACAAAATGTTGTCTGGACAACGGAATAATTGTTGTGAGTTTGATATAGTACCATTAAACAACAAGAAATGATGAATAAAGCAATAGAAAAGGAGAAAGACATGGAAAATAAAATGTTTTGTTATCAATGTGAACAGACCGCAGGATGTACAGGATGTACCGGAAATGCAGGATTATGCGGAAAGTCCGCCAATACTGCAAGATTACAGGATGAGCTTACAGGAGCATTAATCGGACTTGCTCGTGCAGCCGAGGGCAATGAGCACCTTGTAACCGAAGAGATGAATCAATTAGTTCTTGAGGGATTGTTTACAACCGTTACAAACGTAAACTTTAATGATGAGACATTAAAAATTTTAATTTATAAGATAGAAAATGCAAAAAAGAAATTAGTACCAAATTGCTTTACATGTTCCGGCTCATGTGGAAGAAACGATAATTTTGATATGAATACTCTCTGGACTACTGATGAAGATGTTCGTTCCTTAAAATCCTTAATACTTTTTGGGATTCGTGGAATGGCTGCATATGCATATCATGCAAGTGTGCTTGGATATACCGATGAAACAATCAGCAAATTCTTCTATAAGGCACTTTTTGCAGTCGGAATGAAGGATTGGGGAATGGATGAACTACTTCCTATTGTATTAGAGGTTGGAGAAGTGAATTTAAGATGTATGGAGCTTTTAGATCAGGCAAATACTACAACTTATGGAACTCCTGTACCAACAACAGTACCTCTTACAATTGAAAAAGGACCATTTATTATTATTACCGGTCATGATTTAAAAGATTTACAACTTTTATTAGAGCAGACAAAAGATAAGGGAATCAATATTTATACACATGGTGAAATGCTCCCAGCGCATGCATATCCAGAATTTAAGAAGTACTCTCATTTAAAGGGAAACTTTGGTACAGCATGGCAGAATCAGCAGAAAGAGTTTGATAATATTCCTGGAGCAATTCTTTACACGACGAACTGTCTTATGCCTGTAAAACCAAGCTACGCAGACAGAGTATTTACAACAGAAGTTGTATCTTATCCGGAAATGGTACACATAGGAGAAGAAAAGGATTTTACACCGGTGATTGAAAAGGCACTCGCCTTAGGTGGATATACCAAAGACCAGCATATGACTGGAATTAATGGAGGAATGCAGGTGACAACTGGTTTCTCACATGGAACTGTATTATCTGTAGCAGATCAGGTGATTGAAGCAGTAAAGAATGGAGATATTAAACATTTCTTCCTGGTTGGAGGATGTGATGGAGCCAGAGTAGGAAGAAACTACTACACAGAGTTTGTGAAACAGTCTCCTGCAGACAGCATTATTTTGACGCTTGCATGTGGAAAATATAGGTTCAACGATTTAGATTTAGGAACAATCGGAGGACTTCCGAGAATCATGGATATGGGACAGTGTAATGATGCTTATGGTGCAATCAAGGTCGCAATCGCTTTAGCAGAAGCATTTGAATGTGATGTAAATGAACTCCCGCTATCGATGGTACTTTCATGGTACGAGCAGAAGGCCGTATCTATTTTACTTACACTTCTCTATCTCGGAATCAAGAACATTCACCTCGGACCAACATTACCAGCATTTATTTCGTCAAATGTGCTGAATTTCCTAGTAGAGAATTATGGGATTTCTCCAATTAGTACACCGGAAGAGGATCTAAAAAAGTTATTAAATAAATAATCAGACGGGAACGGAAAGAGACAGATTTACAATTGTGAGATAGATTTTTCTTAAAACAAAATAGGGGAAAGGCGGTAAAATATTATGAGTAAAAAAATTGATTTAAACTGGTCGGTGTATGATATTACGAAAACTTATCCAGAAGTGATTGATATTATGGCAAATCTTGGGTTTGATGAAATTAAGAAGCCGGCTATGCTAAACTCCGTTGGACGAATTATGACAATTCCTAAGGGTGCAAAGGCAAAAGGAATTTCGATTCCGGTTGTTATAGCAGAACTGATAAAAAATGGTTTTGAAATTACTGGTAATATGCCAGATATTTCTTCTATGGGGAGCAAACAATTTCAAGCCAAAGAGACTGGCAATACAGTATTACTGAAGGATTATTTAAAGAGACTTGGAAATGGAGAAGATTTAGAAAGTGTTAAAAAAGATTTTGTCCAGAATTTTTCTGATGTAGATGCTTCTGAAATTATGAAGGCAGAGCAGGAACTTATAAAAGAGGGAACACCTATTACAGAGGTGCAGAAACTGTGTGATGTGCATAGTGCATTGTTTCATGGCTTAACCAAAGAAGAAAAAATAGCAAATGCTGAAAAGGCAGTCGAAGAATCTTTAAAAAAGGAAGAAACATCCGAAATGACAACTATGACGGATGCATATGTCAGAAAACATGAGCTTGCAAAAGCACTCAGAGAAACAAAGGGCCATCCTCTTTATTCTTTTACAGAAGCAAACGAGAAGTTTAGCAAAGAAATAGCAGATATTAGAGGTGCACTGGAAAAGGGCGAAGATGTAAGCAAAAAAATATCAGATTTTAGACAAATAGCAATACACTATGCACAAAAGGGTGATTTGATTTATCCACTCCTCAAAGTTCGCTATGAAATATCAGGACCATCGTATGTTATGTGGACTGTTGATGATGAAATCAGAGATGAATTAGCAGCAATAGATAAGGAATGCAATCATGACGAAGAATGGATTAAAAGAGTACAGGCTGTTTTAACAAGAGCAGATGAAATGATTTATAAAGAGACTAATATACTGTTCCCTATCTGCGCAATGAATTTTACAGCCGAAGAATGGTATGAAATCTATGAAGATGCCAAAGACTATGCATTAGTGTATGGCATTGATAATAGATGGGAAGAAGCAGAAAAATATGTGCAGGATAAAAAGAATCGTCATGAGGCGGCTATTTATGAAGGTGAAATAGTAATGGGCGGTGGACATATGAGTGCAGCACAGTTGGAAGCTATGCTTAATACGTTGCCAATAGAGATTACATTTATCGATGATAATAATATAAATCGTTTCTTTAATGAAGGAGCGAAAGTGTTCAAACGCCCTGGCATGGCAATTGACAGAGAAGTATTCTCTTGTCATCCGCCTAAGATAGAATCAATGGTTCGCTCCATTATAGAAAGTTTTAAAAATCATACTCGTGATAGCGTTCCGGTTTGGATGGAAAAGCAGGGAAAACCATTTTTAGTTACTTATTATGCAGTGAGAGACAAAAAAGATAATTATCTTGGAACTGTAGAAGTGGTACAGGATATGCAGTTTGCAAAAGAGCACTTTACAAGTTAAAACGCATAAAACCATAGATTGTAATCAAATAAAAAGGGAAATATTCTATGAGGTGTCGGATAAAACTGACACCTCAATGAGATGAATAAAAAGAATAAAGTAGAAAAAAGCGGTAGAAAGAACAGTATGTTCTGGAAGAGGTGATCGAGAGGGCGATACTGATCCTGATACTTGTACTGGTGGTCATACGATTAAAGGTTACTGGTAATTGCAGAATTTCTGTGATACACTGTTATAGAACTTTGTGAAAGAAGGAGGAATCAGTATGGCTACTTTAAAAGATATAGCATCAAAGGCTGGGGTTTCACAAAGTACGGTTTCAAGGATATTGAATAATGATCAGACGTTAAATGTAACAGATCAGACAAGACAAAAAGTTCTTGAAGTTGCGCAGGAATTAAATTACCGTTCTTTGTCGCAAAGATATAACCGGGGAAATTCCCAGTCGGAAGAAGAGAAGAACATCTGTATCGGAGTTGCGCAAATGCTTCAGATGGAGGAACTTCAGGACGATATTTATTATCTTCTTATGAAAAATATGTTAGATAGTGAATGTTTTGAAAAAGGGTGGACAACTGTTCCGTTGTATCGAGATGAAACTGGTCGTTTCGGAACGGGACGTGAGATAGAGCTTGACGGAATCGTTGCAATTGGAAGATTTACGAAAGAAGAGGTGAAAGATTTTCACCAGTATACAGATCACATTGTATTTATAGATTCGTCACCGGATGAGATGAAGTATTACAGTATTTTACCGAATTATCATATGGCGGTAAGAAATGCGCTGAATTATTTTGAAGAGATGGGATATGAAAAGATTGCCTACGTTGGTGCGGTGAATACATATGATTATAAGAAAGAACTGACAATGGATGCAAGATATTATTACTACCGGAACTCAGAGACGATGCGAGATACATTTGATGAGGAATGGGTGATCGATTCGGAGATGAATCCACGCAGTGCATATGCGTCGATGATCGCATATTTAGATGCACACAAGAATCCTCCGGAGGCGATGCTCATTAGCAGTGACGTACTTGTACCGGGAGTGATTAAGGCTTTGACGGAACGTGGATTTTCTGTTCCGAAAGATACGAATATGATCGTATTTAATAATACATCAATATCAGGAAATTGTAACCCGCCGTTGGATGCGATTGAGACTTATATCCAGGAAACAATCCGAGCAGCAATGCTATGTATCGAGCAGCTGCGGATGGGAGAAATCATTCCAAAGAAAGTGATTATTCCATGTAGTTTAGTAAAACGTGGAAGTGTGGAAAAGAAAAAATAGACAAAAAATGCGTGTCCCCAATAGGTTGATACGCATTTTTGTGCACTTTTTCAGCAAGTAAAAGGGAAAGTAAAAACTTTACTAAAAACAGTAAAAAATAGTAAAAGTTTTATTGGCTATTAGTAAAACTTTTGGTAAAATCGTTGATAAAGAGAGAACCGAGGAGGTAAGGAAGTTTGTTGTTAGGTGTTGATTATTACCCGGAACAGTGGAATATCGATCTGATGGAACAGGATATGGATACGATCGTGGAGATGGGATGTAATGTAATTCGTATTGCGGAATTTTCCTGGCATATGATGGAGAAGAGGGAAGGGCAGTTTGATTTTTCTTTTTTTGATCATGTGATCGAAGAAGCGAAGAAGAGAAATCTGAAAGTGATCATGGGAACTCCTACCGCTACGATTCCGGCATGGCTTGCAAAGAAATATCCAGACATTCTTTCGGAATTTGAAGGAGGAAAAAAACGTTCCTTTGGAGGAAGACATGTGTATTGCTTTAACAGTGCCACAATGTATGCGTATTCGGAAAAAATTGTTCGTGCTTTAGTTGAACATTATAAAAATGAAGAAGCAATCGTAGCATGGCAGATCGACAATGAGATCGGACATGAAGGAAGCGATATTTGTTATTGTGAAAACTGTCAGAAAAAATTTCAGCAATATTTGAGCGAAACGTTCCAAGGACAGATCGATCGGTTAAATGATACATACGGGACGACGTTCTGGTCTCAGGAATACAATTCTTTCGATGAGATTCCAATTCCGACAGAGACAATTACAACACATAATCCGGCACTTCGTCAGGACTGGGAGCGTTTCCGAAGTAAAGTGATTGTTGATTTTATTGATTTTCAGGCGAAGCTGATCAAATCAATCGCGCCGAAAGCAGTTGTTATGCACGATTTCCCAGGCGGTGGACTTGGAAAACATGTAGATTATTCGAAAGTGGCTGCGACCCTGGATCAGGTCGCGTATAACAACTACCCGGTATGGGGCGGTCAGAAGGAACCAATCGCACCCCACGAAATTGCCTTCGGTCTGGATTATATACGAGGCTTAAAAGGGAGAACTTCTGGATCACGGAAGCCATCATGGGAGCGCAAGGACATGATGTAACGGGATTCCTGCCAAGACCGAATCAGGCAAAAATGTGGTCCTACCAGGGAATGGCACATGGCTGTGATTCTATGATGTATTTCCGTTATCGTGGAGCAACAAAAGGAGCGGAACAGTTCTGCTATGGAATTTTAGATGCAGACAATGTAAAGAGAAGAAAATTTTATGAAGTGCAAAGTTTTTTTCGGGATATAAAAAATTATGACGCGGCATTAAAAACACCGATTCGAAATCAGGTGGCAATTGTTTATGATTACGATTCGCTTGCTTCTTTCCGTATCCAGAAACAGAGTATTTTGCTTGATCCGGCAGCAGAAATGCAGAAATTTTACAAGCCATTTTTCGATGTGAACGTAGGAGTGGATGTCATTCCGGAAGACCGCGATTTTTCGAAGTATCAGGTGCTCATCCTTCCACAGATGATTATTCACAAACCGGAAATGGAAGCGAAAGTAAAAGCATTTGCCGAACAAGGCGGAACGGTTGTACTAACTTACCGTTGTTCGGTGAAAGATGCGAACAACAATGTACCGTTTGGAAAGACGGCACCGGTTGGATACAATGAGTTTGCCGGACATTGCGTAGTAGAAACAGAGAGCCTTCAGACGCTGGATGCATTTCCGGTTGTGGGGACAGGCGCATTTGCAAAATATAACGGCATGGGCGGTATTTTCAGAGACATGATCGAAGTAAAAGATGCAGAAATCCTCTTCCGGTATGGAGATACATTTTACGATTCATTTGCGGCAGTGACAAGAAAACCGGCCGGTAAAGGAATGGTTTATTATATTGGATGTGGACTGGAAGAATCCATTACAAAAGCACTCATGGAGACGATCATGAAAGAGAAAGAGATTCCGATGTATCCATCTCAAAATGGTGTGGAAATTGTTACAAGAGGAGAAAAGGAACAACAGATCAAAATGTATATAAATCACAATGGGACAGAGGCAGAAGAAGACGGTGTAAAACTGGCACCGTTCGAATGTGTGATTAAATCGATAAATTAACAGGTAAAAATGGAGGTAGAACAGTGGGTATTGTAGTGAACGATTCACAAAATCTTTTTTATGCTCCAGACGCGCTCTAACAGTTACGCGTTCGGAATTGACAATCAGGGATTAGTGAGACATTTGTACTGGGGAAGCAGGATCAATGCGATGGAAGATTTCGAAATGCCGGAGCTTGCAGAAGTATCTACGAACGATCCGGTATATGAGATCACAAAAGAAGAATTTCCTGTATACGGAGGTCTTCGATACAAAGAACACTGTCTGAAGGTTACATTTGCAGACGGGACGAGAGATGTGGCTTACGAGTACGTAAATTATGAGATCCAGAAAAACGAACAGTGTGAGGAACTGGTGATCATTTTAAAAGACAAACATTATGCCCTTGTAATGGAACTGCATTATAAAATCTACGAAGCGTATGACTTGATGGAACGTTTCGTTGTGCTGAAAAATGAGTCGACAGAAGTTATGCAGATAGAAAAGCTGCACAGTGGGCAATTTCATGTTCCATATGAAGGATTGAATTTTAGAAATGTACACGGCCATTGGGGCGCAGAACAGCAGAAATTCGTGCAGAAAGTCGATTATGGAAAAATCATTTTCGAAAATAGAAGAGGAATTTCCAGCCACAATCACAATCCTTATTTCATTTTGGATCAGGATGCCACAGAGACAACCGGAAATGTGTACTTTGGCGCACTTCGTATGACTGGAAATTTCAGCGGGGCGGTAGAGCAGACACAGTACGGAGAGACACTTGTGCAGATGGGAATTAACACACATGATTTCACATGGGATCTTAAGCCGGGAGAAAGCTTTGCCTCACCGGAAATTCTCTGTGGGTATTCAGCAGATGGATTTCAGACAATGTCCCACAACCTGCATCAGTTTGCAAATGATTTTCTACTTCGGGAAGGACTTCGTCCGGTACTTTATAATTCCTGGGAAGCAACCGGTTTTGATGTAACGGTTCAGGAGCAGAAAAAGCTTGCAGCTAAGGCAAAAGAGTTGGGTGCGGAGTTGTTCGTAGTAGATGATGGATGGTTTGGCCAGCGTCACGGAATTGATAACGGCCTTGGCGACTGGTATGTAAATAAAGAGAAGTTCCCGAATGGAATCGATGAGCTGATCGACGAAGTGAAAGCGCAGGGACTTCTGTTTGGAATCTGGGTAGAGCCGGAAATGGTAAATCCAAAGGCAGAGCTTTATGCGAAGCATCCGGATTGGATCTATCACTTTGATACAAGAGAGAGCGACACATCGAGAGAACAGTATGTGCTGGATCTTACAAAAAATGAAGTAAAAGCGTTTGTACTGGAAATGCTGGATAATCTTCTCTCTAACCACGAAATCGACTACATCAAATGGGATGCAAACAGACCAATCTCTCAGACAAATTTAAAGAAAGATCTCTGGTATAAGCACATCCAGGCACTCTACGATATTGTGAAGGAAACGAAGAAAAAGCATCCGGCTGTATTGTTCGAAGCATGCGCATCTGGTGGTGGACGTATTGATTACGGCATTCTCGGAATTTTTGATGATTTCTGGACGAGCGATAATACAGACGCATATGACCGTCTGTTTATCCAGGATGCATATTCTTACATTTATCCGATCAAGGCAATGCGTGCCTGGGTGACCGATTGTCCGAACTTCCTGTCCAACCGTGTGATTCCAATGAAATTCCGCTATCACAGTGCAATGATGGGAACACTTGGAATTGGATGTAATATTTTGAAATTTACAGAAGAAGACATTGCTCTTTCTCAGGAAATGATCGCACAGTACAAGGAAATCCGTCCGATCATTCAGGAAGGTACGTTCTATCGTCTGAATCATACGTCGGCAAATGATTATTTCCTATATGAATATATGAAAGGAAATGAGGGCGTACTGTTCGCATTTCTCCCACAAAGCAAGCTGGGACATCGTGGAGTGACAGTGAAACTTCGTGGACTGGAAGAAAATGCGTCCTACGAACTTCTTATGGAAGATGGCAAACTCACAAAGAGTGGAAGTTATCTTATGAAACATGGATTTGACATGCGGTTGACGGGTGACTACGCAAGCATGTTGATTCGTATAAACAAATTATAAAAAAGCAAAGGAGAACATCAAATGAAACTTTCAAACTTTTCTAAATTATCATTTGGTATTGGAGCACTGGGAAAAGATTTATGCTATGCCATTATTTCGTATTTCTTAATGATTTATTTTACAGATACGATCGGATTGACACCGCTTTTTGTCGGTAACCTGTTTCTGGTTGCCAGAGTGTGGGATGCATTCAACGATCCAATGATGGGATTTGTTGTTGATAACACAAGAACAAAATGGGGAAAATTCAGACCTTGGATTTTGATTGGTACGGTGTTAAATGCAATCGTTTTAGTATTTATGTTTACAAAACCTTCCGGATTAGAAGGAACTGGCATGTATATATATTTCTCTGTTGTTTATATTTTGTGGGGAATGACTTATACAGTTATGGATATTCCATACTGGTCAATGCTTCCGTCTCTTTCCAGCACGAAAAAAGAAAGAGATTCTATGTCAGTTATCCCGAGAATTTTTGCAAGTACAGCCTGGCTTCTTATGGGTGCGTTTGCTCTGAAACTTGTATCTGTTCTTGGTAAAGGAGACAGCGCTGTTGGATATTCTGCACTTGCGAAAATTATTGCAGTGATTTTTGTAATTACTTCTATTATTACTGTTGTATTTGTAAAAGACCGCAGCTGTCAGGAAGCGGAGTCGGGTAAAGAAGCAAAAAGGCTTACAATCAAAGATGCACTTCATGTTATTGCCGGAAATGATCAGCTGAAAGTATTTATCGGAATTGTGCTTTGCTACAATCTTGTTGTACAGCTTGCCGGTGGTATTGCAATTTATTACTTCAAATATGTAACCGGAAATGAAGGCTTATATCCAATCTTCACAACTGCAGCACAGTTTGCAGAGATTGCAGCTTTGTTCCTTTTCCCAATCCTTTCTAACTATTTTACAAAGAAACAGGTATTTGCAATTGCCAGCTTCAGTCCTGCAATTGGTCTCGCAGGAGTTGTACTTTGTGGATTCTTTGCACCACAGAACATGGTAATTGTAGCAATCAGTGGTATCTTCTATAAATTGGGTTCTGGTCTTACATTAGGAGCAACAACCGTTATGCTTGCTGATGTTATCGATTATGGACAGGTAAAATTAGGAAGTAGAAATGAAAGTATTATCGCTTCATTCCAGACACTGCTTGTTAAGACCGCATCTGCAGTATCTGCCTGGCTGATCGGTGTAGGCCTTACAATTGTCGGCTATGTAGCAAACGCAGAACAGAGCGCGTCTACAATCATGGGAATGCGAGTATTAATGGGTGTTGTACCTTCTGTAATTACAATCCTTGCATTTGTGATCTACGCAAAAGGCTACAAACTGGAAGGCGCATATCTGGAAGAGATCATGGAAAAAATAAAAGGTAACAAAACGGAAGAAACAGAAGAATAGAAAATGAAATGAGATGAAGAAGGTAGCGCGCTAAGTATTAAGTGCGCTGCCTTTTTTTGTTAAGACAATAGTATCACTGTATGAGATTGCGCATGGAATTTTTTTTCACTGGTAGTAGTATTTTGCATATCATAAATTTCTAGCAACAACTTCAAAACATTATAATCCAAAAATGAAAGAAAGAGGCAGTGCGTTAAGTGGGTGATATGCCTTTTCTCGGTTCTGTTATTAAAAAGTTCCGAATATGACAAAAAATCGGAGGTGGTGTGATAAAAAAGTACAAGCCAGCCCCCCTTTTTTTATGAGAAAATAAAATCACTTATATATAATGGAAAGGGGTAAGGAAAAAATGAAAAAGAGAAGGCGAATCTTATCGCTTGTCTTTGCAGCCTGTCTTGTGATAACGGGAATTGTTTCGGGCGCAGGTGTGCAGAAGGCCGAAGCAGCTGCAAGAACAGAAGTAATCGATGTTACGGATTACGGAGTATATCCGGACAGTGGGAAGGATAGTGCAATCGGAATACAGAAAGCAATCGCAGCTGCGAAAGATGCAACGAAAGAGGGAAAAGAAGTCAAGATTAATTTCCCGGAAGGACGCTATGATATCTATCCAGATAAAGCAATAGAAAGAGAATTATATGTTTCCAATACTGTAGGTGCCGATCAGAACAATAAAATGAAGAAGATCGGTATTTTTCTGGAAGATATGGATCATGTTACCGTAGATGGAAACAACTCTCTGTTTATGTTCCATGGTAAAATGACAACATTTGCAACAATCGGTTGCGAAGATGTTGAATTTAAAAATTTTGCAGTGGATTTCCAGGTTCCGACAGTTATTGATATGACTGTTGAGAGTGTAGAGGGAAATACAGCAACTATGTATATTCCTGAGTGCTATAATTATGAAGTTGCAGGAACAACGATTAAATGGTACAGCGATGTAAGTCCTTATACAGGTCAACGTTACTGGAGTATCTCCGATCTGTCAGGTTATCATACCCAGCGGGAAGATACCGTACAGGGAATCAAATTCGGTGCAGGAAATGGAAATGCTGCATTAAAAGGTGTAGCTTCTATTGAGGATCTTGGAAATCATCGTGTAAAGATTACATATAATAGTAAAGCCGGTGAAGTTCAGAACGGAATGTGCTTTCAGTCACGTCCGACCGTACGTGATCATGCAGGAACGTTTTTCTGGAAGAGCAAAGATATTAAGATGACTTCTCTTGATATCCAATTCCTTCATGGATTTGGTATGGTAGGTCAGCATTCTGAAAACATTACAATGGAAGATGTTGATTTTGAAGCACCAAAGGAAAGTGGAAGAACAACAGCCGGATATGCTGACTTTGTACAGATGTCCGGATGCAAAGGAGCAATCAATATTAATAACTGTACCTTTGCAGGTCCTCATGACGACCCGATCAATATCCACGGAACATTTAACACAGTTACATCCATCAGTTCTGACAGAAGAACAATCACAGTACAGTACAACCATCATGAAACAGCTGGTTTCCCGAACTTTTTCGAAGGTGACGAAATCGAGTTCATGACAAAGGGAAATATGATCACAGTTGAAAATTCCGTTCGCACAGTAACAAAGGTTGACGGACCGGACGGAATGGGCGGAAACATGGGTGAAGGTTCAGGAAGTCTGACAACCATCAAGCTGACATTGGATAAGGCAATTCCTGCCGACGTTCAGGTAAATCAACATGTGGTAGAAAATATCACTTATACACCAGCTGTCAACATCAGCAATTGTGAATTTAAGGAAGTTCCGACAAGAGGAATCCTTGTAACTACAAGAAAACCAATTGTCATTGAAAATAATACATTTGACGGAATGAGTATGGCAGGCATCTATATTTCTGATGATGCCCAGGGCTGGTATGAGTCAGGTCCGGTCAGAGATGTGACCATCCGTAATAATACATTTACAAGAGGAAATGCACAGGCAATTTTCATTGAGCCTACCAATCCGACTGTATCTACGGAAAAGACCGTACATTCTAATATTAAGATCAAGGGCAATACGTTTTTTACGTACAATAAGAGAGTTCTTGATGCAAAGAGTGTAGATAACCTTACCTTTAAAAATAATAAAATTTACAGACAGGATCCGATCAACGGAGATGGATCTCTGAGTCTGGCAGTAAAAGACGGAAGTTCTACAGAACTGAATGTAGCCGACAGTGCAGAACTGACCGTAAGCGGAAGTGGTGATACCTTATCAGGAAAACTGTACAACTTTAATGGTTGTAAAAATGTAGTGATCGAAGGAAATGAGTATGACGGTGGATTGAATGCCGGAAGTTCAATCAGCAACATGAGTGCTTCTGATATTACAGTAACCAATGATGCAATGAAGGTAAACGCAGATTCCACAACAGCACCGAACGGAACGATGTACTACGAATCTGACAATGAAAAAGTAGTAAAAGTTTCCAGTACAGGTGTCGTAACTGCAGTTGGAGCAGGAACAGCCAATGTAACAGGATATATGGTTGTTGGAGGACGTAAGTTCCCGACCAATACAGTTACATTCACAGTCAACGCAGGTGAACTTGGTAATCTGCCGGAAGGAATAGAGCTGACAGCAGCTGGTAACAAAGAAAATATTAAAGTAAATGATACGATCCAGTATACTGCAGATCTGAAATGGAACGCTGAAGAGAACGGTGCAGACAAGAACAGCGCAGTGACATGGAAGGTTTATGATGCCAAGACCGGAACTGAGACTGATAAAGCAACAATCACTGAACAAGGACTTCTGACAGCAGTAAAACCGGGAAGTGTTGTAGTGACAGCATCTACAGCCAACGGCTATGCAGCATCCAAACTGGTATCGATCTGGCAGGAAGGGAAGATGATCGCATCGGATATTACAGTGGATTATCCGACATCTTCCGACAAATACCGTGCAAGTTCGACCGTGGAAGGCGGACTGGAGCAGGATTTCACAAGCCAGGGACTTTACCAGAATCAGACTCCGAGCAATGTCCTTGTAAAACCATTGCCGGAAGGAACAGACAGAACAGATCTGACACTTGTATTCAAACTGACAGGTGCAACTCCTGCAAATACATGGGCAGATGCAGGAATCTATCTCTATGATGATGCGGACAATTATGTAGCACTGGAAAAGAAGCATCGTGATGGCTCTACCAGTGCAGTAGCACTTGTAAAAGAGCAGAACAGAAGTGCAGTAGAGGAACCATATAATAACTGGGCAAATGTAAGCACAAATCCAATCTGGCTGAAATTGGTAAAAAATAATGCCACAGTGACAGCTTACTACAGTGCAGATAAGAACAACTGGACCACCATCGGTTCGAGAACAGACTGCGGTTTCCTGAGCGGTAATTTTAAGCTGGCAATCGCAAGCCAGGGAACTAATACAGGATCCATCACTTATTCTGATGTTACAGTGAATAATAAAGAAGTAAAATTAGTTGAAGAGGCAGTGAAACCGACCGCCTCCAATGTTAAGGTAACATATGACGAAGCTGCTGACAGCCTGACAGCGGCAGGAGATACTACAGGACAGTCCGTAATTGTAAAATGGGCAGTTGCTGATAAAGAAAATGGAAACTATTCCATTATCAGCGGAGTAGAGGGAACTTCTCTGACAGCTTCTAAAGCATTGAAAGGCAAATATGTGAAAGCTGCTTATGTACCGCTGATCGGAACAGGTGCAGCAGGAGACATTGTATGGTCTGATGCAGTAAAAGTAACCGGAAATGGCACAGATTCAGGTGCATCAGCAGTCAAATCTGCAAATGCAGATCTGGCGACAGCTGACATTAAAACTAGTGAAAGTACAGACATGTTCCAGTTTGTAAAAGGAACAACTTTCTATCAGACAACAGCAGGAAGTGACGTTCAGGAAATCAAGTATTCCTTTGCAGCAGAGGATACAAAGGCAACAGTAAAAGTGCTGGTGAATGGAAAAGAAACAGCTGAACTGAGCGGAAACGCAGTTCTCACAAGCGGAAGAAATCTGATCGAGGTAAATGTTACAGCAGAAGATGGCGTGACAATGAAAAAATATCGTTTCACAATCAGCCGTCAGGGAGATAACAATGCATTGTTGGAAAGCCTGCAGGTAAATGGACAAGAAGTTGTGCTGGAAGAGGGAGTTTATGAATATAGTCTTCCAATTGCAACAGGAACAACAACAGCGCAGGTTGCAGCGACAGCACAGAGTACAAGAGCAACTGTTTCCATCGTGAACGGAAAAGAGGTTACATCCGCAGCACAGACTGTTCAGGGAGACGTGACAGTTGCACCGGGAATCAATGAGATTACGATCCGTGTGACACCTGAGACAAGTGCAGAGCCGGTCTACTATAAACTGAAACTGAAAGTGCCGAATGCTGCAAATGCACGTTTGGAAGCATTAAGCCTTGGAGGAAATATATCTCTGAAAGAAAACTTTGATGCAGATACATTAAAATATACAGCATCTGCAACAGAATCCGCTGTGACAATCAATGCAACAGCAGAAGAGGCGGATGCAACCGTAGAAGTTATCTGGAAAGATAAAGTGATTCAGACAGGAACAGGAAGTGCTTCGGCAGAACTGGGACTGACAGAAGGTGACAACACTGTGAAAGTGAAAGTAACTTCTGCGGACAAGTCCACAGAAAAGACTTATAAAGTAACAGTTCATGCATCAGGAGATACATGGTTATCTGATCTTGACTGGACATCACAGACATCCGGAGATTCAGGTAATCCGACAAGAAAAGATAAGAGCTGTGGAAACAACACACTGACCTTATGGGACGGTTCAAAGGAAGAAACCTTTGATAAAGGAATCGGAAGCCATGCAGATTCTACAATCATTTACGATCTGACTGGCAAAGGATATACAAGTTTTTCATCTTATTACGGTGTAGACCGTGAGACAAAGATAAATCCTTCTCAGGCAAGTATCACATTTAAGGTATATGTGGATGGAAATCTGAAGTTCACAAGTGATGTAATGGGAACTAACACAGCAAAAGGATTTACAGGTGATATTGATATAACTGATGCAACAGAACTGAAATTGGTTATGGACAAAGGTGCAAATAACTGGAGCGATCATGGTGACTGGGCAAATGCGAAACTGACAAAACCGTTTACAGCGCCGCAACCAGTAGTTGTGACCGTTCAGGTAAATGACCCGGTAATGGGAAGTGCAGCAACCGATAAGGGTGAGTATCAGAAGTATGATACCGCTACAGTAACTGCAACAGCAAAAGAAGGATATCATTTCGTAAACTGGACAAACGCAGAGGGAACAGAAGTCAGTGATGCAAATCCACATGTATTTGATGTGACAGAAGATGTGACACTGACAGCAAACTTCGCAGCAAATCCTGTAGTAAAGAAACAGTATACAGTAACAGCAACAGCAAGTGCTGAAGCAATGGGAACAGTCAGCATGGATCATGAGGACGGAATCTACGAAGATGGAGAAAAGGCAACAGTAACAGCAACAGCGAAAGAAGGACATCATTTCGTAGGATGGAAGCTGAAAGATGCAGAGGATATTTTAAGTACCGATGCGAAGTATACATTTAAGGTTGAAAAGGATGTAGACTGATCGGAGTATTTGAGAAGGATGCAGAGCCAGTTAAACAGTATACAGTAACAGCAACAGCAAGTGCTGAAGCAATGGGAACAGTCAGCATGGATCATGAGGACGGAATCTACGAAGATGGCAAAGAGGCAACAGTAACAGCAACAGCGAAAGAAGGATACCATTTTGTAGGATGGAAGCTGAAAGATGCAGAGGATATTTTAAGTACCGATGCGAAGTATACATTTAAGGTTGAAAAGGATGTAAACCTGATCGGAGTATTTGAGAAGGATGCAGAGCCTGAGCAGGTGATAACTGCAGAAGAAATCATGCGTCGTATTATTGCAGATAAATCTTTTGCAACTTCTATTAAGAAAGATACGAAGAAACTAGTATTACCGGAAGTACCAGAAAACGCACAGATTGAGATTTGTAGTGTAAATCCAGAAGGAATTATCGCGCTGAATGGCGAAGTAACTATACCGCAAGAGGATACAGAAGTCATCGTAACAGTAAAGGTAACTGGAACAGATGGAAGTGTTGCCACTAAAGAGTTTAAGGTTATGGTAGAAGGAAACGGTGAGACAGAGAAACCAAATCCAGAGAAACCAGATAATGGAAATAATAACAGCAATAACAATGGAAATGCTGGAAATAATGGCAATAGTGGTAATAACAGCGCTAATGGAAATGTGAATCAGAGTGGAGCAAAGGAAAATAATGCTAATAGCTCAACTCCGAATGGTGGTGCAGGACAGAACACGGTAAAGGCAATCAAGACTGGAGATACAGCGAATTTCGCATTGTATGGAATTGTAATGATAGCCGCTGGGGCAGTAATCGCAACACTTGTATATCGCAGAAAAAGAAGCTAATCTAGATGAACAGAAACAGACCGTTATGAATTACGGAGCTGTGAAAAGTAAAAAATTATAGAAGACTGCCGGATATTCTGAAGAGTATCCCGCAGTCTTCTATAAGAAACCACTTCTTGGCTGTAATGGTTTATATTCCTTGAATGCATGTTACAACCACAGAACATTATAATCCAAAAACGAAAGAAAGGGGTAGCGCGCTAAGTGAGTGATAAGCCCTTTCCAGGTTCTGTTATTGAGAGTTCCGAATATGACAAAGAATCAGGAGGGATGAAACAAAAAATACGAGTTGTATTCTTATTTTTATGAGATACTAAAATTAACTATATATAATGATTTCTCGCTCGGTAAAAGATAAATCCAGATTCCAAAACCGTTCAATGATATCCCAGGTGGAACGAGCAAGAGTATTTGGATAAGGATAATATTTACGAAGATTCCGAGAGATTAATAAGGAAAAGGAGGAAGAGAGTAGGCTATAAAAAGTCTAAAAAGAAAAAAAGTATGAAAAAGTATAAATTTAAAAAGAAAAGGTATGGCAGCAGCTGCACTGACACTTGCCTTTGGAATGTTTACTCCAAGTGTTTCATTTGCGGCAGGAACTCCGGTCAATGTGCTTTCTGAAACAGAAAGCCAGATGAGTTCTGATAAAGAAGTTGTTTATGTAAACAATTATTCGGCAGCAAAACGAGATGTCAATTTTAATGACAACTGGAAGTTCTATTTGGGAGATGGATCAGGTGCGGAAGAACCGGCATTTGATGATTCTAAATGGGAACATGTAAATCTGCCTCATGACTACAGTATTGAACAAGAGTATTCAACGAAGATGGAAGCAGAAAGCGGATATCTTCCGGGTGGAATTGGCTGGTACAGAAAGAGTTTCACGCTTGGAAAAACAGCGGAGAATAAACGTGTGCGAATTGATTTTGGTGGCGTATATATGGATGCTACAGTTTGGGTCAATGGAACACAGGTGGGAAGCCATCCGTATGGATATACTCCATTCTCATTTGATATCACTGATTTGGTGAAATTTGATGGTGAGAATGTAATTACGGTAAAGGTAAATCATCAGACACCATCCAGCCGTTGGTATTCAGGAAGTGGTATTTATAGAAGTGTAGATTTGAATATTGTAAATCCTGTACATGTTGACTTATATGGGACAAAGGTAGAAACTCCAAATTTGGAAACAGAAAAAGACGGAGCGGTGACTACTAATATTAAGACAACTGTAGCCAACGATTCAGACAGAGAACAGAATGTGACATTGACTCATACCATTTTCAAAAAAGGTGGGGAGCCAAGCGCTAATATCGGAACTGTGACAACAGAAACAAAAGCGATTGCGGCAGGTGAAACCGCAGCGATTGATGCAACAGTAAATGCACAGAATCCAGAATTATGGAGTACTACAAATCCGGCGCTTTATACAGTGCGTACAGAAGTAAAGATTGGTGAAGAGGTTGTAGATACTTACGATACAGAATATGGATTCCGTTATTTTAAATTTGATGAAAATAGTGGATTTTCATTAAACGGAACAAATATGAAACTGAAAGGTGTGTGTATGCACCACGATCAGGGAGCGCTTGGAGCAGAGGCATGGAAACGTGCAATTGAGCGTCAGGTGGAAATCTTAAAGGAAATGGGATGTAACTCAATTCGTGTTACACATAACCCGGCGGCAGAAGAACTGATAAATATTTGTAATGAAAAAGGTATCCTTGTTGTAGAAGAGATGTTTGATGGCTGGCAAAATGCTAAGAATGGAAATAACAATGATTATGCCAGATTTTTCAATCAGACAATAGATGAAAGCAATCAGATTCTTGGAAAAGAAAATGGAATGACTTGGGCAAAATATGACTTAACAGCAACAGTAAAACGTGGTTGGAATGCTCCGTCAGTTATTATGTGGTCCCTCGGAAATGAAGTTCAGGAAGGTGCAACCGGTGTATTGACACAGGCGTATGCAAATGTTCAGGCGAATTTGATTGATTGGACAACTGCGTTGGATACCACAAGACCGGCAACACGTGGCGACAACGTGTTAAAAGGTAATAAGATTGGAATACCGAAAAACATGATGGATGCTATGACAACTGCAAATGGTACGGTTGGTTTGAATTATTGTTCTGGAAATGATTATGATACGCTTCATAATAGTAACCCAAATTGGAAGTTGTATGGTTCTGAAACTGCTTCAGCAGTCAATAGTCGAGGTGTATATGACAGAATAGATGGAAGTAAGACGGGGCAGAAGTTAACATCCTATGATAATTCAGCAGTTAACTGGGGGGCAGTTGCCAGCAGTGCCTGGTACGAGGTTATTAAGAGAGATTTTGTGGCAGGCGAATATGTATGGACCGGTTTTGATTATATTGGAGAGCCGACACCATGGAACGGAACTGGAAAAGGAGCACAAGGAACATGGCCGTCTCCAAAGAATTCATATTTTGGAATTATTGACACTGCAGGATTTCCAAAAGATAGTTACTACTTCTATCAGAGCCAGTGGAATGACGAAGTAAATACCCTTCATATTTTACCGGCATGGAATGAAGATGCAGTGAAGAAAGATAGCAGTGGAAAGGTTCCGGTTGTCGTTTATACAGATGCGAAAAAAGTAGAATTATTCTTTACAGATGCAAAAACGGGTGATAAGAAAAGCCTTGGGACAAAGGAATTTACACAGAAACAGTCAAATACACAAGGGTATACATATCAGTATTATGAAGGCACGGATAAGTCTGGTACAGAACATAAGAATTTATATCTGACATGGCAGGTTCCGTATAAAGCAGGTACAATTTCAGCAGTAGCTTACGGACAGGATGGACAGAAAATTTCAGAGGAAAAACTGAATGGTCGAACATCTGTAACAACCACCGGTGAGAAGAAGAATTTAAAAGCTACAGTTGACCGCGATACAATTGCAGCAGATGGAGCGGACTTAACTTATGTAACTGTAGATGTAACAGATAAAGATGGAAATATTATTCCGAATGCGGAAGATAAAGTAAGCTTTAAAGTAGAAGGCGAAGGTAAACTGGTGGGTATTGATAACGGAAGACAAGACGATCATACCTCCTATCAGCAAATAGCAGAAATGCATTTGCAGGAAAAGTACTGGCAATTGTACAGTCTACAAAAAAAGCGGGAAGTTTCACAGTAACAGCCAGTGCAAAAGGTCTGGAAACTTCTTCAGTGACAGTAACAACGACTTCGGTAGAACAGGATACAACAGGAGAAAAGGCTATCAGTTATTACGAAATGTCTAAAAACTACTATGTAAAAACCGGTAATATGCCACAGCTTCCGAGTACTGTTAAAGCAGTGTATACAGATGGAAGTGAAAAAGAGATTCCTGTAACATGGGATGCAATTACAGAAGAACAGATTGCACAGAGTGGTACATTTTCTGTAGCAGGTACAACAGAGGCAGGAGATACTCTTACAGTAATCGTCAATATGATTGACCAGGTAGTTTCCCTGCTGAACTATTCAACAACTGTTCCGCTTGGAACGAAACCGACACTTCCGGAATCCAGACCGGCGGTACTTCAAGATGGTGAAGTAATGAATGCGTCCTTCCCAGTTGCTTGGGGAGAACCGAATGGAAGTTACGATGCAGAAGGAATTGTGACAGTGAAAGGAACAGCAGATGTTCTAGGACAGAATGTAGAGGTTACAGCGACCATTCGTGTAGAAAAACAGAAGATAGAGCTAGGCTCCAGTGTAAGTAGCGCAGCATACTTAAGTCAGGATGTACCGGAAGGACAACAGTCAGATACACTGGATGCAATTAAGGATGGAAAGAAAGAAATTGGAGACAACAATAGTGGAGGCGCAAATCCAACTTGTTGGTCAAACTGGGCAACTAGAAATACAGATCCAACTTCTGAAATCACATTCCGCTATGCTACTCAGCAGCGTGTAGGAAAAATTGTTGTATATTATTCCAAAGATAATGGTGCAATGACATTCCCTCGGGAAGGAAGAACAAAACTCTTTGTATCTGAAACAGGAGATGAAGGAAGTTGGAAAGAACTTTCAGTGGAAGAAACAATTGCGGAAAATGAAAGTCCAGAACGTGTAAAAGCATATACATATACATTTGATCCAACTGTAGCAACTTTTGTAAGACTGCAAGTAACAAATACAACTCCTCAAGAGGCAGGAAAAACAGAAACATGTACTGGTATTACAGAAGTAGAGATTATTGAGTGGAATGGTTCATATACGACCAATTCTACTGCAAATCTTTCTAAATTAACGGTAAATGGTCTTGAGTTAAGTGAGGAAGAACTTGCTGCAGGAAGTTTTGATACAGAAGCTATTGTTATTGATACAATAGACTATGTGGCAGCTGATAATGCAGCGGTAACTTATGTACCGCCGTATGAAAATAAAGCGAAGCTAATCATTGAATCAGAAGATCATACAACCAGAAATGAATTTGTCATCAACTTAGACGGAAAAGGTGTTGGAAATACAGATCCAGTTTATGCAGGACGGGATTATGATACCCAAAAAATATCGGTGACAGCTGGAAGTGAACAGAGTGGACAAGGCAATGAAGGTCCGGCAAGATATGTTTTAGATGGCAATGAAGGTACTATCTGGCATACATCATGGAATCCGCAAGCGAGTCGTGATACATTTTGGATTAAATTTGAGTTAAATGAAATTACTAGCCTAGATGCATTACGCTACAAAGGACGTGGTGGTGCTTCAAATGGACGTATCAGTAAGTATCGAGTAGAGGTAAGTAAGGACGATCAAAATTGGACAGAAGTTTCTGTTGGAAATTGGGATAATACAGATGACTGGTATATCGCAATGTTTAATGAACCGACAGAAGCAAAATATGTTCGACTTACCGGCGTTGAAACTTATGGTGAAGGATCACAGCAGAATAAATTTGCAAGTGCTGCAGAGATTCGCTTGCGTAAAGCAGATTCAAAGACAGACATTTCAGATGCAACTGTTTCTCTTACAAATGAGAAAAAACTGGTTTCTGTTGTAGATAAAGATCATCCGGTAACATTGTCAAAAGAAGACATTGAAGTTACCTTGGGAGATAAGGTGCTCAGATATGGCATAGACTACAAACTTACTTATAATAATAATGAGGCACCAGGAACTGCAACTGCAATCGTAACAGGTATTGGACAGTATGGATATACAGGAAGTCAAGAGGTATCATTTACAATTGAGTTGAAAAAACCGGAAATGAATAATATTTCCATAAAGAGCTTCCCGACAAAAACAACATATAAAGAAGGAGAAACCTTAGATCCTACAGGTCTTGTACTTACTACATCATATGACAATGGTACAACGGCGGATGTTGTATATTCAGAAGAGACTGCAAAAGACTTTGCATTTAATCCAGATACAAAGACAGCGTTGTCTAAAGGAAATACAAAAGTAACAGTGACCTATGGTGGTTTTGAAACAGAGTTTGCAATCACAGTGACAGAAGCTAAGAAACCAGATCCAGAAAAGCCGGGTCCGGAAAAGCCGGATCCAGAAAAGCCGGATCCAGAAAAGCCGAGTCCAGAAAAGCCGGATCCAGAAAAGCCGAATCCAGAAAAACCGAATCCAGAAAAACCGGATTCAGGAAACCAGGGTTCAGGTAAACCGGACGGAAATGGTAGCTCCAAAGGAAATACAGGCAATACAAACAATTCAAATAATGCAGTACAAACAGGGGATACTGCATCAGTAGGAATTTGCGTAGTTGCATTAGCAGCAGCTGGTATAGTAGGAATAGTAGGAGCTATAATGATTGGAAAGAAAAGGAAAGATGTTAAATAATCAATTTGAAGAGTATTATGTGACAATCCTTTTAAGGAGGAAATTTTGAAAAAATTACGAATTGATCGAAAGAACAAAAAAGGCTTTCAGAAATTCGCTGCAGGAGTCATGGCATTAGTAATGACTGTTTCCGGACTGACAATATCGCCAGTCCGGAGTGAAGCTGCGGCTGCAGAGTATGAAATTTATCCGAATCCACAGGTGGTTCAATATACGGAAGGTGACTATGTTATCAAAAACGAGGTCAATGTAGTATATGAATCAGGAATCGATCAGGCAACGAAAGATCGATTAGCAGAAGCACTTGCGTTGAAAGACGGGGTAACAGTGACCACATCCGAGTCAATTGAAGAGGGCAAGACGAATATTCTTGTTGGAATTGATGGTTCGGGAGAAGTTGCAGATACTTACGCAAATGAACATGTGAATATGCAGTCAGCGGATTTGTATGAAAAGCTGGACGCCTATGTATTGGATAGTAATAATGATGTGATCACTGTAGTAGGTGCAGACACAGATGCAAGTTATTATGGATTGACGACGTTGTATCATATTTTGAAGCAGATGGATAGTAATACCATCCGGAATTTTCACATTGAGGACTGGGCAGATGTTGCAAGTCGTGGATTTATTGAAGGGTATTATGGAAATCCATGGTCTACAGAAGATAGAATCAATCTTATGAAATGGGGCGGTTATTATAAACTGAATTCCTATTTCTATGCACCGAAAAATGATCCAAAGCATAATGCAAAATGGAGAGAATTATATACAGAAGAGGAACTGAATACATTAATCAGACCTTTGGCAGAAGCTGGGAATGCATCTAAATGCCGTTTTGTGTATGCACTTCATACGTTTATGTATAATCCGGTTAGATTTGACGGCAATTATCAAGCTGATTTAAAAGCAGTACAAGATAAACTTGCTCAGGTGATTGATGCCGGTGTCAGACAGGTTGCAATTCTGGCAGAGATGCGGGAAACGTAGGTGGAAATAATTATAATAAGTTTTTAACGGATATGACAGCGTGGCTGGCAGAAATGAAAAAAACATATCCGGATTTGAAACAGACGTTGCCGTTTTGTCCACAGGAATATATGTACAACGGACAGGCATATTACAAAAATTTCCCGGAAAATGTACAGGTTGTTATGACAGGCGGTAGAGTATGGGGCGAAGTAAACCAGAACTTTACCAATACATTTACGAATAATGCGGGACGCGGTCCTTATATGTGGATTAACTGGCCTTGTACAGATAATTCTAAAAGCCATCTGATCATGGGCGGATATACAACATTCCTACATCCAGGAGTTGATCCGGCAAAGATTCAAGGTATCGTACTTAATCCGATGCAGCAGTCAGAGCCAAGTAAAGTGGCAATTTTCGGAAATGCATGTTATTCATGGAATATTTGGGAAAATGCAGATATAGCAAACAAGGCATGGCAGGATTCTTTCAAATATGTAGACCACAATTCAGCAGCGAAAACGGAAGCCTCTACAGCGTTGTATGAATTGTCTAAACATATGATGAATCAGAACATGGATTCTCGAGTAACAGCATTGCAGGAATCCGTAGATTTAGCTCCGAAACTGACGGATTTTCGTGATAAATTAAAGACAGGTACAGTTACTGTAGAAGAAGCGGATGCATTGATTGCGGAATTCCAGATTTTACAGAATGCAGCTGCTGTTTATAGAGAACAGGCTGTAGACATAAAGGTTAGAGATCAGATTGTATATTGGCTGGATTGCTGGATGATACAACTGTTTCAGCAATTGGATATTTGAATGCTATTAAGGCAATTGTCAATGAGGATGTAGATACTGCACTTCGTTATAATGCAGAAGCAAAAGCTGCATTCGAGCAGTCAAAGACACATGAACTCTGGTATCTGGATCATTATGAAAAAGCAGAAGTCGGAGTACAGCATATTGTTCCGTTTATTAAAGCGATGGCAAAATATGTAACTGATTATATTGACACCGGAATCAATCCAAATACACAGAAAAGATATACAGGAACTGTTACATATGAGCAGATATCTATACAAAATAACGCATCGGAAGATAAATATTTTGATGGAGATAACAGCAGTGAAGTATGGCTGGCAAAAGGACCATACGAAAACCCCGGAAGAGATACAATTCCAGCAGGAGCAACATTGACAGTTACTTTCCCGGAGCCAAAAACAATTGGTTCCTTCCGTTTGGTGCAGGGAGTTTCAGCAAAGAGTGATAAGTTCAGCAATGCAGATGTAGAGTATCAGATTGAGGGAACGAGTACATGGACAAAAGCGGGTACATTGTCGGATAAAGGTGATCAGACCATTTCATTCGGAAATGTTGCTAATGTAAAAGCGGTGCGTATTCATAATAATACAGTAACAGGAGGCTGGGTAAGAATTGGTGAAATAGAGATTCTTTCTCCGGCAAATGAAGATGCAAGTGGTGCGAGAGCAGGGCTTTATACGAACGTTGATACAAATATCACTGCAAGTCTGGAGGAAGGCAGAGTTTCATTAAGTAACGGAACAGTTACATTGAACAAAGACGAGTATATCGGAGTGAAACTTGGCGATATCAAAGCAATACAGAATATTACAATTCCGGCACTTTCGGAAAATGTAGTTCTGGAGACGTCTATGAATGAAATCACATGGAAGCCTTACGCAGCGGATGCAAAAAATGTAGATGCAGCGTATATACGCATTAAAAATAATGGCGAAGAAGCAAGCCAGATTACTTTGAATGATTTTAAAGTGACTTATAAGTTTGTCGGAGCTAAAAAAGTAGATACAGACTTTGAAAAAGCACAGGATGCAAATGATATGCGTGTGGCAGGAACTGTTGGAAATGTATTTGATGGAAAATTAAGTACATTGGGTATGATCAATGGAAAACAGGAAGCTGGCAAACATATCACATTTGATCTGGGACAAGTTATTCACTTTAACTCTCTGCGTTACTATATTGTAGAAACACAGTTGAATTATTTGAGAAATGCAAAATTTGAAGTGTCAACAGATGGTGAAAACTGGACAGAGGTTATGACGGTTGGAAAACCAACTCAAAATGTGCATGATAATACAGTAGCGAAAGACATGCAAGGCATTACTCTGACCCATGATGATAAAAATCCGGGATATATGTATAAAGAAGCAACAGGCTGAATGTAGATGGAAGATATATCCGCATCATGCCGAATGAAACATATAATCATAGATGGGTTGCAATTAATGAACTGCAGATCAATGGAGGAGAATATATTTCTCCTGAGCAGAGTAGACAGATTGTGTCAGAAGCAATTGAAGAAGCAGGAAAGCTTCCGTCTAATATGCGGGATGGAAGCTATGGTACAACTTATAAGTCTTCTAAAAAGAACAGCTCATTTACCTGGAGAGTGTTAGATCCAACATCAATCGCATCTGTTCGTCTGATACAGATCGGCGATATTTCTAAAGCAGATGTTACAGCAACTTATTTAGATAAAAGTAATGTTACAAAAGCTAGTGAAAAAGTAAACCTTGGAAAACTGAATCAAGTAATCAATGAGTTTGTTATTCCGGAAGGAAAAATGCTGGAAACACTGACTGTTACTTGGAAAGATGTAATTCCGGAAATTGCTGAGATTGAAACTTCATCAGAACGTGGCGGAGAAGTAAACAAAGAAACATTAAAAGCAGAGCTTGCAAAAGCAGAGGATGACACATGGACAGCTGATAGCAAAACAGCTTACACACAGGCAAAAGAAACTGCACAGGAAATCTATGATAATGAAAATGCAAGTCAGGCAATGGTGGATTCAGCGATTAAAGCATTAGAGTCAGCACGTACAAATGCAAAGACAAAAGCGAATGAAGAAACCGTCGCAAATATGAAAAAAATGTTGGCTGAAAAAATCAGTAATGAGGAAACAATTTATACAAAAGTTACTTATTCTGCATATGCAAATGTAATTGGCAAGTTGGAAAAGGCAATGAAAACTCCGGATAATTTGTCGCAGACAGATGCAGATGAGCTGATGAAAAATGTGACAGAAGCGCAGAATAATCTTGTCTATTCTACAAGAAACAGAGAACTTGCAGAGCTGGAAACGAAAAAATATGATTTGGTTGAAGCAGATCCGTATACAAAAGCTAGTTATCAGCGTTGACAGCGATTAAATCAGAAATTGATACGTTGGTGGCTACGGATAAAGAGGCAGAAATAGCCGGAACAGAACGTGTAAATCCAAAAGAATTTATTGCTAAGAGAACTGCTTTCCAGAATAGAATGTTAAATCTAGTTGATATCAGTACTCTGAAGGCAGCGATTAAACAGTCAGAAAGCGTAGACGGTACTTTATATACGAAAGAAAGTTATCAGTCTTATGTTGCAGCTGTAGAAGCAGGAAAACAACTTCTTGATGCAGGTACAAAAGAACAGGTTGCACAGGCGCTGAAACTAATCGAAGAAAAATATAATGGATTGACTACAAGTGATAAAGCAGCTTTGGAGCAGATGATTCAGGCAGCGAAGGCATTGAAGGCTGAATCTTATACAGAAGACTCTTATAAGGAATTGATGGATATTGTCGCAGAGGCAGAAAAGAGCGCTGATGATAAATATATTGATAAGATTCAAGAGGCAATGAAAAAACTGGTTAATGTAGAAGCATTAAAGGATAAGATTCAGGCGGCTGAAAAAGTGGATAAGGAGTTGTATACAGAAGATTCTTATCAGAGATTAGAAGATGCATTGAAAAAAGCGAAAAAACTTCTGAAGTCAGGTAGTGCAAAAGAAGTAAAAGCAGCAACAGAAGAATTAGAAAATGCACGTCGCGCATTGGTACAGAAAACTACAGTAGATGTAGGAGGAAATCAAAATAATGCAGGTCAAAATACAAATCAAAAAGGTCAGGCAGTGCAAACTGGTGATGAAGGAAATCTTCTTCCGATAGTTTTGGTCATGGTAGCTTGCATAGCAATAATTACAGTAGTGATTATTCGCAGGAAAAGGAAATAGGGGGTAAGAAATAAAAGCTCACTGTTGGTATTTTTTGAACCAGCAGTGAGCTTTTGTAGAGAAATTTAAATGAATTTAACAGTGTAGTCATCTATACCTGAAAGGAAGTATTAATAATCCTGAAGCTATTTCCTTAATTTTTTTCATGTGTATTTTCTCCTTTAAATTTACATTATATTTTGCATTATAGCCATGCAGTAACTAAAGAATGTACTGATTGTTGTAGATGATATAGAAAAATCCATAGAGTTTTATAGGGATTTATTTGGCTTGCAAGTGATTCTTCAGAATGAAGGAAATGTGATTTTATCGGAGGGCCTTGTGTTGCAGGATGCGGACGTATGGGGGAAGACTTTGGATGAGATCTCGATGCCATTCAATAATATGATGAGCAACATTGATGTGTATGTCACCGGAAGCAATTCTAAGTTTCTGTCCAGCGACATTGTGACTGAGTTCCGTGGCAGAGGTGATGAGATCAGAATCTATCCCCTCTCTTTTGCAGAGTTTTATTCTGTCTATGAAGGTGATTACGACGATGCCTGGGATGACTACATGATCTATGGAGGATTGCCGCAGGTCGTAGGTTTACAGAGTGAACGACAGAAGGCAGATTACCTGAAAAACATTTTTGCAAATGTTTATCTGAAGGACGTAATTGAAAGAAACAAGATCCAAAATGTGGATGAAATTGGCATTCTGGTTGATGTGCTTGCATCTGCAATTGGCGCACCGACCAACCCTTCAAAGATTGCTAATGCCTTTGCCAGTGAGCGTCAGATGAGTTATACAAATAAAACGATTTCCAATCATATTGACTATTTGGCAGATGCGTTTTTGATTTCTAAAGCAAACCGATACGATATTAAGGGCAGAAAGTATATTGGTGCAAATCTGAAATACTACTTTACTGATCCAGGCCTGAGAAATGCCCGTTTGAATTTCAGACAGCAGGAACCTACTAACATCATGGAGAACATTGTTTATAACGAGCTTCTGATTAGTGGCTACAATGTTGATGTGGGTGTTGTGCAAATCTTTGATAAAGATAAAGAGGGCAAGCGTGTCCGTAAGCAGCTGGAAGTTGATTTTGTAGTTAACCAAGGAAATCAGAGATACTACATCCAGGTTGCTTATGACATGACTTCAGAAGAAAAGCAGACTCAGGAGTTCAATTCTCTGCGTAATATCCCGGACTCTTTCAAGAAGGTTGTCATTGTAAATGGCAGCAAAAGACCTTGGAGAAATGATGAGGGATTTGTCATCATGGGAATGAAATATTTCCTTTTGAACGCGGATAGCTTAGAGTTTTGACATTGGATGGAACACATTGGTGACGAGAACAGATTGGTGACAGGCACTATGAAGCATAAGTAAATAGTGATTCAAATTTCAGTGTAGATAGTTGAAAGGAAGGTGTTTTGCATGGCAAAAATAGAAAGATATATAAATGAAGATTTTGATCAGTTGCTTTCTAAAATTGAAGACGGAATAATAAATGGTAGTATGTCTGCAACGCTAGAAGATGCTAGTGACTTTCGAAGTGGAACTGCGCGTTGCAGCGTTCGTGTTTTTGAGCGTTACAGCTATGCAGGAGGAAACAGAGTGAGTCTTAATATTACACTTTTTCAAAATGATAAAGATCCAGTACAACTTTCTGCAATTACAGCAGGAGGAAGCCAAGCTGTATTTTTCAAAATTAATACATGGGGGGAAGAGGCCTTTCTCGATAAGTTAATCGAGTTGTTGGATTAGTTCTAATCGTTTTATTTGCAATATTATTGCGAAAAAAATAATTAAAGTTTTACGAGGGAGGCAAATCAGCATGAAATGTCCATATTGTGGTGAAGAAATGATAAGAGGATATCTAATGAGCTCACGAGACATTACTTTTGCAGTTGATAATCTGACAAAAGTTTTTCGTATTAAAAAATCGGACGATTTGGAACTGAGTAAAGGTTCAGGCGGAATCCCTCATTGCGAAGCTTATCGTTGCAGTAGTTGCAAAAAGATTTTGATTGATTATGCAAATAGATAAATTCAATTTGTAGAATTCAAAATTTTATATGAAATGTGAGATAGTGCGTAGTATTGCCAAGAGTGCTTATAGACGATAATTGATAGGAAAATAAAATCTATGATTAAAGAAATTGAGAACAGAAGGAGTATAAGAAAATATAAAAGGCATGAGATCAGTAAGGAAATAATTGAAGATATAATTTACAGTGCGACTCTTGCTCCATCTGCCAAAAACAGACAACCTTGGAAATTTATTGTATATCAAGGTGAAGAAAAGTCTAAGCTGGTTGATGTTATGCACCAGGGAATAAAGTCAGAAAAAATCACTCATAAACTTATGCCAGAATGGGCATTTGCTATACCGGATGCTGAGAATACTGTTAGAGTTATGGAAGAAGCACCATGTCTTATAGCAGTGCTTAATACAAATCAGAAAACTCCATTTGATAGTATTGAAGATGAAAAACGTATTGTGGAAATTTGTGATTCGCTATCGATAGGCGCTGCTATTGAAAACATGATATTGACTGCGACAAGTTATGGATTAGGTACATTATGGATTGCAAATACGTGTTTTGCATATAATGAACTTATAGACTTCATTGAAACAGACAGCCAGTTGACAGGAATTGTCGCTATCGGATTTGCAAATGAAGCCCCAGCCAAAAGACCACGGAAACCTTTGACAGACATTGTTGAGTACAGATAAATAAAAAATTCTTCCTACATTTTTTTATAGGCGTTCCCCATTCGACCATTGAGTCGAGAATAGGTTTCAGAGTAAGTCCAAGTTCGCTTAGACTGTATTCAACTCTTGGGGAAACCTCCGGATAAACTGTGCGAATACGGAAGAGGTGATGAAAATGAATGAGCTTGATGAAATCACCAAAAATTAATATAGCAGAATAAAGGTTGTTTAGAAATTCCGTTGATTGTGAAAGAAGAAAAAGAGAGTATGAAAGAAGTTAGTAAAGGTATCCTCAAATGACACAGCATATCGCAAAAAGTGTGCAAAAGCATATGCGACTATTCCGCATGGAATGCAAGGTCGCCTTTTTATAGTGGTTGACACTTCTCGACAGGAAAGCTATGATAAATGTATCTGTAGTATGACGCAGACGGAATCTGTCAGTGAGACGCTATAAATCAGAAAAAGTGGGGGACTTTAAGATGGGAGTAATGGATGTTATAAAATATAATGGAAGGCCGGATGTCTTCGCATGGAAATATCCAGGTGAAGAGCTTGGAACATGGTCGCAGCTGGTAGTTAATCAGTCACAGGAAGCCGTGCTTGTAAAAGGTGGAAGTGTGGCAGATGTGTTCGGACCCGGAACGCATACGTTGGATACAAAGAATATTCCGATTCTGAATAAGATTATTAATCTTCCGTTTGGCGGGAAATCTCCGTTCAAGGCAGAAGTATGGTATATTAATAAAGGATATTACCTGGATATTAAGTGGGGAACGCCAACACCGATTCAGATCCAGGATCCAAAGTATGGAATATTTATTCCGATACGCTCGAATGGAGCGTTTGGAATTCATGTAACAGATTCGGTGAAGTTTCTGACAAAACTTGTGACAACCATGAATGTTTTTGACGCAGAGACTGTAACGAAGTATTTCAGAAGTTTGTATGTGACGAAGATAAAGGATACGATTTCTTCATATCTGCTTCACAGAAAGATCAGTATTCTTGAGATGAATGCGTACATAGATGAAATTTCACAATATATGAAGGAGACAATCTGTCCGATAATGGAAGAGTATGGACTGGGACTGACTTCATTTTATGTAAATGAAATCAGTACACCGGAAGATGATCCGTCTGTGGGAAAACTCAAGGAGGCTTTATCCAAGCGTGCCGAGATGGAGATTATAGGCTACAATTATCAACAGGAGAGATCCTTTGATACATTGGAAAATGCGGTCAGTCACGGGAATGCAGATGCAGGTTCTGTGATGGGAACCGGAATGGGACTTGGAATGGGATTCGGCGTTGGAAGAGAGATGGGGAATCAGTTTTCTTCTATGGCACAGAATATAGATTTGCGTGGCGGATATAGAAAATCAAAATTCTGCCCGCAGTGTGGGAGCGAAGTTCTGGCGGATGCAAAGTTCTGTTCCGAGTGTGGAAGCCGTCTTATAAGCAAAGAGAGACACTGTTCACAGTGTGGAACTGTGCTGGAAGGGAATCTACGTTTCTGTCCGGAATGTGGAAAACGATTAGATGGGGAGGAAATATAAAATGTTGATCATGAAAAAGATTCTGTCAGTTGTGGGGATTATCGGAGGAACATTTTTCCTTCTGGTTGCAGCAATCTGTGTGGAAGAATGGTTCTCTAATCCGGCATATGCAGCGGATATGGAAATTTCAGGATTGATTATGTGCATTGTTCTTGGAATTTTCGGGGTGATCTTGATTGTGCTCGGAATCCAGACACTCCGTCTGCAAAAGCTTTATCGAGAATATAAAGAGATTGCAGAAACTTCGAATGATGGATTTATCCCGGATATGGCAGCGATTCTTAACCAGCCGGAGGATAAAGTACGTCGAAATCTTGAAAAATTGTGTAAAAAGAAATATTTTAACGATGCTTATGTGGATAACAAGGCAAAGTTATTTGTTCGAAAGGATCAGATGAGTCAGAAGATTGGTAACCCCTCTTTTACAAAGACGGTCAAACAGACAGATGCAGAACTTGTTACTGTAAAATGTAAGGGATGTGGTGGTATCAACAAAATTCAAAGAGGAGCCGTGGGCGAGTGTGAATATTGCGGTTCGCCGATCAGCGGGGAATAATAAAAGTAAGACCTATTGTGGAATCATTATCCACGATAGGTCTTTCAAATGGAAACTGCAAATACTATTCTGCAGTATACTGATCAAAGAGATCCAGTGCTAATGCGCTGTATGCCATACCAGGTCCGCCACAGATCAGTACTGCGGCATTCAGTCCTGCTGCCAGATCTTCTTTTGTTCCACCGGCATTGATGTAATTCATTACATGAGAATAGATACATGGCTCGCATTTTCTTGAAACAGCTGCGACAAGGATTAATAATTCCATTGTTTTCGCATCTAACGATCCGGAATTTTCCATTGCTGCAGTAACTGTAGCACCGAAAGCCCCCATTACTTCCGAATTCGCTTCAGCATACACACCAAACTGTCTCTGATAATCGGCTAATTTTTCCTTTGCATTCATTAAAAAAACCTCCATGATTAAAATTTGATAAGATAAGTATAACATGATGGGAGCAGAAGAGGATAATTGATAATTGTTATGTTAGGTATTGAGATGGTCTATTGCTTAAGAGCTCATGTTTTTTCATCTCTATTTTATTTCTTGACATATAATGCACCAGGAATTACAATATATTTAACGATTAGGTTAAATGTTAAATGAGAGGGCGGGATGAATTTTTGGGTATACAAGATACATTAAAAGCATTGGCTGATCCAATACGACGCGAGATTTTGAATTTGTTGAAAAATGGTCGGCTTTCAGCCGGAGAGATATGCGAACATTTTTCAGTAACGGGAGCATCTATATCAAGACATCTGGCAGTATTAAAGGAGGCTGATTTGATTCGAAACCAAAGAGAAGGAAAGTTTATTTATTATGAATTAAACACTTCCGTGTTGGAAGATGTCATGTTGTGGATAACAGACTTGAAAGGAGCATCGGACGATGAAGGAAATGATAAAAAATTATAGAGGTACATTAATTAGCTCTGGACTGGTAATTCTTGCAGGGATTCTGGTAGGTTTTACGAGTATACAGGGTAAGTGGTTAAATGTATTTTTTATAGTGATGCAATGTGCGCTTGTGACAATCATATTTTATGATAACAGGAACAGACAACAAAGTCGCAAGGTTATAGGGATGACTATATGGATCATACCTGTTATTACATTGATTTATAACGGTATTGCCAGATTGGTCAACATGGGAGCAGATACAGAGAATTTATTTATGGCATTGATTTATTATGGAACAGGTTTAATGTTTATGGTTATAGGAAATTATCTGCCAAAGGTAAAACAGAACAATACGATAGGAATCAGGGTCGTATGGACATTGCAGGATGAAGAAAACTGGAATGCAACGCATAGATTCAGTGGAAAGATATGGGTGGCATCAAGTATTCTGTGCATGTTTTGCGGTCTTTTTGCAGAAAGCATAGCAGCACTCGTTTTGTATATTGTAAGTATTATGGCAGCCGCGATCATCAGTGTTCTTTATTCCTATCTCTTTTATAAGAAAAAGATAGGAACCGGAGAAAAATTAAAAATTCAGTATAACAAAAAAGTAATGATGGTGTACGGAATCGTAACAATTTTAACTATTATATTTATTATAGTGACTTTGTTTTGGGGAAGTATTGACATTCACTTCCAAGATAACAATTTTACTATCGAGGCGCAGGGATGGAGCGATTATACAGTAGCCTATACGCAGATTGACAGTATCTCATACGAAGAGAATTTATTACAGAACTCGAATGATTATAGAACCAATGGTTTGGGAAATTTTAAATATGCTATGGGAAATTTTAGAAATGATGTTTATGGAAATTATATCCGTTATACACATTCGTCCTGTCATTCATATGTAGTCATGAGTGTAGATGGAAAAATATTGGTTATAAATGGTGAAAATGATTCGGCGACAGAAGAAATATATCATACTATCAGTGAGAAGATGTCACGGGAATTAGAATAGAGTCATCTCATTCTCAAAACTGATACTATATTTATAGGAGAATTTAAATGCTTCAAATACAACACATAAAAAAAGAGTACCGGACGGAAAGTCTGGTACAGAAGGCTCTGGACGATGTGAGTCTGAATCTGAGAGATAATGAATTCGTAGCAATCTTAGGTCCCAGTGGTTCCGGAAAAACCACGCTTCTGAATATTATCGGAGGACTGGACCGCTACGACAGCGGAGATCTTATCATCAATGGTATTTCCACAAAAAAATATAAGGACAGAGACTGGGATTCGTACCGTAATCATACGATTGGTTTTGTATTCCAAAGCTACAATCTGATTCCGCATCAGACGGTGCTTGCAAATGTTGAACTGGCACTGACAATTTCGGGAGTCGGGAAGGAAGAACGAAGAAAGCGTGCAGTGGATGCACTGGAGAAGGTGGGTCTTGGGCAGCAGCTTCATAAGAAGCCGAACCAGATGTCGGGAGGCAGATGCAGAGAGTCGCAATTGCAAGAGCGCTGGTCAATGATCCGGAAATCCTGCTTGCAGATGAGCCGACAGGGGCACTGGACAGTGACACAAGTGTGCAAGTCATGGATCTTCTTAGAGAGGTGGCGAAAGACCGTCTGGTCGTTATGGTCACACATAACCCGGAACTGGCAGAGCAGTATGCGACCAGAATCGTTAATCTGAAAGATGGAAAAATCTGTTCGGACACAGATGAATATATTGTAGAAGAGGAAAATCTGGCACCACCACAGCATAAGAACATGGGGAAATCTTCCATGTCTCTTCTGACGGCACTGTCACTGAGTTTTAATAACTTAAGGACAAAGAAAGCAAGAACTCTTCTGACTTCTTTTGCAGGATCTATTGGAATTATCGGAATTGCACTGATTTTGGCTCTTTCAAATGGCGTCAACGCTTATATCCGGTCCATTGAGGAGGAGACATTGTCTGAATATCCACTGCAGATACAAAGTACCGGATTTGATCTTACTTCCATGATGGTGGGTATGAATGGGGATTCCGGAAGCAGTGATGATAAGAAAAGTGGAAAAGATAAAGACAAGGTAAAGGTCATGCAGGTGGTCACCAATATGTTTTCAAAGATGAATTCCAATGACCTTGGTGCTTTGAAAAAATATCTGGACAGTGGTGAATCTAAGATTCATGACTATACAAAAGCGATAGAATATTCTTACAATGTGATGCCGCAGTTATTCCGGCAGGACGGTGACAATGTTCGTCAGGTCAATCCGGATCAGTCATTTTCCTCATTGGGACTTGGTGCATCGTCAGGTTCGAACAGCCTAATGTCCTCCATGATGAGTACCAATGTGTTCTTTGAGATGCCGGAAGATACGGATCTCTATGAAGGGCAGTATGATGTAAAAGCCGGAAGATGGCCGAAAAAATATAATGAATGCGTTCTTGTACTGACGCCGGATGGTTCTATGAGCGACTTCTTATTATATACATTGGGACTCAGAGACCAGGTTGAACTCGATGATATGATTAAGCAGTTCATCAACGAAGAGACGATAAAAACGCCTGAAAATATTGGAACTTATACTTATGATGATATTTTGGGAAAGACATTTAACTGGTAAATGCTTCAGATTGTTATGAATATGACGATCAATATCAGGTGTGGAAAGACAAAACTGACAATGCGGATTACATGAAAAAACTGGTCGAAGACGGTGAGAATGTAAAAATTGTGGGAATCGTACAGTCAGCTGAAGATGCGAAGGCTTCATCACTGACACCGGGAATTAACTATACCTCCGATCTTGTAAATCATGTGGCAGAACAGGCAAAAGGCAGCGAGATTGTAAAACAGCAGCTTGCGAATCCGAATGTAAATGTATTTACCGGGGAAGAATTTGGCAATACGGATGGTAACAATGGATTTGACATGAATTCTCTGTTCAGTATAGATGAGGATGCTTTGAAAAACGCATTTGGTTTTGACAGCAGTGCCATGAACAATCTTGGAAGTTCCATGGATCTGTCGGGACTTGATCTTTCCAAGGCATTTCAGATGGACGGAAATTCTATGGATTTGTCCGGTATGGTGAATCTGGATCAGGTAGAAATCAACATGGGCAATATGCCACAGATGAATCTGGGGGATATTCTTACGAATCTGGATGTACAGGTCAATGCGGATGGCATGCAGAAAATGTTATCCGGCCTTTCGGAAGGTTATCAGGAATATGTAAAGAGCCATCCGGAAGCGGATTATTCCAATCTTGGAAATCAGATTGCAGAATATCTGACTTCCGATCAGGCAAAGGGCATTATTCAGAAATATTTGAAAGACATTCTGAAAAATAACGGGGAAGTTACGATTACACCAGAGCAGATTAAGGAACTGTTGACCAGCGTGATGAGTGATTTTCAAAGCTGGCTTGTAGAGCAGAACGCTAATCCGGGCGCAGAGGAATTTGGAACGTACTTCCAGCAGTATCTACAGACCGGGCGTGCCAATGCAATTGTAAATAAATGGGCCAATGAAATATTTGGAAATATAGATTTCAACATTTCCAGTGACACACTGCAAGCTATGGCAAAGGAACTGGCAGATGGGTATACTGCATATGCAAAGGAAAAGAATTATGCAGATCCGACAAAGAGGGCAGAGAATTTTGTGAATTATATAAAGACGGATGATGGAAAGAGGCGCCTGAATCAGGGACTTTCTGAGGCAATCAATATGGATAGTCTTCAAAAGCAAATCAGCACGGCCATGAGTAGCTACATGGGTCAGGCCATGAGTGCATATACCGGTGCCATTTCTCAGGCAATCAGTACACAGATGACATCCGCTATGAGTCAGTTGACCACGCAGCTTGCCGGTGGACTTGAAACGGTTATGACATCTGCCATGAGCCGGATTGGAGAAAATCTGCAAAAAGCACTGGGAGGCTCTATGAACTTTAATGCCGATGCATTTGCAAATGCATTCCGGTTCAATATGACGGAAGATGATCTGACGGAACTTATGATGTCCATGTCTGGAACACAGAGCGCTTCCTATGATAATAATCTGCAGCAGCTCGGATATGCAGATTTCAGTCATCCGAGTTCCATTTCCATTTATCCAAAAGACTTTGATAACAAAGAAAAAGTGGTAGAGGTTCTGGATCATTATAATCAGAAAATGGAAGATGAGGGAAAAGAAGAACAGGTGATTTCTTATACGGATATTGTAGGAACGATGATGTCATCAGTGACTACCATTATCAATACAATCAGCTATGTACTGATTGCATTTGTGGCAATTTCCCTGCTCGTATCATCGATCATGATTGGAGTTATTACTTATATTAGTGTACTGGAACGAAAGAAAGAGATTGGTATTTTAAGAGCCATTGGAGCATCCAAAGGAAATATCTCGCAGGTATTTAATGCAGAGACATTTATCATCGGACTCTGCGCCGGACTTATCGGTATCGGACTGACGCTTTTGATATTGATTCCGGGAAATATGCTGATACATGCACTTGCAGACAATAACCGGGTCAGTGCAATCCTTCCAATCGCACCGGCGATCGTACTGATTCTTTTAAGTGTGGTGCTTACCTTACTTGGCGGATTGATTCCTTCAAGGAAAGCTGCCAAGAGTGATCCGGTGACCGCACTTCGAACAGAATAATGAAAAATAAAAGTTTACATGGTAAAAAGTTTTGTGATAAACTAATGTCGGATTGTAAATTTGCGGTGCAGAGGGAATTCCCTGCACCGTATCTGTATTTTTAGAAAGACGAGGGATAACTATGCCAATAGGAGTTATTATCAATGCTCTGTCGGTTGCTTCCGGTGGTGTGATCGGGGCATTATTCGGGCATAAACTGCCTGAAAAATTTAATTCGGAGCTTACCAAGATTTTTGGAGTCTGCTCAATGGGAATGGGAGTTAGTTCCATCGGGCTTATGAAAAATATGCCTGCCGTTATTTTTGCAGTGATTATCGGAACTGCATTTGGTTTGGCTATTAATCTTGGCGGAATGATTAATAGTGGAGCGGTTTGTATGGAGAAACCGGTGGGAAAATTATTTCCAAATAAGAATGAATATATGTCCAGAGAAGAATATATGTCCATGCTTGTGACAATTATCGTACTGTTTTGTGCCAGTGGGACAGGAATCTATGGTGCATTGGATTCGGGAATGAGTGGGGATCATACGATTCTGCTTTCCAAGTCGATTCTGGATTTCTTTACTGCGATGATTTTTGGAGGAACATTGGGGATGGTGATCGCAGCGGTTGCAATTCCGCAATGTGTGATTTTCCTTATTATATTCGCAGCAGCAAAATTTATCTTTCCACTGACCACACCGGATATGATTGCAGACTTTAAAGCATGTGGCGGCTTTCTGCTTCTGGCTACCGGTTTCCGGATTGCAAAGATTCATGATTTTCCGGTTGCAGATATGATTCCGGCTATGGTGCTTGTGATGCCGGCGAGCTGGTTCTGGGTAAATATGATAGTACCGGTACTGTAAAGTAGTGGATAATAAAATATGTTTCATAGTATGTTTCAGAATTAGAAGAAAATGGAAAGGTATGCAATGAACGGATATTTTTGTGTATTAACTACAATTGATTTTTTCGTTTTATGTTTTATGTGTATTCTCACATATTTGAGCGAAACGCTTAGCAAAAAACGAAAGCGTGGTTTCTTTCTTGCCTTTGTTCTGATCGCAGGGATTTCTGCACTGGAAGTCATTACCCTTGTAGTGGATGGTCTGCCTCCGGGGTACCGCTGGCTGAATATTACTGCTAACTATCTTGGCTTTGGTCTGTCACCGGCTGTCTGTATCTGTCTTGTATACGTTTTGGACAGGAAAACAGCTCTGCGGCGTGAGATCAGGACGGCGGTGCGTATTGAAATCGGATATTTGATTTTTCTTTTTGTTACGATTCCATGTGGAATGGTGTTTTCTGTGAGCGCAGATAACATTTATTCACGTGGTCCGCATTTTTATATATATGTCGTCATGTATTTTGGGGCGATCTTATATCTTTCTGCATCTACGGTCATTACCGCCAGGGAGTTTCAGAATCGCAGCAGACTTCTGATCTATCCACTTATTCTTTTCGTGATGGCAGAAACGATCATTCAGGTTGCTCTTCCCGAACTTCATGTTACCTGGTTATGTGTTACGTTGCTATCGGTATTGTATTTTATCTATTGCAGCGAGATGTGGAATCAGTTGGATGCACTTACAGGGCTTTTGAACCAGAACAGCTATCTGAAGCAGACAGGTGGGGTGAGGTGCAAAGGAGGAGTGCTGGTCGTGTTTGATGTGGATGATTTCAAACAGATCAACGACCGATACGGCCATATACAGGGAGATCGTTGTCTTGCAGGAATCGCAGAATGCATCAAAAAATCTTATGCAAACTTTGGATATTGCTATCGTATAGGTGGTGATGAGTTTTGTGTTCTTCTGAAAAACGGTGGCAACGAAGGAAGGTGTAAACAAGAATTTTTGCAGAGATTGCAAGAAAAACGAGGGGAGATTGCATTTTTACCTACGGTATCCTATGGATCAGCCCCGTTTTCCGGAGAGGATATTGTTAAGGTTAAAGACAGAGCTGACCAGGATATGTATCAATATAAAAAAAGAACGTAAGAATCGGAAAAGATTATCCTAAAAAGAGTTATATTAGAATAATTATAGAAGATAAGGTGAAATAATTGAAGAATGCAAATAGTTATAATGAGTCGGACATCAGAAAAGACTACCACAATCTGACAAAATTATTAATAGAGAAGAATATGACGATCACGACGATGGAATCTGCCACATCAGGGCAGATTGCATCTTTGATTACCGATACCGAAGGGGCATCAGCTATATTAAAAAGGCGCATTTATTACTTATTGCAATGAAGCCAAGATCATGCAGGGGGTTCCGGCAGAAATCCTGGATAAATATACGGTATATTCAAAAGAAACTGCAGAGGCCATGGCGAAAGCCTGTGCGAAAACATACAATGCCAATATAGGTATTGGTGTCACCGGTACGATGGGGAATATAGATCCGGCTAATCCGGATGCATCTGTTCCGGGACGGGTATATTTTGCAATTGTGACAGATGGTAAAGTGGAGTCGTATTATGTGGAATTAGAACCACAGCCTACACGTCTGGCTTATAAGCTGGCAGTTGCAAAAAAGTCTGCGATGCACTTATGAGACAGATGGAAAATTTAGACAGAGCATGACTCATTTCATTATGAGAGAGTTATGCTCTGTTTTTGTGAAAATGTATATAAGAGAATGAGGAATAGAAGTAGAATTGTCTGAATTGTCTAAATTGCAGAAAATATAAAACAACGTTGACAATTCAAACGCCCTTGTGGTATATTAATCTAGCTGTCGCGTTAGACAAGGCCGTGAGGTAACAGAGTCGAAGCAGAAGACGGCGGAAACTGATTACGGAAAAGCAGAGAATGCCGGATCATAATCAGAAATCTTCGGGAATTGTTCCTGAAAAAAGAATAAAATAACAGTTGACAAACACAACTGCTTGTGATATTCTTAATAAGCTGTCGCTTGAGACAAACGAATGTTTGAGAAAGAGATGGCAGACGGACAGCTGGAAAGCTGGTCGAAAAAAGATTAAAAAAAGTTCTTGACAAACGTCAATGAATATGATAATCTAAATAAGCTGTTTCAAACAGCAAAGACAAAGAACCTTGATAATTAAACAATAGACAACAACCCTGAAAATTCTAAAGAGAATTATTCAGAACAGACATTTAATGTCGAACCTTAAAACAGTAAAGGGGATAAGAAAGCTAGTAGTTTTCTTGAACTGGAACGAACTTAATGAAGTTCCATCGGCGGAGCCGAGGAACAATTAATTTGCTAAGCATCGAAGATGCAAAGCAAATTATATTTAACGAGAGTTTGATCCTGGCTCAGGATGAACGCTGGCGGCGTGCTTAACACATGCAAGTCGAGCGAAGCACTTAAGTCTGATTCTTCGGATGAAGACTTTTGTGACTGAGCGGCGGACGGGTGAGTAACGCGTGGGTAACCTGCCTCATACAGGGGGATAACAGTTAGAAATGACTGCTAATACCGCATAAGACCACAGTACCGCATGGTACAGGGGTAAAAACTCCGGTGGTATGAG
>ENA-OQHY01000060-OQHY01000060.1-human-gut-metagenome-genome-assembly--contig:-NODE-60-length-59176-cov-4.103033_pt1 | contig 59176 bp, 72 predicted proteins | sample MGYA00242570_ERZ504733 | MGnify/ENA primary metagenome ERZ504733 (study PRJEB26092, sample SAMD00036219) | human gut metagenome | host: Homo sapiens | study: EMG produced TPA metagenomics assembly of... | reverse complement strand
TCGAAGGAGTAAGATCCGTACAGCTTGGAATTAAAGAGTGGAATGCGGCAAAAGATACGTAGACGCACAACGAAAGCAAATAATGAAATTTTCAACTGAAGGCAGTGAGAAAATAAAAAAGGCTATTCAAAAGGAGGATATGCAAATTGCGAGATAACCGAGGATATTCAGCCGATGGTTCACGGAAACAACAACGACATCACCGAACTCGCTTAAGTGATCCCCCTCATATGCCACATGCTCAATCGCAGAGCCGGCGCTGAAGCCGCCGCCGTGGAGCCATACCATGACCGGCTTTTTCGCACCCGGATCAAGACTCTGTGTCCAGACATTCAGGTTCTGGCAATGCTCGTCCTGCGGCCAGTAACGATGCGGTACCAGCACCTCCATGTTCGGCTCGTCCTGCTTTAAAAGCGGACATACATAGCCGTACGCCAGCGCATTTTTGATTCCTTTCCATGGTTTCACCGGCTGCGGCATCTGGAAACGGTCCGCCTCGGCGTAATGGATTCCATGAAACGCGTATGTCGTATTCAGGCGGAAGCCACGTACCTTTCCCGCCTTTGTCTCTACTACCGGATCTGTTTTACTGCATACAAAATAATCTCCCATATTTCAGCTACCCTCTTTCTGCCCAATCCTATTCTGTGATGCGCAGTTTTCAAAAACTGCTGCAAAATCTTCACGATCCTTCCGTTTCATCAGGCTTCGAAACAACTGTCGTTTTTGCATTTACGCATCTGTTTCTTATTATACCAGACAATTTATTCGGAAACAATTCTTTTCACTTCCGTTTTCGGCTGTTTATATCAACAAAGTCCGAAAATCACGTCAAAAATGGATATTTCCATCACAACTTCAAAGTGCTACAATAAAAAAGAAGGTAAAATCAACGTAAAAAAGGGGACTACTATGACGAAAACAGTACAAAAGAGCAAAGCCCGCGATATGACCCAGGCTCTATCTGGAAACAGCTTCTTCTCTTCTCGCTTCCGCTGATGGCCGGAAATCTCTTCCAGCAGCTTTACAACACCGTTGACAGCATCGTTGTCGGCAACTTTGTCGGCAAGGAAGCACTCGCCGCCGTCGGCTCCGTCGGTCCGATCATCAATTCTCTGATCGGCTTTTTCATGGGACTTTCCACCGGTGCCGGTGTCATTATCTCTCAGTATTATGGCGCAAAGGCGGATGAAAAGGTCAGCCGCACCGTCAGCACGACACTGGTGATGACGTTTATTCTCTCCATTGTCTTTACCATTCTCGGCATTCTCATCACGCCGTACATGCTCCGCATGATGAGCACACCGGACGATGTCATCCGTGAGTCGGCAACGTATCTTAAAATTTACTTTGGCGGTGTTGCCGGTCTGATGTTCTACAACATGGGCTCCGGCGTTCTCCGCGCTGTCGGCGATTCCCGCCATCCGCTGTATTTCCTGATTTTTTCCGCTGTTGTCAATACCGTGCTCGATCTTTTGTTTGTCGTTTCCTTCGGCATGGGAATCGAGGGTGTGGCGCTTGCAACCGTTATTGCACAGTGCCTTTCGGCGGTTCTGACGCTGTATGTGCTGACCACAACAGACGGCCCATACCGCATCTGTTGGAAAAAGCTCTGCATGACTGGTCTTTGCTGTACCGCATCGTCTGCGTCGGACTGCCGGCAGCGATCCAGCAGATGGTGACTTCCGTTTCCAACGTTTTCGTGCAGTCCTATATCAATGTATTCGGCTCGGATGTTATGGCAGGCTGGAGTGCCTGCATGAAAATCGACCAGTTTATGATGCTGCCGATGATGAGTGTTGGTCTTGCTTCGACCACCTTCACCGGACAGAACGTCGGTGCCAGCTACATTGACCGTGCAAAGAAGGGTGCTACAACCGCATTCCTGCTTGCTGAGCTTGTAACCATTGTGATGATGATTCCTCTGCTGATTTTCGCCCCGCAAATGGTCTATCTGTTTAACCAGGAGACAGCTGTGATTCGTTACGGAACCCTGTTCCTGTATCTGCTCTCCCCGTTCTACATTCTCTGCTGCGTCAACCAGGTTTATTCCAACGTCCTGCGTGGCGCAGGAGACACCAGAACACCAATGATCGTAATGCTCGGAAGCTTCGTCGTGTTCCGCCAGATTTACCTGTTTGTGATGTCTCATATATTTGATTCCATCATTCCGATTGCACTTGGTTATCCGGCGGGATGGCTGGTATGCAGTGTTCTGATTTATGCCTGCTATCGGAAATTCCGATGGGATAAAGGAATGCGGAAAAACTGAAGGATTCCTTTCCGGACATAAGCAAAAGGGACTGTTGCACTAAGAAAATGAACGTAGTGCGACAGCCCCTTTTTTCGCATTATTTTTTCAGGAGTGCTGCTGAATGCTCTTTAATCAGAACAACTCTGCAATCGCCGCGATCTTCTCACAGTTTTCCGGCAGCGGACCATTGATTTTCGGTGACTGGCGCGTTGCCACGTAACAGCTTGCGATTCCGGCAGAGGCTGCACCGTGGCAGTCAGCGATGTCGTCATTTCCTGTCATCAGGCATTCTGCCGGATCGAGGTGATACTGCTTCAGCAGCATCTCATAAAACGCCGGATCCGGCTTTTTCACACCGGCATCCGATGAGAGCAGGATTCCGTCAAAGTATCTTGTCAGACCGAGCAGGGAAATTTCCGGCGCGGTGAAAAGCGCCTGTGCATTGGACAGCAGAAAAACCTTCTTTCCTGCGTCTTTTAAACGCTGCAGCATTTCCGGCACGCCCGGGAACAGTTTCAGTTCTTCTATCGAAATCGCACGGAACATTTTCGCCAGATCCGCAATTTCTTCTTCCGTTACCGAAACAGCTTTATCCTCAAACAGCTGCCGGAACACATCTGCAATACCGATTTCCGGTACATGGCTGCCGCAGCATTCCATTCCAAGTGCAGCTTCCTGCTCTTTGATTTTTGTCTCATACGCCATCCGGAGTTCTTTCGGCTCATAGGCGGCGCCTTTCATCCCAAAGAACAGGCTCATTTTTTTCCAGAGATACGCTTTCTTTTCATTCGTATGTATATCTACCAGGGTTCCATATAAATCAAAGATATAATTCTGATACATCCTTCATCATCCTTTCTGTACGGAAGATTTTCCACACGACACGTATTCTACCAGACTTTTCTCCACAATTCCATGTCTTTTTTCCAGACTTCCTATCTTTTTTCTCTACCCGGCTGTCCATCAGACCAGATCGTTGAAACCTGTTTTGTCTTGCTCTCTGTAAGAAAGAATCCTGCCCGGAGGGCTTTTTACTTTATCGGAAAATTCAACGAAGTTTCCGGTAACGTAAAAAAATTCCCCCGTACAGATTTTGTCCGCAACAGGGGAATTCATTACATCTCACAGTCTCCTGCGAATTGTAATCTTTGATTTACTTTCTCGCATCCAGCATTTCTTTCACCAGACGAATATACTCCGGTGTCGTTCCGCAGCAGCCGCCGACAATGCCTGCACCCGCGTCTACCAGAATGTTCATATATTTTGCAAACGTCGGCGCATCCATGCTGTAGATTGCCTCACCGGTCGGCGTGATTTTCGGCAGGCCGGCATTCGGTTTTACAATAACCGGTACTCTTGCCACTTTTTTCATGGAATTTACGACTGCCTCAAGCTGATCCGGTCCGACCGAGCAGTTCAGTCCTACGGCGGATGCTCCCATTTCCTGCAGTGTCTCAACTGCTTCCACAGCGTTTCCGCCGAACAGGGCAGAACCGTCTGCTTCCAGCGTCAGAGAACACATAATCGGCAGATCGCAGACAGAAAGTGCAGCATCCATAAAGACACACGTTTCGTCTACGCTCAGCATCGTCTCCGCTACCAGAAGATCAACGCCCGCATTTGCTACCGCTGTTACCTGCTCTGTGTAGGATTCCAGCAGCTCTTCATAAGAGAGATCGCCTTTTGGCTGCAGCATTCTTCCCGGTGTGGAAAAATCTCCCGCAATCAGCGCACCTGTTCCGGCAAGCGCTTTTTTCGAAATGTCCACCAGGCGTGCATTCAGCTCCTCCACCTCGTTTTCTCTTCCATAATCCGCTAATTTCAATCTGTTTGCACCAAAGGTCGGCGCATAGACAATCTGGCTTCCCGCCTCCACGTAAGCCTTCTGTAAATTTGCCAGAATATCAGGATGCTCCAGAACCCAAAGTTCTGTACTGACTCCTTTTGGCATTCCCGCTTTTGTCAGATTTGATCCGGTTGCGCCATCCAATAAAATGACACCTGCTCCGGCAAGCTGTTCAAATTCTTCTCTTGTCATTTTCTTTTCTCCATTCTGCCCGAGTTCCCTGCAGCACATGTCCGCGTATACTGACAAATCCCGGCTGTTTTTTCTGAACCTGCCGCACTTTTCGCGTCAAATTCATGTTCAGTATAGCATTGTATTGTTTTCCCGACAAGTAAAAAAGAGGTATCCGTTTTGGATACCCCTTCGTCTGTTTCTGTTCCCGAATGTTCAGCAAACCACGACATTCTCAATCATGATGCGCGTCTGAATGATGTGTCTCCGAATGATGCGTCTCCGAATGATGTGTCCTGCCCGAGCTGTTCCCCCCACCGGACGGGATATTCTTCGGTGACCCCGGAGACAAATTTGTTCCCTGGTTCACACGGGTTGCTTTCTGTCCATTTTCCACCTGCGAGGATGCCGATACCGTTGAAACACCCGAATCGGAACTGTTTTCCGTTGCAGCATTTTTTCCACACGCAACGAAAGCCAGTACTGCTGTACCGACAAGTACGGAAATTACTGCCTTCTTCATTTCTCCACCTTCTTTCCTGGTACATCGTTTTCGCCTGAACATTAGAGCGTGTCTGAAAAATTATTTCCGCAATTTGCGAGATACACTCTGGTTGTAATTTCATTTTAAATGAACTTCTTACTATTGTCAATTTACTCTACAATTCCCTATTATTTTCTTTTTTTTGTTCAAAAATATTTTCAGACACAAACAGCAGCCGGACCCCTCTCCCGGATCCGGCTGCCGTTTGTCCTGTATCGTATGCTTTTATTCCGCAGTGCTTGAAGACGTTGAAGCAGTGCCTGTGCTGCTTGTCGATGTCGTTTCGGTACTGCCTGATGTCGTGCTGTCAGACGTTGTACTGTCCGTTGCGGTACTGTCCGTTGTTGTACTGTCGGTTGTGGTTCCATCTGTGGAATCTGTAGAAGCGCTGTCAACTGTCATCGTATACAGATCTGCGTCCGTTACTTCAAGCTTTTTCCAGTTGGATGCGACCTTGATATCGCTCTCCTTTACCCATCCATCCAATGTATCGTTGTACTTATCCGATTTGCGGTTGGAAATGATAGTCTGTCTTCTGGACTCGGTTTTGTCCTCGTCGAATGCTTTATCTACACGGATCACATAATATGCATCGTCGCCTTCGATGACACCGTCATAATACTCGCCATCCTTCAGCTTTGCTGCTTCTTCCGCTACTTTATCTCCAAGAGAACAGGTATCGTCATCGTCTTTCTCCGATCCGGTTCCAAAGGATGTCTCGGAAGAGGTCAGATAAGAAACCTCAGAGGAGGAATCGCTGGCGGAACTGCTCGATGTGCTCGCGCTTGAAGCGTCGGATGCGCTTGTGTCGGAAGCATCGGAAGAAGAGCTGCTCTCATCGGAGCTGTCGGCAGAATCGGTGGAATCTGCGGTATTCTCCGCATTTAACTGATCGTTCAGCTCCTTGCGCAGATCGGTAAACGATGCGGTTGCCGGATCCTCAGACTCTTTTAAGAGATCCAGGAATCTCTGTGCGATTTCTTTCTTTGCCGCTTTTTCCTCGTCCGTCAAATCAATCGTTTTTCCATCGTCATCCTTCTCGGTCCCTGCTGTGGATACCGTGATGTAGCTGATGGAGGTCTGCTTTGCCTCTTCATCGGATACCTCGGTATCTACATCTGCGATGATCGGATCATAAATTTTGGTCTGAATAACATACAGCTCCAGTGCATCCTGGATGTCCTCAACGGTTGCGTGCAGCTTTTTCATCACATCGTCACCGTTCTTATCTGCGAATGCCTGTGCAGCCTCTTTCGCCTGCTGTTTTTCCTCGTCTGTCAGGGAATTCCGTATTCCTCTGCGTGCTGCCGCATCAGAAGCTCTTTTTCAATCGTATCAAGAGACTGCTCCTTGAACGTTTCCCCGGTAGTCTTTCCATCGTCGCCTTCCTTGTCGTACATCTCAGACGGCATCTGCATTCCGTACATAGAGTACATCTTGGAATAATAATTGTACATGGTTGCCTGCTGATATCTCAGCATGAAATTTGCCTGTCCGAGTGTAATCGACTCGTCATTTACAGTAACTGCCGTTTTTGTTCCGTCCACATTGTCGGAACCGCAGCCAGTCAGTCCCATCGCTGCCATCGAAGCACTCAGCATAACGCAGACTGCTTTTGCTTTTAAATTTTTCATTACTTCCTCCTCATGCAGGGCGAAATGTATGCTCAAAAAGAGTTTTTCTTTTTACACGTTCGAATTTCCGGTCCTGCATCGATTTTTATAAACGCTTTTCCTATTATACCCTTTTTGTTGATACAGGGCAACTTTTTTCTTCCCTGTTCACGCCTTTTTCACACGATTTTGTGGTTATGCGAGTATTTCACTCCTGTGTGATCTGCAGCAGATCTTCACCAGTGCATGGCTCTTCTCCAGCAGATCGATCTTTTCCTTTGAATTTCTCCGCCGCGGCGTGTAGACAAACGCCAGCGACTCCATCTGGAATTTCAGTTCGTCTCGGTATTTCTGCAGCAGCTCCGGAATCCGCGCCACATCGATTTTTGCATGCTGCTGTAAGGTGACTCGTACCGAATCGCCCATCTGTTTCAGCTCCGTCACATACGCACAGTGCGCCAGCGCTTTCAGTTCTGCAACAGCCAGAAGATTCTGTACATTTTTCGGCGGTTCCCCGAAGCGGTCGGTCAGCTCCTCCGTCATGTCCTCATACTCTTCCTTATTTTCAATCGCCGCAATTCGCTTATAGGTGTCAAGCTTCAGAGACTCGTTGCTGATGTAGCTGTCCGGAATATAGGCACTGACATTCAGATCAATCGTTGTCTCGAACGCTTCTGCCGGTGCGATGCCCTTCGCCTCCTGGACAGCCTCTGCGAGCATTTTACAATAGAGATCGTATCCAACCGATTCCATATGGCCCGACTGCTCTGCGCCCAGCAGATTTCCGGCACCGCGATCTCAAGGTCACGCATCGCAATTTTAAAGCCGCTTCCCATCTCCGTAAATTCACGGATCGCATGGAGACGTTTCTCCGCTACTTCTTTTAGCATCTTGTTTCTGCGGTACATCAGAACGCATACGACGTCCGGTTCGACCTACCGACACGGCCACGGAGCTGATAGAGCTGTGACAGTCCCATCTGGTCGGAATCGTGGATAATCATCGTGTTGACATTCGAAATATCGAGTCCTGTCTCAATGATCGTTGTTGACACGAGCACATCGATCTCTCCGTTGATAAAGCCGTACATGATCTTTTCCAGCTCGCGCTCCTTCATCTGCCCGTGCGCAAAGCCCACATTTGCATCCGGCACGAGCTTCTGGATCGTGTTCGCCATATCCGCAATCGACTGGACACGGTTATAGACATAGTAAACCTGCCCGCCCCGCGCAAGTTCACGGTTAATCGCCTCGCGGACCATTTCTTCATTGTATTCACAGACAAAGGTCTGGATCGGCTGGCGATCCTGCGGTGCTTCCTCGAGCACACTCATATCCCGGATGCCAATCAGGCTCATATGCATGGTACGCGGAATCGGTGTCGCCGTCAGTGTCAGAACATCCACATTTTTTTGCAGCTGTTTGATTTTTTCTTTATGCGTCACGCCGAACCGCTGCTCCTCATCGACAATCAGAAGGCCAAGATCTTTGAACTTCACATCCTTTGAAAGAACGCGGTGTGTTCCAATGACAATATCCACGAGTCCTTTTTTCAGATCCTCCAGCGTTTTTTTCTGCTCTGCCGGCGTGCGGAACCGGCACAGAAGATCAACGCGCACCGGAAAGTCCTTCATGCGCTCAACGAACGTATTGTAATGCTGCTGTGCCAGAATAGTGGTCGGAACGAGGTAGACGACCTGTTTGCTCTCCTGTACTGCCTTGAACGCTGCACGGATTGCAACCTCGGTTTTGCCGTATCCGACATCGCCGCAGATCAGGCGGTCCATGATCTTTTTGCTCTTCATGTCCGCCTTTGTCGCCTCGATCGCCGCAAGCTGATCGTCCGTCTCCTCAAACGGAAACAGTTCCTCAAATTCCTTCTGCCAGATCGTATCCTTTCCGAACTGATAGCCGGATGACGCCTGCCGCTCGGCATACAGCTTCACGAGATCCTGTGCGATATTTTTTACCGCATGGCGAACCCGTGTTTTCGTCTTATTCCATTCCTGACCGCCGATTTTATTCAGCTTCGGCACCTTTGCAGCTTCGCCGGACGCATACTTCTGCAGCGTATCGAGCTGGGTGGCCAGCACATAGAGGTTCGATCCGCCCGCATACTCGATTTTCATGTAATCACGCGTTACGCGGTCCATCTCAATTTTTTCGATACCGCGGTAAATACCAAGACCGTGGCTCTCGTGCACGACATAGTCACCGATCGAAAGATCCGCAAAATTTTGGATTTTCTGACCGGAATACTCCGATTTCTTCCGGTTTTTCTTCTTCTCTTTTCCAAAAATATCCGTCTCTGTAATCAGCACAAATTTCTGCATCGGATATTCAAAGCCTCTGCGGGCCGCGCCGTGGATCAGCATGACCTCGCCCGGTTTCAGAACACGCTCCTCATTCTCGCTGTAGAAGGCCGGAATCTCCTCATTCTGCAGGTCCTCTGCCAGATGCTGCGCCCTCGTCCGCGACGGACTCGCCAGTACAATACGGTAACCCGCTTTTTTCCAGGATTTCAGATCTTTTACCAGAAGCGGGAACTGATTGTTATACGAATTGACCGATTTCACCGTCACACTGAATTCGTCACGGATATTCCACTCGCCCTTCTGCGGCTCCATCAGCGATACGGCAACACAGCCGCGGCGGTTCAGTTTTGCCACAAGCTCCGCCGTACTGCACATCAGCTTCGCCTGTCCCGGCAGGAGGTATCCCTTTTCAAGACGGTGGCTCACGCTCTCCTGAAATTCTGCTTCCAGCGCATCGGCACACTCGATGATGCGGTTCGGCTCATCGAGGAAAATGCGGCTGTTCTCCGGCAGATACTCAAGAAACGAGACGGTCTCCGGATAAAAATAATGAAGATACTGCTCCGCTCCCTGCAGAATTTCGCCCTCGCCGATCTGATCGCAGATTTCCTCTGCCGCATGGCGGATCCTTGCCGCTTCCTCTGTCATCATCTTGTCGCGGAATTTTGTGCTTTGCGCTTTCGCCTCTTTTTTAATCGCTTTCACACCGCGCGCAATCGTATTCTCTGTTAAAATCAGCTCCGATGCCGGATAGATTATGATTTCCTCGAGGTTTTCAATCGACCGCTGGCTCTCCGCATCGAAGCTTCGGATGGAATCTATCTCATCGCCCCAGAGCTCAATCCGGATCGGGTTCTGTTCCGTCAGCGGATAAATATCGAGAATGCCGCCGCGGACGGAAAACTGGCCGGTCGACTCCACCTGAAAGGTACTCTCATAGCCGAGCCGCACCAGCTCTTTTCTTATTTTATCCAGATCGAATTCGCTGTCATTGCGCAGATGGATGCAATGTTTTTCGAACACGCCAAGAGGCAGAAGAAAGTCCATACATCCCCCTACACTGGTGATGATGGTAACTTCCTTCCGCTCAAGAAGTGCCTGGATCACCTGAAGCCGCTGCCGGATCAGCAGATTTCCGTGAATGTCTGCCTGATAGAAAATCAGGTCCTTCGCCGGATAATACAGCGTCTCCGCATCGTACAGCCGGTAATCCTCATATAATTCTTTTGCTTTTAATTCATTTTCCGCGATCAGAAGCCGCACCGGGGCATCCTCGGAGAGACCTGCAATCATGTGGGCTTTCTGGCTTTCCAGACAGCCCGAGATCACCGTCACACCTGCGGTTCCTTTTTTCAGATCACGGAACAGCTCGTCAAAACGGGCAATTTCTTTGATCGGTTCTAATAACGCTTTCATTTTCCTTACTCTGCCGGGTTTGCAGATTTGCGGTTATACTCATTCATAGCTGCGTCCACATCCCCGTTCAGCATCTGCTCAATTGCTTTTGCCGCATGCTCGATCGCCAGATTTACAAGGGGACGTTCGTCTTTCGTAAACGGACTTAACACGTAGTCCGCCAGATCCCAGTTTTTCGGTTTCTCACCGACGCCGACCTTCACACGCATAAAATGGTCGGTGCCAAGATTGGCGATGATGTTTTTGATGCCATTGTGGCCGCCCGCGCTTCCTTTTTTGCGGATACGGATCTGTCCCGGCGCCAGGCTGATATCATCGTAAACCACGATCAGCTCGCTCTCCGGATCCACTTTGTAATAGTTCACCAGCTCCCGCACAGACTCACCGCTCAGATTCATATACGTCATCGGCTTTGCAACGATAACCTTCTGACCTGCGATCATGCCTTTTCCGAACAGAGCCTTGTGGCCTGTACCGGAGGAAGGGATCTGATATTCATCGATCAGATAATCGATGGTATCAAATCCGACATTGTGCTTCGTCCCTTCGTACTGGCGCGTTGGATTTCCCAGACCTACTATAATATACATAAATTCTCCTGTCATCAGACCATTTTCCGGCGCAGTTTTTGTTCACGTCACGGTCAAAACGGATATTCTCCATCCACTTCGCTACTTGCGCATAACCGAATAGCTGCTTCGCCGCACCGAAAAATGATATATTGTTTTTCCATCTGTCATAAAGAAAGAACACGAACAAAAGAGCAGCCTTTTTCCTGCTCTTTTATTCGCTGAAATGCTTCGGCAATGTTTAGTTAAAGTATACCAGCTCGCTCTCCGGCTTTTTGGCCGGTTTGATTTCTTTTGCATACAGAACCGGGCCTTCGCTGTCGTAAACCTTCATATAGCCCCATTTTACCGTTGCAGTCACGTCAACCCAGGAACCCATTACGAGAGATTTGGCGCTTGCGCATTTGCAGACATAGCGATAAAAGAAGTATCATCTGCACAGCAGGTCATTGCCATACGACCCGGAACAAAGAAATCGGCTCCGACATCCTTGCTCTTTAATACCATACCGCGGAAATGAACAGTCTTGCCCTCGTAACGCTCCGGGTTGTCGCCCATATCGACATACCAGATTCCGTAATCGGCATCGTCGATCTCGATCACATCGGCATCGGTATCAAACGGCATCTGATCCTCAAAAATGTTGTCAATTTCGCCTTCTTCATTCTCAAACAGAACGTCGCATGCCTGGTTGACTACTTTGATGCTGCGGCGGAAGGATGGAAGCGGATCTTCCGGACGCAGCGGTTGAACATGACCATATCGGCATTTTTTGCCATCTCCATGAAGACGGATTTCATGTTCTGCATATAGATCTGGAAGCAGCTTGCGTCGACGGTCACGATCTCCTGTACGATGCCCCAACCGCGCGGCAGTTCCATTTCTTCGAGTTTTTTTACGCTCCAGAGCGGGTTGTATTCGAGAATGATTCGCTCCGGGCGGTATTTGCGGTTCAGTTTTTTCAGGTAATCCAGGGTAAACTGCTCTGGTCCTTCTACGATTTCCAGGACGGTGTTGTGTTTGAGCAGTTCTTTTTCGTCGTACTCTACTTCACCTTCTTCGGTTGTGATCAGAAGGGTCGGTCCGTCGATCTGGAAATAGTCCTGTGCTACGGTAAAATTGATAAAAGAGGTTTTTCCACTCTCCAGAAATCCTGTTATGAGATAAATCGGAATTTCTACTTCGTCTTCTTCGTACATTTTGTACCTCCGTTGTCTTTGACGTACTCCCGGAATCTTTCTGCACTTGCTTTTGCGGCTAAGATTCCGGGCGTACCTTTTGCTTTGTCTCTAAATCAAGAAAAAAGCTGCCACATCGGATTTTGTTTCTGATGCGGCAGCTTCACTACAGTTCACAGGTACCCTGCGGACCGTAATTTTCGCAGCTACTTTGTATTTTTACAGTCCGAACAGCTCTGCCAGCTTATCTTCTGCTAATTTGGAACCGATGACACAGATTCTTCCGGTGAATTCCGGTGCTCCGTCACGTACTTCGTACTCTTCCGGAACCATATCGAAATAGATCCACTGTCCATCGGCGCCTGCTACCATACCTTTGGCACGAAGAACCATACCATAAGCGGTATCCTCGGAAAGTTTCTTTAAGATGCCTTCGATCTGCTCTTTGGTGAAGGTCTTCACAGTCTCCTGACCCCAGCTTGTGAAAACTTCGTCTGCGTGATGATGGTGATGATGATCATGACCGCATCCGCACTCGTCATCGTGGTGATGATGATGCTCATGGTCGTGATCATGGCCGCAGCAGCACTCGTCATCATGGTCATGATGGTGATGCTCGTGTTCCTCGTGATCGTGACCGCAGCAGCATTCGTCATCATGGTCGTGATGATGGTGCTCGTGCTCCTCGTGATCGTGACCGCAGCAGCACTCGTCATCATGATCGTGATGATGGTGCTCATGCTCCTCATCGTGGTCATGGCCGCAGCAGCACTCGTCGTGGTCATGATGATGGTGATGATGCTCTTCCTCTTCTACCTGCGCAAGGTTGATGATGCACCTTCCATCGTATCGAGTACTTTCTTACCACCCAGTACTTCAACCGGTGTGGTAATAATGTGTGCTTCCGGATTCAGTTCGCGGAGCATTTTTACAGCTGCCTCTACTTTTTCCGTATCGGCTTTATCGGTACGGCTCAGGATGATGGTTCCTGCGCTCTTTACCTGGTTCTTGAAAAATTCGCCGAAGTTTCTGAGATACATTTTGCATTTCATAACGTCGACTACGGTTGTTGCGGAATTCAGGCTACACCTGCTTCTTTTTCTACGCCGTCTACCGCTTTGATGACGTCGGAGAGTTTACCTACGCCGGACGGCTCGATGATGATGCGGTCCGGGTGATATTTGGTGATAACGTCTTTTAACGCTGCGCCGAAGTCTCCCACAAGAGAGCAGCAGATGCAGCCGGAGTTCATTTCACGGATTTCGATACCGGCATCTTTTAAGAAGCTCCGTCGATTCCGATTTCACCGAATTCGTTCTCGATCAGGACAACCTGCTGGCCTTTCAGTGCGTCTCCGAGGAGTTTTTTGATCAGGGTTGTTTTTCCTGCGCCCAGGAAACCTGAAATAATGTCTATTCTTGTCATTGATTTAACCTCTTTATCTTGTTGATTCCGTTTATAGTTAGCTGCAAAAGGGCCGAAGTTTATCCTCCGCCCCACACTCACGCTTATTATAGCAACCATAGAACAAAAATCAAGAGAATTTCCCTTGCTTTTTCTGCATTTCACCATTATAATATATTACATGTCTTTTCTACTTTAACGCGTTGAATGGGCAAATCATTTTACCTATGAATGGGGGATTTTTTTATGAGTGGAACGAAAGAAAAACTCAATCTGCCACAGTCACTGCTTTTGCTGCTGCTGATCATCGTATCCGTCGCAGTCTGTATCCGCCTGAAAACCGGCGGTCCTATGATCGGCCTGTTTGCAAGCTGGATTTTTATCTATCTGTTTTGTAAGATTTTCGGTATTTCTTACGCCAACATTGTTGCCGGCGCATACGATGCCATCCGTATGGTCGTCCCGACGCTCTGCCTTCTGATGGCCATCGGTGTCATGATCGGCACCTGGCTGCAGAGTGGCACCATTGCCACCATCATTTCCTGGGGCTTAAAAATGATTAACCCGTCCTGGCTGCTGCCTCTGACGCTGCTGTTCTGCTCCATTCTGAGTATTGTAACCGGTACTTCCTATGGTTCCGTCGGAAGCGCAGGTGTTGCCATGATGGCGATCGGAAACGCCATGGGTATCCATCCTGGCATGGTAGCCGGTGCTGTCATCTGCGGTGCCATGTTCGGTGACAAATTAAGTCCTCTTTCCGATACCACAAACCTTGCTCCGGCCGTTGCAGATGCCAAACTTGGCGATCATATCCGCTCGATGCTCTGGACCACCCTTCCAACGTATGTAATTACCTTAATTCTTTTTACTATTCTCGGTTTCCAGCAGACCAGCGGAAGCTATACCGAGGGAAGCATTACCGTTTACATCGATGCTTTAAACGGTGAATTCCAGCTCGGATGGATTACCATGATCCCTGCCATCCTGATTATTGTATTGCTCCTCTGCAAAGTAAATGCGATCTCTGCACTTGGTCTTTCCAGCTTCGCTGCCGGATTTGTTTCCTATTTTGTGCAGCACGATACTCTGCAGGACATCATCCGCACAGCTTACAACGGTTACACAACCGCAATCGAAGAACCGGTATTACAATCCATCTTAAACCGCGGCGGCATGGGAAGCATGCTCCAGTACGTAGCCATTATCTGCTTTGCTGTCGGCATGGGCGGCATGCTGGAAAAACTCGGTGTACTGGATCACATTCTTCAGGCGATTGTAAAGAGAATCAACAGCGATGGAAGTATGATCCTGGCAACGATGATTGTCGGTTACGTGACCAGCCTCATCAGCTGCTCCCAGCCGATGGCACACGTTCTGACCGGCCGTCTGATGGCACCTGTCTTTCAAGAGCGCAAGGTTGCACCGGAAATTCTTTCCCGCTGCCTCGAAGACTCCGGAACTATGGCTGGTCCTATGATTCCATGGCATGGCTACGGCGTATACATGGCCGGCACACTTGGTGTTGCATGGTCGGCATTTTTCCCGTACTTATTCCTGCTTTACCTGACCCCGGTTTTCAGTATTTTCTATGGATTTACCGGAATTTCCATTAAGCATCTTCCGGAAACCCAAAACAATGAATCAAAAGAAGAGAAATAAGGCAAAAGCAGAAATCGTAACAGAAAATCATAAACAGAAACAGAAACAAAAAAGAAAAGGAAAAGAGAAAGAATGCAGACAAAACTTGTTCTTCTCGGAACCGGCACACCAAATGCGTGTCCGAATGCCAACGGACCTTCCTCGCTGTCGTGGTCGGTGACCGTGCTTATCTGGTAGATTTTGGCCCTGGCGTTGTCCGCCAGGCCTCAGCCGCCTATTTTAACGGCGTAGATGCCCTGCGGCCGGATCTTCTGACCGTTGCCTTCTGTACGCACCTTCACACAGACCATACCGCAGGATACCCGGATCTGATTTTTACTCCGTGGGTGCTGGAGCGCCCGGTTCCATTGAAAGTTTTCGGGCCAAAGGGCTTACAGCACATGACCGATCATATCTTACAGGCCTATGAAACCGACATTGATTTCCGAATTCACGGTTTCGAAAAAGCAAACGAATCCGGCTACCGCGTTGAGGTAACAGAAATTGAATCCGGCATTGTCTACCGGGATGACCTGGTTACGGTGGAGGCTTTTCCGGTCAGCCACGGAACACTGGAATGCTACGGCTATAAATTCACCACACCGGACCGCACAATCGTCATCACCGGCGATACCGCTCCGCTGGATCTCGTGGCAGAAAAATCGAAAGGCTGTGATATCCTGCTGCACGAAGTGGAATACGCCGCCGGAATCTCCTGCCGCGAACCAAAATGGCAGAAATACCACCGGGAAGTGCATACGTTAAGCACGGATCTTGCCGGTGTTGCAAAAAAGGCAAATCCGAAACTGCTCGTTACGTATCACCGGATTTACCATATGAATGTACAGGATAACCACAAAAACCTTGCCGCCGAGATGGCATGGCGCGATACTGCGATACTGGATGAAATCCGGGATGCAGGGTATGACGGATATGTCGTAAACGGAAAAGACTGGATGTATTTTAAAATACGGGGCAGCGTACCAATTCTGGTTTACGAATTGGTACGCTGCCCCGTTCGTTTTGGGATGAGCCCGGAGACGCTTTCTATTTTCATTTACCCGACTGGCAGATTCTGCCATACTCTGCGTTATTTCAGAACTGTTTTTTCTTTGACATTAACCTCCTCAGAACGTATAATCATAGTATTACAACTCTGGCAAAACAGCAGGATTTTCTGCTGTTTGTCGTTACAGGAACCTGATCCGCAGACGGCTTGCACAGTCTGCCTTTCGTTTGCGTTCCAGAAGGATGTTTTATATGGCAGCTACTACTGCGAAACCCGTAAAAAGCGCCGGTAAAATTCCCGGCAGTACCTTGAAAATCATTGCGATGGTCTGTATGCTGATCGACCACACTGCAGCTGTACTTTTCGACCGAATCCTGATTTCCCGTGGTCTTCTGGATGCGGTGAACGCTTCGGACGGAGGCGCATCATTTCTCTCCACAGGAAACACAGCTGTGATTTATTACGCGGACATGATTATGCGTGCCATCGGACGAATCAGTTTTCCAATTTTCTGTTTTCTGTTAATTGAGGGATTTCTACATACACATGATGTGAAAAAGTATGCTCTGAATCTTGGTATTTTCGCACTGGTTTCAGAAGTTCCGTTTGACCTTGCATTTGCGGGAAAACCGTTTTATCTGAATTATCAGAATGTATTTTTCACTCTGTTTATCGGCCTTGTGATGATGATTTTCCTGCAGAAGATTGATGAAAAAACGCATCAGGACGGTACAAACTGGCGGGGAGCCAACTGGAAAGTTTCCATTGGAAAACTGCTGGTGATCGTAGCGGCATGCACTGTTGCTACACTGCTGAAAACCGATTACAGTGCGATGGGAATTCTGACGATTGTTCTGATGTATAACCTGCGTAACAATAAGATGTATTGTATTGGAATTGGCTGCGCCGTACTTACGCTGCTGAGCCTGAATGAAATCACTTGTTTTCTGGCGATGATCCCTGTGCATTTTTATAACGGAAAACGAGGATTGAATCTGAAGTATCCGTTTTATGCGTTTTATCCGGTGCATCTGCTGGTGCTGTTTGCGATTGCGGCGGTACTGGGGATGGCGGGGGTTGCGGTTGTTTAAAAAACGGACACCCGGAAGTGCACCTGCGCCGCCTGGGACTGTGCCTGGGGCACAGTCCCAGACGACACAAGACGCACTTCCGGGCTGACATTGAGGCGGGCGGTGGGGAGGTCTGGATTTGCTGCGCAAATCGGCGTGAGATTCTACTTAATATACTTCTTAACTTCCAACGGATACCCCAAAAGCTCTTCGCTGCGAATCACTTCAAAATTCTCCGGTTGAAAATCTTTGCGTAACGTCACAGTGTTCAGGCAATGATATCCCAATCTATGATAGAGTTTCATCGCTCCAAAATTTCGCGCAGCTACCTCAAGATAGACAGATTCAGAATACTTTTTTATCTCGGCTTCGACCAGCGCAATCGCATGACTTCCGTATCCGTTTCCCTGGTATTCCGGAAGTACGAAAAGATCTTCGATCCAGTCAACTTCCGCCCCGCGGCTTCCGAGATGCACAAATCCAATGGGGATCTCTTCTTTTAAGATAAAATAAAACACATGCCCTTTGTCTGTCCAGGCAGCAAGATTCTCCGCGGCCTCTTCGTCGGTTATAACATAATCACCATGAGCCAGCCAAAAGCCTCGAATCAGCTCTTTTGCAAGTTGTGCTTCGTTTTCATATTTCTGTAAAGCTATAATTTCATTCATTTTTTCATCTCCCTTGTTTTTTTAACCGAATCAAGTAAGTCCCAACCCCCTGCTTATTGCTTCGCGCAATGGAAGCAGGTGACTTGCTTGATTCGGTTAAACTATGATATACTCAAATCATCATGATACCAGGCTCAAAAAGCTAATGCAAGCTCGCTTGCAAGAGGATTTTTGAACTCTTGACCTGTCAAAAACATGACGAGGAGTGCAATGATATGAAAAAAGCGACAAATTTGATATCCTTTCTGATTTTAATGATGGTACTGGTCGGCTGTAGCAAAGAAACGGTCCATATCGACTTTCCTTTTGAAGTTGGAGATGTTGAAAATGTCGAAATGTACCACTATGCGGGAGCACCGGTATCAGCAGAAAAGAAAATAGTCGTTGCAAAAACTGATATAACAGACTTGTATCATATGTTTGAAAACTTATCATTGACAGACAAACAAGTCGAAGAAACCACAGGCGCAGATGTGACCAGTTTTCGATTTAACCTTTCGGATGGGACAAACTACGAACTGGTTTATGTCTGCAATGGAGTCAAGAATGGAAAGCTGAAATCTTCCACGGGCAATTTTGAATACTTCACAAGTTCAGATATCGGCTCATATTGGTCGAATATGGATCTTGAATCAGTTTCGGTGAAAGAAAGTGAATTGCCGAAGTGGCATAACTGATTCAGCCTCGAAGGACTCCCTGTCATAAGCGCTGGGGTGTTTTTATATATGATTCATCTCGTTTCCGTTTCTCATAAATCGCTTCCATCCATTCCAGCACATCCTCTTTGTTCTGCTGAAACGGTTCGCTGTGACTTAGGAAAAAATGCGGCGCACGCACGTTTTTCAGAACTCGGATTTCTGCCAGCAGGCGCTCGGCATTATAAACGGTCTGTCCGTTTTTCTGCGTCGCATATGCCGCATCCCCGAGAAAGCACCACGTCTCATCCACTTCCAATGCAAGCGATCCTTTGGCATGACTCGATGGAATCGGAAATAAATGTAACCACACGTCACCGTCCTGAAACCACGTATCTTCTTCTATCACAGTTCCTGTTTTTGTATAACGAAACGTATTTTTCCCCTGGTAAACCGCTTCGCACGAAATCTCCGACAGATTCCCGATATGGTCGGGATGAAAATGGGATAAAATCACCCGAATTTCTTTTCCTGTCTGTTCTGACTTTTTCTGCAGAATTTCTGAAACCGCAGGATGATTTCCCACGTCATATACCCAGAAAAATGCATCACCCTCGATGATCACAACATTTGCCGAAAGTGGATGTTCTGTCGGTGTAAGATAGGAAATGTGATCGTTGATTGTCTGGATGTGCGGAATCTGTATCGGCTCTTTTCTTTCTTCTTTCATCAAATCAACACCTCTTTTCCTTCGAACACAAAACACAATGACCGACAGATTTAAGAAATCTCTTTCGTTCTCTGCCGGTCATGATATTAATGAAAATTAGTAGCTATCTTATTTTAGAAGCTGAACACCGCCACACCATACGCCGGAAGTGCATATGCAATCCGATATGGCTGGCCATCGCATTCTCCCTCTTTGGCACGGTAGGCTACCTGGCGTTTTTCGGTCGGGCCGCCGTATTTCATATCGGAGCTGTCGAGTATCAGGCGGTACTGTTTTTTGCGCGGTACGCCACACATATAATCCGGACGCTCGACCGGTGTGAAATTGCAGACGAACAACAGGTTGTTTTTCCTGTCGGTGACCAGCGGACGAAGCTGTAAATGCTGCGGTCGCCGTCGTTGGCATTGATCCACTGGAAGCCTTCGTAGCCGCAGTCGTTCGCGTAGAGTGCCGGGTACTTGCGGTACATTTTCAGCAGGTCACTAAAGAAGGTCTGCAGATGCTGATGCCCCTCATCTGCCAGCAGGAACCAGTCGATCTCGCGTTCCTCGCTCCACTCGCGGAGCTGTCCGAAATCCTGTCCCATGAACAGAAGTTTTTTGCCCGGGTGCCCGAACATGAAAGCATAGCCTACCATCAGGTTCTGGAATTTTTCCTTCAGATCGCCCGGCATTTTATTGATCATCGAGCATTTCAAGTGGACAACCTCATCGTGCGAGAGCACCAGAATGTAGTTCTCGGAAAATGCATAGGTCATGCCGAAGGTCATCTTGTTATGGTTGTATTTGCGGAAGTATGGATCGAGCTTCATGTAATCGAGGAAGTCATGCATCCATCCCATGTTCCATTTGTAGGAGAAATGCAGGCCGCCGTCCTCTACGCTTCCCGTTACCTTCGGCCACGTTGTGGACTCCTCGGCAATCATGATGACACCTTTGTTTCGTCCGCGCACCAGGGTATTCAGGTGTTTGAAGAACTCGACGGCTTCGAGATTTTCATTTCCGCCGTTCTTGTTCGGCACCCACTGGCCCGGCTCTTTTCCGTAGTCGAGATACAGCATCGAAGCAACAGCATCGACACGGAGACCGTCTACGTGGTACTCTTCTACCCAATAAAGCGCATTTGCCAGCATAAAGTTTTTCACTTCATTTTTGCCGTAATCAAAGATCTTCGTTCCCCACTCCGGGTGCTCGCCCTTTCTCGGGTCGGCGTACTCATACAGCGGCTGGCCATCAAAATCAGCAAGGCCGTGCGCATCTTTCGGGAAGTGTGCCGGTACCCAGTCCAGAATAACACCGATTTTATTTTTATGCAGATAATCAACAAGATATTTAAACTCTTTCGGTGTTCCGTAGCGGGAGGTCGGTGCGTAATAGCCCGTTACCTGATAGCCCCAGGAACCGTCAAACGGATGCTCTGCAATTCCCATCAGCTCTACGTGGGTATAGCCCATTTTTTTTACGTAATCGGCAAGCGAATGTGCGAACTGAACGTAATTGTAAAATCCGTCCGGGTTGGATTCGGACCACGGATGTTTCATCCAGGAGCCGGGTGCACTTCGTAGATGGAGAGCGCGGATTTCTGAACGTCAAATTTTTTGCGGTTCGTCAGCCATTCGCTGTCACCCCAGCGGTAGCCTTCGATTTCCGCTACTTTTGACGCGGTACCCGGCCGTTTTTCGGATGCAAATGCGTATGGATCTGCTTTGTACAGTTCTCTTCCGTCCGGTGTGCGGATGTAATATTTATACATCATTCCCTCGGTCACGCCCGGAATGAACACTTCATAAACGCCGTCCTCGCCGACTTTCCGCATCACATTGGCATGGGCATCCCAGCCGTTGAATTCGCCGATGACAGATACTTCCGCCGCATGCGGAGCCCATACGGTGAACCAGGCTCCTACTTTGCCGTCTTTTTTGTCCAGGTGCGCACCCATTTTCCGGAAAATATCGTAATGGGTTGCCTGGCCAAATAAGTACTGATCCAGTTCAGAAAATCTTGCTGATAGCCCGCCGGTTTTTTTGGCGCTTTTCTGGTTTTCGCTGTTGTTTTTGCCGTTGTTTTCGCAGTTTCCTTCATAGAAAAAATCCCCTTTATGCTTCTTTTTCAATCAGAACACAGCCGCACGGAGGTACTTCAACAAAAAGTTTTCCATTTTCCGGAGAAATGGCTTCTCCGGTTACCGCGTTTTTCCATGTTCCGTCGCAAGATGCAGGAATCCAGACTCCCGCACTCTGGTTTTCATCATTATTTACTGCTGTGATCAGAGCGTCTGTCTCATCTAGGCGTGCAAAGGCATACTGGCGTTGGTCAGCATGAGTTCGCGGTATCTTCCCGTTCGTGCTGCAGGATGTTTTTTTCTGACGTCTGATAATGTTTTGATCCATGCCGGAAGTTTTTCTGCCGGCGGATTTTTCTCCAGTTCTTCCAGATTCAGCGCCGGACGCAGCGGATCGTCGTTTCCGCCTTCTTTTCTTCCCTCGATGCCGAATTCCGATCCGTAATAGATGGACGGGATGCCCGGCAGGAAGTACAGCAGCGCATAAATTGGAATCATGTTTTCTTTTACGTTCAGCTTGCTGGCCAGACGGTCTACGTCGTGATTGTCAACGAAGCTGTACAGTTTCTTTCCTTTGTAAATGCCGCCGTTTTCGTCAAATTCGCGGCGGATCGTATGTGCAATTTCGAAGTAGTTATGATCGTTATGTCCCGAATAAAGTCCTTTGTGAAGCTCGTAGTTTGTGACACTGTGCAGCAGATGCTGGCCGTCTCCGATGTAGCGCGCATAGTCGCCGTGGATGACTTCGCCCATCAGCCAGAAGTCCTGTTTTTTGGCGGATGTGCGTGCGCGCATCTGCTCCATGAAGCCGAAATCCAGGCAGTCGGCGCAGTCGAGACGGATGCCGTCGATGTCGAATTCGTCGATCCAGAAGTCGATGACATCAAGGAGATAGTCGCGGACCTGCTGGTTCTGGAGATTCAGGTTGACGAGTTCGAAGCAGTTTCTCCATGCTTCGTAGGAGAATCCATCGTTATAGCAGGTGTTTCCGCCGAACCAGATTCCTTTGTACCATCCGCAGTACGGGGACTGTTCTCTTTTTTCCTGAATGTCGCGGAAGGCAAAGAATTCGCGGCCGGTGTGGTTGAAGACACCGTCTACGACGACTTTGATGCCGAGTTCGTGGGCTTTTTTTACGTATGCGGCAAAGTCCGCGTTGTCGCCTAAGCGGCGGTCTACCTGTTTGTAATCTTTTGTGTCGTATCCATGTGTGGTTGATTCAAACAAGGGGCCGATATAGATTGCGGTACAACCGAGATCTGCGATGTGCGGAAGCCACTGTTCCAGTGTGGAAAAGCGGTGTACGGTTTCTTCCGATTCATTTTTTCTCGCGCGCCGGTCAGTCCGATCGGATAGATGTGATAAAATTCTGCCTCTTCATACCATGGTGCCATTTTGTTTGTCCTCCTTGTTTTTGGGTTATGAGTAAATTCCATACATGAACTGGTGTACCAGACGGTAGACTTCTTCGTCCCGGACGACGAGGTTGGAAAGATCGGATTGATCTCCTGCTGTCATCATCAGGTAGTGCATCAGGATTCCGGAGAAGCCTACGGCGAATTGTTCCTGACGGCCGTTCATGTTGCCGAGTTCGGCGCTGGCGTTGTCGAAGACGTCGACGCACAGGTGATAGAACCGGTCAATCATGGGGTATACGGTGCGGAAGCCTTCGCTTTTTCTTCCGGAATAGAACAGTGCCATCATCAGCATATGGAATTTCGGGTCTTCGGAGGCTCCGTTGAAGAAGGCACGCGCGATGCGGTACAGTTTTTCGGGGATGTTTTTCCCAGTTTCGGAGGCTTCGATGAGTTTTTGTTCCATGGGCTGAAAGTGCTCGTTTAGCAGGGCTTCGAGGAGGCCTTGTTTGCTGCCGAAGTAATAGTACAGGGTTGGTTTGGATACTCCGGCGGAGTCTACGATCTGCTGAACACCGACGGCGTCGTACCCGCTTTCGTAGAAGAGGGTCAGAGCTGAGTTCATGATTAGCTGACGATTGTCCATTTTGAATCCTCATTGTTGCGGAAGGGACGCTCTCTGGAGTTCGCCTGGCCGCGGTGTGTTTGGGTGGTTGTTTGTTACGTGTGAGTTGGCATTTGTTTTGGTTTAAAATGCTTTTGTTGATTTTGTATTTAAGAAGTCTGCTTTTGTGTGTGATGGTCGAATTGCGTGAGTTTTTGGCAATTTTGACGAATTTTGTTGGATTTTGCAGGTTTCTTATGTGTGTTTCTGTTATCATTATACCAATCGGTATATAAAAAGTCAATGCGAAATATATAATGGATGAAAATAGATGCATAGAAAAAGAACCGGCGGGGAAATCTTTAGTTTAGTTCTCAGATTTCTCTGTCGGTTCTTTTCTTATTTTCCGATACTGTTTTTATACGAACTGAACCTCACATGACTAAAGTTACGTGCTTCAGACCGCTTTAGGCGGCAGACAAAATATCGGCGGATACGCCTGTTTCTTAGATCTTGCGCGGATACGCGCTTCTTCCATGCAAGATTCTGAACCTTTCTGTCAGTTCTGTTTGCTTTCGCGATATTATATTGTTTTCCAAGTAACCCATTCACCATGTCCATCAGCTCTCTTTCGTCTGCATAGTTCTTTCGTCCTTGAAGCTATAAAGTGCACAGTCCTTTTCTCCATCTGCTTTCACAGACTTCTCAGATACTACGACTGTGTCGGACTTCCTGCCATTCATTTGGATTCCTGACGCATTTCTTTGTTTTGGTTTCCATACCTTTTTTTCAGGAAATGACAGGATCTCAGCTGTTCCGATAACATACTTATCATCAACCTCGCCAAGTTCTCAGACTGGGGGCCGCCGTTATGTCCTCGCCATATCGGACATAATCCTCCTTCTGCATTTTTTTGCATTTTCTCTTTTTGTTCTCCAATTGCTGTTTTCCTTCAGATGCCGTATAATGGAAACAGCATTTTTCAAATTCAAATTAAGGAGAACATAAACTGATGATACGATTTAATAATGACTACAATCACGGTGCGCACCCGGAGATTCTGGAGGCGCTGGGGGCTATTAATGGGAACAGTTATGGTGGATATGGGGAGGATGAATGGTGTGAGAAGGCTGCGGAGCTGATTCGGGAGAAGATTCATTGTGCGGATGCGGCGGTTCATTTTTTTCCGGGGGCGACGCAGGCGAATTTTATTGTGACGGCGGCAGCGCTTTCGCCGGTGCAGAGTGTGATTGCGGCGGATACCGGACATATTAACTGCCATGAGGCGGCTTCGATTGAAAATACCGGGCATAAGATTCTGGAGCTGCCGAATACGGATGGTAAAATTTCGGCGGAACAGATTGCGGCGTGTGCGGCGGCTTATTATGAATGCGGTGAGCCGGAGTATCTGACGGAGCCGAAGATGGTATATCTTTCATTTCCGACTGAGCAGGGAACGCTGTATTCGCTGCAGGAGCTGACGAAGATTCACGAGGTCTGCCGGAAGTATGATATGTATCTGTTTGTGGACGGGGCACGGCTTGGATACGGGCTTGGATCAGAAAAGAATGATGTTTCTCTCGAGGATCTCGCTGCTCTCACAGATGTTTTCTATTTCGGCGGAACGAAATGCGGTGCGCTGTTTGGTGAGGCCGTTGTGCTTACAGCTGACTCGCTGAAAAAGCGGTTCAAAGCCTACATGAAACAGAACGGCGCTGTCCTCGCAAAGGGATGGCTGCTCGGACTGCAGTTCCACTGCCTGCTGGGGCATGATCTTTATTTTACTGCGACACGCCGCGCCGATGAACTTGCCATGAAACTCCGCAAAGCATTTGCGGCGCAGGGGATTCCATTCTGGGTGGAGAGTTTTACGAATCAGCAGTTTGTGATTCTCACCGATGCGCAGAAGGAAACTCTGGAAAAACGCTATATTTTCGAGCCAATGGGGAAATCCGCGGACGGCGGAAATATTGCGCGGTTCTGCACCAGCTGGGCAACGACGGAAGAGGAAGTGCAGACACTGATTGATGACCTCAAAGCTTTATAATTTTTGTCCAAAACGGCATTCTGCAAACACCGGCGATCTCTAAATCTGCTTTGCAAATTCAAAGAAAAAGCTGTACCGGTGTGCCACGAAAATGCAGATTTTGCCTTGTTTTACTCCGAGAAAGGAATCTTTATGTCTCATAAAATTGGTATTACCGCCTGCTCCAACCCCATGCATCCTTCCTTTTCCGCCGATCTGGCGCGTCTCTGTCAGATTCTGCGGGAGCTGGGCTTCGATCCTGTTTTAAGCCCCTGCCTCTACGACAACGGTTCCGGCTTTTCCGGCACGGGCGCGGAGCGGGCGGATGCGTTTATGAACCTTTACTGTGACCCAGAAATCACGGATATTTTTGATGTTTCCGGCGGCGATATGGCGAATGAAGTTCTGCCGTATCTGGATTTTTCTGTCATCGCCGCCTCCAGCAAGCGCTTCTGGGGATACAGTGATCTCACGACGATTGTCAATGCTGTCACGACTGCGACTGGAAATGAGTCGATGCTGTATCAGGTTCGAAATCTGCTGTACGACCACAGCGCCGAACAGATCACTCTGTTCCAAAACGCTTTTTCCGGGCAGTCTCCCAGCCTCTTCGACCTCCCTTGCACATTTCTGCAGGGCGATCACATGGAAGGTGTGATGATCGGCGGAAATATCCGCTGTTTTCTGAAGCTCGCCGGAACGGATTTTCAGCCGGATTTCCGCGGAAAAATCCTGCTCCTCGAAGCCATGGGCGGCGGCGTTCCGCAGATGGTTACGTTTCTGTCCCAGCTGAAAATGATGCATGCCTTTGAACAGATCAATGGTATTCTCCTCGGAACATTTTCCCAGATGGAACGCGACCAGCTGACGCCGGATATGCCGCAGCTTGTCCGCCAGGCGGCCGGACCGGATCTCCCGATTGCAAGGACTCCGTATATCGGCCACGGCACGGATGCACATGCCGCCGTGATCGGCAAATTTTATCAGATTTCTTCTGACTGATATACATCCGCGTAGCGCACGCCGAACTCCTCTGCGTCTGCATGGCGTTCCATATAGATATCAATGTGGCCGTACGGCGTGCCACGGTCCTCGACCGTGTAAATTTTTCCGCCGATATTCAGCTTCGTTCCAAACGGCAGAACGCCGGTTGCAATGGTCCGGCCCTGCACCGGCATTTTTCCGGATGCGGTCGGGCCGCCCGCCCAGCGGCCACAGCAGACGGCGCAGTTGCAGTAAGCGGTCAGTTTAAAATTGCCGAGATATTTTCCCGAAGCGCTTTCCAACCGATCACCTGCGGTACTGTTTTCTGCACTTGTATTCTGCACATTTTCTGCTCCCGCCTTCTGTTTTCCACCATTCCCGTTTTCTGTTGTCTGGTTATCCACAGAGTTTCCTTCTTTTCTCCCATTATCCACATCTCCCGTTTCTATTTTGCTCTCACGTATTTCCTCCGAAATCACCCGCACAGCAAATTCTGTCGATTTCTCATAGTTAAAATCTGAAATCAGAATCCCCGTCGCCTCGCTTCCAGCGTGGATTACTTTTCCATCACCGAGATAAATCATGACATGGTAAATAAACCCGCTCTCCCGCTGGTAAAACAGCAGATCACCAGGCTTTGCCTCCTGCACCGGAATGCGTGTTCCAGCTTTCGCCTGCTGGCGTGAGGTTCTCGGAAGAGTATACCCGAAATTAGCAAAAATCTGCTGGGCAAAGCCGGAACAGTCGCAGCCGTTTGTAAGACTCGTCCCGCCCCAGACGTACGGATTTCCCAGGAATTTTTTCGCGTACTGCAGGACCTCGCCGCGCGCTTCGTCAGAAGAAAGAAGTGTTCTCGTCGTTGCATATGTATAGGTGTACGCCTTATTATTCCATGGCTTCACCCACATTTCCGCCATGGGAAAACTTTCCTCCTGCCAACGGTTTACCTCTTTTTCAGCCTCTTCTCCGCGCAGGAGATACCGCGCGCAGACAAATCCACGGACATCGCCGGATTCCACATAAACCCAGTCAGAATCCGCATCCGCTAAAATATAACAGAGGCTTCCCTTCGGCAGGATTCCGACGATTTTCTGATTTGTGCCTTTTCCTTCGCGGACGTGAAGCCAGGAATTCACATCGGCGATAGCATATGTTTTTTCAACCGTATGAAACAGCCACGGCATACGGGAAATCGTGACTTTTTCAGCTTCTGCCGCCTGCCACTCACTGTAGCTTTCCCGCGTGCGCTCAGCTTCCTGCTCTGCCGAAAAGACGGGTTCAGCCTCGGCGGCTGGCGGTTCCGCAGACTGTGATAAATCAGAATCCGAAGAGACTTCTGCCGTCTTGTCCCCACCAGTTGCATCATCACTTCCTGCAGATCCGTTTTCTTCCTCCGGCGGTTCCATCTGCTCCCCATCTCCGCCGCCGATTTCTTCCTGCCCCGGCCATGGATCGTTGGAAATATCTTCCCCTTCGCCCGGCCACGGTCCATCCATTTCACTGTTTCCCGGTGTTTCCGGCATGTCTCCCTGATCTCCCGGTTCTGGATTTTCCGGCTCCTCTGGCTCTGTCTCGCCTGCCTCTCCCGGTTCTGCATTTTCCGGCCCCTCTGGTTCTGTCTCGCCCGTTTTTCCCGGTTCCGTCATTCCTGCATTCTCTCCGCCGTCAGGCTCCTGCGGTTCCGGTTCCTCCGGACTGTCTCATCTTCTTTTCCCTCGGATCCACTTTCCTCTTCCATCTCATCATTCTGCGTACCTTCCGGTTCTGTCACCTCTTCCGCTTCCGCAGGTGCCTCCTCCGCCGCATCTTCCTCCACGCAAAAAGAAGCAGCCCCAACGGCTGCTTCCCCTGCAATCTCAATTCCAATCTGTCCCGGATCGGCCGTTTCCTCTTCTGCTGCATAAACGCTGTCGGGTTTCCCAGTGTCACTGCGAGCGCACCGATCATCGCGGCGCGCACCAGCTCGGCGCATTTGTCGCCCATCATTGTTTTATCAACCATTTTCGCTTTCTCCTATTCAATTTGTCCGGCCAGACGGAATTGATCCGAACAAATAAAACAGAAGAAACACCTCTGGTATCGCTTCCTATTCCTCTGCTCGAAACAGTCTGACCGCATTTTTTTCTGTCGTCTCAATGACTTCTTCTTCCGAAATTCCCTTGAGTTCTGCGATCTCCTGCACAACGTACGGCAGATACAGAGATGAATTTCGTTTTCCCCGGTACGGAACCGGTGCCAGATACGGACTGTCTGTTTCCAGCAGAATGCGCTCCATCGGAGCCATCTGAACCACTTCTTTGATCTTCTTTGCATTTTTGAACGTCACCACGCCGCCAATGCCAAGATAAAATCCCATTTTCAGGTATTCCTCTGCCATCTCCACAGAGTAGGAAAAACAATGAATGACGCCGCCGATCTCCTCCGATTTTTCTTCTTTCATGACGCGGAGCGTATCGGCCGCCGCCTCCCTGCTGTGAATAATCATCGGAAGTTTTTCTTCCCGAGCAAGCGCAATCTGACGGCGGAACCAGTATTCCTGCTTCTCATGATTCTCCTTGTCCCAGTAATAGTCAAGGCCAATCTCACCGACCGCGACCGCCTTTTCCATGCGGCAGAGTTCCCGCATCCGCGCCATCACGTCCTCGTTCAGATCGCCCACCTCATCCGGGTGAAGGCCGAACGCGCCGTAGATGAACGGATACGCTTCCATCAGTTTTCTTGTATTTTCCAGTGATTCCAGATTTGCCGAGACATTGATGATACGCCCGATCCCGTTTTCCTGCATCGAGGAAAGCAGCTCTGCGCGGTCTTCATCAAATTTCTCATCGTCATAATGTGCATGTGTTTCAAATATCATATCCGAATTTCTCCTTAAAAAAACGAAACAGAAACGGAAGAAAGCTCTGCATAGCCTTCCCCTGTTTCCGTTTCCACGTTTATCCATCCTATCGTTCGTTGTTTTCGTAAAAGTAAAGTGCGCCGCTGCGCCTGTGCTTATTATAACGCATTCATTTTTCCCGCGTCAACCAGGAAACGAAAAAAAGTCACACTTCAACATGATCACCGCCGCGCCGCAATCTCATCCAACAGGCAGCCCGCCACTTCGTCTTTTCCCATGAGCGGAAGCTCCTTGATGCCGTCCTTCGTGATCAGCGTCACCACATTCGTCGCCACACCGAAGCCGGCACCCTCTGTCTTCAAATTGTTTGCCGCGATCATGTCCAGATGCTTCTTCTCCAGCTTTGCACGCGAGTTTTCCACCATGTTCTCGGTTTCCATCGAGAAGCCGCATACAAACAACCCCGGATGACGGTTCTTTTCCACCCATCCCAGAATATCGTCGGTGCGCTCCAGCGGAATGCTCATGTCACCGTCCTTCTTTTTGATTTTCTGATCCGCCACCGTCACAGGCCGGTAATCAGCAACCGCGGCCGCCTTAATCAGAATATCCGTCTCCGGCAATGTCTCCCGCACCGCCTCCAGCATGTCCTTCGCCGTCGTCACCGGTCGCATCGCAACGCCTGGAACCGGGGCTAATGAAACCGGGCCGGAAATCAGCGTTACCTGCGCGCCGCGGAGCATCGCCTCCCGCGCAATCGCGTATCCCATGCGGCCGCTGCTATGGTTCGTCAGATACCGCACCGGATCGAGGGATTCCTGCGTCGGGCCTGCAGTCACGGTGACACGCACACCAGCGAGCGTCTTTTCGCGGGCAAGCTCCATCGCGATATAATCGAGCAGCACCTCCGGGTCCGGCAGTTTTCCTTTTCCGACGTCCTTGCACGCCAGCATTCCCACGGTCGGCTCGATGATGCCGAAACCGTATTTTTTCAGCGTCGCCAGATTATCCTGCGTAATCGGATTTTCCAGCATCGCCGTATTCATCGCCGGAGAGACCAGCTTTTTGCACTTCGCTGCGAGCACCACCGTTGTCAGCATATCATCTGCAATGCCGTGTGCCATTTTTGCAATCACATTGGCGGTAGCCGGGGCAATCATAATCAGATCCGCCGCTTTTGCCAGCGAATATGCGTCACCTCATATTTAAAATCACGCGCAACGTATCGACCACGCAGCGGTTGTTGGTCAGCGTCTCGAACGTCAGCGGGTGATGAACTGCGTCGCGTTTTCGGTCATGATGACATGCACGTCTGCTCCGGCTTTCCGAAGACCGCTCGCCACATTTGCCATTTTATAGGCGGCAATTCCGCCCGTCACACCAAGTACAACACATTTTCCGTCAAGATTTTCCATTGTAACTCCGTTCTGCTGCCTCGAAGCAACTTTTTTCCTATGATAGTTTTAAGTATAGCAGACAGAAAAACAGATTACAACCAATCCTGTTTGCCATTGACGCAAAAAGGCTTTATAATAAAAGGACAAAAGAGCTCTACTTTTAAAATAATCGCGAGGTATTTTTATGATTTTAGCCATTGATATCGGGAACACAACCGTTACGCTCGGCGGCGTCCGGATCGCACCGCAGCAAGCGTATTCCCTCGAATTCACAGCCCGGATTGACATCAACCACACCTGGTCTGCCAGCCAGTATGAATCTGCGATCGAGCAGCTTTTTGAAGACAAGAATCTTTCCCCGTCCGACTTTCGGGGCGTCATCATTTCCAGCGTTGTTCCATCGGTTCTGACGCTTCTGCAGGAATGTGTCCGTAATCTGTTCGGCACAGAACCGCTGCTCGTCACATCCGAAAGTGATCTCGGCATGACATTTTCCATCCCGGAACCGGAAAAAGTAGGCCGCGACCGCCTCGTTGATGCAGCCTGGGCCGCCGCACATTATCCGCTGCCGGTCATCACCGTGGATCTTGGAACAGCGACGACCTTCAATGTCATCCGGGAAAACAGCGTCTTCTGCGGCGGCGCCATCGCACCGGGACTCGATATGGGACTTGGTGCCCTCTCCGAGCGGACCGCCCAGCTCCCGCGGCTCGACCTCCAGATCCCGAAACGCATCATTGGCAGAAACACCGAAGAATGCATTCTCTCCGGCACCATCGTCGGCATGGCCGCGATGCTCGACGGAATGGTCCAGCGCATCGAAGCCGAACTCGGCTCCCCCGCCACCCTCATCCTCACCGGCGGCGCGGCACGCTTCGTCGAACCGCTCGTTTTACATCCTCATATCTATGACCCGAACCTTCTGCTGAAAGGGCTGGCGTTCCTGTGTGAGCGGAATTGTGCAAATTAAAATCGTACTTCCAAATATTCATCAGACTCTTTCATTCTGCATGACGTTAAAAAGCGTGTCTGTTCTCCAGGCACGCTTTTCTCTATTTTTCTATGGAATCGCAACCCTTCTTTGTGTTGCCTCTCCGCTTTTCAGTTTTTCCTGATTCTCCTCTTTCAGTTTTAAAATACACGGGCGAATGCTTTCATCATACGTTTCTGTTGTCTGAAGTACATGACCATTGTATACAATCACATCATCGGAATACAGAAATACAAGCGCCATCTGATTCATCTCATGATCGTAGATCAGAACATACCAGTTATAATCATACAAAATCCTCTCTGTCATGTTGAATACCTGTTTTGGCTTCTGGCAGGAAATTTTTTCTCCGTAAATGGTCGAGAGAATTTCGTCCATCTCCTCCGGATGATCCTCGCGCGTGATCGCGAAGGACATTCCGGCTCCGGTGTCTTCCGGGATATAAAGATAAATCATCTCGGCTTTGTCCGTATCAAAGGTTTCGATTTCCTGCAGCAGTTCCTGATCCGATTTTTCTGAGATGAAATCTGCTGCCGTCAGGAAAACATCTGTCGTACCCCGCTCAGGACCAATGGGATTTTCTTTCTGTGTATACACCGCCGTCATTCTTTTTACCAGACATCCTGCAATCACGCAAAGGATCACTCCAGCTAACACAGTGATTTTTCTCTTTTTCATACGTTTCAAGGAAATCACCTCTCTTCCAAAACAGACATTCCGGGAACCTTCCAAAAGTTGAATTTTCTCTTTTCAGTATATCATGAATTTTTCCGGGACACACTCTTTTCCTTCTCCCTATGCACGGAAAAACTCCCGGCACTGCCGGGAGTTTATGACTTTCTTATTTCATAGTAACTATTCAGAACCCCATCTCGATTCCGCTTGCGCTGCATCTCGATGTTGCTTCTCGCCATATGAAATTCCAGAAAACCGTTCATTCATGCAAGCATGATTCACGATTTTCTTCCATTTCGCATGGCTCTGAATAGTTACATTTCATATTACTTTTTCACCTGCTCATATACCAGTCCCGGATAAGCTTCGAGGCTGACACCGTTTTTTTCAAACATTGGAAATGCTTCTGCGCCGGATGCGCATACGGCGGTTGCCATGCTTGCTTGTTCGGTGTAGTTCTCCCAGTTGTCGGCGGTAAGGCCAGGCTGGTATGCTTCCCAGGCGGTTTCGTATTCGGTGCTCTTATCGGAAGGAATCGCATCTTTCAGGCTCTCGCCGGACCAGACGGAAAGCTGATCTGCTTTTTTGTAAGTGTATTCCGGGAGCTGATCGTCGCCCAGCGACTGGTACAGCTCGTAGCGGGTAATGGAGTCTTTGGAACTTCCGTAGGATTTTTCCATTTCTTTTTTCACGGTATCCATATCGGCATCATCCGGGTAGGTGATGTCTACTTCGCACAATACCGGTTTTCCCGTCGCTCCGGTCTGATCGAGGTTGATAAACTGAAACATGACTCTGGAAGTTTGCTCGCCGAAAACAGTGGCTTCTGTATCTACTGCGATCGCGGCTGCACTGTTAGTTTCGGAGAAAATTTCCACCTGGTCCCGATCCAGATTCCAGTCGGCAAGCACTTCATCCACCGTTTTCCCCCATCCGGTATCCGGCGGCGTAATTTCCTTGCTGCTCTCTTTCGCTCCCTGACATCCAGTCAGCAACAGAGCACACATTGCAAAAATACCTGCTAATTTTTTATTCATACACCTGCATCTCCTTTCCGCTTTGTTATTTTTTTCACATACTTTTTTGTTAGCCCTATACTACCATATATTCTTCTGAAAATCTATGACGTTTGGTGAAAATTTTCTTACATTTTTCTTATGCATTCGATTTAAATCAAAGAAAAAGCAACAACATCCCTTATAGAAATTCTCTACCGCTATTTAAAAACGCTCCCCTAGTATCTATAACGCAAGGGGAGCGTCTATTTTCAATTAGTTCGCTTGTTCTGATAATCGAGTTTTGCTTAAGCTCTCTCCCAGCGGCCTCCCGGGCTGAAGATATAACACAATAAGCAATATTCAAACTTGAGGTTCCAGCTTTAATATACGAACGACAGGACCGTCCACACTCTAAAGTCGAATATGTAATCATCTGCGTATTATTTGGAGTATAGTGATATGGGGTTCCTCCAGCAGGATTTGAAATTGTTTTTGTAATATCATCATACTGGAATCCCACCTCTGGTGAATATTTGGATGTCTGCATTAAACTACTTGCTTTCATAGAGGTTCCGTAGTTCAGTGTTGTTTCAAACCAATTAATTCGTACCTTTAATGCCTGACGGTCATTTGTCACGGATACTTTCATGGTTGCATAAATGCTGTACTGGCTAAGCTGCCCCGTATTGCTTACAATATCAGTGATTGCTACTCTTTGCTGATGCTCGTCTACAATCAACAAACCCGTTGAAATAATATCCTGCTCGCTGCCATTTTCATCCACTACCTGTGTGATTGACAAATAATCATCCGGCTTTGCATCAATGGCGCGGGTCTTCATCTGTTTTTCCTGATATTGTTCAATTGCAACCTTAATTACGTCACTTTCATTCGTGATGTGATTGTTTAAAACCTCTTCATACACTCTGTTTTTTAATTCTGCATTTGTTTCTGCTTTTACTGTTGTAGCAAATACACTAGTCATCACCAAAGCTAACATACAGAAGCCGATTGCTGTTAACGCATTTTTCAATCTTTCTTGCATAAATAACTCCCTCTCTTTCGATTTGCAAAATTAATCACTGCTATTAATTCTCTTCTGCATTGGACTTTTCTCCTTCCTTCATTTTGCCTGTTAGCCTAGGCTCATTTAAAGCCTGGATTCAGTTTTTCACATTTCTTTATAGTCTTATATTACACTTAAAAGCCCAAAAGTTTATGATGTTAAATGAAAATAAAAAAAACCATCTAACATCATAAACTTTTTATTTTTTTTCATATATTTTATAGATATATTATTTTACTTAACGAAAGCGAGATCTTCTATGAAAAAAACATTCAAAAAATTATTACTTATCTTCCTAATATTTTCTCATATAACTATTACTATTCCTGCACCCAAATTTCCACCATTTTCAACAACTTCAGCTCCACTCCCTCCAAATGATAATGATCATTAATTTAACAAATTTCTTTCCTCTACATAATTTTTCATTACCTTGTAATCTGCATCCATTTTATACAGCTTGAGCAGATTCAAGTTTTGTTTAAAATATTTTTTACATACTTCTTTTCCTTCTTCTTCCATAATGCACGCCTGAATCATCAAGCAATATCCTAAAGATGCACCCTTGCCTGCATACAGCATCTGCTGAACAGCTTTTTGACATGTGCACATAGCCTCCTTAAAATATTTTAATTCATCCAGTGCTCTTGCATAATTCGCTATATTCATATTCCAATCTAACATATGAAATACTGCTTTATACAGCTATCACTATATCTGTCGTCTATAAAGTGATAGATTTCCAACGCCATTTGATAATCTTTTTTCCCCCAATAAATAAGTGCTATTTCTGTCAAAACACTGATTTCCTGGCGATTCAATACATATTCTGTTCTATATACATCTTCAAATTTCAATGTTATCTCTAACAATGCTTTTAGTTGCTGTACAAGTTCTTCTGAATTGCCTAGATGTTTATGATATTTTAATTGTATTTTTCCAACTTCTACATACTGTTTGTTTTCTGGCTCACTACGATCTATCTTACTTTCAATCTCAAAAAGTATTTTTTCCGCTTTCTCATATTCTTTACGATGCATATATTTTGAAAATTCTATTTTTAATTCTAATATTTCATATTCTTCTACCTGAATTCCTGTCTCAATTCTTTTTCCATTTCTATCCATTTTTTCCATAATTTGCCAAAGCTTTTCACTTCGCGGCTGCTGATTTCCGTTTTCTATCCGCGCCAGTGTCTCCTGTGTGCAAATATCCTCACTTAACGATTCTTGTGTGAGTTTGGATGCTCTTCTCGTTCTTCGAATTAATTCGGCATCCACCTCAAAATTCCGAATTACATGTTCAAACAAACGATAATTCTCAAACGACACATTATAATCATGTTCTACCTCTAATATGCATTTTTGTTCCTGACGTAATATTTCAATAAAATCCGCATTTGACTGTTCTTTCTCTAAAATTCGTATATACTGACTTAAAATTTCCGGCATATAAAGTAGCTTTCCTTCGTCTCTTAACGCTTCCAGCGCTTCTTCTGTTCTCATTTTTATATATGTAGTATTTTCACCCTCTTCTATCACTTTACTTATTAAAAGTGCTGCGTACGGAATTATTTTTACTCGTTCTGTCTTTTCAAAATTTTTTCGGAAATTCTTCTACTAACGCTTTAATTTCATCTTTGGCTCGTTTTTGTTCTGTTTCTTGACAGACTTCCCACCTAAAAAGAAGTAATTTATATTCCTCAGCACTTAAAACTCCCGTCTTTCTTTGGTTTTCTGCCTCCGGCATTGTTTGTAGAATTGCCGTTTCCAGATGCTCACAAACCAGTTCTACCGATTCTCCGCGCAGCCACGCAATCTGCGCACGTTCCTGTTCTATGAATTGTCGATGCAATGGTTCTTTTGCCCGTTTGTTCTTTTCATATTCATCCAGATATTGTTCTGCTTCTTCCCATTTTCTTTGACATATTTTTTGTTGAACTTCCTGTCGTAATTCATAAATTTTATAAACATCCATCGGCAATATATAAGTAAGTCGCTCTACTGATTTTCCTAATCGCCCCATAATTCGATCAATCAGGAAAAAAATCTATTTCCTGCTGATCCGCTTCAATTCTTGCATATTTCGACAAAGAAGAAATTCCCATGCATAATTGTTTTTGGCGTATTCCTTCTTTTTCTCGTAGTTTCCACAGTAGCTGTCCAATTCCTTGCATTTGTTTCATTTTTTCTCAATAAGTCCTCTTTTATATGTTATATTTTTTGACTTTTATTATATCTCGTTCTTCTACATATTTACTAATCAATTCTTTGCTAACTTGAACTAAATCTGGCGTACGTACTCCTTCTCTCTTAACGTCCACAACAACTGCCCGATTTTTTTGTCTATTTCATAATTTTCTCGTAATACTTTTGGTTACATTTTGATTTATTTTGACAAAACTACAAATATTATCATTCCTTCTATTATAAATTCTCATTTCTTGCAACAACAAGAGAAATTATATACATATTTGTGTGCTTTTCTTTGTACAAAACAACGTATTTCATTTTTTTTCAATAAAAGTGTAATTTTTCATTCTTTTAAACGTATAAGATTATCTTAGGCGTAAAAAAGGCCCCAGCGTAAACCGAAGCCTTCCTTTGCTCTGCAACTATGCCCTCTTTTTTTCCGAATCATCACACCAATTTCATAATTTCCCTTTTCCCATTTATTTTTCATCTCTTCTATGTTTTTTGTCCTCACTTTCACTGAGACTTTTCTATGTTCTAGCAAAACCTTTGCTTTTAATACCCTTCTCGGCTCTCAGATTCCTCATACACTTCCACCGTACCGGAATGATTTCCCATCATAGGACGGTAAATGTACTGCCGCACGTTGATGTCTACCTTCGCTGCCTTATCATCTGCGGAAATGTAAATTCCAGCCTCTGTGTTGTCATCGTCTACCGTGTAGGTATCTCCTGTTCCAAAATAGGAAAGATCGCCGTCCTCTTTCTGCTTCTGTGTTTCTTCTGGCAATTTATCTCTTGTTGTTGTGTTCACGTACCTTTTAGTAAGTTCATATTACGCCTAAATTATCTGAAAATCTATGATTTTATTTAAAATTCTTCTTACATTTTTCTTTATATAAAAGACTTCTTTCCATACGCCAAGGCAGGTTGGATTTTCATGCATCTTCTCTCTTACTTTTTCTTCTAACTACCACTCCCAATACTATGATCGCTGCTAAAACTCCCCCCTCCGTCATCAACATACGATACATCATTTTATGCTGATATTTCCCCGGCTGTGCCGCTACATCAAGAACCGAGCTAGTTCCTCCGAGGGAATTTTCCAGCTCTATGTAAGTGGAATCTGCAACAGCGGCTACAACCGACGGATAGCTGTATGCCGGAAATGCCGTCTGCTTCACAAACATATCATTCGTATTATTTTCCGCCCGTGAACTATCGGTAAGACAGCCTGCCGCATCTTCGCGTCCCGGGATCAGATATTCTACACTTTTTTCATTCATTGCAATCCAGATCGGAAAACGGATGGGATCTGCTCCACCGACCAGATGAAACTGATAATCTTCCCACGCAACGTCTGGATTTGCAGCAAGCGAAGTCTTTAACTGCTCGATATAGGTAGGTGTATTGTCATTTTCATACCCTCGAGTGCCGCTGATGTGCACGCATCGCCCGGCTTTCCATCCTCTCCATCAGCTCTCACTGCGCACGCCTCATACAAATGACCATAAGCTTTGATCGGAACAATCCAGATATAATCACTCTCTTCCAGTGCCGTTTCGACTTCCGAAACAGAAAGCAGCTCGGAAGTAAAAAGCGGCGTGTCAATATACTCTTTCAGCGCATTGTCGAAATCAATATCATCGACCGTCACCCCTTCTGAAAACGGGTCGTAAACAGGCCCGCCATTCGTAGAAGACACAATTTCATCTGCAAGCGCCACAATTTTTTCATAGTCTCCGGAATCCGGCAATGTTTCGAATGTTGATGCAGAAACACTCATTGCTGATACTGCAACAGCACCAACCAGTCCCCAAAATATTCCCAATTTTCTTTTCATGCCAACGCCCTCCTTTCCCTTTTCATCTCTTCCCTTTTTTCTTTATTATATCTGATCCCGCTTTTCCCAGACAATGCAGCACTTTTCCTATATTTTCCTTTTCTTTTTTGTTACTATTTTAATTGCAACTTGTTATCTTCTTCAAATGATTACCAGTTCCAACACGCAAAAACAGAGGCTCACCTCCTCATTGGAAATGGCCTCTGCTTTTTTTCATTTTTCTTCTTACATCGGAACTTTTTCCACCAGATCTTCTACCTTGCATACTAACACCCGTGCAATCTTCAACAACGTTTCTGTCTGCGCCTTGTTAATGTCTTTTCTTCGCTGTTCGTACTGCTGAATAGTACGAACTGAAACACCTGATTGCTGTGCCAGTTCACTCTGACTTAAATTTGCAAAGGTACGCAATTCTTTCAGGTTCGTCTCCGGTTTTGCTTCACGATATAATTCATTCATTTTGTCCACAAACTGGCGTATATCCATTTCATGGTATGGTGTGTAAAGCATTCGTACTTCAGTTACAGGGATGGCCTGATTTATTTCCGCAAAGGATAAACTAGTACTCCACTGATAATAGGCCAGTGCCCAGCCGATCCAGTATTCAGGGCTTCGATTGTAGGAATATGAAGGTGTTTGTTTCGGATGTGGTTTTCCAGTTTCCCTTAATACTTCATATGCAATCTCAACTCCCGATCTTCCAGCCACTATAGAGCAGTCACCTCTTTCAAACCGCGATGCTGTATTACTCATGCAAAACCACTGCCATGCCGTTTCCAATGGATATTTTAAATTATTCACCATATAATCCAGCATGCAGGCAAGATTTTTTTGAGCAACAGAAAGATATAATTTATCGTAAGCATAGATCATCTGGTTTCATCTCCTCATCCAAACTTTTTTCAAAACAAAGCAAAAAGAACTTTTGACATTTTCACAAAAGCGTGATACTATGATATTGAAAAAGAGTGCTACCGGTAGACGGTTAGTCCGATATAGTTTGCAAAAATAACCGCAACGTTTGTCAGACTGTATGGCGGTTATTTTTGTGTCTTATTGTTATCCTTGCCAAGCGTATATCCGATACTAAAGCAGGTTAAGCCGAAGCTCATTACTGCAAGAAAGTCCATAATACTCATTGGCTTAGCCCTCCTTTCAAAAGATTCTCTTTCGAGTTTCTATGTAATCAGAGGGTCACAGGTCTACACTTCGTTTCGGTCGTTGCTAAACGAGTGCCACCGGCACTCAGCAACCCTCTGTCGAAGGACTAACCGCCTACCGTTTTGATAGCACCCATATTTTTATTATATCCTCTTCACAATCAGCTTTCAACAACAAATTTACTCTCTTCGGTTATATTATAGTGTTTCTTTTGGTTGTATTTTACGTTCGACACTTATTTTAAAACTTTCTCTTTCCACCACCATACGATCCCCACAACAATTCCTCCCGCCAGCACAAAAATCATCTGCCTTCCTGAAAGCTCCCATCCAAATAACTCAACCCTTGCTTTCTTCGCTGATACGAATACCCCATCAAAATTCTGTTATCATCCCCCGTCCCCACTGTAGCATGGCAATATGTGGTTCCCATAAATTTCATTGCAGAATTTGATGTTCCCAACTGGCTTCCGGAATAGCTGGCGCCGTTTAGCTGTTGATTATTTGCGACAAGATTTCCACTGACTTCCCAGTCGTTCATTTTGCTGTTTTTGTACCATAAGGTTCCGCCAAATTTATACGTCTTATCGCCTCTCCCAGCAAAAACGAAAAGCTGTCGTTTCCACATGGCTTTTTATCCTCTGTGAATTCATACGTTGGATAAACATAAATCGTCGAACCATTTTTGAAGGCTGATGCAGAAAATTCAATCCCTTCGAAATCTTCCTCTCTTCCATTCATCGCCTGTTTTCCTACATCGATTTTCATATACTCAAATTTTCCATCCCCATTTTTTAAATCATCGACGATAAACTGCTTCACATGCTCATCCAGCTTTTGTATCTCATTCTCTGGCATCCCTGTTTCCTGCAAATAAGCATCGTAATCAGAAGGAACCTTTTCCTCTGCCTTCACATAAGATACCCCCGCATACAATGACAGTCCGCAGCAAAGTAAAACCAGAAATAACGTCCGCATTTTTCTCATACAACGCTCCTCCTTCCTGTTGTCATATTCGATAAACCCGTTCAAATATTCTCTCTTTATCATTATATTATCATAAGATTCAGAATCTTTATATGACGTTTTCCTTAACTTTTTAAAACGCAAAAAATCCCTCCCCACACATCACGCATGGAAAGGATTTCTCTATTTACTCTATTTTTCTTTTAATCCATCAGCAGATCTCCGCACCCGCCGGCATTGCTTTTTCCGGGGTCATGAGGCATACGTTGCCTTCGGCGTCTTCTGCACAGAGCAGCATTCCTTCGGACATCATTCCTGCCAGTTTGGCCGGTTTCAGGTTGGTGAGAACCATAACCTTCATTCCGATGGTGTCTTCCGGTTTGTAATATGCTTTGATTCCGGAGACGATCTGTCTTACCTGGCTTCCTACTTTGACCTGGAAGCAGAGGAGTTTTTTGGATTTCTTGACTGGCTCGCAGGAGATGATTTCACCTACCTGGAACTGCATTTTTCCGAAGTCTTCGAAAGTGATTTCTTCCTTCGGCTCAAGGTCAATCACTGCTTCCTCTTCTTTTTCCTCTTCCTGGGATGCAGCAGCCATAGCAGCTTTCTGTTTTGCTGGATCACTTCTACTTTTTCCATTACCTCTTTGACATCGAGTCTCTGGAACAGGATCTGCGGCTGATCGGTTACTTTATTGCCCGATACGTACAGTCCGAACTGATCGAGCTCTTCGTAGCTGCGTTTCTCTGCGTTCAGCTGAGCCAGGATCTTCTCAGTAGTCTCCGGCATGAAGGACTCGAGCAGGCATGCGCCGATGGTGATGCTCTCTACCAGGTTGTACAGAACCTCTTCCAGACGGTCTTTCTTTGCCTCATCCTTTGCCAGTGCCCACGGCATCGTCTCGTCGATGTATTTGTTGCAGCGTTTGAACAGTACGAAGATCTCTGTGATTGCATCTGCGACACGCAGTTCATCCATCTTCGCATCGACTCTCTTCGGAGTATCTTCTGTGACAGCCTTAAGATCTGCATCGACAGCCTTTTCTTCTTCTGTCTCGGCAACACCCTTATCTGTTACAACACCGCCGAAGTATTTATTTGTCATGGAAATAGTTCTGTTTACCAGGTTTCCAAGTGTATTTGCAAGGTCAGAGTTCATACGCTCTACCATCAGCTCCCATGAGATCACGCCATCATTTTCAAATGGCATCTCATGAAGTACGAAGTAACGTACGGCATCTACTCCGAAGAAATCAACCAGCTCATCTGCGTAAAGTACATTTCCTTTGGACTTACTCATCTTACCGTCGCCCTGCAGAAGCCATGGATGTCCGAATACCTGCTTTGGAAGCGGCAGATCCAGTGCCATCAGGAAGATTGGCCAGTAAATGGTATGGAAACGGATAATATCTTTTCCGATCAGGTGGAGGTCTGCAGGCCAGTTCTTATTAAACAGTTCTGTGCTGTTACCGTCGCAGTCATATCCGATTCCTGTGATATAGTTGGTCAGCGCATCGAGCCATACGTATACGACATGTTTTGGATCGAAGTCTACCGGGATTCCCCATTTGAAGGATGTTCTAGATACACACAGATCCTGAAGTCCCGGAAGCAGGAAGTTGTTCATCATTCATTCTTACGTGAAACCGGCTGAATGAATTCCGGATGCTCATTGATGTGGTTGATCAGTCTGTCTGCGTATTTGCTCATCTTGAAGAAATATGCTTCTTCTTTCGCAGGCTTACACTCACGTCCGCAGTCCGGACATTTACCGTCTACTAACTGAGACTCTGTCCAGAAAGACTCGCATGGAGTACAGTACATTCCTTCATAAGATCCTTTGTAAATGTCTCCCTGATCGTACAGTTTTTTGAAAATCTTCTTAACCTGTGCTTCGTGATCTTCGTCTGTTGTACGGATGAATTTGTCATAAGAAGTATTCATCAGATCCCAGATCCTCTTGATCTCGCCTGCTGCATTGTCAACGAATTCCTTTGGTGTAACACCTGCTTCGTCTGCCTTCAGCTCGATCTTCTGTCCATGTTCATCTGTTCCTGTCTGGAAGAATACATCGTATCCCTGACTTCTTTTATATCTTGCGATGGCATCTGCCAGCACGATCTCATACGTGTTACCGATGTGCGGTTTGCCTGATGCATAAGCGATTGCTGTTGTAATATAATATTTTCCTTTATTACATTTTTCACACATGTTTTTTCTCTCTCCTTCTATGTTTACCGGATATATGAAATATAGAATGTGCCCTGGCACATTCTCGCGCTGAGCGCGGTCGCTTGCGACATCCTACTTCTTCGTGCGAATGCGCATCCTGCCGGAGGCTTTATATAACAGGAAACTCAGTTTCCTGTTATATAAAAATCTCCCTGCATTCACTCCTCATAACTTCTGTTACAATTCGTAAATCCCAGGGAAGACGAAAATCCGTGTTACCACTTCCATTCACTATCAGTCTCGCAACCGACAGTCTCTGCGGGTGAAGTCACCACTCCACCTCTCCGCTGTAAAGGGCGGAACCCTTCGTGAACTTACATTTTCCATGCTCATCCACACCGCTCAGTAAGCCATCTTCTGTAACGTTCCACCTGTCCCTCTCAGCATCACACTGCAGTATTCTCACCTACAGTTCACGGGATTCTCTGTAAGATTTCCTGTTACATACTCTCTTCATCAATGCGTTTGTCATATATCCATTCGTAATGTAAATCGTAGCATATAAGCGGGCGGGATGTCAAGGTCTACAGGCTGTACGTATCAATCTTCTGCAATTCTTCATCTGTAAACGGTGCACTGTGGATTGCTTTTATATTATCCAGGATCTGCTGCGTTTTTGATGCACCGATCAGGACACTGGTAACTTCTTTTTTTCTGAAGCAGCCAGGCAAGTGCCATATCCGCAAGCTTTTCATCTCGCTGAGCTGCCAGTTCATTTAACTTATGGATCTGTTCCATACGCTTTTCCGTAAGCACACTTTCTTTCAAAAATCTTCCGTCTTTTCGGATGCGGCTGTCTTCCGGTATTCCATTGAGATAGCGGTCCGTCAACTGTCCCTGTGCCAGAGGACTGAATGTAATAAACCCTTTTTCCAGCTTGCCGGTCATATCTTTTAATCCATTCTTTTCTACTGTTCTGTCAAATATGGAATAACGATTCTGGTTGATCACAAACGGGCATTTCAGATCTTTCAGAATCGCTGCTGCCTGTTCCAAAGTCTCTCCGTCATAATTTGAAAGTCCTACATAGAGTGCCTTTCCCTGACAAACAGCTGTTGCCAGAGCTCCCATCGTCTCCTCGAGCGGTGTCTCCGGATCCATTCTGTGGTGATAGAAAATATCCACATAATCCAGTCCCATACGTTTCAGGCTCTGATCCAGCTCGCCAGCAGATATTTGCGGCTGCCCCAGTTGCCGTAAGGACCTTCCCACATATCATATCCGGCCTTTGTCGTAATGATCAGTTCATCACGGTATGACATCAGATCTTCTTTTAATATTCTGCCAAAATTTTTCTCCGCACTTCCGTAAGCCGGCCCGTAATTATTGGCAAGATCAAACTGTGTGATACCATTATCAAATGCTGTGAAGCAAAGCTGCCTCATATTTTCATAATCGGATGCATCCCCAAAATTATGCCATAAGCCAAGCGAAATCTTGGGAAGCAGTAATCCGCTTCTTCCACAGCGGTTATATTCCATGATGTTGTATCGTTCTTTTGCAGGTGTATACATTATTCGTTCCTCCTGTCTTTCGTATACCTCATGTTTCATAGCTTTAAGTAGTTTCTTTATTTTATATAATAGAATCGTCGCAAATGATTTGCAACGATTTTTAATGATCTATATTTCGTGCTCTCCACAATTACATATCTGAAGTGCCATGACGAGAGATTATCCGATTGACCTGAGGACTGTAAACATACAAAACGCAGGAGATTATGAAATTGTAATTTTCTTCATAATCTCCCGCATTGTTCCTTACACAACTAAATTCTTTAACCATCAATCAAGTACTTCCTTAGAATCAAACTGCTCCATAAATTTTGTATATTCTGCAGAATCTTTGAATACTGGTTTGTAATTTTTAACCAGTTCTTTACTTCTTGCAGCTTTCTCTTTCAGCAATCCATATGCTGCCAATGCAAACATTTTCGCTGTATCAATATAAGCCTCTTCTTCATTCGTCACTTCAAAGTTAATCTGATGAAGTCCGCCTTTTACACCGCCTGTATTGAATGTATAAACAGGCATCAGATGCTGCACATCACCTACATCTGTAGAACCGCCGGAATGTCCCGCGGCCTCTCTTACAGGTACTTCCGGTGCTGCAAGTTCTGCAGCTCTCTTCAACTCCGGCAAAGCCTGTTCTGCAAGTGTCGGAAGGTATCCCGGCAGTGTAGTAATCTCTACTTTGCTCCCATCGCCACTGCACCTGCCTGAAAAGAACGATCTGTTTTCTTTGCCGCATCCGTAAATGCTTCAATTGTTTTCGCTCTTACCAGTGTCTCGATCACAATTTCATCCGGAATAACATTAACCAGATTTCCACCTTTCGTAATGATCGGATGAACACGGACGCAGTCTTCGTCACGAAAAGTCTCACGGTTGAGCCCTAATGCCTGAAGGCCAAGAGAAGCTGCGGAAAGTGCATTCACTCCCTTGTCAGGAGCTCCGGCTGCATGAGCTGCTTTTCCTAAATAGCGGATTACTTTTGATACAAATCCATTTCCTGTTCCGCTTCCGACTTGAATTTCATCTCCCGGCTGAATATGATGCGCCAGGCAGAGATCAATATCATCAAACGCTCCTGTACGGATCAATTCGCATTTTCCACCTCCATAGCGAATCTTGCCCTGCTCACGCAGCTGATTCTTAAATTCAATCTCACCATACTCTTCTGCAGGTGTGGCAAAAAATACTACCTGTCCACCCAGTTTTTCTGCAATCTCAGGTACTGTAAGTGCAAGTGCCGCACCAAATATGCCTGCCATCTGTGCATGATGTCCGCAGCAGTGAGCCGCATCTGTTTCAGGATTTACATAGGCATGTTCCGGGATTCTCAGAGCATCCAACTCTCCTAAAAGTGCAAGACTTGCATTCTCCTTCTTCTCTTCATTCAGGTATGCTTTTACACCTGTGATGGCAAATCCTGTTTCTGTGTGAAGTCCTAATTCTTTCATCTTATTTACAAATTTCTGTGAGGTACGAAATTCTTTATATCCAAGTTCCGCATGTGTATAAATATCTCTTGCAAACTCAATAACTTCATCTCTATGTTGATCAATTATATCTATAATTAACTTTTCCGTCTGATCCATGGCTTCTACTCGCTTTCTTTAACTCCGCTCAGAACCACTTACTGAAGTTCTTCTGGGATCCACCATAATCCATCATTATTTTTTTTCATATATCTTTGAATTCATCAGAATGATATGCATCTACGATTGCCTGTGCCCATGCTGCATCTTTGTTCTCTTTTTTTACTACAACCTGAAGTACAAGGTAATCTTGGATATCTTCGTTCGCAAGTGCTGTAGAAGCATCGATTCCTGCATTGTATACAACACTTCCTGTAATTGCTACATAATCAAAATCAGCCATTGCAGCCGGGATTGTCATACTGTTCATCTCTGTAAACTTAATGTTATGTGGGTTCTCAGTGATATCATCCTGTGTTATTGCGGATGGATCTGCATTCTCATCCAGTTTGATCCAGCCGATCTTCTGAAGCATCAGATAACACCGTGCTGTGTTAGATGCATCGTTTGGAACTGCCACTTTTGCACCGTTCGGAATATCGTCGATCGAATCATATTTATCAGAATATACACCTGCCGGCACTGTCGGATCGGCTGATTGCTACCAGATCTCCGTTATAACTCTTGTTGAAATTTTCCATGTAAGCTGTATGCTGCTCAACGTTAACATCAACATCTCCGTCATTTAATGCAACGTCTGCTGTCTGAAGATCAGAAAGATCAACGCCCTTTACTGTGTATCCCTCTTTTTCAAGAATCGGAACAATGGCATCTTCAAAAAGCTCTGTATATGGTCCCTGAGATTTTCCATAGACGATTTCCTTCTTATCTGTGCTTTTTGCTGATGAATCACTCTTTGCAGAATCACCTGATTCTGAGTTTCCGCATGCCACAAGACCAAATGCTGTTGCCGCTACTAATACACTTGCAATAATTTTTTTCATTTTCATAATCTAAATCTCCCTATTCTTTTTATCTATCTCATGTCCGGCTGTCGTTACACAGCGACTGTAAACACTCACAACTATTATTACCAGGCTTGTTGTCCTGTCTTTTTTGTTTCTTACAGAACTCTGATATTTATTTATGCTGTCTTAATTTTCTTGAAATTGTATTTCCTGCAAACTGAAGGATCTGTACAAAGATAACCAGTACTACAACTGTGAAAATCATCAGTGGTGTGTTCATTCTCTGGTATCCATAAGTCAGTGCCAAATCTCCGACACCGCTCCTCCTACATATCCTGCCATCGCAGATGCTCCGAGAAGTCCGATTGTACCAGTTGTCAGTGCCAGAACAATAGATCCCAGTGTCTCAGGAAGAAGGAAGTAACGAATAGTCTGCCATGTTGTAGCTCCCATCGCTTCTGCTGCTTCCAGAATACCCGGATTAATTTCCAACAAACTGTTCTCCATCAATCGTGCCAGATATGGACTGATATAAATAACAAGTGGTACCAACGATGCCGTACTTCCAATCGTAGTTCCAACAATTGTTCTTGTCAGTGGCATGATTGCTACAAGAAGGATTACAAATGGAATGCTTCTTACAATGTTAATGTAGATACTTACGATATTGTAGAGAATCCGATTCTCTGCAAGTCCGCCCTTGCGGCAAAGCACAAGGATCAATGCCAGAATGATTCCTATGATGTTCCGATGATCAATGACCATGCCACCATATATAAAGTCTGTCCTCCACTGGTCAGTAATTTCTCCAGTGAAACTCCAAAATACTGCTGATCCATTAAATCACCTCTACCCTTTCTCTGATTACTCCGTTTTCGTCAATCTGTTTCTCTGCTTTCAGAATCTTCTCTTCAGATCCTAGCAACTGTAAAATGAACACACACATTATGTTGTCCTGGAGTTCTTGAACGGTTGCTCCTAAGATATTTACTACAATTCCTTCTACATGACAAATATCTGAGATAACCGGGCGTTTTACGCTGCTTCCGATAAATTTCAGTCGTTCTACACGGAAATGTTCTTTCTGCTCTTTTACAAGACTTATGATGCTTTCAGGGATCTGATCATTCACAACAGTCTGAACAAATCTCTTTGTAACTGGTGCCTGCGGTTTTCCGAATACATCCAGTACACTTCCCGCCTCGACTACCTGACCTTTCTCCATGACTGCTACTTTATTACAGATCATCTGAACCACCTGCATCTGATGTGTGATCAGAAGGATTGTAACTCCCATCTCACGATTAATCTTCTTAAGCAGTTTCAGAATTGCCTCTGTTGTCTGTGGATCCAAGGCACTGGTTGCCTCATCACAAAGCAGGATATCCGGTGTTGTTGTCAATGCTCTTGCAATTCCGACTCTCTGTTTCTGTCCACCGGAAAGCTGGCTGACATACACGTCTTTCTTGTCTTCCAGTTCTACAAACCGAAGAACTTCTTTAACTTTCTTGTCAATCTCAGCCTTCGGTACTTTCTCAAGAATCAGCGGCAATGCTATATTATGATAAACTGTTTTGGATTCCAGAAGGTTGAACTGCTGGAATACCATTCCAATTTTTCTTCTTAATTTACGAAGCTGCGGTTTCTTCAGACTTCCAAGTTCTTCTCCATGAACCGTTACAGTTCCGCTATCCAGTGTTTCAAGTCCATTTACAAGACGAATCAATGTGGATTTACCGGCTCCGGAGAATCCGATGATTCCGTAAATGTCTCCCTTTTCTACATGGATGCTTACATCCTGCAAGGCATGTACCTTACCGTATTTTCCGGAGAATGTTTTGTTTGCGTGTTCTACTTTTATCATACTCATCACTCCATCTATGTGTGTTTTTCGTATCTCAGATTCGATATGCGTATGATACTGCTTTTACCCTACCTTGTCAATTAGGTTTTATATGTTTTGTATGTTTTTCACTAATTCGGCAGCTATTTTGAATTATTTCTATTCATTTTTATATTCGTTTACATAGTATACTGTTATCTTTGTTCTCAATCTCTCCCATCTTCCACTTTTCACATCATTGACGCAACCAATCAGAGCGCTTATAATATTCTCGTTATTTACAGAAACTATACATAAGATTGGGGAATTTATTATGACCAGAAGACAATATTTCACCGCCGGTTTCAAGGACGGAATACCGATCTGTCTTGGATACATAGCGGTTTCATTTACATTTGGGATCATGGCAAAAAAAGTCGGAATTTCGATCTTTGATGCGGTTCTGATCTCTCTGACAAATGTGACCAGCGCCGGACAGTTTGCAGGGCTGTCGCTGATCGCATCGACTGCTTCTTATATAGAGATGGCCATCACACAGCTTATCATCAACTTAAGATACTGTTTGATGTCTTGCGCACTTTCGCAGAAGATTGATCCAGAAGCACCACTGATTCATCGTTTTTTCATTGCTTATGGTGTAACCGATGAGATCTTCGGTGTCACAGTCTGTAAGGGTGGACAGCTGAGTCCTTTTTATTCTTACGGGGTTATATTTATCTCTGTATTCGGATGGGTGTTCGGTACATTTCTTGGCATCCTGTCCGGAAATATATTGCCGGCGCATGTTGTCAGCGCATTAAGCGTTGCTCTTTACGGCATGTTCCTCGCAATCATTATTCCGCCGGCACGTAATAACCGTGTGCTTGCGGGTGTTGTTGTCATTTCCATGGCAGCCAGCTTATTATTTGATAAGACACCGGGACTTCGGAACATTTCATCCGGATTCCGTATTATCATCATTACTCTGATCATTGCCGGAATTGCGGCTTATTTCTTCCCGGTAAAGGAGGCACACCATGAATCATAATATTTACATTTACATATTTGTAATGGCGGCAGTCACCTACCTGATCCGTATGCTTCCGCTGACACTGATCCGCAAAGAGATTAAAAGCACGTATATTAAATCATTTTTATACTATGTCCCTTACGTGACGCTTGCGGCTATGACATTCCCGGCAATCCTTAGTGCCACCGCAAATATCTGGTCTGCACTTGCCGGATTTATCATTGCTGTATTCCTGGCTTACCGGGGAAAGAGTCTGCTGAAGGTATCTTTGTTCGCATGTCTCGGCGTCTTTATTGTTGAACTGATTACCGGATTATAAGGATAATACATATTTACAGGAAATCCCCATATAAATACTACAAATGATTTATATGGGGATTTTTATGCAAAAATTTCTGAAAAAATTCCGGCAGAAGCCTCTGTTCATGCTCCTCCCATCTGCCGCTGCATTTCTGATTCTTTCCGTCCTGTTTCTTCACTTTCACCAGGACGCAGATCAGGCATTTTCTAAATATACATCCGAACTTTTCCGTCAGGAAATCAGCGGGAACACGATCACTCTCCACTACACCCTGAAAAATCCCGAAAACTATGGCATAAATAATACACCCATTTCTTATGGACAATGCACTACCGCCCCCGGACTCGTCCGGTCAAGTGTCGATGCGGAACGCACCAGACTTCAGTCTCATAACAGAACTTCTCTTTCCAAAGACAACCGTCTCACCTATGATGTGCTGGATAACTATCTGACTTCTGCTTATAATCTGGCTCCCTATACACTTTACGAAGAACCGCTTGCGCCACTCACCGGAACTCAGTCACAGCTTCCTGTTATCTTATCCGAATACCGCTTTTATAAAATTTCCGACATCGATAATTACCTGAAACTTCTTACCAGGACGCCGGAATACTTCCGATCTATCCTGAATTTTGAACACACAAAATCCGAATCCGGTCTTTTTATGGCCTCCTACACTGCTGACTCCATCATCAAAGAATGCCGGGATTTTGTTAATTTAAAAGAAAGCAATTATCTCTATTCTTCTTTCGTGGAACGACTGGAAGAACTTGCTTCTGCCAGAGACGGTGTCCTTACCGAAAAGCAGCGGGAAGCCTATACCCGGCAGAACAACGTTACATAAAAAAATATATTTTTCCGGCCTATGAACAGCTTATTTCCGGCTTGTCCGAACTCCGCAGTTCCGGCAAAAACAATAACGGGCTGTGCTATCTTCCGAATGGCCGGACTTATTACGAATATCTGGTAAGAAGTGAGACCGGTTCCCCCCGCAGTATTGCAGAGCTGCAAAATCTTGCAAATACACAGATACTTTCGGATCTTACAGTTATGCAACGGGTGCTGACTGGTGATTCCTCTTCCGCCTCATCCTCCATAACTTCTGATATTTTCAGCCCCCAGGGTACACTACTCACCGAATCTGACCCGGAAAAGATCTTATCCACATTATCGGGCAAGATTACGAAAGATTTTCCACCATATCCACAGATTCATACACAGATTAAATACGTCCAGAAATCCATGGAAGACTACTTAAGCCCGGCTTTCTACATGATCCCGGCCATCGACAACACTTCTGAAAATGTAATCTACATCAACAACGGGCACCTCACCGACAACCTCTCTCTCTTCACCACCCTCGCCCACGAAGCTACCCCGGACATTTATATCAGAATGTCTATTATGCAAGCCTTCATCCCGATCCAATCCGCTGTGTACTGAACTATGGCGGATACACCGAGGGCTGGGCCACTTACAGCGAGATGATGAGCTACTACTTTTCCACACTGACGAAAGAGCAGGCTACATTATTTCAACGCAACTCATCTGTCATTCTTGGACTATATGCACTTGCCGATATGGGAATCCATTACGATGGCTGGAAGCTTGCCGATGCGGCGGCCTTTTTCCACACTTATGGAATAACGGATGATGCGACCATTGAGGATATCTATGATCTGATCATTGCCGATCCGGCTAATTATCTGAAATACTATATTGGGTATCTGGAATTTCTGGAACTTAAGAAAAATGCAGTGGATAAGTGGGGTGATAACTTTACGCAGATGCGGTTTCATAAGGCGGTTCTGGATGTTGGGCCGGCGTCGTTTGATGTGATCCAGAAGTATGTGTTTAAATAGAAACAGGGACGGGGAAAATTCCATTTTCCGTCCCCATTGGTCCATTGGCCCCTTAATTCGTATTACTAGCCGCAATCTTCACCTTACTCCAAAGATTACTGATCTCTTTCTTCGTCTCTTCATTATACTCAAAGACTTCATCATTCTTATTATCTGTTCTTGGTATATATGCATCAATTCCTTCGAACTCTCCGCCCTTGCCATACAGATCTTTCATAACCTTCTTATTCGCCGATGTATAACCTACATAACTTGAATTGTCATAAGCTCCGTCATAATCGCTCGCATAATTAATAAATGCGTGTGCGAGTTCCGGATTCTTCGCATTCTTCGGAATGACCATGGCATCGGACCACTGGTTTGTTCCACCTTTCGGCAGGTAGTATCCCATGTTCTCATTCTCATTGATTACATATGTCGCATCGCCGGAATAGATCAGACCGAGTGCCTTCCTTCCCTGCGCCATGTTATCAATGATCTCATCGGTAACGATCTCCGGCTTCATGGTCTGTACACACTGTACCAGCCAGTTATAAGCTTCCTGGATCTGGCTTTCGTCGGACGTATTCATCGAATATCCAAGTGCCTTAAGCGCCATCATGAAAGAATCTCTCTCTGAATCATACAGGTAGATGTCCCCTTTATATTTCTGATCCAGGAAAATGTTATAACCTTCTTTTTCCAGGTCTTTGATATCGACTTTTGTCTTATCGTACACGATTCCAGCTGTTCCCCAGAAATACGGAACAGAATATTCATTCTCCGGATCATACGGAAGACCTTTGATCGCATCATCTAATTTATCCATACAGTTCAGTTTCGACTTATCCAATTTCTGTAAATATCCCTCGGAAATAAGTCTCTGGATCATATAATCACTTGGTACGAGAATATCATAAGCTTCTCCATTTGCGACCTTAATATACATCTGTTCATTCGAATCAAAATTTTCAAGAAGTACCGTTGCCCCTGTCTCTTTCTGGAAATCCTGGATAATATGTTCACCTACATACTCGCCCCAGTTATAGATACGAAGCGTCTGCCCCTCAAATGGCAATGGCTCTTTCTTGTTATTATATGTCACAACTCCGGCTACGATCGCCAGTACACACACAACCGCAACTGCCGGTACCAGTACATTTCGTCTGCCGATGCTGTTTCTCTTCGCACGTTTTGCAAAAAGTGCCGGTGCAGCATTGATGATCACAAGTACGATCGTGATGATCACAACCACCAGTGTCGAGATTGCATTGATACTCGGGTTGACACGTTTACTCATCGTATACACCATGATACTTAAGTTCTTCACACCACGTCCGGTTACGAAGTAAGAGATAATAAAATCATCCACTGACATGGTAAATGCGATCAATGCACCGGCTACAATTCCCGGCGTGATCTGTGGCACAACAACTTTCGTCAGTGCCTGCCACGGTGTTGCCCCAAGATCCATTGCCGCATCGGCAAGGTTCGGATCCAGCGATTTTATCTTTGGCATGACCGATAACATAACATACGGAATACAGAATGCAATATGTGCCAGAAGCATCGTTATATAACCTTTTTCCACATGAAATGTAATAAATAATAACATAAATCCGATTGCCGTTACAATCTCCGGATTCATGATCGGAAGGTTGTTGATCTGCTCCATCAGGTCACGCACAATCTTCTTTGATTTACTAATACCGATTGCTGCAATTGTTCCTGTTACCGTTGAAATAAAGGTCGCAAGCAATGCAATACTGAATGTTGTCGACAGTGCATCCATCATATCTGATGAATCCAGCATATGTTTGTACCAGCGGAGTGAAAATCCTGTAAAACTCGTCAGTGATTTCCCATCGTTAAATGAGAATATGATCATGTACAGGATCGGAAGATAGAAGAACACAACCGCCAGTATCATAAGGATCTTCCCTATCGGACGTTTTCCCTTATTATTCATAACGATCATACCCCCTTTCCACCCTGGTTACGAATCTCGATCTTACGTACAACCATCATAAGTACCATCATGATGACCGCCATGATCATGGAAATGGCACTTCCGAAGTTCCACTCTCCAACCGTAATGAACTGGTTCTCGATCATATTTCCGATGAGGAAATACTGACCGCCGCCGAGCAGCTTCGGTATGAAGAAAGAACTGACTGCCGGAAGAAATACCAGCGTAATCCCGTTGATGATTCCCGGCACGGAAAGCGGCAGTGTCACACGCTTAAATGTCTGCGCCGGGCTTGCCCCAAGATCTGCACTCGCTTCCAGCAAGGAATTGTCCATCTTACTAAGTGACGTCTGGATCTGCAGGATCATAAATGGCAGAAAGTTATATACCATTCCCAAAAGCACTGCCTCTTCTGTATAAAGAAGAGACCCCTTTCCCAATCCCACCAGTTGTAAGATTCTCTGGATCAGGCCGCCGTCACTTAAGAGTCCGATCCATGCATATGTTCTTACCAGCATGTTGATCCACATCGGAATCGTGATCACAAGAATCAGCGCATTCTGCTTTTTCTGCTCACTGCGCGCAATATAATATGCGATCGGATAGCCCAGCAACAGGCAGATCACGGTTGTCTTTACCGCAATCACAATGGAACGCCAGAGGATTAATAAGAAATCCGGGTCGGTAAAAAATTTGGCATAATGTTCCAGTGTAAATGTGAACGACAGAATGGTATTTCCCTGGTCTGTCACTGAATAAAGTGCGATCAGAACCATCGGGAACACCAGCATCAGTACCGCCCACACAATGTACGGAAATGCTAACTGTGAAAATTTCTTCATCTTAGAATACCACCTTCGGCATAACATGGATATCTTCCGGGAAGAATGTCAGGCCGACCTCCTGTCCTTCCTCCGAATAATCCGTTGTATGGATCTTGAACTCTCGTCCCGTAGTGAAAATGTAATCTCATACACGCCTTCTGTTACTTCTTCCGGATCAAAATCATAGTCTACACTGATGTCCACGCTCTGGTCTTCATCCGTCAGTTTCCATCCCTGTGCATTTGCCCATGTCTTAAGATCCGTATCCAATGCCTGGGATTCTGTAATCTCATCTACCGTCTTGAAGAAGTTGAATGCCATAACACCTTCATTTGCCTTCTCATTCTTAACGAACGGCTGGTTAACTACAAAGATGGTTCTCTCGATGCTGGTTCCGTTTGCTGTGCTGAATGTTACCGGATACTGGCCTTCTTTTGCTTCCAGTTCATATTCAATATTTGCAATGGAAATGTACTCATCACTTTCTGTCTCCCATGCCTGTGCATTCGACAGTGCGACAATTTCCTTATCATCCAGATTCTCCACATCTTCCAGATCTACATAGAAGTTGTTGGCACTGATCTTCTCGCTTCCGTCTTCGCTGGTCACATCGTGATTACGGATGACACGCATGTTCACCGTAACACTCGTTCCGGGAACCGTCTCCACCATGATCTCATAGTGCACACCCTTGAACAGAACACTTAATACCTCACCTGTCATCTTGCCGTCTTTTACATCTACGATATCGATGTCTTCCGGACGGATCACGACATCCACCGGCTCATTTTCCTTAAAGCCTGATCCACACAGTCGAACGTGATATCATCAAAACGAACTTTGTAATCCTCAATCATTCTTCCGGAAATGATATTGCTCTCTCCGATGAAGTTTGCAACGAAACGGTTTGTCGGCTCATTGTAAATCTCCTGCGGGGTTCCGATCTGAAGGATCTCACCTTTCTGCATAACGACGATCTTATCCGACATCGTAAGTGCCTCTTCCTGATCGTGTGTTACGAAGATAAATGTAATGCCGACCTCCTGTTGGATGCGCTTCAGTTCATACTGCATTTCCTTCCGAAGCTTTAAGTCCAGCGCTGCCAGCGGCTCATCCAGAAGCAGTACCTTCGGCTCATTGACCAGTGCTCTCGCGATTGCCACACGCTGCTGCTGACCACCGGAAAGTAAGGTCGTATTCTTATCCTCATAGCCTTCCAGACCGATCAGTTTCAGCATCTTCATAACCTTCTGTTCAATAATATCTTTACTCATTTTTTTAAGCTTTAATCCAAATGCGATATTTTCATATACGCTCAGATGTGGGAATAATGCATATTTCTGGAATACGGTATTCAGTTCTCTTTCATACGGTGGTTTTCCGGTGATATCTTCATTGTCAAAGATCACCTTTCCCTCATCCGCATCCAGAAATCCTCCAAGGATTCGGAGCAGTGTAGTCTTACCACATCCACTTGGTCCAAGCAGGGTTACGAATTCATTTTCATATATGTCCAGGTTGATCCCTTTTAACACAACCTGCGAATCAAAGCTTTTCACAATATTGCGAAAATTCGATTAGTTTTTTCTCTTCCATGGTTCTCCTTTCCATGGGGACGGGTTTTCCGGCTTTTTTACTGTCCCCTCTGGTTTATTTTTAAAAGATTGGCGGTGTCGTGATCCACAATATCTTTGCCGGGCTATTCCCGTGATTATAAAGATAATGACTCTTCGCACCATCCATATAAAACGTCTCATGCGCCTTCACTTTATATTTTTTACCGCCGCGCATAATCGTAATATTTCCCTTCAGTACATAGCCAAATTCCTCGCCCGTATACGACGTCTGGATATGACTCTTTTTATGCGGATAGAGTGTCATAAGAATCGGCTCCATCTGGTTCTTCTGCGCATTCGGAATGATCCATTCCACCTGGTAATCTTCTTTCTCATCAACGAAGAAATCATCTGTTCCGAACACAATCTGCTTTTCTTCCTCTTCATGAAAGAATTCCGACAGATTACTTCCAAGTGCTTCCAGAATGTCCTCCAGTGTCGCAATACTCGGTGCCGTCAGATTACGCTCCACCTGTGACAGAAATCCTTTCGTAAGCTCACTGCGCGAAGCCAGATCTTCCAATGTCAGATCGTTCTGCTTTCTAAGCTCTCTCAGCTTCTTTCCGATATCCACATTTTCACCTCCATATTTTCAAAAGTTTTCTATTACTATACTTTTTTTTCAAAAATACCGAACAAACTTTATTATACACATGTATGTGGATAATGCAAGTGAAATGCATGTAAAACCTTGACATAAATTAAAAATATGCTATAAGGACATTGCCTGCCCGGAAGTCTGTGGTCCGCAATGCCGCTTACGGAACTTGTGATCGCAGTATATGTGGTGTATCATATGCGGAAATATACGTGTTCACTGCCGGGATAATGTGTTATCATTAACCATAGAAAATTTTCCAGAGGTAACCACATGAATACAGCAACTACAGCAAATATTCAAAATAATAATCCTACTGCCTTTTACCACCTCCCAGGCCTGTTTGAATTTTACGAATTGTACCGCATATTCCTTCCATTATTCCGGAAACACAGGGAATATTTTTACGACTGGTGTGAGATTGGCTCGATCTATGGTGCTCCTTCGGATTGTATCTGGGGCGGCGGGCGTACTTCATTTGGATATTCTGATCCGGAAGACGTGCTTGATCTGGTGCGGGAATACGGCATCTCGGCCCGGCTGACGTTCAGTAATTCGTTGCTACGGGAAGAACATCTTACAGATAAGAAATGTAACGAGCTTTGTAAAATGTTCGAACACGCCTCTGATGCTGATAATTCACCACATACACACCAACTCCAGAATGGCGTGATCGTGCACTCCGAGCTTTTATTAAACTATTTACAAAAAAATTATCCTGATCTCTACCTTATCTCTTCAACCACAAAAGTTCTGACAGATTTTCAGGATTTTTTAACTGAAATAAACCGAGAAGATTTCCGTTATATTGTACCGGACTTCCGGTTAAACAAGTATTCGATAAATTAGACCTGATGTCGCAGCACCAGAAAGATAAAGTAGAATTCTTATGCAATGAATGCTGCTGGTTCGGCTGTAAGGACAGAAAGACTTGTTATGAATCCGTCAGCCGGAAGAATCTCGGAAATCCTGCCCCGGAGTTTCACTGTGCTTCGCCGGATGGCGGTAACGGTTACCGCTTTTCCAAGGCAATGGAAAATCCCGGATTCATCAGTGTGGATGATATACAGAATATTTACATGCCCATGGGATTTTCTAATTTTAAGATTGAAGGACGCGGGCTTGGAAGTGCGCTGATTCTTGAATTTCTGCTTTATTATATGACGAAGCCGGAATATCAACTGCATGTCAGGGAAGAGATTTATCTGGATAATATGCTCGATCTTTTTTAGCCATGGGGACAGGTTTTTGACTTTTTTATTGTCCCTTCCGGATCAAAAATGAACGCAAGAAAACCTGCCCGTCGGCAGTTTTCTTACATTCTAATCTATTTTTATTTTCTTTTGCTTTTCTTATATTCTCAAATGTCTCCAGATCATCCGGCACATACAGATTGCCATGATAATACTGCCGTCCTTCCTCCGTATACAACTTCTTTCTCTCCGCCAGATGTGTCTCTTCTGTATGATACAACAACAGATTCGGCACACCGAGTTCTTCCGCAAGCTGGCATGCTTCTTTTACTGTACTATGATGCTTCTCATAAGGCTTGAATTTATCCGCCTCACCGAACAGGCAGAATGCCTCATGAAGCAGCCAGTCACTGCCCTTCACATATTTATAATCCACCTCATTGTACGGCTCGTCACCAACACAGGTGAATTTCTTACCGCTCTTAAGCTGCATGGTGAATCCGAACTGTTTCGCCTTTGTCGAACCAATGTCGAAGAATGTCACTGGACATCCGAGAATCGTTCTGCTGTCTCCGTCTTTCACGACATCAAACTGGATTCGCTCTCCCATATGCTTACAGACCTTCTGCTGGATCGTCATATTTGCGATTGCCTGAATCTTCTCTGCCAGCTCCTCATGGCAGTAAATGCGAAGATCACCTTCATATTTTCCCTGGTTCATTCTCTGTCCGATCATACGCACCAGCCAGATAATTCCAAGCACGTGGTCTACATGCTCGTGTGTAACGAAGATATCGTGGATATCATTCATGTCAATTCCTGTATCTTTCAATACTTTCAGAATACGGTTCCCGCCGCCTGCATCTACAAGGAAATGTTTCCCTTCATCGCTGATTGCATAGCAAGTATTATAACATTCACTTACCGTTGCATTTCCGGTTCCTAATATTGTTAATTTCATATGCTTTTCTCCATTTCTGGTTTTTGTACCGCTTTTTTCGTAGTACTTCTATCAGCAGTATAGCATATTTTTTTCAACTGGTTATGTACTGGATTTTGAAATAATATTCATTTTTTCTTTTTATAATATAAATGTGCTAAATATTTACAACACTGTTGACAATTTCCTCAAAATCTATCCTACACTCCCCATCATAAATTCCAACCGGCACTTCCCCATCCATTCCATATATCATCAGATCCATATTTTCTCCAAAATCCTCTCCAAGGTCATACACGATTACCTTCTGATTTTTCACATCCGCAATCTCCTGATGTGTAACGGCAGGTGCTGCCATGTCATATAAAACGCCATCGATCAATTCATATCTCTGGTCATCGGGCAGGGCATAGTAATCCTCTAAGGTATATTCCCCCTGCTTCTTTACCTGATATGCTCCCAGTGCTTCTGCTGCTTTGTTCTTATCTGCTGCCAGCAGTTTTGACAATCTAATTTCACGATAAAGAATCATAGTAAAAAGCGAATGCTTTTTTGAAAGTAATTGCATTGTAGCATATTCGCTTTGTAATATTCAAGAGTTAATATATTTAATTTTATTTTAACCGTATAACAATAACAAAAAAG
>ENA-OQHY01000059-OQHY01000059.1-human-gut-metagenome-genome-assembly--contig:-NODE-59-length-59188-cov-5.249031_pt1 | contig 59188 bp, 58 predicted proteins | sample MGYA00242570_ERZ504733 | MGnify/ENA primary metagenome ERZ504733 (study PRJEB26092, sample SAMD00036219) | human gut metagenome | host: Homo sapiens | study: EMG produced TPA metagenomics assembly of... | reverse complement strand
GAAAAAAAGTTTGTGTATTCTGCGGTAAAGAGAATAACGAGATCGATTACAAGGATGTAGCAAAGTTAAGAAAGTATGTTTCCGAGAGAGGTAAAATTCTCCCGAGAAGAATTACAGGTAACTGTGCCAAACATCAGAGAGCACTGACAGTTGCTGTTAAGAGAGCACGTCATATGTCCCTGATGCCATACGTTCAGGACTAATTCTGATCTTACACAGAGTCGTTGTTAAACAGATGAACAGCCATCTGGATAACAGCGGCTCTGTTTTTTTGCGGTACAGGCAGAGGGTAATCAGGGTATTTTGCAGCAGATGGGGAATCCTGGAGTTACTGTTCAATGACAATATTTCGCGAGATGGAAACGGGATTCTTTCTTATTTCATCATAACTATGGAATTATAATAAGGAATCTGGTATAATGTTAAATAACTTGTGGTTTAAATTACGTTGAGAACAGGAAAAAGCAATGAACAACAAAGTTAAATTTAAAGGGCCTATGAAACACTTTATGCGCTGGCCTCTGTATCTTTCGGTTCTGGTGGTGGTGCTGGACCTGCTGGTGTTTATTGTAAGTGTGAAGGCAGGAATTCTGGTGTCTGTGGGTACTGTGATCTATATTTTTATTGCAGTACAGCTTTTCAGATATCACAAACCGCTGATTATCAATGATATGATCGCATTTGCCAATCAGTATGATGTGGTGGAGAAGAGGATGCTGGAGGAACTGGCATTGCCATATGCTATTATGGATATGGAGGGCCGAATGATCTGGTCTAACCATATTTTTTCGGAGATCACGGGGAGAGATCAGTTTTATAAAAAAAATATCAGCACAGTTTTTCCGGATATTACACCGGACAGGCTTCCTGTAGCAGAAGACCAGGAGATTTCGGAGATGAGCACTCATTTTGGAGACAGGATCTACCGGGTTTCCATGCAGAGAGTGACAATGGGCGAGGTAGTAGGGCATGTGGATATCCTTGAGAATGTACCTCAGAATGTCAGCCTGATTGCCATGTATCTCTATGATGAGACAGAGCTTAAGGAATATATCCAGAAGAATGAGGACAACAAGCTGGTTGTGGCTCTGGTATATCTGGATAATTATGAAGAAGCTCTTGAGAGTGTTGAAGATGTGCGAAGGTCTCTGCTGATCGCGCTGCTCGACAGAAAGATTACGAAATATTTTTCAAATTTTGACGGTCTTGTAAAGAAGCTTGAGAAGGATAAATATCTTCTGATCATGCGTCAGAGTTCCCTTGAGACATTGAAGGAGCAGAGATTCCATATTCTGGATGAAGTTAAGACTGTCAATATCGGTAATGAAATGGCAGTAACTTTAAGTATTGGTGTAGGCTTAAATGCATCAACTTATATCCAGAGTTATGAGTATGCCAGAATCGCCATTGAGATGGCACTGGGACGTGGCGGAGATCAGGTTGTGATCAAGAATGGCAACAATATCACCTATATTGGTGGGAAGGCCCAGCAGATGGAGAAAAGCACCCGTGTCAAGGCGCGTGTTAAGGCTCAGGCTCTCAAGGAGTTTATGAGCACGAAAGATCGTGTGGTCGTTATGGGACATAAGATCACAGATGTGGATGCTTTGGGGGCGGGAATTGGTATTTACCGTGCAGGTAAAACTCTTGGAAAGCCAGTGCATATTGTGATCAACGATCCAACGACATCTATTCGTCCGCTGATGAGCGGATTTATGGAAAATCCGGATTATGAGCCATCTATGTTTGTGGACAGCAATCAGGCAAAAGACTGGTAGATAACAATACGGTAGTGGTAGTAGTTGATACCAATAAGCCGAGTTATACAGAATGCCAGGATCTTCTTTATATGACGAAGACCATTGTGGTGCTGGATCATCACCGCCGTGGCAGTGAAGTTATTCAGAATGCAGTTCTTTCCTATGTGGAGCCTTATGCTTCCTCAAGCTGCGAGATGATCGCAGAGATCCTGCAGTATTTTGCAGACGGCCTGAAACTTCGAAGCATCGAAGCGGACTGTATTTATGCAGGTATCATGATCGATACCAATAATTTTACAACGAGAGCGGGCGTGCGAACCTTTGAAGCTGCTGCGTTCCTGCGCAGATGCGGAGCGGACGTGACACGTGTGCGCAAGATGCTCCGTGATAATATTGACTCCTACAAGGCAAGAGCTGAAGCTGTACGTACGGCTAAGATCTACAGAGATTATTTTGCTATTGCCAGATGCCCCAGTGAAGGTCTGGAGAGCCCTACTGTTGTGGGTGCGCAGGCTGCCAACGAGCTTTTGAATATTGCCGGAGTCAAGGCATCTTTTGTTCTTACCAGCTATAATAACGAGGTTTATATCAGTGCCAGAGCCATCGATGAAGTCAATGTACAGGTCATGATGGAACGTATGGGCGGCGGTGGACATTTAAACATTGCCGGAGCCCAGGTAAAGGACACGATGGATGAGACCGAGAAAATGCTGAAAGAAATTATAGACCAATTATATCAGGAAGGAGAGCGGAAGAAATGAAAGTAATTCTTCTGGAAAGATGTTAAATCCCTGGGAAAAAAGGGACAGATTGTAAATGTAAGTGACGGATATGCAAGAAATATGATCCTGCCAAAGAAGCTTGGTGTTGAGGCTACATCCAAAAATCTTAATGACCTGAAGCTTCGTAAGGCAAATGAGGAGAAAGTTGCACAGGAGAACCTGGACGCAGCCAAGGCTTTTGCCGAGGAACTTTCCACAAAAGAGGTTATCCTTACTCTGAAAGTAGGAGAAGGAGGAAGGACATTTGGTTCTGTTTCTTCTAAAGAGATTTCCGAGGCAGCGAAGAAACAGCTGAATCTTGATATTGACAAGAAGAAACTTCAGCTGGAGAGCCCGATCCGTACTCTTGGTGTTACCAACGTACCGGTACGTCTTCATCCGAAAGTAACCGGAAGTCTCAAGGTTTGGGTAAAAGAGGCATAATAAATGGAAGAGGCATTGATCAAGAGGATTCTTCCGCACAGTATCGAGGCAGAGCAGTCAGTAATCGGTTCCATGATCCTGGATCGTGATGCAATCCTGGTAGCTTCCGAAATTCTGACCAGCGATGATTTTTATCAGAAGCAGTACGGCATTATTTTTGATGCCATGGTGGAACTTTGCAATGAGGGAAAACCGGTGGATCTGATCACTTTGCAGAATCGTCTGAAGGAGAAAGAACTGCCGCCGGATATCAGCAGCATGGAATATGTCCGTGACCTTATCGCAGCAGTTCCGACTTCTGCCAATGTGAAATATTATGCAAACATTGTAAGTGAGAAGGCAGTTCTCCGCCGTCTGATCAGGACTACGGAGGAAGTTGCCAATGCCTGTTATCTGGAGAAGGACAGTACAGAGACCATTCTTGAGGAATCGGAAAAAAAACTGTTCAACATTCTTCAGAGAACCAATGGAAGTGATTATGTTCCGATTCAGCAGGTTGTGTTAAATGCAGTCAGCAATATTGAGAGGGCTTCCAAGCTGAAAGGTTCTGTTACCGGAATTCCCACCGGATTTGTTGATCTGGATTACAAGACATCCGGTATGCATCCGTCCGATCTTGTGCTGATCGCGGCGCGTCCTTCCATGGGAAAAACAGCTTTTGTACTGAATATTGCCCAGTATATGGCGTTCCGCAAAGATGTAACGGTGGCCATATTCAGTCTGGAGATGTCAAAGGAACAGCTTGTAAACCGACTTCTTGCCATGGAATCCCATGTGGACTCCCAGAATCTCCGTACCGGAAATCTGAAAGATGAGGACTGGACGAAACTGGTAGAGGGAGCAGATATTATCGGCGGTTCCAACCTTATTATTGATGATACACCTGGAATTTCCATTGCGGAACTCAGGTCGAAATGCCGAAAATATAAGCTGGAACACAATCTGGGGATCATTATGATCGACTACCTGCAGCTGATGAGCGGAAGCGGTAAATCTGATTCCCGTCAGCAGGAGATTTCTGATATATCAAGATCTTTAAAAGCACTTGCAAGAGAGATTGATGTGCCGGTGATTGCTCTTTCTCAGCTGAGCCGAGCTGTAGAACAGAGACCCGACCACAGACCGATGCTTTCAGACCTCCGAGAATCCGGAGCTATTGAGCAGGATGCCGATGTGGTAATGTTCATATATCGCGATGATTATTATCATAAGGATACTGAGAAAAAAGACATTGCAGAGATCATTATAGCAAAACAGAGAAACGGTCCTATCGGAACCGTAGAACTGGTATGGCTGCCAAGGTATACACAGTTTGTAAATATGAAAAAGTAGAGTTGTGCAGATGAAGTAGTGAGATGACAAGATTTGCTGTATCTTTTTAAGCAAATCAAGTAAGCAGTGGAGTGTATTGCGAATATCTGCTTAATTATAGTCGATTTATGTCAATCGAAATTTCTTGCAAAGCTAACTCACGATATTATATACTATAACTATGTTCTGATTATCTGAACATATAATAAACCTACACATCTGTTCATCTATTCAACCATAAGGGGGCCGTCACGATGGAAAAAAGATATACAGTCAGACAAGCCGTGACGATGACTGGCGTGAAATCCTATGTTATGCGCTACTGGGAGGAGGAACTTGACCTTCATATCGGGCGTAATGAACTGGGACATCGCTATTATACACCCTATGATATCCAACTTTTTCTCAAGATAAACGAACTGAAAAGCAGAGGACTTCAGTTGAAAGCGATACGAACGCTGATTCCTCGGATGGAGAGAAACACATCTGGCTCTGTCATGCCTGATGCTAAGATCCTGGACGGAGAGGCAGTGGAGATTGAAGATATTCCACTGAAAGAAACGGAATCACGGCTGCAGGAAGAGCCACAGGGTTTTCATAAAACAGAGAATACTCATATGTCAGCAGATATCAGAGAAGAGGATTTAAAATAACAGGCCAGGAATCAGCAGCTGATGATAAGATTCTGGAATTTCAGGAAATCCTGGAAAGACTGATCCATGAAGAAATGCAGCGAAAAAAAGAAGGCGAAATATAAATGCCGGTCGCTGGATGAAGCGATACGGAGACAGCAGCAGGCCAGAAGAGAGGCGGCAGCTGCAACAGAGGGAAAAAAGAACAAAAAAAACAGAAAAGACTGCCGGTAAAAACCGACAGTCTTTTTCATAAATCACAGCTTATAGCTGACGGTGCATTACTCAGCAGAGATAGCACCAACTGGACAGGCCTCAGCGCATGTTCCGCAGTCAACGCAAGCGTCTGCATCGATTACGTAATGCTCGTCTCCCTGAGAAATAGCCTCGTTTGGGCACTCACCCTCGCATGTTCCACAGCTAACGCATTCGTCAGAAATTACATATGCCATAATGATATCCTCCTTTATAATGGTATGTTGTATGTATCCCCTACCAGGGATTCTATTCCCATTCTAATATATCTGTACAAAGAATACAAGTACAAATTTAGGAACAAATGAAAAAAGGAGTGAACAGCCACCCGTTGATTATATAAAGATTTCGTATTATAATAGCAGACACGAAGTGGAGTCATTTCGATAAATCAGTAAAGGAGATTACAATATCATGACAAAGGTTACAAAGAGCATGCTGATCGGCGAACTTCTCACCGTAGATCCTAACATTGCACCGATCCTTATGAGAGCGGGAATGCATTGCCTTGGATGCCCGTCTTCCCAGATGGAATCACTGGAAGAGGCAGCTATGGTCCATGGACTGGATGCTGACGTTCTCGTAGCACAGATTAATGATTTTCTTGGTGAGTAAGCAGATATTTTCTTGCTGAAAGAAAAAACTGCTGCTGGAAGATGCAGATCAGAAAGATCTCAGTTCCGGCAGCAGTTTTATTATGCAGGTATCAGAGGAGCAGGAGTTTCTGAAGAGCGTCAGACGTGATCAGAGTTCCGTGTTCCCGGAGATAAGCCTCACCTGCTGGCGTAAATGCACGGCCAACTCCATATTCAGAAAGAATGTTACATACCTTGTTGAACTCTTCCGGTGTGCAGTCAGACTGGTGGAGAACCAGCTGATAAACACCATCCTCTCCCTCACGGTAAAGAATATTGTCACCATTGAAGAAACCATTCATGCCATGTGCAGCCGCGATAACATCATCCAGTCCCGGGAAAGTGTAGAGACGGATCAGTCGGACAGAATTCTCGGAAATATGAGAATTGTCCTGAGCTTCTTCAGACAGTGGGGCAGTGGTACTATCTTTCTTCTCTTCAGTTTTCTGAGGAATATTCTTCAGCTTGGATTCGCAGAGTTTTTGGAAAATATCAATGATATTATCTGCACCATCGATTTCCACGGTATCAGAAGACTTGCTGCCTTTAAAAGGAGCAAATTTGGAAAAACGGGTATCCAGTTCTTCAGGATCTTCTACTTTGGTGATGATGAGAATGATGCTCTCTGCGTTTATGGGAATTGCTTCGATCATCAGAGGAATGTTATCTGCCTCAAAACCGAACTGTATCTGAGCCTGCTGCATCATATCACGGAAGAGACGTTTAGCCTTCTCTGTGCCGTAGGCAAGCTCGCTGATACGAATCTGATGACTGTCCAGATCCTCTTTCGTCAGTGTGCAGCGGATCTGATTGTCGTTGATTTTTTCTATTTTCATATAATCACATCCTATGGTCAATAAATTTAATCTTTTACATACTGTATTATATAACAGCTGCATACAAGATGTAAAGATGTTGAATCACAGGAAAAATAAAAAAATTTAAAATGAGATAAAAAGCTTGCATCCGAACAGAAAAAATGTATAATAAAAAACAGAAAAAGCTATCTGACCTGAGCAACAGGACGACAGTAAGGATAACTTAAATTCATACTTTTTCTAAAGACAAGATTTCTGTGCTGAGATCATCGGCGGTTCTGCCGGAGCATAGATCAGTAATTTTCCCCCTTTTTAAATAAACGATAAACAGGGTCAGTGTAGCTTTTCTGAGAACCTATGTTGGTGTTTTCTGAAAATCAAACCAGGAAAGGAGGTCAGGATACGTCAAATATATCACAGGTAAAAAAGAAATCCGCCAAATCCATCCGGAGGGAACTGGAGAGCTATCGTGATAAAGGAATTGAACTTTATCTGGACGGAATACCCAGTACTCCGAAGAAAATCGCAAAAGCCTGTCAGATTGCGGAAGATGGAGGGTATATGCGGGACTATACAGAAGATGAGGAAGGCAATATCGCCTGTGTAAGCTTTGATTTTATCCGAAACACGTAAAGAAAGGCAGACTGTAGATATTTTCTTGAATGATAAGCAGACTGATAAGTTTTCCCTGAACTCATACATTACACAATGAGGAAATATCCACAGCCTGCATAAAGGAAATCTAAACAAAATATAAAATGTCAATTTTAATAACGAAATACAGACAAAATATGTTATAATAAAAAAGATTTTATAGTATTTTGCACCGAAAGGAAGAAGATATGACGAAAAAACGTATGCCTGTCCTGGTAGTATGTCTGCTGATCGTATTGGTCGCTCTTGTGGGAGGGACCGCTTATGGGATCAATAAACTTATTCCAACCAGGGAGCAGATGAGTCTGTCCGATTATTATGGACAGAATGCAGATGGAGAAGCAGCATTGATACTGGGAACTGAGAAGCTTGATCAGAAGGCACTGATTTCCGGTGATGATGTGTATCTTCCAATTGATGTTGTAGATGGATATCTCAATCAGAGATATTACTGGGATAGTGAAAACAAGAAGATCCTGTATGCGACTCCGTCCAGTCTTACAGAGGAAAAAGCTTCTGACAGTGCAGGCGGGATGGTATGGCTGAAAGATAACAGTGTTTATCTTCATCTTGATTATGTCAAAAAGTATACAGACATCGATGCATATATAAATAAAGATCCTGACAGGATTGCAATACAGAATAAATTCAGCAATATAGAAACGGTTACTGTGAAAAAGGATACAGTGATCCGTTACCGTGGTGGAATTAAATCAGAAATTCTTACAGAAGTACCGAAGAATACAGTTCTCCGTCTGCTCAATGAAGGGGAGGACTGGGATCAGGTTGCTACAGATGATGGTTATATCGGTTATATTCAGAAGAAGAAAGTAAGTGCAGCGGACGCTACCACTTATGAGAGAGATTTCAAGTCAGAAACATATACTTATCTGACGATGGATGAGCCGGTGAATCTGGTATGGCATCAGACAACAAGCACAGATGCCAACAATTATTTTTCTGACGCAACGCAGAATATGACAGGTGTGAACGTGATCTCACCTACATGGTTTTCCATAGCTGATAATTCGGGTAATATCACAAACATTGCATCTGGAGAGTATGTGATGCAGGCTCATGAAAAAGGTTTGAAAGTGTGGGGACTTGTAGATAATTTCAGTGAGAATATAAGCACGACTACAGTTCTTTCCAGCACCAGTGCAAGACAGAATCTGGAGGGACAGCTGATAGCAGGTGCATTGAAAACAGGACTTGATGGAATCAATGTGGATTTTGAATCTTTAAGTGAGGATGTTGGAATCCATTTTCTGCAGTTCCTTCGGGAACTTTCCATTCAGTGTCATGAGAACAATCTGGTACTTTCTGTGGATAACCCGGTTCCGGAGAATTTTACCAGTCATTATGACAGAGCTGAGCAGGGAAAAGTTACCGATTATGTGATCATTATGGGGTATGATGAACATTATGTGGGATCTGAGGCAGGTTCCGTGGCATCGCTTCCGTGGGTGGAGCAGGGTGTGAAAGATACACTTACAGAGGTTCCGGCAGAGAGGACGATACTTGCAGTTCCGTTTTATACCAGGCTCTGGAAGACAACAGATGGAGGTGCCCTGACAAGTGAAGCAATTGGAATGGATCAGGCACAGAAGGTGATTGCAGACAATGGAGCAGAGACTTACTGGGATAAGACAACAAGCCAGAATTACGGAACCTATGAAGGGGATGGAGCTACATACCAGATCTGGCTGGAGGATTCCAAGTCCATTGCAGAGAAAGTTAAGCTGATCTCAAAATATAAACTTGCAGGTGTGGCAGAGTGGAAACTTGGATTTGAGAACAGCGGGATCTGGAAGACTATTGCAAAGAACCTTTCCTGACAGCTGTAAATTACTGAAACTAAAGAAGGAACATTGCAGCAGCGCAATGATAAAAACACTCCCGACAGCATATATTTAATTAAATATGCCGGGGGTGTTTTGCGTGAAAAACATCTGATCGAAACGGGAATGGCAGTTCTTATGCTTGCTGTGTTTTACATATTGTCAAGAGAGGCAGCCGAAACAGCAGGGAAGCTTGTGGATGTATCCGGGAATATAAAGGAAGAAAAAGTGATTCTGGTGGATGCAGGCCATGGGGGCGTAGATTCTGGAATGGTGGGAGTGGATGGCCTGAAAGAAAAAGGCATCAATCTTGAGGTATCTCTGAAATTAAAAAAAGTACTGGAAAAAAGAGGTTACACAGTTGCCATGACAAGAGAAAAAGATAAAGGACTTTATGAAGAAAACACAAAGAACATGAAAGCCCAGGATCTTCAGAACCGTATTGCATTGATGAAAGAATACAAGCCGCTTCTTTCTGTCAGTATTCATCAGAATAGCTACAGTGACCCTGCGGTAAAAGGTCCGCAGGTGTTTTTTTATGAAGATTCTGAACAGGGAAAGAAACTAGCACTTGCTATTCAGAAAAAAATGAACCAGCAGCTGGAGATCAAGAGTCCGCGGATTGCAAAAGGAAACAGAACATATTACCTCCTGAAGAGAAGTGAATGTGTGATCAATATCGTGGAATGCGGATTTCTTACCAATCCGGATGAAGCCGGACTTCTGCAGAAAGATGATTATCAACAGAAGTAGCTTTAGCCATAGCTGACGGGATCGAAGAATATCTGGAATCAGGGAAGAAGGAAAAAAATTGAAAAAAATGTGAATAACCTTTTCATAGGAAGCCTATTCTGATATACTTTACGTGAATTAAGGAGAATCTGATGTTTGGAATCATTTATCTTATATTATGTATATTAACAGGAATGGAAGCAGTGGGGTGTCTGTTTCCGCGCAGGACGGCTGAAAATGGAAACCGGATATGGGTAATATTGCCTACAGCTTTTGGAACAGGAGTTCTGATGCTCACATGGGCAGTTTATATCATTTCCTGGATGTTTAGTGTATGTGCGGGGGCAGAACATCCTCTTTTTTATGGAAATCTGCTCGTTATGACTGTGGCAACACTGGTACTGGCAGTTCTTTTTAAGAAAAAAAAGAAGAATATTTTCCCGGTGGCAGAGGGAATGCTCACCAGAAAGTGGATTCTCAGAAAAGAGATCATTCTGTTTACAGTGGTAACTGTATTTGTTACGTGGATGATGTTTTATGTTTTTCATATGAAAGATGGAATTTTGTATTCCGGTTTTTCTGTATTTGGGGATTATGCACCGCATACGGCGATGATGAGATCTTTTTTCAGGGGAAATAATTTTCCTACTCAGTATCCGCATTATGGCGGGCAGGATGTGAAGTATCATTTTATGTTTCAGTTTCTTGTGGGAAATCTGGAATACCTGGGGTTACGGATCGATATTGGATATAATCTTGTGAGTATTCTTTCGCTGACAGGATTTCTGATGATCCTCTATGCCATCAGTTACCGGATGTTTCACAGTTTCTGTGCAGGTGCTTCGGCCTTGTGTTTTTCTTTTTCCGCAGCGGAACAGCATTCTGGCAATATCTGTGGGAACATTTCCGTGCAGGAGATCTGGTGGAAACGCTGAGAGCCAATACATCATTTATCGGTTATACAACCAATGAAAACTGGGGACTCTGGAATTTTAATGTATATCTGAACCAGAGACATCTGGCATTCGGACTTTTGATGGTTTCGGCAGCTGTGTGGATTTTTATGGAATGGTTGGAAGCGGGATGCAGCCACAGTGAAAATGGAATAGTGTGGATTGGAAAAAGGATTTTTTCTAAAGATGCGTGGGCTGGCAGAAACGTGAAGATTGCAGTGCTGCTTGGAGTGTTTCTCGGATTAACGGCATTCTGGAATGGTGCGGCACTGATCGGAGGGCTTCTGATTTTGGCGGGAATGGCAGTATTTTCAGATGGTAAGCTGGATTATGCAATATGTGCGGCACTGGCAGTATTTTTCTCGGAACTTCAGTCGAAGCTATTTGTGTCGGGAAGTGTGATGAGCCCTTCTTTTTACTGGGGATTTCTGGCCGAGAACAAAAGCCTTGTCGGTGTGATCGGATATCTGGCTGAGATCAGCGGATTTTTCTTTGTGGGACTGGTCGTAACAGTTGTATTCCTGAAAAGAAAAGAGAGGGCTGTTCTGTTTGGATTTCTGCTTCCGCTGGTATTTGCATTTCTGGTATCACTGACACCGGATATCAATGTGAACCACAAGTATGTAATGATCTCGTATGCTTTTACAGCTGTTTTCTGGGGATGGACTGTGAGAAGGATTTTCCTTGCAGGAAAAACGGGCTGGAAGAAATGGCTGGGCAGAGTAGTCTGCGGGATTCTGTGTATCTGTCTTACACTGACGGGAATTTATGATTATGTGATTATTTTAAGAGATAATGATTCCGGACACCGGGTGACTGTAAATATGAACAGCGATCTTACAGACTGGCTTTCTGATAATCTTCATAAAGATGATTTGCTTCTGACACCTGAGTATACTATGAATGAAGTGACGATGGCAGGAGTGATGCTTTATTGCGGATGGCCGTATTATGCGTGGTCAGCTGGTTATGATACTTATTACAGGGCAGAGCAGGCAGTCACTATTTATACAACGGACGATCAGAATGTTCTGAAAGAAACCGTCAAGCAGGAGAAGATCACTTATATTCTGTTTGAAGACGGTATGTCATTTGAAAGTCTGGAGTGCCGTGAAGACATTATCAGAGAGACATATCCGCTGGTTTATACTTCGGAGGATGGGAGAATAAGAATCTATGAAACAAGATAGTTTATATATTATTATGCCGGCGTACAACGAAGAAAAAAATATCGGTTCTGTAATCGAACAGTGGTATCCGGTAGTTGAGAAGATCGGTGCCGGCAGCCGGCTGGTGATCCTCAATGATGGGAGTAAAGACGGAACATATAAGAAAATTCAGAAATATCAGGAAAAGTATGATCGCCTGATAGGAATTGACAAGCCTAATGAAGGACATGGCGGAACAATTCTGAAAGGTTATCATTATGCTGTTGATGCAGGAGCTGATTATGTGTTTCAGACAGATTCAGACGGACAGACACTGCCTGAAGAGTTCTGGCAGTTCTGGGAAAAACGAAAAAAATGCGGACTTCTTATCGGCTACCGCAAAAAAGAGAAGATGGTCTGTCCAGGATTTTTGTGACAAGAGTTCTGCGTCTTGTGCTGTTTCTGATCTTTGGAACCTGGGTAAAAGATGCGAATACTCCATACCGTCTCATGCGTGGAAAACAGCTGGAGAAAGTCCTGAAAAGAATTCCGGACGGTTTTTTTCTTTCCAATGTGCTGATGACGGTGATCTATGAGAAACATCATCTGTATGTAGAGTATATTCCAATTACTTTTCGGCCTCGTCAGGCAGGAAAGAATTCTATTAACATGAAACGGATCGCAGGCATCGGCAGACAGGCACTGGGAGATTTTATCCGTCTGCGTCACAGGATCTGATACAGGAGGAAAGAACCGATGAAAACAAAAATCAGGGAAACACTTCCGGAGATCATAGCAGCTGTAATTCTGGCTGCACTTTCTGCGTATCTCCTGCAAGGAGATGTATGGACATTCTGGACATGGTGGCTTCTGGCACTGTTTATGGGAATGGTGGCAATGCCGCTGACAGGAAGATTATTTGAAGGATTTGAGGATAAAGGCTGGCTTTTTTCCAAGGTGCTGGCTATTGCTGTAACAGGATTTCTCACATGGTTTCTGGTCGCGTTGGAAATCTTATCCTTTACAGCAGCTGTGTGTATTGGCGTGTCTGTTGCGTGTGCTGTGGTCTGTGCGGTGATCTTCCATATCCAGCTGAAAAAGATATTGAATGTTATCCCACAGGAAAAATACGGCTTATCATTCGTGAGGAACTGCTGTTTTTCGGTATTTTTCTTATGTGGACATACCTGGCAGGATTCCGTCCGCAGGCATATGGGACAGAGAAATTCATGGACTATGGATTTATGGAAGCTATGATGCGCAGTACAACACTTCCTGCGCGTGATCTGTGGTATTCGGAGGGTACGATCAATTATTACTATGGCGGACAGTATTTTGCAGTGTTCCTTACAAAACTTACGGGCAGCAGAGTGGAAGTTACCTATAATCTGATGCGTACTTTTGTAGCTGCATTTGCTTTTGTATTTCCATTTTCTATTGTACGGCAGATGATGAAGGACAGGCTGTACGGACGTATGGAGGGCAGAAAAAAATATCTTCCGTCTGTGGCAGGCGTGACAGCCGGAGTTGCAGTTTCCATTGCCGGAAATGTGCATTATATTGTATATCGCTGTGTGATTCCAATGATTCAGAAATTGAAAGGTGTGGAGGAAACAGAAAGCTACTGGTTCCCGGATGCTACCCGTTATATTGGATATAATCCGGTAAATGAAAGTGATAAGACCATTCATGAATTTCCATGCTATTCTTTTGTGCTGGGAGATCTTCATGCACATGTGGTCAATGTGATGTTTGTGATATTCCTTGTGGGGCTTCTTTACGCTGGATGAAGATGATCCGAAAGAGAGGGTCGGAGCCGGAAAAACAGGATCCGAGAGATTTCTGGCTCAGACAGCTTCTGATGCCCCATATTATTCTGGCCGCTGTACTTCTGGGAATGTTCCAGTGGACTAACTACTGGGATTTTGTGATCTATTTTGTGGTGACAGGCGGTGTGTTGTTGTTTGTAAATATCATCCGCTTTGAAGGAAAAACGGTCCGCATCCTGGCAGTGACAGCTGTGCAGGCAGTGGAGATCATTGCAGTTTCCTATCTTGTGATACTGCCGTTTACTCTGAAATTTGATACTATGGTACAGGGTGTGGCACTTGCACAGCACCATTCTCTGTGGTATCAGCTTGTGATCCTCTGGGGACTTCCGGTGATCCTTACTGTGCTGCTGATCATATCCATTCTTATGGAGAAACTTAAAGGAATGAAGAAAAAGAGCCTGTACAGATTGATGGAGACTGTTTCCATTCCTGATCTGTTTGCGATTATCATGGGGCTGTGTGCAATTGGATTGATCGTGATTCCGGAGCTTGTGTATGTAAGAGATATTTATGAAAATGGAAATGCCAGGGCAAACACCATGTTCAAACTTACATATCAGGCGTATATTCTATTTGGAATGACAATGGGATATGGAATCTACAGACTGATAGCAGTATCAAAGCAGAAAATCTTCAGGATCCTTTCAGGAGCAGGCCTTGTGGTACTGATCTGGACAGTGGGATATTTCGGAAATGCAGTTCATTCCTGGTTCGGAGAAGTGTGGGATCCGTCTCAGTACCAGGGTCTGGATGCAACGACTTTCCTTGAGAGTGATTTTCCGCAGGATGCAGCAGCTATCCGCTGGCTGAAAGAAAATATTGAAGGAGCCCCGGTTGTTCTGGAGGCTAATGGGGACAGTTACACTGGTTATGAGAGAGTTTCCGCATCAACAGGACTTCCGACTGTTCTGGCTGGTATGTGCATGAGTGGCTGTGGAGAAATGATGTGCCGGATCTGAATGAGAAGAGTGCGGATATAGAGACGATTTACACTTCCGCAGATGAAGAAACAGTGAAAGAACTGATCAGGAGATATGACATTTCCTATATATTTGTAGGCGGACAGGAACAGGAGAAATACGGTACGGCACTTAATGACAGTTTGCTTCAGAGTCTTGGAAGCATTGTTTACGAAGATGATATGACAGGAACTTATATTGTAAAAGTAAACTGAGGTATTGTGAGTGCTGGCAATATCATATGAATTATACAAAGTGGAGCAGGATTGACAATTTTTCCATAACAACGCTATAATAGAGCTATTACAGAGATACAGCATGTGCTGTACAGTAAAGGTTACGACATGGCAGCTGAGAGGAGGAATACATTATGAACAGAATTGACAGACTCTACATGGAAATGATCCGGTTTTATCAGGGGGATCCCAGACATATTCAGCATTTTGTGAAAGTGCACAGTTTTTCCAGACTGATAGGTCAGGCGGAGGGACTGGATGAAGAACAGATGTATATACTCGAGGCGGCAGCTCTTGTCCATGATATTGGAATCAAGATCGGAATGGAGAAATACGGCCGGTCTGACGGTAAGGTTCAGGAACTGGAAGGACCGGCAGCTGCGCGTGAGATGATGACCAGACTTGGTTTCCGTGAGAATGTGATAAGCAGAGTGGAGTATCTTGTTGGACATCATCATACATACAAGGATATTGACGGTCTGGACTATCAGGTTCTGGTTGAGGCTGATTTTCTTGTAAATTATTTTGAGGATGATCTTGATAAGAAACATATCAGGAAAAGTGCAGAAAAGATTTTTAAGACAGAAACAGGTAAAAAGATTGTAAAAGAGATGTTTTCCCGGAGACTTTTCAGAAGTCGGAGACATGGGCGCAGGATGCGCTGCAGGATCTGGAGGATTTTATTGAAGAGCAGGGGATTTACATCAGACAGTAATGGAGCGGTAAGATGAAAGCAGAAATAAGCAGTAATGACAGCGGAAAATATTAGATGAAGATGCGATCAGAAGAGGCGGTGAAATCCTGAAAAATGGCGGTCTGGTAGCATTTCCCACAGAGACGGTATATGGTCTTGGCGGCAATGCACTTGATCCGAAGGCTTCTATGAAGATCTATGCACCAAGGGAAGACCTTCTGATAACCCGTTGATCGTACATATTGCAGATATCCGTGATCTTGACAGGATCGTTACGGAAGTGCCTGAGAAGGCAAGGATATTGGCTGATAAATACTGGCCGGGTCCGCTGACTATGATTCTTCCGAAGGCAGATATTGTGCCGAAGGAGACAACAGGCGGGCTTGACAGCGTTGCTGTACGCTTCCCAAGCGACCGGATCGCCCAGAAGCTGATCCGATCGGCAGGGGGCTATGTGGCAGCACCAAGTGCCAATACGTCCGGTAGACCAAGTCCTACCACTGCACAGCATGTTGCAGAAGATCTGGGAGAGGCCATTGATATGATCATTGACGGCGGACAGGTAAATATCGGACTGGAATCTACGATCGTGGATTTCACAGAGGATATTCCGGTTGTTCTGAGACCTGGTTATATTTCCCTGGAAATGCTGCAGGAAACACTGGGGGATGTACGGATGGATAAGGGGCTGATCAAGCCGGACAGCAAGGTTCATCCAAGGCACCGGGAATGAAGTACCGTCATTATGCTCCAAAAGCAGACCTTGCCAATTGTAGAAGGTCCGACAGAGCAGGTAATCGCTGAGATAGAAAAGAGGCGAAAGAAGCGAGAACAAGCTATGGTGCTTAGCGCATGGCATCCCACAGCGACTCATCACCGACTCGCCCTACTTCTTCATTGCGCTCACCGTGATGATGATCGGCACACAGTTTTTCCTCGCAGGCTTCATCGGCGACCTCGTTAGTCGCTCGTCGCAGAACCGCAACGACTATCAGATAGAGAAGACACTGCGCTGCGAGAAATAAGACAAACTCATAAACAACAAATGCGAACATCAACTATATCAACAGCCATAGCAATGGTGGCACTGTTCATGCTGGCTGCGTGCTCGTCGATAGACTGTCCGCTGAACAACCGCGTGTACGCCACGTTCCGACTCGACGGCGACATAACAAAGATGGAAGACACGCTGACCGTAGCCGTACCACGCTCTATAGACTACAAGGACAACGACACTGTCATCATCAACCGACTCGCCGACTTCGACAGCATCGCACTGCCGATGAGCTATCAGCGCACAACGGACGTGTATGTCTTCACGATAAAGCAGAAGGATAGCGACGTGAGCACAACGGACACGGTGTGGGTAGAGAAGGAGAACAACCCACACTTCGAGTCGGTCGACTGCAATCCGCAGTTCTTCCACACCATCACGGACGTGAAGTTCACCACTGAGGCGATAGAAAACATAACGATAAATTATAATAAGGTAACATATAATGACGGTAAAGCGCACTTCCTCATTCGTTTCAAGGGTCATAGCAATTAGTCTGCTGCTGATTGCAGTGACGACAGTATCGGCTCAGAGCAGGAAAGAAGCCATTGCGGAGAAATCAGCGAAGGCGGAGAAAGACTCGGTGGCGTTCTTCCGAGGTGTGGCGGTGTCGGCTGATGTGGTGGGACTGACGCAACTGGCGTTCAGCGACTACGGACAGTATGAGGCTGCGCTGCGCATCAACCTCAAGGATCGCTACTTCCCCGTGTTCGAGTTAGGCTATGGCACAACCGACGCTGACAACCCTACAACAAACCTCAGATACAAGACATCGGCTCCCTACTGGCGTGTGGGTGCAGACTTCAATATAGCAAAGAACAAGCACGACGCTTATCGTGTATATGCAGGCGCACGCTACGCCATGACTTACTACAAGTTCGACGTGTCGGGCAACGGATTGAAAGACCCCGTATGGGGCGACGACATCACATACAACATAAAGGGCATGAAAGCAACTATCATTGGATGGAGCAGTGTTCGGTGTCGATGCAAAGATTGCAGGTCCGTTCCGATTGGGTTGGTCGGTGCGCTACCGCAGACGCATAGCACACAACGACGGCAAGATTGGCAACACTTGGTATGTTCCGGGCTACGGAAAACAAGGCAGAAGCCGTTTGGGTGGCACGTTCAACATCATCTTTGAGATATAATTATGACAAACAAAAGACTTCTATGGCGCTTGCCATTCCTCCTGTTCCTCATTATCGGAACAGTCTATATAGTGCGCCAGCAGCGCAGTATGCCTTATCAGCACGATAAGGGACAGATATTCGGTACGTTCTATCACATCACTTATCAGAACGACTCGTCTATACAGGCAGACATTCTCGCCGAACTACAGAAGGTAGACGATGCTTTGTCGATGTTCAATAAGGAGTCGATAATCTCGCACATCAACCGCGGAGAGGACGTGGAGACGAACGATATGTTCGAGAGCGTGTTCAACCTGGCAGAGAACATCTCTGACAAGACCGACGGAGCATTCGACATCACCGTGGCTCCGCTCGTGAACGCATGGGGTTTCGGCTTCAAGACGGGCAACCCACCGACAAAGCACATGGTCGACTCGCTGCGTGCCATCGTGGGATATAAGAAGGTGAAACTCGTGAACCACCGCATACAGAAGACCGACCCACGCGTGATGCTCGACTGCAGTGCTATCGCCAAGGGCTACGGCTGCGACGTGGTAGCGCGTCTGCTTGAGAAGCGCGGCATAAAGAACTATATGGTGGAGATTGGCGGCGAGGTGGTTACGCACGGTATCAGCGAGAAGCGTCTGCCATGGAAGATTGGCGTGACGAAGCCATCGGACGACTCACTGAACGTGAACAACGAGCTGCAGACCGTACTTAACGTAAAGGATCGCGCTATGGCTACCAGCGGCAACTACCGCAACTTCTACTATCGTGGTGGCAAGAAATACGCTCACACCATCGACCCTGCTACGGGCTACCCCGTGCAGCACAGTATCCTCTCCGCAACAGTGCTCGCAAAACACTGCGCGGAAGCCGATGCCTATGCTACCGCATTCATGGTGATGGGTATGGAGAAAGCACAGAAAGTGCTCGCAGAGCACCCCGAACTGATGGCATATCTCATATATAGCGACGACAAGGGCAACCTACAGGTATGGTATTCGCCATCTATGGAGGACAAGATTCTGAAGTAAATGCTCAACCTCTACGACAAGCTTCGCGAGATACCATTGTTCCAGGGTCTCACAAGCGACAACCTCATGCAGATTATCGGTCAGACGAAGTTCAGCTTCAAGAAGTTCGGCAAGAACGAAATAATCAAGAAGGAGGGAGAGAAATGCAACAACATCGCCATTCTATTGAGTGGCGATGTGAAGGTTGTGGCTCATGCCGACGACCACAGCTACTCGATAGAAGAACACATCAAGGCTCCCTGCATCCTACAAATAGAGCACTTCATGGGACTCTCGCCACACTACACACGCACGTTCACATCTGTAGACGAAAGCGACACTGTGGAGATATGCCAGAGCGACCTTATGCATATCTCCGACGAATTTATCATCTTCCGTATCAATATGCTTAACATCGTGTCAGCAATGGCGCAGAAAGCAGAGCGTAAGCTTTGGCATCCAATGCCTACTGAGCTACGGGCACGCATCGCCACGTTCCTTAAACTACGCTGCCTCTCGCCTATCGGTTCTAAAGTGATACGTATAAAGATGACTCGCCTGGCGCAGGAACTCGGCACAAGTCGTCTCAATGTGTCGGAGGCACTCAACGCAATGCAAGCCGACGGAGTGCTACACTTCAGCAGAGGAATAATCAGTGTGCCACAGGTAGAAAAACTCAGATAACTTGCTGCCGATTTTGTCACGTATTTGATATTAGCATGAAACAATGCAAAAGAGAGAAATACAAAATACATAAAAGCAAAAATGCTCCACTGCATCACGCAGTAGAGCATTTAAACCTTTATAACCAATATTTATTGTACAAGAACCTTAATATCTTTCTAATTCTATAGGTTCGGAATTGCTAATTGCTAAGCCTTCTTTGGCTCAGTTTCCTTAGCCTCCTCCTTCACTTCAGCAGACTTAGGCTTCTTTGCAGCAGGCTTCTTTGCTTTAGGAGCAGTCTCTGCCTTCGGAGCTTTTGTCTTCTCAAGCTTAGCGCGGAGCTTCTCCTCAGCAGCCTCAATCTTCTCAATCTTGGTCTGCAGACGAGTAATCTCCTTGTTCTTCATCTCAATCTCCTCGTCCTGATTCTTGATGGTGGTGAGTAGCGAAGCAAGCTCATCGTTGTCAACAGACTCAGGATAGAGCGAATTAACGCGAGCGATGAAGTCACCGAGGATGTTCATATAGTTGGTGAATGCGTCGAACGGCGATGCATAGATGCCACGGTCTATGCCTACCTGCGACGGCTTTGTAGTCATCTGACGGAAGTTGTTAGAAGCCTGCAGATAGTCCCAGTCCTGGTTGATACGTGGGTCGTCGGCGATGCGCACGCGGTCGGCTACGCTATAGAGCTTGTTGAACGCTCGCGTTGCATCGGGTTGCCGAGCCAAGAGCTCACGTCGCGCTCCTCATCAGTCCAAGAGAGTGTGTCGGGCACATCGAGTGCGCCTACGCTTGGCATTGTGTCGCAGATCTCGCTCGGTGTAGAGAATGTGAGACCGCGCTGCTTAGCGCATTCGGGCAGAGCCTTGAGGAAGTCGAGGATGTTGCTCGACAACGGCTGAGCCACACCGAGAGCAGAAAGCTCCATGAAGATATTCACTACGTGCTCCTCGCCGGGGAAATTGGCAATGCGGTCAACGTAGTTGTCAGCGAAGAGTGGATAGCCCTCCCAGTCGACATTGCTAAAGCGCAGAGAGATGTCGTCACTGAGGTTCACGTCGCGCAACAAGAGCTTGAGGTTAGGAGCGAGCGCACAGTTGTAAACATAGTGCGGCGACTTCCAACCGAGGACGTGGCGTGCGCCTTCTGTGAGCATGCCTTTGAAGCCCATCTGTGCTGCCTGAGCACCGATGTCATCGCTGTAGATGAGCGAAGAGTTGCGAAGCACCTTAGGTTCTTTGCCGAAGTACTCCTTCATCTTCTGACACTGGCGCTTCACTTCCTTAGCGAAGCTCTCTTCGTTGGCGAGCGAAGCAAGACCATGTGAGTAAGGCTCTGCGAGGAACTCTACGCAACCAGTCTGGTTGAGTTCCTGAAGCTTCTCAAGCACCTGCGGAGCGTGGATTTCCAACTGCTCCATGCCCACGCCTGAGAGTGAGAAAGCAACCTTGAAGAAGCCAGGATGTTCCTTCAGCATTTCGCCCAAAGCCTCAAGAGCCGGCATATACGAGCGGTTAGCCACATCAGTGATGAGACGCTCGTCCTCATAGTCGTCATAGTAATAGTGGTCGGTGCCGATATCAAAGAAACGATAGCGCTTCAGCTGTATGTTCTGATGTATCTCGAAATATAAACAAATCGTTTTCATTATTGTTTGCTTTTAAGATTATTGTATTGTGATTTACTCGTTGTGTATATGCCTTTGGCTTAGATGTCGCCAGCGAGGACGCGCTCGTAGAGGTTCTTTATGCGTGCGCCCACCTTTTCCCATGTAATCTGGTCGACCTCGCGCTTGCCTTCCTCTTTGAGGTAGGTGAAGAGCGACTCGTTGCTACATATTGAGTAGATAGCGTCGGCAAGTGCGTGAATATCCCAGTAGTCAACCTTTATACAGTTGTCGAGGATTTCGGCACAACCCGACTGTTTAGAGATGATTGTCGGCGTGCCGCACTGCATTGCTTCAAGCGGCGAGATACCGAACGGTTCAGAAACTGACGGCATGACGTAAACGTCCGAATCCTTCAGACACTCGTACACTTGCTTTCCACGCATGAAGCCCGGAAAGTGGAAGCGGTCGGCGATGCCACGCTCGGCAGCGAGATAAATCATAGCGTCCATCATATCGCCGCTGCCTGCCATGCAGAAGCGCACGTTGCGTGTACGCTGCAGCACCATGTTGGCAGCTTCTACGAAATACTCCGGACCTTTCTGCATTGTGATACGTCCGAGGAAGGTTACGACCTTCTCCTTACCTGTATGGTCTGGGCGTGGGATGTCCTGCAACTCCTGACGCAGTGGGTAAACGGCGTTGTGCATTGTGAAGCACTTGCGCGGATCCTGATGATACTGATGGATAACGGTCTGACGTGTGAGTTCCGACACGCACATGATGCAGTCGGCGTTGTCCATGCCGTCCTTCTCGATGGCGTAAACCGTGGGGTTCACCTTACCGCGTGAGCGGTCGAAGTCGGTAGCGTGAACGTGTATGCAGAGCGGTTTGCCGCTTACGTGCTTAGCGTTGATGCCGGCAGGATAGGTGAGCCAGTCGTGAGCATGAATGATGTCGAACTCCTCTGTGCGAGCCACCACGCCGGCTATGATTGAGTAGTTGTTGATCTCCTCGTGCAGGTTAGACGGGTAACCGCCGGCGAACTCCATGCAGCCAAGGTCGTTGACGTGCATATAGTTGAAGTCGGCATAGATATGGTCGCGCAGACGATAGTAATAATCTGGATCCATGATGTTGCCAACACGTTCCTTGACGTAGTCGTAGTTGACATCGCGCCAAGTGATAGGCACGCAGTTCATAGCCACAATACGGCAGGCACTGCGATCCTCGTCGCCGAACGGATGCGGCAGACAGAGCACTGTCTCGACATCGCCCTGAGCGTGCAGACCCTGAGAAATTCCGAAGTTAGCGGTAGCGAGTCCACCAAATACGTGAGGAGGATACTCCCATCCGAACATTAATACTTTCATATATACTTATCCTCCTATTTTAATATTTATATTTTTCCAAGAGTTCGAGCGTGCGCAGTATCTCTGCCACGTTGATAGCGAACGAGATAGCACCACGTCCGTGGAATGGTGGGTTGCCGTCGAAGAGTTCGGGGATGGTGCCGAGGCAGTGGCTCGTCATCTCGTCTTCGTAGCCCACCATCTGACGCTCGATGAACGAGAGGCGTGTGCGCTTGTATATCTTCAGACATGCCTCCATGTAGAAGCCGCCGAGCCAAGGCCACGCTGTGCCCTGATGGTAAGCGTAGTCACGCTGTGTCTGCGGACCGACGTACATCGGGTTGTAGCCACCGCTCTTCGGCGAGAGCGAGCGCAAGCCCTTCGGTGTGAGGAGTTCGCGTGTGCATACGTCGAGTACTGCTTTCTGCTGTGCTGGTGTGAGTGGCGAGTAGTCGAGTGCTACGGCGAATATCATGTTCGGACGAACGCTCCAGTCGGGGTTATCCTTCGGCTCTACATAGTCGAAGAGGTAGCCGTATTCGTTGACGAAGGTTTCTACGAACGACTTACCGCAGAGTGTTGCATACCGCTCGAAGTCGGCTGCCTCTGTTGCATCGCCATAGTCGGCTGCCATAGAAGCGCAGAACTTCAGAGCGTTGTACCACAGAGCGTTGAACTCTACGATGTAGCCTGTGCGCGGTACGACGGGGCGTCCGCCTGCTGTAGAGTTCATCCATGTCACTGCCTTGTCCTTGCCTTCCGAGTAAAGGAGTCCGTTCTCACAGAGCTTGAGGTTCGGGTGGCGGTTGTCTATGATATAATGTAAGATGTCATAGAGCAGCTTACCATACTTGCGGTTGCACTTCTCTCTACCTGCGTGCTTGGCATACTGCTGCACTGCCCATACGCACCAAAGCAGTACGTCAGGTTGGTCTATCTCATAAATCTTTGCTGTGAGTGGCTTGCCTGCCATAAACTCGTAGAGTCCGCGCATGGCTGTTTCCATTACGAGTTCGAAGTAGTCTTCCTCCTCGATTGAGAGCGTGAGACCGGGCAGGGCAATGAACGTATCGCGTGCACGACACTTGAACCAAGGATAGCCGGCGAGGATGTAACGCTCGTCCTTCTTTGTGCGGTTGTGGAACTGGTGTGCGGCATTCACGAGGCAGTGGAAGAAGTTGTCGCGTGGTGAACGCTCGTCCACTTCATCCTGGAAGAGTTTCTTCAGACCAGTTGTCTTGCAAGCTGATGTAGATGCCGAGAACACGATGCTCTCGCCTTTCTTGATATCCATCTCGAAGTAGCCTGGTACGTAGAGTCTTCATTGGAAGCGTAGCCACGCTCCTGCTCCTTCGGATATTCAACGCCGCGATACCAATCGGGCTGGAAGACGAATTCCACCTTCTTACTGAACTGCATGTAAAGCTCGGGGTAGCCTGCGTACATACGGGTCTTGATGCCGTTTGTTACTTCTGTGTACTCGCGTGAAGCCACTGAATTCTCGTGCGTAAACTGGCGCACGCTACGGAAAGCAAGGAACGGACGGAAACGGAGTGTTGTTGCAGAATGTGCATCAACAAGGGTGTAACGAATAAGGATGCGGTCTTCGTAGTGCTGGAACACCACTTCTTTCTTCAGGACAACACCACCTACGCGGTAGAGTGTTGTCGGCACTTTGTCACAATCGAACTCGCGTATATATTTGTGACCTTTCGGACTGTAGTTGTTGCCCTGATACTTGTGTAAACCGAGGTTGAACTCAGCACCATGCTGTATAACCGTGGGGTCGAGTGACGAAAGGAGCACGTGGTTCTCGTCGTCAAGTTCCGGTACGGGTACGACGAGCAAGCCGTGATATTTGCGCGTATTACAATCGACAATGGTAGAGCAAGAGTATGCTCCCGAACGATTTGTACGCAACAACTCACGTGGCACCGACTCTTCGAGGTTTGTCATCAGAGCTTTTTCGAATCTCAAATAACTCATAGATTTATGATTAAGGTTCATTATTAGTTAGCTATAATAAGTGTAGTAGTCTTTCAAAAAAGGCATTGCTACCTTACGAAACCAAAGGTAGTAAAAATATGTTTATGCACAAAATAAAACATTAACTATTTAAAAAAAACCTCACATTTTGCCCTATTGCCAGCAAATGTGAGGATTTAGCTATGAAAACGTTTGTATTTACTCGGGTATTAAGAAGTTGATAACCTCCTGCTCCACACTCACGGTAAATGGTCCGACGGGGGTTTTCATCAGTCTGCCGTCGATACCCACGAGTGCTTTATGTGCCTCAAGCACGTCTACATTGCGTGTGCGGAACGGATGAACGCTGCGATGATTGAGGAACTTTCCGCGCACGAAGAGATAGAAACCTTCAATGAGCTGCGTCATGCCGGGGTGATAAACCACGCTCACATCGAGTAGTCCGTTGTACGGCACTGCGTTCGGTGTCTGTCCGTATCCGGTGGCGTTGCCTATGCATACGGTCATCACGTTGCGCTTCACGGTGTCGGAGTTTATCTTCAAGTGCATCTTGTACTCCAGACGCTGGAATATCATGAGTATGAACGAGAAAATGAATGAGAGTGTACGCGAACCGAAGTAATGGCGTGTCTGTCGGCGCAGGTTCATTATTGCGGCAATGAGTCCGATATTGATACAGTTGAGGAAATAGCGACGACATGCTCACCATGCTTGTTGGTATAGCGTATGCAGCCAAGGTCAATCTTGCGCACACGACGCTGTTTGAGCCACTTGATTGTCTGCTCGTAGTCGCTCTCGCGAAATCCCCAGAAGTGGGCGAAGTCGTTCATCAGTCCGTTGGGTATCACGCCGAGTGCTATATTGTCGCGTATGCGTTTCTCGGTGAGCATCAGACAGTTGACTGCATCGTTAAGAGCCGAGTCGCCACCCACGATGACGATGGTCTTGTAGCCGTTATTGATCATCATCTTCACCAAGCGCTCCACACTTGCCGAGTTTTCGCTCTGCAAGTAGTCGTACTCGATGCCGTTTGCCTTCAGGCATCGCTCAATCTTCTCCCAGCGTTTGCCGGAGTTGAATGTCTCATGTTTCGGGCAGTAGAGTATGCCCCAACGGTCGTCGTTAATCATATCGTTTGTAATTTTAATATCTGCTCCACCTTCTGCTCCATCGGCAGCGTTGCGTCAATCCAGTGTATGGTGTATCCGCGACGTTCCATTCCGCGGAACCACGTCATCTGTCGCTTCGCAAACTGATGTATGGCTATCTCTAATTGTCGGAACATCTCCTCGTAAGAGAGTCTGCCCACGACATATTCTGTGATATATTTGTACTCTAAACCATAATATATAAGGTCTTCGGGATCGATGCCCTCGTCTATCAGCGCACGTATCTCGTCAGCCATGCCTTCGTCGAGACGTGCTTTGAGGCGACGCGTTATCTTCTCGCGTCGCAGGTCGCGATCGATATTGATGCCCACGATGAGCGAGTCGACTGGCGGCAACTGCCGTTCGGGTGTAGGGCTTTCCAGATTGTATGTCTCTATCTCGATGGCGCGGATGGCACGCTGCGCAGTGTCCACATCGGTGTGGTTGTGCATCGTCGAGCCGCTCTTGCGCTTCAGCTCTAAGAGCATTGCCGTCAACTCTGCAAGCGATTTGTCGGCAAGTGCTTCGCGCAACGCCTGGTTCTGCGGCACTGGTGAGAGTTGATAACCGCTCAACACGGCTTCAATGTATAGCCCCGTGCCTCCGCAGAGTATCGGCTGCTTGCCTCGGTACGGATGTCGTCGTATGCCACGTGGAAGTCCTGCTGATACTGGAACAGATTGTACTTTGTGCCTGGTTCGGCTATGTCGATAAGATGATACGGTATCGGTGTGCCGTCTACCACGTAGTCGGCAAGGTCCTTACCCGTACCTATATCCATGCGGCGGTACACCTGACGCGAGTCGGCACTGATTATCTCGCCCTCAGTGCGCAACGCGAGTGCTGCTGCCACAGCGGTCTTTCCGCTTGCCGTAGGACCCAATATCGTTATCATCGTTTGTTTCATGCTGGCAAAGTTACAAAAAGTTTCTGATACCGCTAAAAAAAGAAATAGAAGAAATGGAGTTAGGAACCCATAAATGAGGTTTCAGGAGGGGTATTGATACAAAAAGCCTGGCATTTTACAATGCCAGGCTTATATATGTTGTCGTAAATCGAGTCAACGAATTATTTCAACTCAGCGAGGTACTTGATAGTACGAACCATCTGAGAAGTATAAGAGTTCTCATTGTCGTACCAAGAAACTACCTGTACCTGATATGTATCCTCGTCGATCTTGCTAACCATTGTCTGAGTAGCATCGAAGAGTGAACCGAAACGCATACCGATGATATCAGAAGAAACGATCTGCTCATCGTTGTAACCGAAGCTCTCGTTAGAAGCAGCCTTCATAGCAGCGTTGATACCCTCTACAGTTACGTCCTTACCCTTAACAACAGCAACGAGGATAGTTGTAGAACCTGTTGGAGTTGGAACACGCTGTGCAGAACCAATCAACTTACCATTCAACTCAGGGATAACCAAACCGATAGCCTTAGCAGCACCAGTAGAGTTAGGAACGATGTTCTGAGCACCTGCACGTGAACGACGGAGGTCGCCCTTGCGCTGAGGACCGTCGAGAATCATCTGGTCACCTGTGTAAGCGTGGATAGTAGACATGATACCTGACTGGATAGCTGCATACTTGTTCAAAGCGTAAGCCATAGGAGCCAAGCAGTTAGTTGTACAAGAAGCTGCAGAAATAACTGTGTCGGCTGGAGTCAAAGTCTTGTGGTTTGTGTTGTAAACGATAGTTGGGAGATCGTTACCAGCAGGAGCAGAGATAACAACCTTCTTAGCACCTGCTGCAATGTGAGCAGAAGCCTTCTCCTTTGATGTGTAGAAACCTGTGCACTCGAGTACTACGTCAACACCAAGCTCGCCCCAAGGAAGTTCAGCAGCGTTTGGCTTAGCATAGATAGTGATTTCCTTACCATCAACGATGATAGAGTTGTCTGTTGCCTCTACAGTGTGCTTGCCCTCACCGAACTTGCCAGCGAAGCCACCCTGAGCTGTATCATACTTAAGAAGGTGAGCCAACATTTTTGGAGATGTAAGGTCGTTGATAGCAACCACCTCATAACCCTCTGCCTCAAACATCTGACGGAAAGCCAGACGACCGATACGGCCGAAGCCGTTAATAGCAACTTTTGTCATTTTTTAATATTTTAATTAATGGTTGAAAATAAATCTTACTTTCAAGCTCCACAGTACTTGCCAATGAGCTGAAACATTCAAAAAGCAATACTTTTGAGCATTTTTTTCTTTATCGAGCGCAAAGTTAATAATTATTTTCTAATTTTGCAGCCAATAGAGGTATTAAATTATTTAAAAAATCGCTATATAATTTCACTGGGCTATATACATTATATATAATAAGCGCAGTTTGCTATATACACTTTGCAAAATAAGATAGTTAGAAACAAGAAACATACAATCGGACATTAGGAATTAAACAATTAACAAACAGAAACTATGGGAAAAATACTAAATGAGTTCAAGGCATTCGCCGTAAAGGGTAATGCGGTTGATATGGCTGTAGGTGTGATTATCGGCGGTGCATTCGGAAAGATTGTTACTTCTATCGTTAATGATATCATCATGCCTCCTATCGGATGGCTCATCGGTGGTGTCAACTTCAGCGACTTGAAGTTTGAGCTGCCTGCAGTAGATCTCGGCATGGAAACGATGAAACCTGCTACCATCAATTACGGTGCATTCATACAAACCATCATCGACTTCACCATTATCGCCTTCTGCGTGTTCCTCCTCGTTAAGGCATAAACAAACTGGCAAGCCTAAAGAAGAAGGAAGAGTATATTAAGCCAGAACCCACACCTGAAGAACCGAAGCCGACCAAGGAAGAATTGCTGCTCACAGAGATTCGCGACCTGTTAAAAGAAAAGAGATAAGCCAACGTACCAAAGACAAAAAAACGCACTGACAAACAATACGTTACAACACACATCACTTATCTTAAAAGCATAAAAGAACGCTGACAAGACATTACTTGCCAGCGTTCTTTTTGTTTATATATATAGAAGAGTTTGTGTTGGTCAAATCTAAGTTTAACTCTATTGTTGTCGATGCAAAATTAATCATAAATTACGCAATACACAACCCCACTTTTGTCGATATGGGCACAAACGTCTTCAATTATAGCATAAGTGTACGAAAATAGTGATTAAACTGCTTAAAAACAATTATTCAGTGAGTACTATTTTTACTACTTAGTGAGCATAACCTTGCGTGTCACGGTCTCACCCGCCACAACAGCCTTCACCACATACATGCCTGCAGGCACGCCGTTGAGCGAAACGGTGTCGCCTTTTGCCTTTGCCACTACTGCTCCAGCAGCCGACACGAGTTCCACTGACTCTACGTTCTCGCCAGTCACGGTGAGTTCGTTCTCACCCTGGCGCATTTCGATACGTCCTACAGTGTTCTCGTTGATGCCAGCAACTGCGATGAGGAATTTGGTCACGCCACCTTTCACGCTCTTCGACTTCACGGTGTAGTAGACATCAACGCGGATGGTGTGCTGCTGCTTGTCATCAGTTCCGAAGTCGTGAGTGAATGTTGTCTCTGCCACTTTCTCCGTATTCTTCTTCGCATTGTCGATATAGACATCGTAACCATCGATAGGCAGTACTTTAGGCTGAGCAGTCTCGAGTACAAGACCTATCATCCAGTTGGCAGAGACACCAGTAGATGTGATCGAACTCCACGACTCGCCATCAAGCGTATAGATATCCGAGTAGCCTTCCATCGGCGCATTGCTATCCAAAGCGATAGCAGGCTTGTTCGGCACAACATCGTAGCAGTCGACAGCCAAGCGATAAGAAGCTCCGTTCTCTACCACGATAGGTGCTGAAAGTTCCACTTCATTCCACTTACCCACAGTGTAGTCCTCCACTGCTGTCTCGTTGATTATCTCGTCATCCTTATACACGTATATGGTGTATGTTGCATCTGTAAGCGGATAGAAACGCGCTTTCTTCATCACGTAGCCTGTGCGTCCACGGAATGTCTTCGACGGATATACCGCGCCAACCATCAAGCCGTAGTTGTTGTCGGCAGGTGCGGTGACGCTCTGACTTGATGGCGAACCTGAGCAATACTGCACTTTAACAACATCACGGTCGAGCGGCTGCTGCCATGTAGCCTTTACAGCCGAAGCCGAAACAGGAGCTACTTCCACTCCACTTACAGCCTGAAGCTGACTGTCGTCGGGTGTCACATCGAGCTGAACGATGGTCTGCTCCGACTCAACGCTGTTAGCATACACTGCACTCACACCAAGCGCATGTGTACCCTTCTCCACCGAAGCAACGGTGAATGTCTTCGCGTCAGACGAACCGACCTTCTTGCCGTCTACATATATATTATAGCTTGCCACGTTGTCTTTCGTGAGGTCGGCACCCACCGGTGCTACAGTAGCATCAATAGCCCATGAAGCGGCATAGAGGACATTTTCTGCCTCCATGATGTCGCCAATCGATTCAAAGTCGTCATCGGTAGTAACGCGCAGCAGGTCAGACTTACCCTTCACTGCATGAACATTGTCGAGAGCCGAGATGCGCTTCGATGCTGTTGTCACAGCCACCTCCACAGACACGAGCAGTTCGTTTGCCGGCACGTTCTGCGGTGTTGTGAGCGTAACGACATTGCGCTCGCCATAGTTCAACTGTTGCGTGACGGGCTGTGTATAGAACTTCTGAAGCTTGCCGGCTGCATCACGAGTGTAGAGATTGATTGTCCAACCGCCCTGAGCCTCCATCGGATAGAAACCTACGGAGGTGAGCTTCTGTCCCTTGTATGCACTGAGTGTTACTGCATCAAAAGCAATGGCTGTCTCGTAGCTGAGGTTAGCGTACGACAAACCAAAGGTCTCAAGCTGTGCATCGTCTGGAGCGAAGTAGGTGAGCTGTCCGAAGTTGGTAGCTGGGTTGTTCCACTCCAAGAAAACAGAATTGTAGCCGTGCTGCTGCGCAAAGATGCCTGTCGGCTTAGAGACTTTCTGTGCTTGCACGGTAACGGTAGCTGTCTCGCTGTCAGCCGACTCAACATCGCCGTACACTGCCGTAACCTGATACTTGTGTTCGCCTACCGGCACACCAGCATCTACAAATCCTTCAGCGGTAACAACATCGCTGCTCACCTTGTTGCCGTCGCGATACACCTTGTATCCGGTTATGCCGGTGGCTGCAACGTTCGGCTTCCATGTAATCTTCACCGTGTTGAGTCCAGACATCTGCTGTGCCTTCACGCTTACCGGAGGCATAGCCGAGAACATCGGACTGCCGAACTTCACAATCATCGACTGCGACGAAATTGCATAGTTGCCTTCCTCATCTTTGTTATCGTTATAGTAAATGAAGCCCATAATATTGTCATCACACGACACGGAAGTAGCGCGTGTAACGTTGTAAAGAGTTTCGCCGTCAGAATCTTTAGGTGCATCCGGATTGACGAAAACATGATAGTCAGCCAGGTTCACGCCTTTCTCCTTCAGATATTTGTATGCGAATGTGCCTTTTCCGTTCTGGTATATATAACCCAAATTGTTGTCCTCGCACATTACAGTGCCATGGTCGCTAATGTCGAAGAAGTCGAGGTCATCTTTAGTACCTGCAGGAAGTATTGCCGTCTTCCTGCCCGTCTCCATGTCGTAGATTGCCCATGCTCCGTGTATCTTGTCTGCTCCGCCTGCCTCTTCGTCGGTCTGCCAACCGCCGAAGTAAAGCAATTTTTTGCCATCGGGCGAGAACTTCTTGCCCACGCAGAACGGCGACTGCTGGTCGGAGAGTGTTGTGAAGTTGCCGTCGGGTCCCCAGAAACAAGCCTGGCGGTTCTTGTTCATAACCCAACCAGTCACGTATTGTCCGTCGGGCGATATAGCGTAAGGTATTGCTATCTTCTTGTTCTCTTTCAACTGGCGGAATATCTTGCCGTCCTTCCACACATAGCCTGAGTAGTTGCTGCCTACAGCCACGTTACCGGTGATGTAATGTCCGTCGGGCGAGATACCGGCTGCGCCACTACTGTTTACTGCGTCGGACGGCATCTCAAGGCGGTTCCAGCGATTGTTGCTCCAATAGCCGGCGAGCTGTATCGACGCTCCGTTCTTCTTGAAGCTATTGTCGGTGTACACACCTACTACGATACCATCGTTAGAAACGCCATACGCCTGCGATGGCGACGATGGGTTGAGCAGGTCAATCTCACCGCTCTCAAGGTTCCAACGGAAGCCGTATGCTTCATTGCTGGCATCGTAGTACATGCCACAAGCCCACTTGCCGTTAGGTGAGGCTGCCATAATGTTATAGTCGGAGGGTGTGACCATCACGAATGGTGCGGTCTGTGCGAAAGCTGCGCCACTGAAGAGTAGCGATGCAAGTAATGCTTTTGTCTTCATTTATTGTTTATTATGGTTATATTCATAGTGAAAGGAGCGTACCAAGTTTAGAGGCACGCTCCCTTTGGTTTCAAAATAATAGTTTTTATCTCTTTACATTGTACTTGTAGAGGTTCTGCTTGCCTCCCTTCTCTATACATATTATATATATAGAAGCAGGAAGCTGTGCGAGGTTTACGCTACTTACGTTCTGCTTAGCATACACCTTTGCGCCAGCAGCTGAGTAAACAGACACGTTTGCAGCCTCGCTGAGCTGAACAAAATCATGTGCGAAGGTAGCCTTCACAGCACCGTCTACAGACACAGCGTCCACTCCGTCAGGGACCTCAATATCTGTAATCTTCACGGTGATGGAGTTAGAGTAAGCCTTGCCATATTTGTAGCTTGTTATAACATAAAGCTCTACCTCATCGTCCATAATCTGCACCTTTGCAGTATTCACAGTCGGATCCTTTGTCTCTACGTCAGCCAAGCCTTTACCTACGAAAGCCAGGCTATTCTTTACGAAACCAAGTTCTTCAAGATTTTCAGGGTTCTTCCATTCAAGGTTGGCGTAGTATTCAACCATCGGACTCACAATAGAACCAACTCTCTTCACTTCACCACTTACAAACTTAAGATCGGTAACGGCAGGAAGCTCCTTTGCGAGAGCCACATTCACGTCCATCGGAGTTGTGCTGTAGTAGCCCACCCACTCTGAGTCGGCAGTAGGGGTTGCTATCTCGCCGTTTGTGAGGGCGAACAACGGCTGAACGAAGTAAGTGTATGTGCTATTCTTCAGCTCCTTGTCCTGGTATGTGCACTGCTTGGTTGCAGGGTTCATAACGTCGGCAAGCTCGAGAGTGTCGAGAGCCATACAGTCGCGATATACAACAAACTTACAACCGTGTACGAGTCCTGCCTGCGGAGTGGTAACTGGAGGTTGATGGTATTCTTGAGTGTCTTGTCGGGTGTTGCCGAGAGCAGCATCATTGATGTAGCGTCCTTCAATCCGCTGAAGTTGCGATAAGTATTGCGCACGGTAAGACCCCATTTGCTCCATTGCTTCTTAGTGGCATTATAAGAGTAGTCGCTGACATCCATAAGGTTCATATTTCCACCCACCGGAACATACTCGGTCTTCGTATCTGGTATTTCAGTACCTTTACTATCGTAGCGATACTTCATATGAAGCGTGAGCACGCCGTCGGTGTATGTCCATACCTCGCGCTGCTTTGGCTTCTTCACTTCACCCGACACGGTGTACTGATATTCTTCTATCTTATTGCCGTCGGCATCGTATTTCAGGTCGGCTTCAAACTCATAGTACTTTCCGGTAGAAGAATAATGAGTAGCTCTACCCTCTTCGTAACTATAGGTTATCTCCTGTGCAAGCTTCTTTGTCTGCTTACTGTAAGACGTAACCTTAGCCAACGTACCATCGTCGTTGTACGTGTACTCGTTGATGCGCATTGATGTGGTGTCGGTAGCCAGTCTGCCCTGAGCATCGTAGGTATAGCTCTCGCAGTTGTATGTCTTATGGAAAGCGAAGTCGCCGTCATCATAGTCGCCCCACTGATACGAGTCCTTGTTTGTCATCTTGCCATCAGCATCAAAGACAGACTTAATGATGTTGGTCAACGAGAACTCGTCAGAATAGCCTTCGTCGGTATATTTACGACCAAAGGTTGAACTGCCTACCAGCTTGTTGTCGGTGTTGTAGTAATAATACTCGCGCTTCGAGTCAAGATCTTCGGGCACATCACCCATCTGACTACCAAGCGTAACCGACTTTACCAAGAAGCGATTCTGGGTTTCTACATTCTGTGCAAAAGACTGTGTTGACGAGCCAAGCATCATCGCCAAGGCTGCAACCGAATAAAGTAAACGTCTTTCCATAATACTGTGTTTTTATTGATTATTAATTATTTCGTTGACAAGTTGACGAATTGATATGTCCACTTGTCTACTACTTGCAAAGATAGTGCAAACCGAATGCAGAACATCAAGCTTGCTTGAATGTTATGCTGAGGTGCAGCCGATCTTATGTAAAGATAGTGCAAACCGAATGCAGAACATCAAGCTTGCTTGAATGTTATGCTGAGGTGCAGCCGATCTTATTGCAAAGATAATATTAATTTTTCAAAGCCAAGACTATTTATATCTATTTTCTACGAAATTGTTGCGTATTTTTGCAAAAAACCGTACATTTGCAAGCAATAAGTGGTACGACACCTATAATATAATACTTTTACCACCCACTTTTTAAAAATAACGTAACTAACAAATAAATAATAAACAAAAATATATAACATGAGAAAAATCTTACTCAGTATCGCTTCCCTACTGATTTTCGCAGGAAGCATCAACGCCACAAACATTGGCTACTCGAAAGACGACATTGATCGTTTGAACACATTCCGCCTCGCAGCAGCCATAAGCAAGGTCAAGCAATACGCTTCAGCCACGCCAAGTTGCAAGCTCTTAAAGGCAAGACCATCGACTTCGCAGAGTTCGTAGTAGCAGCAAGAATACGACAGACAACAATATAAACGTATTCCTCGCCACCACGCTCACCGGTACACCGATTGCCGAGGGTACACTGGAGGTAAAGAGAGCACTCACAAAGATAAAATGGACACTCGACAAGCCATACACTATCACTGGCGAAGAGGAGTGTCTGTACATCGGCTACACAGCTGAAATTGGCACAACATACAACCCTCTCATATCGGACAAATCGTACGACATCGAGGGCTGCAACTTTGCGTACAGCAATGGCACATGGGTTGACACATACGGCATGAACCGTGGTAGCGCGCTCATCTTCGTTAATGCGGAGAATGCGGACGACTACACCGACGTAATCGTAGGTCGTAGCAAATTTGACGGATATTATAAAGCTGGCGAAGAATGTAAACTCACGCCATGCTTCATCAATGCCGGCACAACAGCAATCAACAGTTTCGATGCCATTATTGATATTGAAGGCAAGACAACCACAAAACACTTCGCCGACCTCAACATCGAGCCGAAGGAGGGCTACAGCTTCGACCTCACAGACTTAGACACAAGCAAAGAGGGCAAGCGAGACATCAACGTCACTATAGCCAACGTGAACGGAGCTGACAAAGAGAGTGACACTTCCGACAACAGCCTTACTGCGTCACTTTTCTTCTATCCGAAGAACATGGAACGCTCACTACTGCTCGAATCATTCACAAGTCAGACCTGTCCAAAGTGCTACATAGGTCATCAGAACATCGCAGATGCCATCAAGACTTCAAAACAAGACATCATTGAAGTAACCCACCACAGTGGCTATAACCCCGACATATTCACGATGCAAGAAGACATTACTTACCTGTTCTTCTACCCTGGAAGTGGAGGAACGTTCGCTCCTGCAGCTATGGTAAACCGCCACACTTACGCCAACCTTAGCTCATCACCAATCGTACAGACACCTACAAACAACGTTCTCTCTACTATCTATAACGCAGCGACAACAAAGCCGTACGTCTCATTCAACCTCGAAACAAAATTGAACGAGAGCACACGCGAACTGAAAGTGAAGGTGCAGATACTGGCACACACCGATGCGCCTTCAAAACAGTCTGTCTTCAACCTCTTCCTCGTGCAGGACGGCATAATTGCATCACAAACAAATGCTGGAGAAAACTATACTCACAATCACACATTCCGCGGAACGGTGACGGGCAACGCATGGGGTGTGCTCGTGAATGACGTGAAGGCTGGACAGATGTTCACATGGGAGAAGACCATCACCATACCCAACAGCATCCACTCGAGCTATTATACCGACGAGACTAAGAACAACATCAAGGCTGTGCTTGAGGACATGAGTGTAGTAGCCTATATGGGTTCGTTCGACCAGAACGACAACACCAAGCATACTATCTATAACTGCTGCAAGGCACGTCTCGGCGAATCGTACAAGCAGGGTGGTTTCAATGTAACTACAGCCATCAACGAGCCCGAAGCAGAACAGAGTCCGAACATATTCGTAAACAATGGTAAGGTGTGCGTAGATGGCGACTACAGCCGTCTGTCTGTATATAACCTCGCAGGTGCGCAGGTGGAGAACGCCGCTCTTGCCAAGGGTGTGTACATCGTGAAGGTTATAGCTGGTAGCAAGCAGACCACAAAGAAGATACTGGTTAGATAGACCGTATAATACATAATAAAACAAGGTGTATCATGCGCAAGCCATACATATATATAATAGGTGCATCTATGCTGCTCGCGCCCACCTCCATGTGGCGCAAGCATCCTTGTCGCCACGTACTGCCGTAGTGCTTTCAAACACAAACGGGCAGAAGACGCACCACTCAAAGCTCAAAGCCCAGAACTCAAATCTCAAGACTCTATACGTAACCATCGACCTGCACGCACATCGTGGCAGGCACTGGGGCTGACACCGGTTGCTCTGCACGCCAACACCGCAACGGTGCGCCTCTCACCCGACGCGCTTCAGCAGTTGGCTAAGCAGGAGGGTGTAGAGTACATACAGCTGACATCGGGCGCAAGCCAGATGCTCGACCTCGCACGCCAGGAGGCTGGCACCGACCAGATACACAAGGGCACCTCGCTGCCACAGGCTTACACCGGCGAGGGCGTAGTTGTTGGCGTGGTTGATGCAGGCTTCGACTACATGCACGCTGCGTTCCGTCGTCCAGACGACGGACAGTTGCGCATCAAACGTGTTTGGGAGCAAGGCACCCAAACGCTCGACGGTGCTACTGCACCAACGAAGTACGGCTACGGCATCGAACTGAACACGCCAGAGCTGATTGAGAAGGCGCAGGGCGACAGCGACACCAACTCGCACGGCACGCACGTGGCAGCCATTGCTGCCGGCAGCGACGCATACAAGGAAGGGGCTTACGTGGGCAACGCGCCCGACGCAGACATCGTGCTCGTGGCACTCGACCTCAACGAGAGCACCAACGCCGACATCAGCAACGCCGTGCAGTACATCTTCGACTATGCCGACGAGGTGGGCAAGCCGTGTGTCGTGAACCTCAGTTTGGGTAATCAGGACGGACCGCACGACGGCACTTCGACGTTCGACACCATGACCGATGCCATGCAGGGACCAGGCCGTCTCATCGTGGGTGCTGCAGGCAATCACCGCACCGACGCGTTCCACATCGACCATACATTCGCCTCTACAGCTGACGCTCCGCTGCGCACATTCGCGAAATACAAAGTTGCGCCGTCCAACTCTGTCTCGGGCGGCACAATAGAGATATGGGGCGAGAGGGGCACCGACTTCACCGTAGACATCGCAGCCTTCAGCACGGTAAACAAGAAGGATGCAGTATCGACTACGGTCTACCCTGCCGAGGGACTGACGGAGACATCGTTCGGCAAGTACGCCACGGCACATGGAAGGTGGCATCGGAGGTTAGTCTGCTCAACGGCAAACCGCACGTAGTGCTCACATCCGCACTCACCGGCATCCGCAACAACTACGCCATAGCACTCACCATCACGCCGAAGACAGCGGGCAGAGTGAACATCTGGTCGGACAACACGTACCTCGCACTGGAGTCGCGCGACATGGAGGGCTTCTCGGCTCCCGATGCAGCTTCGTCTACGCTCTGCGAGATTGGCGGAACGGGCAAGCGCATCCTCACCGTCGGCTCGTACACCACACGCAACGAGTACACCACGAACAGCGGACAACAGGCTACGCTGCAGGAGACCATAGGCGACCTCAGCTCGTTCTCGAGCTACGGACCAACAGTCGACGGACGCATGAAGCCGAACATCACTGCGCCTGGTTGCTTCATAATCTCGGCGGTGTCGAACAACGACGCATCTGGCAATCTGATGTACGCAGAGTACAACGAGAACTTCGGTCGCTACAACCAATATGGCTACATGCAGGGCACATCGATGGCATCGCCGTTCGTGGCAGGCATCGTGGCTACATGGCTGCAGGCTTATCCGCAGCTCACGCCCGAACAGCTGCACGAGATTGTGCAGGCTACGGCTCGCAAGGACAAATTCACCGCTACGGCACCCGACAGCAACTGGGGATACGGCAAGATTAATGCGCTCGACGGACTGCGCCAGTGCATCGAGAAGCAAACAGCGGGCTGCGAGCGCATCGACATGCCGTTCGATGGCACGGTACGCATCGCCGACGGCAACATTCTCTTGGGCTTTGCACGCAATACGAAGCTACGCTGAGCCTCACAAACATGACGGGCAGCACGGTCTTCACCAAAGAGCTCGGCAACCGCTGTGCCGGCGAGACACTATCCATCCTATGCCGCAGTTGGCTAAGGGCGTATATCTGCTCAGCGTAAAGACAACTTCTGCTGCGAAGACCTTCAAGTTTGTCTTGCAATAATCGCATACATTGTCTACATAAAAGTGTGGAATAGTTCTACAACCGTTCCACACTTTTCTACATTTTATCAAACCATGCCAATGCATCTAAACAGACAGTAATAACTGATATTCAACCACTTACACAAAACCACACTTTTTCTGGCACACCGATTGCATTTTATTTAGTGAACGACGCAACGAACAACAGTTCGAAACAGAGTTCCACAGATAAACGCAATATTAACAATTTAAAATTTAAAGCATATGAAGAAGTTAGTTTTTGTAGCTCTCGCAGCTTTCGTAACGGTATCAGTAAGCAACGTATTTGCAGGTAGCTCTAAGGCAGAGCTTGGTTTGGGAATGCCGGTTGACACAACCGTTGTGGAGACTCCCGACACTCCGGTGGTAGACGACCAGCAGACAGAAGCAATGTTCTCCGACTCTACCGACTCTGTCGACCCTGCAGCACAGCTCTTCTCAAGCGTAGTGCTCTCTGACTCTACCGACACTGACACTACAGGTACAGAAGCACCGGCTGTAGTGTAAAGAAGAGAAGAGAAGGTAATGATTTCAGACATAAAACAACACTAAATCCTTTTTTAGCCTGCATCGTTCTTGTGCGAACAAGAATGGTGCAGGCTTTTTTCGTAAAATAAAATAAGAGATTTTACGTTATAATATATAAGAATAAGATATTACAGCACATATATGTTCAGCACCAGAATAAAAATACTTGTAGGATACGCCTTGCTCGCTGTCGTGTTGGTGTCAGCCACATGGATGGTTTACGACAACACACGTTCGTTGTCTGCCGTCAACGAGGCATCGGAGCGGCTGATGGCTCGCCGCGACATTGTCGACTCGCTCGTGTTCACGATGCTCGAGACCGCCAATGCCGAACGCTCTGTACTGCTCGGCGATGCCGGCAAGTGGCAGCGTTTCGACGAGGCTCTTAGCAGTTCGGCTGCCAACGCCATGAGGTTGCGCCCACTGCTTATGGACACGCTGAAGCAGCAACGCCTCGACTCGCTCATTACGCTGCTAAAGGCGAAACGCGAAAACACGCTGCTCGTTATGAAGGAACTGAACAACGACTGCCGCGATATCTACTACAACAACAAGTTAGAGGCACTGCATAGCGGACGCGACTCTATAGTTATCAGTCCGCAGACGAAGGAACGCCACGAACAACACGAGACGGTGTATGAGGTAGTGAAGACGAAGCGTGGCTTCTTCCGACGCTTAGGCGATGTCTTCCGCAAGCAGCACACCGACACCGTGAGCACCACCCGACTGACGCATCAGCCGTCTACCGCCACCATAAACCACCGTCTGAACATTGCCGACTCTGTGGCTAACGTACTCGCGGAGATACACAGCGAACAACAACGCGCAAGCGACAGGAAGCAGAATGCCATCAGTTCGCGCAACAGACAGTTGCAGCGAGTAAGTATTCAGCTGACGAAGCGCACATGGCTACTGATTGAGGATATACAGAGCGATGAGCATAACGCACTGCAGCGTGTTGTGGGCAAAGCGATGAGTTCGCGGCGTGCAATGATTGTGAGGATAGCGGTGTTGGGTCTGCTCGCCATCCTCTCGGCGGCGATACTCGTAGTGTACATCCTGCGCGACATAAAGCGCGAACGTCGCGACCGCCAGCGCATCATCGAGGCGAAAGCGGAAACGGAGCGCATCATGCAGCAGCGTGAGCGGCTGCTGCTCACCATAACGCATGACATTAAGGCTCCGGCTGCGTCTATAGCCGGCTTCATCGACTTGCTCAGCGAATACGTCGACCAACCGAAGGCGGTGGGTTATCTGCAGAACATATCGGGTTCGGCGAAACATCTGCTGCAATTAGTGTCGGCACTGCTCGACTATCACAAGCTGGAGAGCGGCAAGGCGGAACGCCACGAGGTGAGTTTCGCACCGGCTGTGCTCATCAGCGAGTGTGTGGCGCAGATGCAGCCATTAGCTATGGAGAAGAAGCTGAAGTTGGCAACTGATGTGCAGGTGACGGAGTCAATGCTCTGCCGATCGGACGCATTCCGCATCAAACAGATTGTGAATAACCTTGTGGGCAACGCCATCAAATACACCGACAAGGGCGAGGTACGTGTCGGCGTGAGCATCGCAAACCGACAACTCAGCATCAGCGTGAAGGACACGGGATGCGGCATGACGCCCGACGAACTGCAAACGGTGTTCAACGCTTTCACACGTCTGCCTGGCGCACAAGGCAAGGAGGGCGTGGGACTCGGACTGACCATCACGCGCGAGATTGTGACGCTGCTCGGAGGCGAAATAAACGTGCAGTCAGCAAAGGGTAAGGGCTCGACATTCACCGTGAGTCTGCCCGTGAAGATTGTCACCAATCAGGGGGTGCACTTGTCTCAAGTGCACCAACAAAGCCAACAAAGCAAGCAACAATTACATCAACAAAGTCAACGTGACAGTTTGATTGGTGCACTTGAGACAAGTGCACCCCCTAAAGACAGATCTCAACACCCCACTCTGTCCGTGGTGATAGTAGACGACGACCGCCTGCAGGGTCAGCTCCTCACGGAGATGCTGCAACGCATCGAGGGCATCAGCTTCAACACCACCACGACCATACACTCCAGCGAGGCAATAGCCATCGCCACGGAGTCGGCTCCCAACATCGTGTTCACCGACATAGAGATGCCGGAGATGAACGGCAGCGAGATTATGCGACGCATACGCAATAACGCCGAGGTTCAGCAACAATCATGCACTACGAAGTTCGTGGCGATGACAGCGCACGAGCAGAGCATCATGCCACAGCTACGCAGCGACGGCTTCGATGCCTGTCTGTTCAAGCCGTTCTCGGTGCAGACACTCGCCGCCACAATCTGCCAACTCACGGGCGTAGCAGTAAGAGTATCTGAGAATTCAAAACTCAAAACCGTAGGCGAAACCGAGAATAATTCAAAACTCAAAACCGCAGGCGAAGCCGAGAATAATTCAAAACTCAAAATTCAAAATTCTTGCTCTGGCAAGCGTCTCTACGAGCCGAGCGCAAAACTCCGAACCGCCCTTCTCCCCTTCACCGATGGTGACCCAGAAGCAGAGCGACAAATCATAGGCGACATACGCAAGTCGATAGAGGAATATTTAGAGATGATTGGCGACGGTTCAGACCCCGAGCGCATTGCGAAAGCGGTACACAAAGCGATGCCACTGCTCGAAATGCTCGAACCAGGCAAGAACGAATGGCTCGCTCCCCTTCAGGGGGTGCACTTGTCTCAAGTGCACCAACAAAGCAATCAACAAGTACACCAACAAAGTCAATGTGACAGTTTGGTTGGTGCACTTGAGACAAGTGCACCCCCTAACAAGCAACAAGTACACCAACAAACTCAACATGACAACTTGGTTGGTGCACTTGAAACAAGTGCACCCCCTAACGACCAAGAACGCGAAAGATTGACAAAACAACTGATAGAGAAACTCAAGAAAATACTATGCAACATATACTGATTGTAGAAGACGACATTGCGTTCGGCACAATGCTACAGACATGGCTGCGCCGAAAGGGATTTGAAGTAGAGAAAGCGACATCGGTAGGTGCTGCCGTGAAACTGCTGACTGAAACCTTCGGCAAAGAGGTAGACCTCGTACTCTCCGACCTCCGTCTGCCCGACCACGACGGGCTTCGACTGCTCGCATGGATGCACGAACACGACATCAATGCGCCGTTCATCGTGATGACAAATTATGCGGAGGTGCAGAACGCAGTGCTCGCTATGAAGTCGGGTGCTGCCGACTATATCGCAAAGCCCGTGCAGCCAGACATCCTGCTGCAGAAGATTAAGGATGCGATGGAGCAGAACGCTCAGCAAGCCTCCTCCACAATTCAAAACTCTACAACTCAAAATGCGCCAACGGCGCATAATTCAAAACTCAAAACTCAAAATTCTTGCTCTGGCAAGCGTCTCTACGAGCCGAGCGCAAAACTCACTGCCCCTCGCCACATAGAGGGAAAGAGCGAAGCCTCGCGCCAGCTATATAGCTACGTGGAGTTGGTGGCTCCCACACCTATGTCGGTGCTCATCCTCGGTGCATCGGGAACGGGTAAGGAGTACGTGGCTCACCGTATTCACGACCTCAGCGCACGCGCCGACAAACCTTTCTTCGCACTCGACTGCGGGGCGATACCACGCGACGTGGCTGCATCGGAGTTTTTCGGACACAAGAAGGGAGCCTTCACGGGTGCCGATACCGATAAACGGGGAGCCTTCGAGATGGCTAACGGCGGAACGCTATTCCTTGACGAGGTGGGCAACTTGAGCTACGAAGTGCAGGTGCAACTGCTGCGTGCGCTGCAGGAGCGTCGCATCCGCCCCGTTGGCGGAACGCAGGAGATACCTATCGATATACGTCTTGTGTGCGCCACAAACGAGAACCTTGAGGAGGCTGTGGGCGAAGGACGGTTCCGCGAAGACCTCTACCACCGCATCAACGAGTTCACCATCTACATGCCAAAACTCTCGGAGCGTGGCAGCGACCTCTTCCTCTTTGCCGATCTCTTCATACACCATGCCAATGAGGAACTAAACCGAACGGTGGAGGGCTTCGACTCTGACGCAGCAGAACTGCTCGCCTCTCATTCATGGCCCGGCAACCTGCGCGAACTGAACAACGTGGTGAAGCGTGCAGTGTTGCTCACACGCGGCAACAAGATTACGACCACCGAACTGACGCAGGCGATGGGACAGATTCGCACCGACAACGTCCTGCAACTGCACGACGAAGACACGGAACGCCAACGCATCATCACCGCTCTGCAACAGACTAACGGCAACAAGGCAAAGGCTGCCCGCCTGTTAGGCATCGACCGCAAGACGATATATAACAAAATAGAGAAGTTTGGGATTAAAGATATGACAGAGTAAAATGTTATTAAAAAAAATCTGCCATATCTATCAGCGCAGCCATAACTCTCACATTACGAGCACAATAAAGGCTGACAGATTTGCCTTTTAAGAGCTAAATCTGTCAGCCTATCTATCAGGAACAATTTATTCCTACTCTATCAGGAATGGTTTACTCCCACTCGATTGTTGATGGTGGCTTCGACGAAATATCGTAGCATACGCGGTTCACACCACGTACCTTGTTGATGATCTCGTTAGACACCTTAGCCATGAAGTCGTAAGGCAGGTGAGCCCAGTCGGCAGTCATAGCGTCGGTAGAGGTTACGGCACGGAGAGCAACGGGGTGCTCATATGTGCGCTCGTCGCCCATTACGCCTACTGAGCGTACTGTAGAGAGTAGCACTGTGCCTGCCTGCCAAATCTGGTCGTAGAGCGATACCTCAATCTCGCCGTCGTGCATGTCGCAGGAACACCGGCAGCAAGCACGCGACGTGCGTCCTCGCCAGAGAGTTTTGTCTTGTACTCGCGCAGACCGCGGATATAGATATCGTCGCATCCTGAAGGATGCGTACCTTCTCGGGAGTGATGTCGCCAAGGATGCGCACAGCCAAGCCTGGTCCGGGGAACGGATGGCGTGTGATGAGATGCTCGGGCATACCCATTGAGCGACCTACACGGCGAACCTCGTCCTTGAAGAGCCACTGCAATGGCTCGCAGAGCTTGAGGTTCATCTCCTTAGGCAGACCACCTACGTTGTGGTGGCTCTTGATTACCTTGCCCGTGATGTTGAGCGACTCGATGCGGTCGGGATAGATAGTGCCCTGTGCGAGCCACTTTGCACCTGTCTGCTTCTTAGCCTCAGCGTTGAACACCTCAACGAAGTCGCGACCGATAATCTTGCGCTTCTGCTCAGGTCGGTAACGCCAGCAAGGTCGGAGAAGAACTTCTCGCTTGCGTCTACGCCAATAACGTTCAAGCCCAAGCACTTGTAGTCTTCCATAACGTCGCGGAACTCGTTCTTGCGAGCATACCGTGGTCGACGAAGATACATGTGAGGTTGCTGCCGATAGCCTTGTTGAGGAGCACGGCTGCTACGCTTGAGTCGACACCGCCCGAGAGACCGAGGATTACCTTGTCGTCGCCGAGCTGCGCCTTAAGCTCAGCTACTGTTGTCTCTACGAACGAGTCTGCGCTCCAGTCCTGACGGCTTCCGCAGATGTCTACCACAAAGTTCTTCAGGAGCTGTGTGCCCTGCAGCGAGTGGAACACCTCTGGGTGAAACTGCACTGCCCATACCGGCTGCTTTGTAGAAGCGTAAGCGGCATACTTAACGTTGGCTGTAGAAGCGATGCACTTAAAGTCTTCGGGGATGGCGGTGATGGTGTCGCCGTGGCTCATCCACACCTGCGAGTTTTCAACGAAACCCTTGAACAAGGGGTTCTCAGCGTCGAAGTGCTCGAGGTTGGCACGTCCGTACTCGCGAGAGTCGGCTGCCTCCACCTTGCCGCCGCCAGCATAAGAGATGTACTGTGCGCCGTAGCAGATGCCAAGCACTGGGATGCGTCCTACGAACTGACTAAGGTCTACCTTGAATGCCTCCTTGTCGTGTACCGAGAAGGGGCTTCCGCTGAGGATGACACCGATGATAGAGGGGTCGTCCTCGGGAACTTGTTGTAGGGCATAATCTCGCAGAAGGTATCAAGCTCGCGCACACGGCGGCCGATGAGCTGCGTGGTCTGCGAACCGAAATCGAGAATAATTATCTTCTGTTGCATTACTTTGGTTGGTTTTATTGTTTGTATTTGATGTTTCTTATTATCTCATGGCGGCGTTTAAGCCGAACTAAGCCGCTTTAAGCCTTCCTAAGCCTTGGGGGATAGGCCGAGCTAAGCCTTGAGTATCCTCAAGCCCTCCCCGACTGGGAGGGTTGGGAGGGGCTTTTTACTTTTACCAAGAACTCCTCCGCTTGCGCCAGCGTGTCGAGCTTGCCGATGTCCATCAGTTGCAGGTCGTCCTTTGCGAAGCCTTCGATGCGGTGCGTGGCGCAAGTCTGCAGATAGAAGTCGATTATGCTGAAGCGGTCGGGGAACTGATTCATTAAAGGAATCATTCGTGGCGAGAGGGCGTGTATGCCGGCGAAGGCATACATGCGGCACGCTTTAGGGTCGAGGTCGGGGTATGGACTCTTCACTTCGCCCGTGGCGATGTTAGTCCAACCGACAAGGCGCATCGTGTCGTCGAAGAGCAGGTAGCGTTGCGTCTTACGCTGACTAACGAGGAGCAAGGCATCGGGAACATCTGCCGCTGCTCCTACTAAAGCATCGGGAGCATCCGCCGTTACATTTGCCAAACCGTCAGCCTTGAGCAGTCCACCGGCACGCTGATAGAAGCGGCGCAGGTCTACATTGCTCAGGATGTCCACATTATGTATTAGTATCGGGGCATCGGGAGCGAAGAGTGGCGCGGCATGTTTTATGCCACCGCCCGTTTCGAGCAGTCCGGCAGATTCGTCGGAGATGCGTATGTCGAGCCCGAAGTTGTCGTTTTCTTTAAGATAGTCGATTATCTGCTGCGCAAAGTGGTGTACGTTGACAACAATGCGGTCAACGCCTGCCACCGATAGATTATGTATTACGCGCTTCAGGAGCGGCTCACCACCAACGCTCACCAACGCCTTTGGCATAGTGTCGGTGAGCGGTTTAAGGCGTGTGCCCAATCCTGCCGCGAATATCATTGCTTGCATCATAGATGTCGTTATAAATATGTTGCCTACAAAATTACTCAAAATCCGTCAAACAGCAAAAGGAATGTAGCATAAATCTACAGAAGTGTCTGCTCTATGCCTTGCTCTCTGTGACAGATGTGCACCTCTATTCCGAACTTCTCGTGCAGATGTTCCGCGAGGTGCTGCGCCGAGTAGACACTGCGATGCTGTCCGCCGGTGCAACCGAAGGAGAACATGAGGTCGGTGAAGCCACGGTCGATGTAACGCTGCACGTGAGCATCGGCGAGTTTGTAGACGCTATCGAGGAAGGTGAGTATCTCACCGTCGTCCTCGAGGAAGCGTATCACGGGCTCGTCGAGTCCGGTGAGCTTCTTGTACGGTTCATAGCGTCCGGGGTTGTGCGTCGAACGACAGTCGAACACGTATCCGCCGCCATTACCCGACTCGTCGCTGGTATGCCCTTGCGGAACGAGAAACTGAACACGCGGACACGCAGCGGACCCTTGCCGTCGTACTTTGAGAACGTAGCGGGTCCGTCCTGAGGATGTGCCTCGTAGACGTTCTTGTCGGTGGTCTTGTAGCCATCGGCACGCGACACTGCCGGTTCCTCGATGTGAGCGTAGCGTGGCATCTCGGTGAGTCGGCGCAGCATGTCCATCATGTACGGATAGGGGAACACCTGCTCACCTAATTTCAGCAGCGCACGGAGGTTGTCCATAGCCGGCGGAATGGAGTCGAGGAAGTGCTTCTTGCGCTCGAAGTAGCCGCGGAAGCCGTATGCGCCGAGCACCTGCAGCGTGCGGAAGAGCACGAAGAGGCTCAAGCGGTTGACGAAGTGGCGCAGCGAGGGCACCTCGGTGTACTGCTTCAAAGCGTCGTAGTATTCGGCTACGAGCTCGCGGCGCAGCTTGTCGCTATAGCGTGCCGATGCCTGCCAGAGGAACGAGGCGAGGTCATAGTAGTACGGACCGCGTCGACCGCCCTGGAAGTCGATGAACTGCGGATCGCCGTTGGCATCGAGCATAACGTTGCGTGCCTGGAAGTCGCGGTAGAGGAACGAGTCGATATTCTCCGACGTGAGATCCTTGGCGAAGAGACGGAAGTTTGCCTCGAGCTTCAGTTCGTGGAAGTCGAGCCCCGAAGGTTTCAGGAAGCAATACTTGAAGTAGTTGAGGTCGAAGAGCACGCTGTCCTCGTCGAACTCGGGCTGCGGATAGCAGTTTTGCCAGTCGAGTCCGCGTGCTCCGCGTATCTGTATGTTCGGCAATTGGCGTATTGTGGCTTTCAGCAACTGCTTCTCGCGCTGGTTGTATCTGCCGCCAGCCTCGCGTCCGCCACGTATTGCGTCGAAGAGCGATGTAGATCCGAGGTCGGTCTGCAAGTAGCGCAGTCCGTCGTCGCTCTGTGCGAGTATGTGCGGCACTGGCAACTGGCGCTGCTCGAAGTGCTCGGCAAGGTAAATGAAGGCGTGGTTCTCGTCGCGACTTGTGCCTACGACACCGACAACGGTCGTGCCGTCCTCAGCCGTGAAACGGTAATACTGACGGTTGCTGCCGGCACCGGCGAGCTGCTCGGTGCTGACGGGTTCTGCCCCACTCCATTCTGTATATAGTTTAATGAGTTTCTCCATCTTCTTTGTTCTTCTTGCTTCTTTTTTCCGTAATATTGCTCGTCCTTCTTCTTTACCCAAGCGGTGAGTAGCGCATCGAGGGCGTAGAGCAGCAGAGCCACGCCAATGGTCATCGACCACGAGCGTGAGAGTATGTATGTGCCCACTACGATAATGACGCAGCAGACTATTATTTTTGGTTCAAATGAACGTTTCATTTTCTTTGTTCAATGCTAAGTTATGGTGATACGCATCGGTCGATGCAGACATCCGCATCGGTCGATGCAGACATACGCATCGGTCGACGCAGACATACGCATCGGTCGACGCAGACATCCGCATCGGTCGACGCGAGTCAGAATAGTAATACTTACAACCCTAAACGGTAAGCCACACTGAACGTGAAGACACTGTTCTTCGACGATTTGAAGCCGTCAATGTCCTGGAACTGCGTAAGTCCGATGTTGTAGCGTGCGTCGATGATTACGTTAGAGAACTCATAGCTCACTCCGACGGGAATAGCGAAGTTTACTTTTGTAAGCGTTGAGTTCAGGTCGTACTTCACGTGTTCGGGTTTCTCGTACTTCACGTCGTCTTTCGTCATCGTGTACTGCTGCTCGGTGTACTTCATATTGCCCGAGATTGGGAAGCCTATCTGCACACCGGCTTTAACGGCGAAGCCCGTACCGAGGTAGGCGTTGAGCATCAGGGGCACGTTGATGTAATGGAGCTGCGTGCTCCAGTCGCTGTAGCCAGTGCCTTTGTACACGCCTTCCGTCACCTGCACCTTGTAGCCGTTGTTGCCGTACTTGGCGCCTTGCTGCACGTACTGCGCACCGATAGTGGCAGAGAGGTTTGGCATGAACTGCCAGTCGATGTCGACACCTGCCATCAGGCCTGCCTTGTAGCGTGCCGAGTAAGTCATGTTGTCGCCGACTCCACCGGCTATATACATCTTGTCGCCGGGCAGATTGGCGAGCGCCACGCCCACACGGGGCAGCACGGATACGGTGCCGACCTTCGGTTGCGCCATTACCGGCAGTACGCCTGCGGCAAGACCCAACAATATGGTTCTTTTCTTCATTTCTTTCCTGTTCGTTTACGTTTTCACTTCTGAATAATAAACGCTGAATAGCCACTATTATTGTGTTCTGCAGCGCAGTTTTGCTGAGCAGCCGTAGCCCACCACGTTTAAACTTTCATCAGCCAACCACGAGCGAGAAGCGCAATCCCAACGCAGAGGCTATCTGCAGGAACGTAGACATCTGCATGTCGCTGTTACCACGCTCTATAGTAGATATGTACTCGCGCTTCTTGCCAATCTTGTCGGCAAGCTGCTGCTGCGTAAGCTTCTGGCGCTTGCGCTCTTCTTTCAGCAACTCGGCATAGTACCACGCTTGGCACGCGCCTCGAAAGCATCGCGCGAAGGGGTGCCGGGTGCACCGTATCTTTCATTGAGTTTGTCGTTGAATTTCGGCAGACTCTTCCATTTCTCATCACTAATGTTTATCATAGACTATCCTCCCAATCTTTTAATATTTTTCTTGCTTTACTAATTTCAGACTTGTACTGCTTCGAACTCTTCTCAACAAAAGAATTCAGCATGACAATCCTGCTACACTCCATGAAACTTGCGGCATCAATGGCAAATATGAACGAGCGGTATTCATTCGTTCCGACACTGACCCTCATTTCGTAGAACTCCGTAGTTTCGATTTTCTTCACAAACTTACGGCTCACAACTTTCTGCGTCACCATTATACTGAATACATAGTCATATTTCTCTTGTATATTATCTGGCAACTGCTCAAAGTATTCTAAGAATTCTTTGGTGTATGCTATTTCTCTTATTTCTATTCCCATGCCGCAAATGTAATAAATTAATTCCAAACAAGCAAACGTTTGATACGAAAAAAGAACGGAAGACAGGGATACGAAAAAAGGTGTCCCATGACTTCACAGTCTTGGAACACCCGTCGTTGTATATATTTCGATACAAGAAATTAGTCTTTGTTGCTGCGCTTGCGGCTGAGATGGTCGAGGATAATCTTGCGCATACGCATACTCTTCGGAGTTACCTCCACGAGCTCGTCGCCCTTGATATACTCGAGGCACTCCTCAAGACTCATCACCACCTTCGGTATCACACGCGCCTTCTCGTCAGAGCCGCTGGCACGAACGTTGGTGAGCTGCTTCGCCTTCGTAACGTTGATTACGAGGTCGTTGTCGTGAACGTGCTCGCCCACTACCTGACCTGCGTACACTTCCTCACCTGGATCGATGAAGAACTTGCCGCGGTCCTGCAGCTTGTCGATAGAATAAGCGTAGGCTGTACCTGTCTCAAGCGCAATCATCGAACCGTTAAGACGGCGTGTGATTTCGCCCTTGTACGGCTGATACTCCTTGAAGCGGTGAGCCATGATTGCCTCGCCCTGGCTTGCTGTGAGCACGTTGGTACGCAGACCGATGATGCCGCGCGACGGTATGTCGAACTCGATATCTACACGGTCGCCGAGGGTCTGCATTGATGTCATCTCGCCCTTACGGCGTGTCACCATATCAATCATCTTGCTCGAGAACTCCTCAGGCACGTTGATTGTCAGTTCCTCGATAGGCTCGCACTTCACGCCGTCAATCTCCTTGTAGATTACCTGCGGCTGACCCACCTGAAGCTCGTAGCCCTCGCGACGCATTGTCTCGATGAGCACAGAGAGGTGGAGCACACCGCGTCCGCTTACGATCCACTTGTCGGTGGTGTCCTCGAACGGACGCACGCGCAGCGCGAGGTTCTTCTCAAGCTCCTTCTGCAAGCGGTCGTTGATGTGGCGTGATGTTACGAACTTGCCTTCCTTACCAAAGAACGGCGAGTCGTTGATGGTGAAGAGCATACTCATGGTAGGCTCGTCGATAGCGATAGGAGGCAGCGGCTCGGGGTTCTCGAAGTCGCAGATGGTGTCACCAATCTCAAAACGCTCCAAGCCTACGATGGCGCAGATGTCGCCAGAGTGAACCTCGTCTACCTTCTTCTGTCCCATTCCCTCGAACACGTGCACTTCCTTGATGCGTGTCTTCTCCTGAGTGCCGTCACGGTGAGAGATGGTTATGTTCATGCCCTCCTTGAGCGTACCGCGGTGAACGCGTCCTACGGCGATACGTCCGGTGTAGCTCGAGTAGTCGAGCGAGGTGATGAGCATCTGCGGAGTGCCCTCAAGCACCTTCGGCGCAGGTATCACCTCTACAATCTTGTCGAGCAGATAGTCGATATTGTCTGTCGGGGCGTTGTAGTCCTCAGCCATCCAGCCGTTCTTTGCCGAACCGTAAACGACGGGGAAGTCGAGCTGGTCTTCGGTAGCGTTGAGTGAGAACATGAGGTCGAACACCATTTCGTACACTTCCTCAGGGCGGCAGTTGGGCTTGTCAACCTTGTTCACAACAACGATCGGCTTCAGACCGATCTGAAGCGCCTTCTGCAGCACGAAGCGTGTCTGTGGCATAGGACCTTCGAATGCGTCAACGAGCAGAATACAACCGTCTGCCATGTTGAGCACGCGCTCTACCTCGCCACCGAAATCGGAGTGACCCGGGGTGTCAATAATATTGATTTTTGTGCCTTTCCAGTTGATTGAAACGTTCTTGGAAGGATGGTTATTCCTCGTTCGCGTTCCAGGTCGTTGGAATCCAATACCTGGCCACTGTTATCCTGGCCGTCACGGAACAGTTTGCCCGCCAACATCATCTTGTCGACAAGCGTGGTCTTTCCATGGTCGACATGGGCGATAATCGCAATGTTTCTAATATCTTGCATTTTATATACCTTAAAAAACTTCTGCAAAGTTACTACTTTTTTTCAGACAAATGTATAAGCAGCGGCGTTTTTGAACTATTAACGTAAATAGTTCGGAACCAAACAACTAAAAAAAACAAGCACTGCCACAAATGTAACAAAAAAATCCCGTGCATTCGGTCGAATACACGGGATCTGTCTCTTTGTGCGAATTACTTACGGAGCCGAGAGCCTTGATGATTGCACGGTAGCGATTGATGTCGCGGTCGTACAGATAGTTAAGCAATGCGCGGCGCTTTCCTACCAGCTGTGTCAAAGAACGTGCGGTAGTATAATCTTTACGGTTCTTCTTAAGATGTTCCGTCAAATGGGAAATACGGTATGAGAACAATGCTATCTGGCTCTCAGCTGAACCAGTATCAGTGTTAGACTTTCCGTACTGTCCAAAGATCTCTTGTTTTTTTGCCTGATCTAAATACATAGACTTTTAAAAATTAAATTGTTATTTGTGCAAAATGCGGGTGCAAAGGTACGACTTTTTATTGAAAGTCAGACCACTTGCACTCGCATTTAGTATAAACGTTAACTATTTTTTACAAATTACTTCACTACGACCTTCTTACCATTCTGGATGTAGAGTCCCTGCTTAACGTCCTTCAGACTGTTACCTACGTACTTGCCATCGATGGTGTAGACGCGGTTGTTAGTCTTAACGCCGTTCACAACAACTGAGTCAACGCCTGCTGCAGGGTCGCCTACATAGACTGTGTTAGACACGTTCGACTCGCCGTTTGCATAAACTACGATTACGTTGTACTTGTGGTTGCCTGCGCCGTAGCCATTATCATCGGTGTACTTTTCGTCAGTCCAAGTGGTTGTCTTGCCGTCGAGTTTCTTCACGAGAACGCCATCACGGTAAACATTGTAACCCATTACGCGCAAACCACCAGCACGATATGTCACGTCGTCAACGCAGAGACGGTCGGGTTCAAAGTTGTAAGATGTCAGCGAACCTGTGCTTGTGTGCACGATAGCGAAATACTTGGCACCCTCAGGAAGGGCGATATCATACTTTGTCCACTTGTAAACAGCCTCATAAGAGTCCTTATTGATCTTAATGAACGAGTTGGCGTTGGTGTCGTCCTCTGAGTAGTAGATGTCGAATGTCTCTGGACCAGAGTTCGGATACTGCTCACCGCGGTTTACCTCGTCGCCAGGAGCGTTCACCCAGAACGAGATGGTCTGCTCCTCGCCTGAGAGTTCCGGTGTGATGAGCCAGTTGTTGGTCGGTGTGCCGGTATCGATTGTTGTACCAGTAGACATCATCGACTGCTTGCCTGAATGAGGCGCGAAGATGTCTGCAAACATCTGCCAGTTGCTGCCTGTGATGCCGCTCACCTGCCACGGGTTGAACACGATGTAAGCCTGTGCTACGCCTGAGTTCGGGTGCTGAATACCACCGAATGTGTAAACCGTACCCTTGTCACCGTCGTAAAGTGTCCAATCGCCAACGCGTGCTATTGACCATGGTGCGTACGACTCGAAGTCGTCTGTCACCTTGACACCGTCTACATCCATTGCCGACCATGTGAGCACACCCTTATCGGTAGCAGCGAGGTCGTTGATAGCAGGAAGCGGAGATGACACTACTTCAACCGTATAGTCTATCGACTTATTGTTATCCTGGAACATATCTGCTGCCCACTCTACTTCGCCTCTCACGGTGAATTTACCGACATGGAGCTTCGGTGTGTATGCAAAATCGTATGTAGCTACTGCGTTAGGCTCAAGGTCCTCACCTTCTTCAGTTTCAAACTTCTTTCCGTCGATAAAGAGGTGTACCTTGTAACCGCTTGCTTTTGCTGTACCGAGGTTCGTAACCTTCACATTCAGCTGAGCAGCCTTACCACTCTGCACGTGTGCAGGTGCATCAATATCGGCAGCGAGGTTGTTTGCGATAGCATCGTAGATTTTGATGTTATCAATCATTATGCTGGTTGACAAGCCCTCGGCGTAGAAATAAGGACGGATGTAACCGTTCTTAACACCGACAGTAGACACCGACTTAAGATCCATAGCTACAGAGCGCCAGCCCATTTTGCACTAAGTGTGCTATAATCTACAGTTCCGACCTCTACCATTTCCTGACCATTGCGGTTCACCTTTACGGTTATCTTGCCGTCAGTACCTGGATATGCATAGTACCAGAACACAATCTGCGGATTACCCGCATTGGCGATGTCTACCTTCGGACCCTGGATGCAAGCCAAAGTGCTGCCTGTTGACGGATTGAAAACGAGCGAACCTGCGTCCTCATCCTGCGCATCCTCCGAAAGACCGAACTTGCCCGCACAGTTGGCGTCAATCACCCACGGACCCTTCTGAAGACTCTTGTTAGCGAACGATTCGTAGTAAGGTACCTCGTGTGCCTGACCGATAAGGAATGCCTCGCGTCCATAGTCGCTGACTACGGCTGTGTCTGATGTCGGGCTGTCTACGTAGGTCAGAAGTGCATACTGCACAGCACTCTGAGCGCCGTCGTAGTTAACTTTTTCTACAACACACTTTGTCTCAGCTAAACCCATTTCTACTTCTCTCAGATAACCATACTCAAGTGTGTACACGCAGTATTCTGCAGTCTTCGGGTCTACATAACCGCCGTGCATACCTACTTCAGAAACCGGATCCCATGTGATAGCTGCTGTACCATCAAGGTTGTCGTGTATCTTTATATTCTGCGGAGGAAGCGGACGGTCGTAACCTACGTATGCTTTCTTTGCAACCTCGTCGCTACGCAAGTCGTTAGCTGTAGAGATAACGCTATATGTATGTTCGCCAGTAAGTACCTCTTCGTCTTGCCATACGACCTTTTCACCAGGTTTTGGCGAATCGAAGTTCTTTACAACGACATAGTCGCGATAGAGCTGTACACGGGTTAGACTTGAGAGCGGATTGCCAGCATAGTCGGTAGAAGGTATTGTGAACGACACCTTAGCCGACACGGCTCCCTTAGCGCCAACCTCTACATTGAGGTCGTTTACTGCTGCCGGGCGCACTGCCAAGGCAGCCTGAGCAAACACCTTCACCGGAAGGAGAAGGAGATAAGCGCGCTGGTTGCTGGTGCAATGGAATGCTACGCGATACTTGCCGGTTGTAGGAGCAATGAACTCGCCTTCTACTGGTGTAGCGCCGCCTCCGCCGTATGTAGCCGAAATGGTATAGTCGCCTACGACCTTGTATGTTGTGGGGTCGTCGCCTGTGCCGATAGCCACAGCCAACTTCTGCGAACCACCCATAGCCTTAAAGCCACCGGTCTCAACCTTGTATGTCTTGCCTGCCTCGAATGCCAAGTACGGGCTCACGAGCCAGTCGTCGGCATCCTGCTTCTGCGCTGTGCCGATATAACTGATGAAGCTACCGGGCACATCATTACTGAATCCCCATGTGATGCCGTCGTTGTTCTTGTCCTCAACGGTCCACTCCTTATTAACTAATACTTTCTGATCGTTCCACAGACATGAATACGGAACATCGTACGGTCCGCCAGTTGACGGAGTCTGTGCCTTCACTGTCGACGGAGCCAGCGTGGTAGCTGCCAACAATGCCGAGAATAATACTTGAAACGTTTTTCTCATAGTCGTATTGTTTTTAGTTATTTATACAATCAATCAACTCTCTCTAATTAACACCTTGTTTTATAGGAGGGGGATTGTTATAGAATAAACTATCCCCCTCTAATTACGATATAGCTTGTCAGGATTTCTACTTGTTAACGTACTTCTTGCCGTCGCGTATCACGATACCCTTTGTATCAGGAGCTACGCGCTGTCCGCTGAGGTTGTATGTTTTGCCGTCGCGAGCCACGTTCACTGCTACGCCGTTGATGCCGGCCGTAGCGTCGCCCTGCAGAACCTCGATAGGATATGTCGACTTGCAGGTCTTGCTCTGCACGTGGAGTTCGCACTTACGACCGCTTACGCCTTCTGGCAGTGGGTCGCATACCACCTTGAGCACTGTGATGTCGTATTCAGCCCATGTCTTTGTGTCGGGAGTGATAGACTTCACCCAGTCGGCATCGCAAGTTACGGTGTAGTTAGGCTCGTTGTTGGCATCGAACCAGCTCTGGTTTGTCTTGATAGCCGGACCTGCGAACACCAAATCGCCAGGAATGAGCGTTGTTCCGCTTGTACCGTCGTTGTCCATCTTCACAATGCCGTAGTTCTCCTCACGTCCGTTGAATACGTAGTACATCGGGTTGCAGTAGTCGTACCACGCCGAGAATGAAACCTTCAGAGCAACGTCCTTGTAGAGACTGAAGAACGCAGGACTGCCATCCTTCTTCCAAATACCTACGGCTGAGTCGAAGTCATTATAATAATAAGGTAACTCGCTAATCTCAAAACCGCAGTCGATGCCTTCGTTGTCGAGTCCGTCGATTACTACGTAGAACGGTTGGTCGATAACGAAGCGTTCTGCCTTGCCTTCAGCGTTCTTCTTTGTGAATACGAGTGTGAAGGCGTTGTAGCTTGTATTATCATCGTAAGGAATGCTGCCTACGTCGATAGTTTCAGGCTCAGTAGCTGTGAGTTCATAGAGTATCTTTTCGCCAGGAATGCGTTTGCCGTCCTGCTCCATCACGTCGTGAATCTGCAAACGCAGTTGCTTACCCTTAGCTATTGGATAATAGCCCTTAGAGATAACCGGAATGAAGATATCTTCTACAACCAGCGGAGCCATCGGTTTGTCGAAATATTGATAAACGCTGGTAGCTGTGTACTTAGCATCGCCCTGCGTGAATGTACCCGAACCGTATACATACTTGTTATCCATACCGCCGAAGAACACTTCGCTGACTTGGTCCATTGTGTAAGAAAGCGGAGCCACGCGGCGGTTGTCCTGGTCGATGCCGGAATACAAGCGCGGATAATAGTACATCAAAGCCAATGATTCGTGCTTGCCAGGGTCGCCCGCATTGCCGAAGTAAGGATTCTCAGAAGCAAGCAGGAACGAGTCGGTATTGCAAACAAGTGTCGGGAGAGCATCGCGACCGTCAAACAAGCTCTTCATCGTGAAGTCGCCGTTTGCATCAATATTATAATAATAATCTGTTTTGCTTGAGCAATCGTTAACAGTTACATCACCGTAATAGTCAAATGTGTTCTGATGCCAAACATAGGCATCTGTGCCCTGTTTCTTGAACTTTACGTCGTAAGCACCCGGAACATACATATACACAGTTCCCCAAATCTGACCTTTCTTGTCAGAAGCCTGGAACAAAGCACCCTCAGGACGCAAGTAATAGTTGGACTTCTTCTCTGCGCGCAACTTTGAAGGCTGAGCCTGTGCGTCAAGTGTTGGCACAAGGTGCTTGCCGAACTGACGTGCACTAAACGGAACGCCCTCAACGAATGGTTGTGCGTTGGCAGCTGTTGTAGCCATAACAAGAGCCGCAGTCAAAAGTAAAGATTTCTTCATACTCAATTATTTAGATTATTAATATATGCGAAGAATATTTTGCAAATATACAGATTATGAAGTTTTTCGCCAAACAAAAAGTTATTTTATTTTTTAAATTTATTTACGAATTAACGCTTTCCATCTTCGAACGCCATACATAACAAAACGTGAAACTTACGCCTGCACATCTATAAAAAACGCACCGAAGGCGCAACAACAGAGGCTGCGCCTTCGGTGGCGTACAAGCAGCAAAGACGGTATGTAGACATTGTTTCCATCCCTGCATATCCCTTCAACTCCCAATCGAGAGTATTTCGCGAAGCGGTTTCATCACGAACTCGCGCTCCTGCATGTGCGGATGCGGCAGCGTGAGGTCGTCAGAGTCAATATGTACGTCGTCGTACATCAGTATATCTATGTCGATAGGGCGGTCGTGATACTGCCCGTTCACCGACTTCTGTGTTCTGCCCAACTCACGTTCTATTTGCTTAGTAGCCAATAGCAATTGCTCCGGCGACAACGTAGTGAGCAGACGCACACACATATTCAGAAACTTATTGGTCGATTCAAACCCCCAGGGCTCGGTCTCGATGAACGACGACTGGCGGTCGACGCTGCCTGCACGTTCGTTGAGCAAGCCGATGGCGCGACGCATCGTAGCTTCGCGGTCGCCGAGATTGGAGCCGAGAGAGAGGTACACGGTGTGCATACTCTGCGCTTAATCGTTTACGATGAGCAATGCGTCGCCGTAAGAACCGAACTTGAAGCCGTGCTTCACAGCGAGGTTGTACGCCTCCATCACGAGGTCGTAGCCGCCGAAGGCGCAGGTCTCCATGAGGAGTGTCGAGTACGGATGATAGAAGTTAGAGATCATCGAGTCGGCAAGTCCGAAGTCATACGGTGGGAAGATGAACTTATTGGTCCAGCCATCGTACTCCTTCAGCATACCGTCGGTGCCAACGGCTGTCTCCGTAGCCTTCACCACGCTTGTACCCACAGCACACACATGGTGTCCGGCACGCTTTGTGTCGTTCACCAACTTGCAGCAGTCGGCATCGACGCGCATCTGCTCCGAGTCCATCTTGTGCTTTGTGAGGTCCTCCACCTCTATGTCGTGGAAGTTGCCCAATCCGCAGTGGAGCGTAATGTATGCGAAGTTGATACCACGTATCTCCATGCGCTTCATCAGCTCGCGCGAGAAGTGCAAGCCGGTAGCAGGAGCCGTGACCGCACCCTCATGCTTAGCGAAGATGCACTGGAAGTCGTCGAAGTCGTCCTCTGTGCTGCGCTTGTCGGGGCGGCGATCTACGATGTAGCGTGGCAGCGGAGCCTCGCCCAGACCGTAGAGCTCGCGCTTGAACTCGTCGTGCGGACAGTCGTAGAGGAAGCGCAGTGTGCGTCCGCGACTGGTTGTGTTGTCGATAACCTCAGCCACCATTGTGCCCGAATCGTCGAAGAACAGTTTGTTGCCGATACGTATCTTGCGTGCCGGTTCTACGAGCACGTCCCACAGACGCATTTCTTCGTTGAGTTCGCGCAGCAGGAACACCTCTATCTTGGCGTCGGTCTTCTCCTTTGTGCCATAGAGGCGCGCCGGAAACACCTTTGTATCGTTGAAGATGAATGTGTCGTGCTCGCCGAAGTAGTCGAGCACGTTGCGGAAGTCGAGGTATTCGCCCTCGATAGGGTTGCCTTTGTCATCTTTCTTGTACATCTCGATGGTCTGCGACTTCTTGTGCAACACCATCAGTCGGCACTCGTCGCGACGTGTGATGCGGAAGGTTTCCTTCTCGCCGTTGTCGTTTTCAAACTCGCGATAAATGCTATGCGGATAAAGAGCGATCAGCTCTTCGGGTAGTTTAAACTTAAACTGTGATAACTTCATAGTAGTTGTTTATTTATTCATCTTCATTGGTTTCTATTGTCTGATTGGCAAGCCACTCCTCAAAGCCGTCAAGCTCGATACAGTCCTCCACGCGCTGCTCTCCGGAGCGTGTGCGGCAGAGTGCCGTAAGATAGCCGCCCGAGTCGAGTGCGCGACCGATGTCGCGTGCCAAGGCGCGTATGTATGTACCCTTGCCACACACCACACGTACAGACATCTGCATTGTCTCGGGGTCGAACGCCGTGAGTTCTATCTCGTCAATGTGTATCTGCTTCGGCTGCAGCTCCACGTCCTTGCCCTTTCGGCGTAGGTCGTAGGAGCGTTGTCCGCTCACCTTGCACGCCGAGAATGTCGGTGGCACCTGCTCTATATCGCCAACGAACTGCTTCAAGACTTCTTCGATGCGCTCGCGTGTGATGCCCGTCTGTGGGGTAAGTGGCGTTCACCGGATTGCTCCATGTCGTAGCTGGGCGTGGTGCTCCGAGCTGAATGGTGGCT